>Ga0197142_1000815_pt1 | contig 29279 bp, 21 predicted proteins | sample GBS60_MetaG_FD_148614 | JGI IMG/M metagenome (GOLD analysis project Ga0197142, IMG submission 148614) | Sediment microbial communities from Great Boiling Springs, Gerlach, Nevada, United States - GBS 60_MetaG | ecosystem: Environmental > Aquatic > Thermal springs > Hot (42-90C) > Sediment... | reverse complement strand
CATACACCAGTCATGGCCGGCCACGACCGATTTGATCCGGAATTGTTCCTAGAACAAATGGACACATTTCGGCATCAGCTGGGCCTTTCGGAGACAGAGTTATTAGCCTATGGACGTGTCAATCCCAATGACAGCACCGAAGCCTTTACAATGACGGTGCTGGGCCTAAAGCTTTCACGCAAAACCAACGGCGTCTCGGCTATCAACAGCGTGGTAGCCCGCCGGCAATGGCACCACCTGTATCCAGATCGTGCCCTAAGCGAAGTCCCCATTGGGTACATCACCAACGGGGTACATCTGCCCACCTGGACCGTTGCGCACGCGCATCCCTTCCTGGAGAAACATCTGGGCGACTGGACTGAGGGTCGCTTTAATCCGGAAATCTGGAAAAAAATCGATACCATCTCTGATGCTGAGCTATGGCAGTACCGCTGCATGCTGCGTCGCCGGCTTGTGGAGTTTGTCAACGAGTACATCAAACACCAGTCGCTTCCCCAGGAGGCACACCTGAACCCGGAAGTGCTGACCATTGGCTTTGCCCGCCGCTTTGCTACCTATAAGCGCGCACCCCTTTTGTTTGAGGACATGGAGCGGGCCATTCGGCTCTTTTCCCAGCAAGACCGACCGATTCAGTTAATCTATTCGGGGAAGGCGCATCCAGCTGACGATGGGGGCAAACGCTTCATTCAACAAATCTACGAAATCACGCAGCATCCGGCATTCCGGGGTAAGGTGGTGTTCGTAGAAGACTACGACATGCACATTGCCCGCATGCTGGTTTCGGGCTGTGATGTCTGGCTAAACAACCCCCGACGCCCCCTTGAAGCCAGCGGAACCAGCGGCCAAAAAACAGCTATGCACGGCGGCCTCAACCTATCGGTGTTTGACGGCTGGTGGCCCGAAGGTTATAACGGACAAAACGGCTGGGCTTTTGGCCGTGAAGCCACCGGACTTTACGAAGACCCCATCACACAGGATGTTGAAGATCGGGAAGCCCTCTATCGCGTCCTGGAATACGAAGTAATTCCGGCTTTTTACGATCGTAACGGGGAAGGCCTGCCGCTCCGGTGGCTCACACGCATGCGCCAAGCCATGCGTACCATTCCTGCCCAGTTTAATGCGGTGCGCATGGTACGGGAATACGTAGAGCAAATGTACCGGCCCGTCGAGATCCCTACAGTTGCGGCTGCAGCAATCTCCAAATAGCCGCATTTGTATAACAAAAAAGCCCCTGCTGGTGGCAGGGGCTTTTTTGTTGGCGCCAAAGGCCATTCCTTTCAGCTCACTTTCTGCACCCAGGAAGTGCAATAGCCGTTGGGATGAATCGGACCTTTAATGAGCTGGCATCCCCCGCATTGGTTAGGTCCAGGGGCCGGCACATAAAGCTGGCAGTTGTAGCAGTACTTGCCGGGTTCTGGAGAATGATCCGTATACTGCAGGCTTTCGCGCATTTGGATCTCTTCGGGAGTCAATCCCGACACATCCATGCACGAGAACTCTGCAGTAGTGCCCGACATATCCTGCTGCGCCGGTTGTTGTTGCTGCTGACCACCGCAGGCGCTCAGCAACGTACTGCCTCCTAATCCAACCAGCCCCAACGCCCCCATGCGCACCAGAAAATCCCGGCGCGTGACGCGTTTGTTTTCCATGGCAGCTTGCAGATTTTGGTTGAACGAACGTACCAGATTGTAGCAGCTTTTCAAAAGTAGCATGCTGCGCAACCAAAAACAACCGGTTTATCGGTTTTTCGCTACCACCACCGAATCGAAAAGGCTTCAAAGCTCCCTTCTGCCGGCAGCCAATGGGGTACTACGCGATCAACCCGCGCAGCTGGAGGTCCCTGGCTTACCCGTTGCAACAGGGCTTCGAGAGCTTCTCGGGGACCTTCAGCGACCAAATACACGGTGCCATCGGGTTCATTACGTACCCATCCTGTAAGCCCCAAGCGGCGGGCATGGTGCTGCACAAACTGCCGAAACCCTACACCCTGGACGCGCCCCTCCACACGGGCCTCTAACCGAACCAAAGCCTCAACAGCACCCATCGATTTAACGTACGGGTTGGTATATGCGATACGCGTAAGGCGGCAGACTTAGCCTATCGGCTGCAAGGGTATCGGCCGTAAACACCTCTACCCAGCGCTGTCGGGCTATACGCGCAGGCAACGTAACCGTTTCGGGCCGGTTGCGCACGTTAACCGCCAGCAGCAACGTATCGCCTGCAGCGGCACGCAAATAAAGCAGCACATGGTCGGCTTCTGGATTTAAGACCGTCAGCGTCCCGTGACGCAGCGCCTGACTCTCCTGATAAAAGCGCACATAGCGCCGGTAAAAAGCATACGTGGCCGGGCTTTCCGGTGCATCCCAACGATAAGGCGTGCGGGCAAAAAACGACACGCGCTCCTTAACTCCCAGCTCCTGTCCGTTATAAAGCAACGGTACACCAGGCATCGACGTAGCCAATACAAAGGCTGCCATAGCGCCCTCATGCCCCCCAAAAAGCACTGGCGGCGGCGCATCCCACATGGTTTCGTCGTGATTGGTAGTAAAACGCAGCCGACGCGCCCCTGGCGGCAATAACGCCAGCGTTGAATCAACCTGGCGCACCAGGGTACGCAACGGCGCCCCTTGCCAAACTTCCTTAAGTTGATGGTAAAACGGCCACGCGTAGGTTAGATCAAACCCAGCCAGATGCATCTCGGGCTCGGCAGCTTCCGCCAGCATTAGAACAGGCTTAATCTTCTCTACCGAATCGATCGCAGCCCGCCAGAAATCTAGGGGCACACCGTGCGCTACATCGCACCGATACCCATCGATGTCAAACTCCCGTACCCAGTACTGCATCACCTCGATCATCGCCTGCCGAAGTGCAGGATTGTCGTAGTTCAGGTCGACCACATCGGTCCAGTCTGTCGTATCTCCGTTAAGCACTGGATAGGTAAAGCCATCAATGGGGCCCGGTGTGTACCAGTCAGGATGCTCAGTTACCCAAGGATGATCCCAAGCAGTATGATTGGCTACCAGATCGATAATGATATACATGCCCCGAGCATGCACCGAATCGACTAGCGCCCGAAAATCCTCGGCTGTTCCATAGTCTGGATTAACGGCATAGTAGTCCCGTACGGCATACGGAGATCCCAATGGCCCAATGTCGGTCTTTGCCCGCTTTTTTCCTACCGGATGAATGGGCATAAGCCAGAGGGTGGTCACACCCAAGGCCTTGAGCGAATCTAACCGCTTGATAACCCCTTGAAACGTCCCTTCCGGCGAAAAATCAGGGACAAAGACTTCGTAAATTACTGCATCGGCAATCCATTCGGGCTTGCCTACTCCGGGAGGCACCGTAGGGAATTCAGCTACAGGTTGCTTACTACATCCTGTAAGCAACCCGAAAAGCAACAGGAAGCAAGAAACCGATCTCATGGCAGGTTTGCTTAAATGTAAGGGCTTACCTTGAAGAGAAGTATAACGTGCAGACGCCAAAGCTGCTATAGTTTTTTTACAACCTCCTACGAATCAAAGCTGCCACCAAAAGGACACCCACAAAAGCCGATAAGCTAAGCAGCACAACGTCGCGCGTCAGGCGCGGTCGTCCCGTAAGCACCCACTCGCCCATCAAGGCTGCCACGCCAAAAAGCACGGCCAGCCCAATGGCTCCCAGCAGGACGAACCGGGTTGAAGCAAAGGGCTCTGGGTCAAACATGGCAGCGCGTGGGCTTTCAGGGCATTAAGCTGCCGGCCAGGTAGCATACCTACTTCCAAGGCAGCCTTTGCGCCACGCGCTCCAGTGCATGTCGCAATCGCCGAAGCCCTTCGTCGATTTCTTCCTCAACAATGACAAGCGGAGGCCGGAACCGAATGGAGCGCTCTCCGCACCCTAACACGATCACACCTTCTTCCAGACTTTGCTGCCGGACGGCATCCCGAAAGGCGGGAGTCGGCAGATCGAAAGCACACATTAAGCCGCGACCGCGTACGTTGGTTATAAACGGTAGCACCTGGGCCATTTCCTCAAGCCGTTGCAACAAGTAGGCGCCCACTTTGCCAGCATGGGCTACCAGGTCGTCCTCCTCGATAATTTCCAGGATTCGGTCAAAACGCACCATGTCGGCCAGATTACCACCCCAGGTCGAGTTCAAGCGGCTGGGCACGTGGAATACGTTGTCTTCAACTTCGTCAAGCCGACGGCTGGCCAATATGCCGCACACCTGTGTCTTTTTACCAAACGCAATCAGATCAGGCTGAACGCCCAACGCTTGGTGTGCCCAAAATGCACCGGTAATGCCTACCCCGGTTTGCACCTCATCGAAAATCAGCAACGCATCATTTTCATCGGCCAGCTCCCGTAGCGCCTGCAGAAACTCGGGCCGGAAGTGATTGTCGCCCCCTTCCGCTTGAATGGGTTCGATGATAATGCAGGCAATGTCGTCTTTATAGTCGTAGAAATACTGTTTGGCCTGGCGCAATGCAAGCTCCTCAAGCTGCCGCGTACGCTCTAGATTCTCTTCGGTCAAGGGAAAGGTCAGCTTAGGATTAATTACCCGCGGCCAATCGAACTTAGGGAAGTACTGGGTTTTGCGTGGATCAAACGTGTTGGTTAGCGAAAGCGTATAGCCCGTTCGTCCATGAAAAGCCTGATCGAAATGCAGCACCCGGTGACCTACCTCCCGCCGATACCCTTTGCGAAAGTTTTTACGGACTTTCCAGTCGAAAGCCGCCTTTAAGGCGTTTTCAACAGCCAATGCACCACCTTCAATAAAAAAGGCATAGGGCAAATACTCAGGAATCCCCACACGCTCGAAGGTCTGCACAAAGCGGGCCATGTGCACCGTGTAGATGTCCGAGTTGGTTACCTTATTGAGCGCGGCTTCCATTAAGCGCTTTCGAAACTCGGCATCATTCAACATCTTGGGGTGATTCATACCCACAGTGCTGGAGGCAAAAAAGCCGAAAAAGTCGATCAGCTCCCGACCGGTAAGCTGATCATAGAGCCGCACCCCTTGGCTACGCGCCAAATCAAGTACAATCGGAAGCCCATCGGTAAGCAGGTGGCGCGCCAAAATCGGTCGCACCATTTCTGGGGTAACCTGTTGCACGGTAAGCGAGGTCATCATCTTGCCTATCTCAGCATTAACGTTCAGAGTTAGGAAAATTCAAGATACAAAATCCTTTAGCTCCAGATGGAAACCTGCTGCGACAAAACGTTGAAAGATCAGCAAAGTGCCCCAAACGCAACTGGCGCGGGATCATTCTGGGTCGAATCTGGTAGCCCTCCTAACTTTTCATAGCCTGCAGTTGAACCTCAAATTCCCATGGCTGAGCAACAGAGGAGTACAACCCGTCGGTTTCTTCCTGGCGAAATTGAGCTGCAGCGCGTCCCCAAAGAGCCGCTGTTTCCCGAAGGGGATGGAGGTTTTTTTGAACTTCCGGTTATTGATCCGCCGCCGGTTGCCAACGAACGCGGCCGGCGACCGGCTTGGCTACGGGCCAAACTGCCTTACGGGCCTACCTATCGTCGCGTGCTCGACATTGTCGAAACCCACCGGCTACACACCGTTTGCCAAAGCGCCCGTTGCCCCAACATGGGAGAGTGCTGGACAGCCGGTACGGCTACTTTCATGATCCTAGGCAATGTCTGCACACGCTCTTGTGGCTTTTGTGCAGTTAAGACCGGCCGCCCAGACCCAATTGATCCCGACGAACCCCGCCGCGTCGCCGAAGCCGTCCGCCTTATGGGTGTTCGACATGCCGTCGTCACTTCGGTCGACCGCGATGATCAGAAAGATGGGGGCGCAGCTATCTTTGCTGAAACCATTCGCCAAATCCGCGCACTCAATCCAGGCGTAACGATTGAGGTGCTCATTCCAGATTTTCAAGGCAATTGGGATGCCCTGCAACTGGTGCTCGACGAACGCCCCGAAATACTCAGCCATAATCTCGAGACGGTTCCTCGCCTCTACCGCCGCGTGCGCCCCCAAGCGCGCTACGAGCGGTCCTTAGAGGTACTCTGGCGAGCCAAACAGGCCGGTTTGCGCACCAAAACAGGCATCATGGTAGGCTTAGGCGAAACTCAGGAAGAAGTCCTAGCCGTGATGGACGACTGCGTCCGCATTCAGTTGGACGTAATGACCATCGGCCAGTATCTGCAACCTACCCGCATGCACCTGCCTGTCGAGGAATTTGTGCACCCCAACGTTTTCCGGTGGTACAAAGAGGTCGGCGAAGCCAAAGGCATTGGGCATGTCGAAAGCGGGCCGCTCGTGCGTTCTTCCTATCATGCTGAACGACACTTGTAGCTCATGGGGAGCCCTCTAGGCAGTGCCGTGGTTCTGCTGCAATTGATGCCACATTGCCGGATCCAGAAGTACCGCCACTGCCTTGCCTCGCTGCGTCAGCACCAACGGACCAGCTGTCAGGTAGGCTTTAATGCCTTCGGTGGTATGCCGACGTAATTCGGAAACCGGAACGGATAGCTTGCTATGCTCGCTTGGTTTGCTGTGCATAAACACGCTTCACACGGTCTTCTCTGAGCCCAACAAACGCCCTAAAGACGCAAAGCTTCCCAGATTTTATTTACAGGGGCAATTATTACGTTTTTTTTACGTTAAGGCCTGCTTGCTACCGGCACCCTTGGTAGCTATTTCGGTTATTTTCCTGTCATTACAGGTTAAAATAAGAGGATGCTATGCGCAAAAACATGAGTTCGGCGGACCGTGTAATCCGCATCATACTGGCCTTGGTGGTAGGTATGCTTTACGTAACAGGGCAAATCAGTGGGACAGCAGCCCTAATTTTAGGACTTATTGCCCTGATTTTCCTGATTACGGGTTTTGTAGGGACTTGTCCACTCTACAGTGCGGTAGGGATTTCGACCCGCAAAGAAGTTGCGCAATAGGCAATCCTGCGCATCGCTATCCCATGCGGAACATGGACTGAAATTTGGTAGCCATCGGGAGGGACCCGCTTACTTTAAGCTTACCCATCATCATGAGGGCCATGGGGTTAGCTTCGCCGTTGTTGAGTTTTAGCCAGTTTTCTGCTGAGGTTGTTACGGTGACGGTTGGATTTTCGTGGGTGCCTTCGTGGATTTCGAGCGTGCCGTCCTTTACTACCAGATAGTAAGCTCCGCCACCCTCACCGGTTAAGTTAAGCTGCACAACCCCCTCGACGCCGGCAGCTTGATCCGGCAAAAACCGCTCTTTGTAAGAGGCGATAACCTCAGGAATGCTGCTATACTTGGGCATAGCCTTTTTTAGGTTGGTTTTTTAGCGAAAGGGGGGTTGCCGGCCCGAGGAGGGCCGGCAACCCACGTCTTTTAGCGTACCGAATACGTCAGGCGGGTAGTAATCAACCGTCCCATCTTGGGCGCCCCGATGTACTCGCGGTGACGGTTGTTGAGCACGTTCTGGGCCAGCACATCAATACGTAGGCCGGGAACTAACCGACGCAGATCGTACCCCAGCCCTAAATCGAGCAAGAAGTAGCTATCGATCGTACCTGTAAAAATGCCTGAACGCACTTCAAAACCATCAATATACCGGCCCGACATGCTAACCGAGAGGCCAGAGGGATCCTTGTATTCCACGCCACCGCCCACCTTGTACCGCGGCGCGTTCATCGCGATTTCGCGTCCTGTTCCCGGCTCACCGAGCTCTTCATCGTCAAAAAAGTTATCGCTCACCCAGGAGAAATTGACAAACGTAGCCCATCGTGAGTCAGGTGTCCACTGCAGGGCTACATCTGCACCGTAGTAGTCCACGTTGCCAAAGTTCACGTAGGAAAGCAGGAGCTCGGGTTTACGGTTAGGATCAAAGTTCTCCCTTGGCTCAATGAGTCCAACGGGATTGGTGGCCAGCCGCGCTGCTGCCTGCCGGTAAATCCCAGCCAACGTCTGGCGATTGAGCCCATAAGGGGCCAGCTCTTCATCGGTGAAGGCTTGGGCCACAGCTGTGGCCAAATCCCCACTTACGCCAGGAGCCACAACGAGCGGCGTAAAGGGCTGCAGCTCGCTGATAAAGTTTTTCTTTTGGGTATAGTACAGGTCAATCGTAACAAGCAGTTGGTCGGCAAAAAGCCCCTTATAGCCCAGTTCGTATGAGTTGGTGATGGTTTGTTTTGCTGCCGGTACATTTTCTAAGCTGGTAAGCACCTGACCTGTGGGGCTTACCATCAAGCCATTCGAAAAGCCCTGAATTTGACTCGCTTTGCTTTGCAGGAAGGCAATAAGGGGTCCTGGGAAAACACCCTGAGCAGCCAGACCGGCTGTTACGGCCTGATAAGCAACGGTTAGGGGAATGCCTACCCCAGGCCAGGCGCGAATGCCCGGAATAAAACTAGAGGTCTGAGGCTGAGTCGGGAAGGTCCATCCGTCGACTGCCCCAACCCCCCGGATGCCAAACGGTCCGCGGTCTTCGATAAACAGGTCTAAGAAAAGGTTTACGCCCGGTGGCGTGGTAAATGCGCGGTTGTAGGTGGTACGAAAACTATGGGTGGGTGAAGGCTTAAAAACCAGCGCCACACGTGGGGAGAACTGGACCCTTTCGATCACGTCATCATAGTCTAAACGCCCGGCCAACACCACATCGAGCGGCTCAATAAGGCGCGTCTCTGACTGCACATAGGCCCCAATTTCATTCGTCTCATCACGTCCTTCAAAACGACCATGAATGGTTCCTCCGGTGCGCGGTACCGTACGACGGTAGTCGGCCCCCACAATAAAGTTCTGGCGATCTTCCAATAGTCCAACGTTGTATTGGGCTTGAGCTGCCATTAAATAAGAATCCTCTACCACCCGAATCGGTGTGCGTACAAAATGTGTATTGCCCGCATCGTTGAGCGTGTAAAATACCTGTCCAAAGAAGTCTCCTGCTTGCAGCCGAAGTTGAACATAGTAGTTGGCGAAGTTATCCGTAGCGTTTTCTCCTGTATTGGCCAGAACCATCTGTTTGATCGATGAGTAGCCCCCGCTGGCCGTCAAAATGGTCTGGGGTCTTAGTCGATACTGCAACGTAGTGTAGACATAGCCTTGCCATGTTTCATAGTCACGCCCACCCCATCGTGGATGGATTGCGTTAAGCATTTCGCGATCGTGAGGGTCAGTAGGGTCCATGTGCCAGTCTTCCCCCTGGCTGTAATAGCCCACAACTTTGTAACCAAAGCGGTTGTTGACGATGCCGGCATGGCGCAAAGCGCCTTGCAAAATCGAGCGTTCTCCGCCACCCAGCATTACGGTTGTGCCCGGATAGGTTAGCGGATCTTTGGTAATAAAGTGGATCACCCCTTGCTCCACTCCAGCCCCGTAGAGCGCCGAGTTGGGCCCACGAACGACCTCGATCCGGGCCAGATCGATGGGAGCAATCGGCATCGACGAGAACTCGTTAATGGCCAGACTGGGCGTGGTAGCTTGGCGATAGTCTACCAGCGCATAGGTCTTGGCCACAAAAACGGTGTTAAACCCCCGTAACGAAACCTGAAAGCGATTTAGGCTCGACTGCGAAATATCGACACCAGGCGTATAGCGTAGGGTGGCTGCAGTCGCATGGGTGGCTGTTTGCTCCAAAGCTCGGGCATCGATTACGGAAATCGAAGCAGGCGATTCAAGCACTTTTTCCTGACGCCGCGATGCGGTAACCACCACGGGATTTAGTCCTAATTCAAGGGGCACCAACGCAATATCCAGGGCTACAGTAGCCCCTGCTGTCAGCGTAACGGATCGTCGTGCATCTTCATAGCCCACAAAACGGGCCACAAGCTGGTAAGAGCCGATCGGGATATTCTCTAACCGATAGGTGCCATTGGCGTCGGCAGCGGTTCCTCGAAACGCCGTTGTTTCGCCCTGACGAAACAGAAGCACATTCGTTCCAGGCAAGGGGTCGCCTGTTGCCGCGTCGATAATGCGCCCGGAAAGTGTTGCAGTGGGTTGCGCTACGGCTACCCCAGCGCTTCCAACAAGCAAAGCCAGCAAGGCCATGCTCAGCAGCGTGTGTTTCATAGGAGTATGCTATAGGTTAACAGTGTTCATCCTAATAACCGTATAAGGATTATATGCTAAGGTTCAATTAAGCCGAGGCACGTTCGCGCGCAATAAGCTCTCGGCGCAAGATTTTGCCTGATAAGGTCTTAGGAATCTGCTCGACAAACGCCACGCGTCGAATTTTTTTGTAAGGCGCTACGCGCGCTGCCACATAAGCCATCAGCTCTTCAGCCGAAACCTGCATGCCCGGTTTCAGAACCACAAAAGCTTTAGGGACTTCACCTGCCTCTTCGTCGGGACTTGGAATTACGGCTACGTCAACAACAGCCGGATGTCCCTGCAAAATTTCCTCCAGCTCAGCAGGTGCCACCTGATAGCCTTTGTATTTGATCAGCTCTTTGACACGATCGACAATGTACACGTAGCCCTCTGCATCTACACGGGCCACGTCTCCTGTATGCAGCCAACCTTCATCGTCGAGCGTGTCGCGTGTGGCTTGGGGATTTTTCCAGTAGCCTTTCATGACCTGCGGACCGCGAATCCACAGTTCCCCGGTCTCTCCCTCAGGCACGTCTGCTTGGGTGGCCACGTCGACAATGCGGAACTCTGTATTAGGTACCGCTACGCCTACAGAAGTTAACTTTATGGTATAACCACGAGGCGTAAAATGCGTGACTGGACTGGTTTCAGTTAGTCCATAGCCCTGCCGCACCACAACGTTAAGCCGCTCAGCACACTGCCGGGCTACCGGTTCAGGCAGCGGAGCTGCACCCGAGTTGACATAGCGCAGTCTGGAGAGGTTATAGCGCTCAACAAGCGGATGCTTAGCCAGCGCCAGAACAATCGGAGGTACCAGAAAGGCTGTCGTAACGCCATATTGCTCAAGAAGCGTCAAAAATTGTTCTAACTCGAAACGAGGCATGGTCACAACGGTCGTACCCGCATAAAGCGCCATGCTCATGATAACCGTCATGCCGTAGATATGATAAAACGGCAAAATGCCGATAAGCACTTCGTCTGGCTCAAACTGCTCAGCGGCCAGCGTTTGGACGACATTGGCTACCAGGTTGTAGTGGGTAAGCATGACGCCCTTAGGTCGACCGGTAGTGCCGCTTGAGTAGGGCAAAGCTACCAGATCATTGACTGGATCGATGGTCACGGGCTGTGACGCAACATCGGCCTGAAGCATCTCGGCTAAAGGCGTAGCGTCTTCTCCCTGGCCAATGACCACTACTTCCTGCACGCCAGCTTTTGCGGTAGCGGCCCGTGCGGTCTGCAGCAAAGGCGGCACCGTAACCAGCAAGCGGGCGCCTGAATCGACCAGCTGATAGGCCAGCTCGTCGGCTGTGTAGAGCGGATTTACCGTTGTCGTTATGCCCCCAGCTATGGCCACTCCGTAAAAAACCACAGCGTATTCTGGTAAATTGGGACTGTAAAGGGCTAGTACATCGCCCTTCCGAAAGCCCCGTGCCGCCAGTCCGGCTGCAAATGCATGGGCCTGGCGATAAAGCTGCGCATAGGTAAGCGTACGTCCGCTAGGCCCATCAATCAAGGCTGGTTTATCGGCATAGCGCGTAGCTTGCTGAAAAACCAGCTCTGGCAGCGAACATACCGGAATCGTCACATCCGGAAATGGGCTACGGTAAATCCGCATAGCTATGCCAAAAAAGCGATTCCTTTACACAGGTTTCACTGTAAAATAAACACCTGTTCAGTTCTGCGCAAATCCATTCAGACCCTACGGGCGACCGTTTACACGAAAAGATCGGGTGTCAAGAAGTCTACCGAAGGGTCTACGGCATAGTGCGAAAAGTCAGTTATCCCTACTTGCCGCAGCACCTCTTCATCGATAAAGAACTGCCCTGTGCATTGGCGGCTGGACTGGGTAAGGATTGCATGTGCTGCGTCGGCGACAATTTCTGGCTTGCGGGAGCGACGCACCATTTCCTCACCGCCAAGGAGGTTCTGCACCGCGGCCGTAGCAATGGTTGTGCGCGGCCACAGTGCATTGACAGCCACGCCAGCCTCGCGAAACTCTTCTGCCCATCCCAGCACACACAACGACATGCCGTACTTTGAGAGCGTATAGGCTAGATGCGGAGCCAGCCAGCGCGGCTCCAGCTTCAGGGGCGGAGCAAGCACCAGAATATGTGGATTTTCTGCTTTGAGCAAATAAGGCAGACAAGCCTGAGCGCAAGCAAACGTAGCCCGAACGTTGACCTGGTGCATAAGATCAAAACGCTTCAGGGGCGTTTCCAGCGTACTGGCCAGGTAGATTGCGCTGGCATTACAAACCAGGATATCAATGCCCCCAAAGTGTTCAACAGCCCGCGCTACTGCATGTTGAATCTGATCTTCAAAGCGAACGTCAACAGCCAGGGCTAAAGCTTCCCCTCCAGCAGCCCGCACGGCTTCGGCTGCTGTATAAATGGTACCGGGCAGTTTAGGATGGGGCTCGGTCGTCTTGGCTGCAATGACAATGCGAGCGCCATCGCGGGCAGCCCGCAGAGCAATGGCTAAGCCAATGCCACGCGAGGCGCCCGTAATAAAGAGCACTTTGTTTTTCAATGAGCCATTACGTGTCCATTCCATAAGATTTTTTGGCAACTACGGTAAGCTGATCTAGCTGCTGAGCCAACGCTTCAGCTGTCGTCACCGGCTCGGCACATTGGTACCCATAGCACAAATAGGCTGTTGGGCTGTCGTTTCGGGATGCGTGGGCCGCAACAAACGGGGCCAATCGGACTAAACGCGCTCCAGCCTCATTAGGCCGTTTAAGCAGTAAGACTTTTCTGGGCAGATAGCGTTGCTGCACCTCGCGCTGCATGGCCTGAAGCCGCGGATCCTCTGGTTCGCCCACCAGAACCAACTCGTAGGTTGGACCGAATGCCAAATCAATCCCCAGCAGCATGCCCGTAAAAATCGGCGGTTGCTGTTTTACCGGTCCAGAGAAAAAGCGAATCAGCGCATCAGCCCGTTCAGCATAGTCTGTCCGACCCGTCATGTGGGAAAGGCGCACCAGATTCATCAGCGCGACGGCATTGCCTGACGGCAATGCGTTGTCAAACGCTTCGCGCGGTCGCACAATGAGCGGTTCACTATCGTCGGCTGTAAAATAGAACGCCCCCCGCTTATCCCAGAAGTATTTAAGCATAAGATCTGTCAGCTCCAGCGCTCTTTCAAGGTAGGCTTCATCGAAGGTGGCCTCATACAGTTCTAACAACCCCCAGGTCAGATAAGCATAATCATCCAAAAAGCCCTCAATGCCTGCTCTGCCATCACGATAGCGGTGCAGCAGACGTCCTTCGGGGGTACGCAAAGTGCGCTCAATAAAAGCAGTTGCTTGCTGTGCTGCTTGGATATAAGCTGGTTCTCCACATACTTGGGCAGCTCGTGCCAAGGCGGCAATCATCAGTCCGTTCCAGTCGGTCAGGATTTTTTCATCCCGGCCTGGACGTACGCGCCGCGCGCGATAGGCAAACAAGCGTTGCCGAGCCTGTTCCAGTCTTTCGGCAAGGGTTTCAGGCGTTAGGGCATGGGCTGCTGCCAATGTTTCTGGGGAGCGCGCCCAATACAAGACGTTGTTTCCTGTACGCTCTCCGGTAACTTCATCCTCGTAATTGCCTTCAGGCTGCACGTTGTAAGCTTCAAGCACCAACGCCGCTAAGTCCGGATCCCTAATGGCCTCATGAATTTCTTCGATAGTCCAGACATAGAAGCGGCCTTCGACGCCTTCACTATCGGCATCTTCAGAAGCGTAAAAGGCACCTTCGGGAGCTCGCAAATCACGTAATACATACGTAAGCACTTCACGAGCTGTCTGCAGATAAAAGGGTTTTCGGGTTGCTTGATAGGCTTCAAGGTAGGTTAATGCCAGCAGCGCCTGGTCGTAAAGCATTTTTTCAAAGTGGGGTAGCACCCAGCGTTCATCGGTTGCATAGCGGTGAAAGCCAAAGCCGACCTGATCGTAGATGCCGCCTTGGCGCATTTGCGTGAGCGTGTGTTCGACCATCTTTAAGGCGTACGGCTCGCCGCTGCGGTGCCAATAACGTAACAAAAAAAGTAGTGTATGGGCGGTAGGGAATTTAGGAGCGTGGCCAAACCCCCCATAGCGTGCATCATACAGATCAACCAGCCGTCGGTAAGCAATCTCCAGCCATTCTGCATCAATGACTTGCCCAGGAGCTTCAAAGGTCATCACCTTCTCTAATCGCCCTGTAATGCGCTCGGCAGAAGCCAGGATTTCCTCACGATGGTATTTCCAAGCTTCTTGAATACGTGGAATCAGATCCAACAATCCGGGACGCCCATAACGTCCCTTTTTGGGGATATACGTAGCGGCAAAAAAGGGTTTTTTATCGGGTGTCAAAATTACCGTAAGCGGCCAGCCGCCATGCCCGGTAACCATCTGGCATACGGTCATATAGAGCTGGTCGATATCAGGGCGCTCTTCGCGATCCACTTTGACGTTAATAAATGCCTCGTTAAGTAAGCGCGCCACTTCGGGGTCTTCGAAAGATTCATGCGCCATCACATGGCACCAGTGACAAGCTGCATACCCAATAGAAAGGAACACCGGTTTGTCTTCGGTACGGGCTTTTTCGAAAGCTTCCTCACACCAGGGCCACCAGTCCACCGGATTGTCCTTGTGCTGGAGCAAATAAGTGCTCTTTTCAAATTGAAGGCGGTTTGGCATCCTGCTTTCTGGTTTGTGTGCCCTATTGCTTGCTAGGCTTAAGCCCAAAACACCGATTTGTGCCCGTTATTTAGAAAGCATCACCAAAGAAAACGGCGTTCAAAAACAGCCGGCTTGAACCCAACCAAAAGGCGCGGAAGTTCGGATTGTCCATAACTAAAATCACGCGACCCCGTCCGTAGCGTTGAGCCACCACAGCAGCCGCACCCGGTGCCAACTCTTGATGGTTGGTTGACAGGTAGCCACTGAGCAGTGGTTGTTCGGTATAGAGGGCTACGTTAGCGCCTGGCACCTCGGACGGATCGTAGAAGGTGTTTTCCGTACGAAAAACCGGCAAGGTCTCTTGCACGCCAAAAGTCAGGGGATGCGTAGTGTCAAGCCGCATCTCCAGAATGGCCCCATTAACAACCTGAGCGCCACGCGCGCGTTCCAGTTGACCGTACGAATAAAACTGCAGGAGCGAATCCAAGTTGAAAGACCTAGCCTTAAGCTTAACCAGTTCTTGTTTGATTACCCAATCAACTGCATTGGTTAGGGCGATGAGCACCCCACCCTGCTGCACCCAGCTTTTGATTTTTTCAGCTGGGAGCAAGTCATACGAGCCGCCTGCCAGGACCAGCCGGTTGTACCGATTTAGATCGGCCTGGCCGATATTATCGGTGTCCAGCAGTGAGACAGGCATCTGCATACGCTCGGAAAGCAAATGCCAAACTTCGCCTGCGTTATAGGCGCGCGTCCCTTTGCCTGTCACCAAAGCTACACGGGGCTGCTCGAGCACCCGGCTGTGATCGCGTGATCCTAAGTCTGGTCCCTGCTCGGTTAACCCTGTTTCAATCGCGAAAAACTGCACGTGGTAGGTTTCAGCTAGCTTATGTAACAGCACATGCAGCGAGTCGGGCGAAAGGCCTTTGTGATCGCGCTGCACAACAGGTATGAGCACCGTGCCAGCCGGGAACATACGGCGGATGCCTGCTACAGGTAGCGTGATTGCTCTGGTAAGGAGCCGCGTCCGCAAGCCAGCCTGCTGGAGCTGGTAAAGCGCGGCCGGCGCAAAGAAGCGATCCCAGGCCATCAAGTAAGCATAATCAGAACGCCCCCCTACCAGCTCTCCCCCATCTAGTCGTACCGAATCGACTGGAGCCCCCAGCAAGACCGACGGATCGCCTCGCCATTCGGCCCAGACCACACCATAGGCCAGCGGCAACGTCCAGGCCGACACGTCATAAAAGAGGGAGTCTTCAAACGCTGTGCGCCGCTCCATCAACACCTGCAACATTCGAACCTGGGGTTGCTGTGTAGGCACTACGTAGGCTTGGCCAGCCTGAAACGTTTTCCCATCGACGGTCACGTCGCGGGCCAGCCGGTAAACGTGAATACGGTGACGGCGAAGCACCTCGGCTAGCATCTGCGCGCGCGTGCGGTCTGGCTCCAGTGCAATAAGATAGGCTTTGACCGGAAGACGACGTGCAAACGCTTCTGCCTCCCGATAGAAATCCCGCTGGTAGCGCAGCAGCTCCATTCGCAGCGCACGAAGTGCCTGCAACGTTGAAAGGGACGTGACAAACTGGTTACGAATTGTAAAAGCGTACGAAAGTACGCCGTCGCGCGTCTCTCGAAGCAGCGCCCGCGAGGAGGCCTGCTCAAACAAGATGCCGATCGCCCCGTTGGCATCTGGATAGGTGGAACCTTTACCATAATAAAAATCATCAAAGTTCTCTCCTGAATAGTAAAGCGCGCCAATACGGTTAAGGGCGTGCGCATGATAGGAGGCGATAGCAGCGGTTAGCCGCTGATTTTCAAGCGGTGTCAACGGATGCGTCTGACTAGGCACGCCCGGCATGAAGAAGAAGGTAGCATCGCTATCCATTTCATGGTGGTCTGTCAGCAGCTGCGGTCGCCAGTAGTGGAACAAGCGCAGCCGCCCCTGCGACTCTGGATGTTGACCGGTTAGCCAGTCGCGGTTCAGGTCAAACCAGTAGTGGTTCGTACGACCGCCAGGCCAGGGCTCGCGGTGTTCGCGATCTTGGGGATCAGCTACGGGCACCCGCCCCCGATTCTGATTGACCCAATCCACAAACCGATCCCGGCCGTCGGGGTTGAGCATCGGATCAATAATAAGCACGGCCTGCTCTAGCAATTCGTCAAGCTCGGGTCCGCGGGCGGCTGCCAGATAGTAGAGCACAAGCAGTGCAGCTTCAGAGCCGCTGGCCTCATTGCCATGGATGCTGTAGCCCATGTAGGCAATAACTGGCATGCGGGCCAGTTCGGCATCGGTCACAGAAACCGGATCTTCCGAAAGCCGCAGGTTGGCCTGACGGATGGCTTCCAAGCGCATCAGGTTTTCAGGCGCCGAGACAATAGCATGAATCAACGGACGCCCCTCGTAGGTGCGACCGTGCTCCTTGACCAACACCCGGCTGCTGGCGGCCGCCACGGCCTGGAAGTAGGCCACAATCTGGTGTGGAGCAGTGTGGCGTGTGCCCACTACGTGGCCGATGACTTCCTCTGGGGTTGGAATCGCCGGATCATAAGAAACTGTCTCTGGCAACGGCAGGGGTAAAGGGAAAGCAGGCTGGCTTTGAGCAGCCTCTGGACAGCAGGTCCCTAGTCCCACTAGAATGACAAAAAGCAATCCTGTAAATAGACGATCCATATCCGTCTACGTTATGAGGGTCTTCTGCTTCTTTAAGATAAAAATAGCCCCTAAATAAAAAAGCCCTGGGGGCGAAGACCCACCAGGGCTTTTTTTCCTGTCTGTGAAAGAATATTAGGAGGCTTCGACCGATTCGGGAGCTCCGTTGCCGGCTACAGTTTCGCTGACCGCAGCCTGCAAGGCCTCCAGTTCCTTGCGCGATCCCACCACCAGGTGTTGGAAGCGACGCTGACCGGTTCCAGCCGGAATGAGATGGCCCACAATGACGTTCTCTTTCAGGCCATAGAGATAGTCGGTCTTGGCCGCAACGGCTGCGTCTGTCAGCACCTTGGTAGTCTCCTGGAAAGAAGCCGCCGAGATGAACGATTCGGTTGATAAAGCCGCCTGCGTAATCCCCAGCAGGATGGGTTCGGTTACGGCGGGCTGCGCTTCCCGCACCTCGACAGGCCGCAGGTCGCGCCGTTTCATCTCCGAGTTTAGCTCCCGCAGGCGACGTCGGTCGATGATATCGCCTGCCTTGAGGCCCGAATCGCCTGGATCGACCACCACGAAACGGTCGTAAAGCTTTTCATTGAGCTCTTCGAGCGTGACGCGGTCGATCAGGTCTCCTTCGAGCAGGTTCGTATCTCCTGGATCGGTGACGCGCACCTTTTGCATCATCTGGCGCACAATCACCTCGATATGCTTGTCATTAATCGACACGCCTTGCAGGCGATAAACTTCCTGGATCTCATTGACCAGGTATTCCTGCACTTTACGCGGCCCCAGGATGCGCAGAATGTCCTGTGGCGCAACCTGTCCGTCGGAGAGCTGTTGTCCCGCTTGCACATAATCACCTGGATGAACCAGGATGTACTTGCTAAGCGGGATCAGGTAAGTCCGCGACTCGGTACCGTCAGGGCTGGTAACGATCACCTCTTGAGCGCCGCGCTTACGGGCACCGTATTCCACATACCCTTCAATTTCCGAAACGATGGCCGGGTCTGAAGGCGTACGTGCCTCAAACAGCTCAATCACGCGCGGCAAACCTCCCGTAATGTCCCGCGTCTTGACGGTTTGACGTGGTAGCTTAGCCAGAACCTGGCCAGGCTGCACTGGATCTCCTTCATCAACCTGAATGCGGGCACGCACCGGTAGGGCATACTCGCGAAGCGTCCCGTCTGGGAGCTCGATCAGGATTGCCGGCGTGAGCGAGCGGTCACGGCTTTCAATGATGACCTTTTCGCGGTAGCCGGTCTGTTCATCGGCTTCCTCGCGGTAGGTGACGCCTTCGACGATATCCTGATAGCGGACCCTACCTCCCACTTCTGTCAGAATCACGCTGTTATAGGGGTCCCAGCTTACCAGCACCTGGCCCTTTTCGACCAAATCGCCTTCCTGCACTAAAAGCTCCGCACCATAGGGAACGTTAGCGCGCCAGAGCTCGCGGCCTTCTTCCTGAGTATCAAGGATTCTGATCATACCCTGGCGGGAGAGCACCACCTCTTTGGGGCCCTCCTCTGCTTCATAGGTTACCACCCGCAGGTTTTCAAAGGCAATGCGGCCGCCAAACTTAGCATTGAGTGTGCTTTCGGCCTCAATACGCGCGGCTGTACCTCCCACGTGGAAGGTGCGCAGCGTCAGCTGCGTACCTGGCTCGCCAATCGACTGCGCGGCCACTACTCCCACAGCTTCGCCGACCTCTACCAGGCGTCCTGTAGCCAGGTTACGGCCGTAGCACAGCGCACACACGCCACGCCGCGCCTCACAAGTTAGCACCGAGCGGATTTCAACTTCTTCGATCGAAGTTTCGGCAATACGCTGCGCCTTCTCTTCGTCGATGAGCTCGTTAGCCGCCACGATTAGCTCACCGGTAAGCGGGTCGTAGACATCGTACAGCGATACGCGCCCCAGAATACGATCGGCCAGCGGTTCAACGATATCTTCGTTGTCTTTTAGGGCTCCGATTGTGATGCCGCGCAACGTACCGCAGTCATACATTGTTACGGTTACGTCCTGCGCCACATCAACCAGACGGCGGGTTAGGTAGCCTGCATCGGCCGTTTTAAGCGCGGTATCGGCCAGACCCTTACGGGCACCGTGCGTCGAGATGAAGTACTCGAGCACAGAAAGCCCCTCTTTGAAGTTAGAGATGATCGGGTTCTCGATAATTTCGCCTGCCGAGCCGACCATACTCTTTTGGGGTTTGGCCATTAAGCCACGCATGCCACCAAGCTGCCGGATCTGCTCCTTTGAACCACGCGCCCCAGAGTCGGCCATCATAAAGATGGCATTGAACCCTTCTTGGTCGTTCTTTAGCGTCTCAAAGAGAATCTCCGACAGCCGGTTGTTGGTGCGCGTCCAGATGTCGATGACCTGGTTATAGCGTTCATTATCGGTAATGACGCCTATTTCGTAGTTCTGGCGCGCCCGTGCAACGGCCTGCTCGGCTTCTGCAATCAAGGTCTTTTTGGCTTCAGGAATGATAATATCCTCGAGCGAGAAGGTCAGGCCGGCTTTTGTAGCCTGCTCAAAACCCAGGTTCTTGATGTCGTCGAGGAAACGAGCCGTGCGTGGATAGCCTGTGGCCTTCAGCACACGCGCAATAATTGTACGCAGGTTCTTTTTCGTGAGCACTTCGTTGATGAAGCCCACTTCGTCGGGGACGACTTCGTTGAAAAGCACGCGCCCGACTGTCGTATCGATTATCTTCCCCTCTTTCAGGCGCACTTTGATGCGCGCGTGCAGATCGACCACGCCCTGGTCGTAGGCCTGCCGAACCTCTTCCGTGCTGGCAAAGCGCATCCCTTCGCCTTTGGCGCCGGTCTTTGCTTTTGTCATGTAGTAGAGCCCCAGCACCATGTCCTGCGTCGGCACTGCGATCGGCTCGCCATTAGCCGGACTGAGAATGTTATGGCTGGAAAGCATCAGGATCATGCTTTCCAGGCAAGCCTCGTGGGACAGCGGCACATGCACGGCCATCTGGTCGCCGTCGAAGTCGGCGTTAAAGGCGGTACAGACCAACGGGTGGAGTTGGATGGCCTTGGCCTCGGTCAGCACCGGCTGGAAAGCTTGAATGCCCAAGCGGTGCAGCGTGGGAGCACGGTTCAGCAATACCGGTCGCCCTTGGATAACCTTCTCCAGGATATCCCACACGTCATCAGTACGGCGGTCAACTACGCGCTTAGCGCTTTTGACCGTGCGTACAATGCCCCGCTCAATAAGCTTGCGGATGATAAATGGCTTGAAGAGCTCGACGGCCATTTCTTTGGGCAAGCCGCACTGGTGCAACTCCAGTTCAGGGCCTACCACGATAACCGAGCGCCCGGAGTAGTCTACACGTTTACCGAGCAGGTTCTGACGGAAGCGTCCCTGCTTCCCCTTAAGCATGTCAGAAAGCGACTTAAGCGCTCGGTTTGAGTCGCTCCGCACGGCATTTGCCTTGCGCGAGTTGTCAAACAGCGAGTCGACCGCTTCCTGCAGCATGCGTTTCTCGTTGCGCAGGATGACCTCTGGAGCGCGGATGTCAATTAGCCGCTTGAGGCGGTTGTTACGAATAATCACCCGCCGGTAGAGGTCATTTAGGTCGCTGGTGGCAAAACGTCCCCCTTCGAGTGGCACCAGAGGTCGCAGCTCCGGAGGAATGACTGGAATGACCCGCATTACCATCCATTCGGGCCGGTTCTCCAGCTTCCGGTTTGCCTCGCGAAAGGCTTCCACCACCTGAAGCCGCTTGAGGGCTTCCTCTTTGCGTTGCTGGCTGGTTTCGGTCTTGATCTGGAAACGCAGCTCCTTAGAAAGCTCGTCCAGATCCAACCGTTTGAGCATCAACTCGATTGCCTCGCCGCCTATTTTAGCAATGAACTTTTCCGGGTTGTCGTCGTCGAGGCGGTTGTTGTCTTCCCGAATCTGATAAAGGATATCGTAGTATTCCTCTTCAGTCAGCAGTTGGTTTTTTTCGACGCCCAGTTTTTCGGCGCACCCTGGCTGAATGACGATGTAGTTTTCGTAGTAGATGACCTTTTCCAGGTCTTTAGACTTCAGACCCAGCAGGTTGCCGATCTTGTTTGGAACGGTCTTGAAGTACCAGATGTGCACAACCGGAACGGCCAGCGTAATGTGGCCCATCCGCTCGCGGCGAACCTTTTTCTCGGTTACTTCTACGCCGCAGCGGTCGCACACGATACCGCGGTAGCGGATGCGTTTATACTTACCGCAATGGCACTCGTAGTCTTTGACCGGTCCAAAGATTTTTTCGCAAAACAGCCCATCTTTCTCCGGTTTAAATGACCGGTAGTTGATGGTTTCAGGCTTAAGCACCTCGCCATAAGAGCGCTCGAGGATGCTTTCCGGAGAAGCCAGGCTGAGCGTGATGCTGTTAAAGTCACGCTTGATCTTTAGCGTCTTCCCTTGCGGCATAGCGTGCATCAACGGTTTAGATTCTGTGCAGGCGATGGCAAAAATCAGTCGAGCCGCACCTCAAGACCTAAGCCTTGCAGCTCCCGAACCAGCACGTTGAAACTTTCAGGAGTACCAGGCTCAGGCATGTTTTCTCCTTTGACGATGGCCTCATAGGCTTTCGAGCGGCCCTGCACATCGTCTGACTTGTAGGTCAACATTTCCTGAAGCGTATGGGCAGCACCATAGGCATATAGCGCCCATACCTCCATTTCGCCTAGGCGCTGGCCGCCAAAATGCGCCTTCCCGCCCAATGGCTGCTGCGTAATAAGGCTGTAGGGCCCAATGGAGCGGGCGTGGATCTTATCTTCAACCAGATGGCTCAGTTTCATCATGTAGATGTAGCCCACCGTAGTCTTCTGATCCAGCGGCTCACCAGTACGGCCGTCGTAGAGCTGCACGCGACCATCTTCCGGCAGACCTGCCTCGCGCAACAAAACCTTGATTTCTTCTAACGAGGCACCATCGAACACCGGTGAGGCAAACTTGCGCCCTAAGACTTTACCTGCCCACCCCAACAGTGTTTCATAAATCTGTCCCAGGTTCATTCGGGAGGGCACGCCCAGCGGGTTAAGTACAATGTCAACGGGCGTACCGTCTTCTAGGAAAGGCATGTCTTCGACCGGTACGATCTTCGCGACAACCCCTTTGTTGCCGTGCCGACCGGCCATCTTATCGCCCACCTGGATTTTACGCTTACGCGCAATATAGACCTTCGCCAGTTGCACGACGCCGGGCGGCAGCTCATCGCCCATCTGCAACTGATGCTTGAGGCGCTTTGCCTCGCCCGTAATGCGCCGGTGCATCTGCTCGTAGTTACGAAGCAGCCTCTGCAGCTTCCGGTTAATGGTTTCGTCCGGCGTAAACGGTAGGGCAGGATTTAAGCTTAGCGGAGATACTTTTTCAAAAGCTTCTCGCGTGAAGGGCAAACCCTCAGCCAAAACGAGATTGCCTTCGCGCGTCTCTACACCTACCGACCGTTGACCTTCAACCAAGCGGAAAAACTTCTCCCAGAACTTCCGATCCAGCTCTGCCAGTTGGCGCTGCAGCATTTCGTCGATCTCATTCAGGCGCTGCTGCTCCCGCTTTTTCGAGGCTGCATCCAGCTTTCGCCGACTAAAAAGCTTGGTATCAATCACGACCCCTTTCATGCCTGGCGGAGCCTTTAGCGAGGCATCCTTGACATCGCCCGCCTTATCCCCAAAGATGGCCCGAAGCAGCTTTTCTTCGGGAGTAGGTTCGGTCTCGCCTTTGGGGGTTACTTTACCTACCAGGATGTCCCCTGCCTTCACCTCAGCGCCAATACGGATAATACCCCGCTCATCCAGATCTTTGGTGGCTTCTTCAGAGACGTTGGGAATCTCTCGCGTAAGCTCCTCTTGACCGCGCTTGGTGTCACGTACCTGACACTCAAATTCTTCAATATGGATCGAGGTGAAGACGTCTTCGGCTACCAGACGCTCGGAGATTACAATGGCGTCTTCAAAGTTATAGCCGCGCCAAGGCATAAAAGCCACCAGCACATTTTTACCGAGCGCCAATTCGCCTTTCTCGGTTGAGAACCCGTCGTTAAGGACAGTGCCCTTTTCTACACGCTGGCCGACTTTGACGATCGGCCGCATGTTGATGCAGGTATCCTGGTTTGTACGGCGGAATTTAATCAGTCGGTACTCCTTGACAGGCTCCTCGAAGCTGACCTCCGCATCTTCGGGATCCTGATCGTAGCGAATCACAATGCGCTCGGCATCGACATATTCAACTACCCCTGGTCCCTCGGCTACCAGCACCGCCCGAGAATCTCGAGCAATGCGCGCTTCCATTCCGGTTCCGACAATCGGCGCTTCCGGCCGCAAAAGCGGTACAGCCTGGCGCTGCATATTCGAGCCCATGAGCGCACGGTTGGCGTCGTCGTGCTCCAGGAATGGGATCAGGCTGGCTGAGGGAGAAACGATCTGGTTAGGCGCCACGTCCATGTACTGGATCTGCTCCGGCCGCATGAGCGGAAAATCGCCCCGGTAGCGGCATTTGACAAATTCATTGAGGAAGTTGCCCTCCTCATCGATTGGCGCGTTGGCTTGTGCAATGACCGCGCTGTCTTCTTCCTCAGCCGTCAGGTAGACGATCTCGTTGGTCACTTTACCGTTGCGCACGACCCGATAAGGCGTTTCAATGAAGCCAAATTCGTTGATCCGAGCGTGCACCGTCAGCGAGGAGATCAACCCGATATTGGGCCCTTCAGGCGTTTCAATGGGGCATAGACGGCCGTAATGCGTGTAGTGCACATCGCGTACCTCAAAGCCTGCCCGTTCGCGCGTCAGGCCACCTGGACCTAACGCCGACACGCGCCGCTTGTGCGTCAGCTCAGCCAGCGGGTTTGTCTGATCCATGAACTGGCTAAGCTGGTTGGTTCCAAAGAACGTGTTAATCACGCTGGCAATGGTCCGCGCATTGACCAAGTCCTGTGGCGTAAAGTTTTCGGTATCGCGCAAGTTCATGCGCTCCTTGATCGTGCGCGCCATGCGGGCCAGTCCCAGCGAGAACTGAGCAGCCAGCTGCTCCCCTACCGTGCGTACGCGACGATTGCCTAGGTGATCGATGTCATCCAGCGCACTTTGGCCGTTTTGCAGCAAAATAAGCTCACGGATAATCGCCACGATGTCCTCTTTGGTCAGCGTGAGGACATCCATGGGAACATCGATACGTAACCGCTTATTTAGGCGGTAACGGCCTACAGCGCCCAGGTCATAGCGCTTTTCGTTAAAGAAGAGGCGGTCCAGCAAAGCCCGAGCACTTTCAAGATCAGGAGCCTCGGTGCCCCGAAGCTGGAAATATAGGTACTCCAGGGCTTCGGTCTCCGAATGGGTCGGATCCCGACGCAACGTATGCAGCAGGGTGCTTTTGTCGAGTGCTTCTTCGAAATCTTCCTCCTTAAGCAAGAAGATGCGGGTGATACCGGCCTCTTGCAGCTGCTCAAAATCTGCTTCTTTCAGTTCATGGTCGGCCGGAAAGAGCACTTCGCGCTCGCGTTTTTCTTCGACCACCTCGCCGGTGTCTTCATCAACAATTTCAATGATGCGCTCCAGCGTAATGGACGAAGCCAGCTTGCGGCCAATATGCTGCCGAAAAGCCTCTTTGTTTGATACGTCTACCTCATCGGCCAGCTCAAAAAGACGAATGATCTCTTCGTCTGAGGAAAAACCCAAAGCGCGCAGCAGCGTGGTAACCGGTAGCTTTTTCTTTCGGTCGATGTAGGCCCACATGACGTTGGCCACATCGGTAGAAAATTCGATCCACGAGCCGCGCAAGGGAATAACGCGGGCTGAGTAGAGCTCGGTGCCATTGGGGTGAACACTCTGCCCAAAGAATACCCCCGGACTCCGATGAAGCTGCGAGACGATAACGCGCTCTGCTCCATTAACGATAAAGGTGCCGCGTTCGGTCATATAGGGCAAGTTGCCCAAATAGACTTCTTGCTCGATCGCCTCGTTGGCCTCTTCTTCGTCTTCGTCTTCCAAGATCGACAGCCGGAGCTTAGCCTTCAGCGGTACCGAATAGGTAAGCCCCTGAGCCAAGCACTCTTCAACGGAATGCTTGGGGGTATCAAGGGTATAGTATAAAAACTCTAGGATATACCGCTCTCGGCTGTCGGTTATCGGAAAGTGCTCCTTGAAGACCGCTTGCAAGCCGATATCTTCCCGCTCTTCAGGGGGAACGTCGTCTTGGACAAATTCCTTAAACGACTTTAGTTGGATTTCCAGCAGGTCAGGGTAGTCCAGGACCGTCTGCGTGCGGGCAAACGAAATCCGTTCGTTCGTGCCCAGCTGGCCGTTACGCTCAGACATAAGCGCGTGTAACTTCGATGGTTGAGTGACGCGTTGCCGTGATCACAAAAGCCGAATGGCTTGTGCAGGTAACCGTTATAGAAGTGGGTTGGTGCATGCTAACGCACTTGCACACGCCGGGTTTCATTCAAGGAAGGTACAAGCAGGGTAAGCCGACTCCCGCAGGGCGGGGTCGGCTTACCCTAAAATCGTGTGCACCTAAAACGCAAATGCAAAGGCAACTAGCAGGTTCCCGAAAATTACTTAATTTCTACCTCAGCTCCGGCTTCCTGCAACTTCGCCTTAATCTGCTCAGCCTCTTCTTTGCTGACCCCTTCCTTAATTGGCTTGGGTGCGCTATCGACCAGATCCTTGGCTTCTTTAAGGCCAAGACCCGTAATAGCACGCACCTCTTTGATAACCGCAATTTTGTTGGCACCTGCCGACTTCAGGATAACGTCAAATTCGGTTTTCTCCTCTACCGCCGGTGCTCCGTCTCCCCCTGCTGGGGCTGCAGCAGCTACAGCTACGGCGGCGGCTGCCGGCTTAATACCGTATTCCTCTTCCAAAATCTTGGCCAGCTCGTTGGCCTCTTTGATGGTCAGGTTAACCAGTTGTTCTGCGAGTGCTTTCAGGTCTGCCATGGTTCCTCCGTGGTTTCCTGCAGCGGTCTTTGCCTTGCGGCTGCGCTGCTGATTAAGGATAGTTAGGGTTTATATGCTATGCTTCTGCTTTTTCCGCGATGGCTTGTACCAGAGCAGCCAGTTGCTGGCCGGGGCCTTGCAGCGCACCGACCACATTGCGGGCAGGCGAAAGCAGAAGACCAACAAGGTCGGCGATCAATTCGTCTTTCGACTTGAGCGAGGCTAGCGTATCCAACGCATCGGCCCCATAAACCGCCCCATCGATAAAAGCTCCCTTCAGACGGGGCAGATCAATCCCCTCTTCGGCCAAAAACTTCTTCAGCACACGCGCCGGCGCTGCGGGCTCGTGACTAAAGGCAACAGCCGTTGGCCCATTCAGCAGCGGAAAAAGCGCCTCATAACCACCCCGCTGCTCCATAGCAATACGCAACAGCGTGTTTTTAACCACTTTAAATTCCACTCCCGCCTCACGGAAACGGCGCCGCAACTTCGAAATCTGGGCCACATTTAAGCCGCTATAATAGGTCAGGTAGACAGCCGGCGCTGAAGCAAGCTTCTCGGTAAGCTCTTCTAAAACGACCGTTTTTTGTGCTTTTGTCAGTGGCATGGCTTTTCAAGCTCTTTTTAGCGCAATGTATTGACCACGCTTCGGTCTACCGGCACAGCCGGACCCATCGTTGTCGAAAGCGTGATCGAGCGCACATACGTGCCCTTTACACTGGACGGCCGCAGGCGCAACACTTCACGCAGGAAAGCTTCTGCATTCTCGCGGATCTGCTGGCTTGTAAACGAAGCCTTCCCAATCGATACGTGCAGGTTACCAGTCTTGTCAACCCGAAAGTCGATGCGTCCTGCTTTTACCTGTCTTACCGCTTCGGCCACGTCTTCTGTTACTGTACCGCTCTTCGGGTTGGGCATCAGACCCCGCGGACCTAAAATGCGCCCTAGGCGACCAATCTTACTCATCACCTGCGGGGTAGCGATCACGACATCGAACTCCAGCCAGCCGTTTTGAATCTGTTCAATGTACTGATCAAGGCCTACGTAATCGGCACCTGCAGCTTCTGCCTCTTTCCAACGGCCTTCATCGGCCAGCACCAGTACACGCACCTGTTTCCCCGTGCCATGAGGTAGCGCCACTGTACCACGCACCATTTGGTCGGCATGGCGAGGGTCTACCCCCAGGCGCACGTCCATATCAACCGACTCGTTAAACTTAGCTAAGGCTGTTTTTTTAACCAGTTCAGCAGCCTCTTCGAGCGTAAAAGGCCCTCCTCCCGCTTGCTGCACAATTTCGAGGGCTTTTAGATATCGTTTTCCACGCTTAGGCATGGTCTTTTTTAGGATTTAGCGGTGATGTCGCCTGCACGTGCAGGCTCCCGCAGCCCGTTATTACAGATGCTCTGGTTTACCCTCTACCACAATGCCCATTGAACGGGCCGTCCCTGCAATCATGGATGCGGCTTTTTCAAGATCATAGGCATTGAGGTCAGCCATCTTCTGCCGCGCAATAGCCACACAGTCTTCCCACGTTACCTTACCTACCTTCTGCCGTAGCGGATCAGAAGCACCTTTTTCGATTTTAGCCACTTGCTTAAGCAATTCGGCCGCCGGCGGACTTTTGACAACAAAGGTAAAGGACTTATCACTATATACCGTAATGACTACCGGCAGCACAACGCCCATCCGGTCTTGGGTTGCTGCGTTGAACTGTTTGCAAAATTCCATAATGTTCACGCCTGCCTGACCCAAGGCCGGACCAATAGGGGGTGCTGGCGTTGCTTGTCCACCTTTGATTTGCAGCTTAATCTGTTTTTCGACCTTCTTTGCCATGGTACCTCCTTGCGGTCCAATCGCCTGAAAAGCAGGCTCCCGCCTGACTCATAATAGTCTCATCGTTACGGAAGTCGCTTCTATTTTACGGCGTTGGGAAGGTTTCTTAGAACATGAAAACGCGACGGTTTTTCACAGAAGGCTATGCTTCACGTTCTACCTGTAGATAGTCAACTTCCAAGGGTGTTTTACGCCCGAAAATCGACACCATCACCTTAAGTTTAAGCTTGTCGGGATAGACTTCTTCAACTACGCCGGTGAAATTGTTAAAGGGGCCTTCGATAATCCGAACAGGATCTCCTGGCTTAAAAGGAATTTCAGGCTGTTCACCTAGTTCACGGGCCTCATCCACTTTGCCGAGGATGCGCCGCACCTCTTCCGGTCGCAATGGCGTTGGCTGATTGCCTGCTCCCAGGAATCCCACAACCGAAGGCATATTAGAAATCAATGTTTGCAATTCCTGGTCAAGTGTGGCTTCAATCAAGACGTAGCCTGGGAAAAACGTCTTCTCCCGTGTCCGCTTTTTGCCTCCTCGAAGCTCAAAGACCGTTTCCGTAGGAATCAGAATCTCTCCTACCCGATCTTTTAAGCCTAGGCGTTCAATCTCCCGTTCGAGGTACTGTTTAACCTTTTTTTCGTGTCCCGAGAACGTGCGCAGCACATACCACTTGCGCACTCTTTCTTGATGTTTTTCTTCCGCCATAGCTGCGCCTATAGGGAATAGATGAATTCCAGCACCGTGGCAATCAGCCGATCGGCCAAGAAAATGAATAAGGCTACCAGCACAGAAGCAATAAGCGTTAATATCGTATTATTGATCAACTCCTGACGCGTGGGCCAACTCACTTTTTGCATTTCCCGACCCACTTCTTGTAGGTAGGCGCGAATTTTAGCAATCATAGGGCGCGATCGGCTTACTTGTACAAAACAAACGATTAAGGGCGAACGCAATGTTCGCCCTCTTTATGCATAGCACGGGCGGCAGGACTCGAACCTGCAGCCTGCGGTTTTGGAGACCGCTGCTCTGCCAATTGAGCTACGCCCGTGCGTCCTCTGCATCGTTGCAGAAAGATACTGCAGAGGTATCTATAAGGTTTTTGGTTTAGTCGAGGATTTTGGTGACGACGCCGGCACCGACCGTACGCCCACCCTCACGAATCGCAAAACGCAACCCCTCCTCCATCGCCACCGGATAAATCAACTTCACCCGAAAACGCGCA
>Ga0197142_1000814_pt1 | contig 29312 bp, 25 predicted proteins | sample GBS60_MetaG_FD_148614 | JGI IMG/M metagenome (GOLD analysis project Ga0197142, IMG submission 148614) | Sediment microbial communities from Great Boiling Springs, Gerlach, Nevada, United States - GBS 60_MetaG | ecosystem: Environmental > Aquatic > Thermal springs > Hot (42-90C) > Sediment... | reverse complement strand
ATTGGATTAAAAACGGTATTCCAGATGAATCAGTTGTTGGTAATTGGACAGAATGGGTTGTGGTTGGCGGAACACTTCAAAATGGCGAGGTTATTGGAGGAATAAGATCAAATAATATTAATTTTACGATTGTTAATAATAATTTAACCAACGATATTGATAACAATTTAAATTTTAATAATCACAATTCTTTTAATAATTATGAAGATTTTAATCAAAATTTAATAAATTATGATTTTTATAATAAAACACAATCAAATATACAATTAACTACACCAATTCTTTCTATAAATAAAACCAATTTTACAATAACTGATACTTGGCAGTTAAATTTAACAAGCGCTTCACCAAATCAAAAAGTTATTATCTGCGCCATTGATAATTATGGAATTTATTCCTGCAGTTATGCCCAAGATTTGGGTTTAAAAGATTCAACTGATTCTTTTGGTAATTGGTCTGCTTCTGGAAATTGGATTAAAAACGGTATTCCAGATGAATCAGTTGTTGGTAATTGGACAGAATGGGTTGTGGTTGGCGGAACACTTCAAAATGGCGAGGTTATTGGAGGAATAAGATCAAATAATATTAATTTTACTATTTCAAAACAAATTTCATCCTTTCCAAATCCAATTTTTTCACAAAATACTTCTTTGGGTGTTTATATTTGGGGCGACTTACCACAAACAAATAATCCTTTAAAAATAGGAGTAGACGATGCTTTAAGTTTGGGGGTTAAAACTGTAAGAATAACCATTTCTCCTTGTTATTGGGATCCGCAAGGAATATCTTCTAATCCACAACTTCTTTATAATCAAATTTTAAGAGATGATTATTCTTATGTATTTAGAAATTTTAGTACTGTAATGGCAACCATTTATCCTTTAGCAATTTGCGATTTTAATTCTGGACAGCCTTATTATAGATTGCCGCATAATGTTATTTCAGAAACAAGATGGCAAGAAATTTTAAATAATGTTTATAATGAAATAAAACAAACAGTTATTACTGCAAAAATAAATTATCCAAATACAAACATTATTTGGTCTAATTGGGAAATTGAAAATGACTGTCAGGATGATCAGTGGCAAAGATGCGTTGAATATCAAAAAACAAGATTAAAGGCTATTCAAGATGCCAAAAATGAAATTTATAATTTTGGTGGTTCCGGCCAAATTTATTCAGCTATTGAATTTATATTATTAGAAAAAGGATGGGTGCCTCGCTGGAAACCAGAATGGGGATTACCGCCTTCACCAAGACAAAATTCAGGATTTTTAACTGCAGTTTCAGATTTAAAAGGATTGTGGGATTTTATTTCTTATAGTTCTTGGAATTCTATATATTATACTCAAGATCCAGAATGGAGGCCAAATAAAAAATTTAGCGAAGCATTTAATATTATTCGTCAAACTTGTTATGTTGCAGGTATTGATTGTTCTAATAAGATTATTATCGGAGAGGTTGGTACTCTTTATGATTATGATGTTGATAATAGTTTGTTATTTGAAGCAATTTCGACCTCGATTAAAGAAGGAGCTAAATTTATATATAATTGGAATCTATATGATCAAATAAGTAAAGGAACACTAATTACCCCCGATGGCAGACAATATGATCAGTCAAAATTTGGAAAATTTGATTTAAATAGAGTATTAACGCCGCAAGGAAAAGCTTTTAAAGGGTGGCTTTCTAAAAATTTTATATTTTCCTTTGATGCTTCTTTATATTAATTTCAAAGACTAAAATGCTTGTGGATAACTTTTGCTTGCTAAAATATAATTATTTTTTTATAATTAAATTGTGGTCAAAATAAAAGAATAAAATAAAAGTAAATGAAAAAATATTTTAAATATTTAATTTTAATTATTGTAGTTATTATTGTAGTTATTATTTTAGTTTTTATTTTTAAAAATTATAATTCCTATTTTGGACAAAAAGATCAAAAAACAATAGTTCCAATAATAGCTAAAACTATTAATAGTCCTAAATCGCTTTCTATTTTAAAACCAGACAATTTTCTTTTAGTAAATAGTTATGGAGTAGTTAGAGATGAAATAATAATTTCGCCATCCAATTTTCAACAGCAATTATATTCTTATTTATCAAATAATACTCCCAAATTAGTTTTATCAGAGTATAAAAATTATTTTAAAAACGATGGTTGGATTGTAGAAAAAATTAATAAAATTCAAGATGATTTTTGGGAAATTAAAGCAGAAAAAAACGGTTTGGACTTAGAATTAAAAATCTTGCCAGATAAAATGTCAAACAAAAGAACACTTGTTAATTTGATTTTTACAGAAAAAACAAAAAAATATAATTTTGACCCTAAAAATAATTTAGCAAACGATTTTAAAGATATTAATTTTTATTATGCTTTGCCAAATATAAATTTTATTTATAAAAAAAATCTTGAAGGAAATCTAAACGAAATTAAAGCCCAATACGAATCTTACACCGATAGAGACAATTTGTATGATTTATATTATAATAAAATGAAAGAAAAAGGATGGGATGTAGAAAACATAAAAACAGATGTTTTTTCCAAAAAAGTGTTAAAAGCTTCGAAATTAAATAATTATTTTTTTATCGATATTGATAATATTATTGTTTCAAAAGAAATTCCAAGCAAAACAAAGACGATGGTAACTATATATTATTTTTATAAATAAAAAATGTTTTTAAAAAGTAATTATAAAAAATTAATATCAAAAAGTATTATTTGGTGTATTATTTTTATTATTGCAATATTTAATATTTATTATTTTAAAAATAGTACTCAGGTTCAAGCTCAAAGCGAATGTATTTCTGGAATAACGTGCAATAACCACAACCCAAATTGTCCAGAAAAATATTCTATTGGATGCGCAACGCCTTTTGGTTGTTCTGCGCCACCACCCCCAAGGTGTGATAATTTACCACAAGTAGGAACTTATTATACTTGTTTTTTGGGAGCATGTCAAAGTATTTTTGGAAGCGGAGAAAATAATTGTGATGATTGTTTGGGTATAAGACCGGGGGGCAGTGCTTATTTGTCTACATCAGAAATAAATACTGGCGATGGAAATTTAATTGAAGAAACAACGACGATAGAGATTGTTCAAGAAAATTGTTGCACAGATAGAAATTTAATACCTTTAGGAGCGGTTATAGAAGAAGGTCATATTTGTAATTTAGACGCTGCTTGTTGGAAATGCCCAGAAGGGACGTATTTAAATCCAACAGGTTTGGCGAGATGTCAAAGTAATCAATGTTTACCAGAGGATTTAGTTAATATGTATTTAGGAGTAAATCAAACAGGTGTGTGGAGAGAGTCTCCTCCATATAAATCTTCTACCGAAGGATGTCCGGATGGAACTGCAACTTTAGAATGTAATGATGGTTATTATTGGGGGTCTTCAGAGGATTACAAAGATTTAATTTTAAATTTTTTTATATTTAGGATTGATACAGGATTAAATCTTTATTCTGGGATGAGATGTCTTCCTCAACAAGAAAATACAACTACTGGATGTGAAAATAATCCAATTATTTGTCCTGCTATTTTTGGCCAAGAATATACTTATAGATGTGTTAATAATTTGTGTCAGGTTGTAATCACCACAACTTCTAGTAGATATATTAGTAATAATTTAAATAATGATAATAATGATAATAATGATAATAATGATAATTTAAATATAGGACATTTCAAATGTGTTAATAATTCTTGCCAATTAGTAGAAGGAGCGGGTGAAAATGAGTGTATAATTGGCGATCCTAATTCTTGTAGATTTCCATCGCGTTTCATACCAGATAATGATATTCCACCTACTGATAACTATATTCCTACTGATCGTTATATTCCTACTGATAGCTATCCCGATATAATAGAAGACAATCAGTTAACCACTCATTTTGAATGTAATAATCAAAACCAATGTGTTTCTGTACCAGGAACTGGTCCAAATAGGTGTTCTATTGATGAAGATTGTGGTTATAATAGATCCCAATTTAGAGGAATTTGTAAAACCCAACAAATAGGAGGTTCTATAGCAAGTTATTGTGTTAATGAAAGGTGTAATCCAGGAGAAAATTGCGTATCGCAATGTAAAAACGACCAAAATTGCCAAAATCTATCATCACAAAGTCATCTTGAATGTTACAACAACGCCTGTGTTATTGTTTCTGGTTCTGGACAAAACAAATGTGGTCAAATTGGCCAAGGTTGTAGAAGAACAAGAGAAATTATTCCATTTAACCCACCATCACTTAATCAATTTCTAAAACAAACAGCTTCTATATTTTTCGGGTGGAGATAAAAGAAAATTCAAAACTTAAAACTCGAAACTTAAAATTCAAAATTCAAAATGATTGTAGCTAATTAAAAATTTTTTTAATAAGTTACCCCTACTTAATTTTTTAGATTCAACGTCATCCGATTCTACTTGTCTAAATTAAAATTTATTTTAACAAAAGAGTGAGTTTTCCTTTATTTTTCTTTATAAAAATGATATAATTATAAAATATATGAAAATTAAAGATATTATTAAATTAAACCCTAATGGTTTAATTTCTAAAGCTTATAATTTTGCTTTAAAAGCTCATGAGGGGCAAAAAAGAAAAAGTGGAGAGCCTTATTTTAATCATGTTTTAGAAGTTGCAGAAATTTTATCTTCTTGGAATATGGATGAGACAACAATAGCTTCCGGGCTTTTGCATGATGTAGTAGAAGATACAAAAATCACTTTAGATGAAATAAAAAAAGAATTTGGGGAAGAAATAGCTTTTTTAGTTGATGGTGTTTCAAAATTAGGTAAATTCAAGTATAGAGGAGTAAAGCACAAAGCTGAAAATATGCGCAAACTAATTTTGGCTTTAAGCGAAGATTTAAGAGTGATTTTAATAAAATTAGCTGATCGTTTACACAATATGCGAACTTTAAATTATTTGCCAAAAGAAAAGCAAAAACGTATTGCTTTAGAAACAGATGAAATTTATGCTTCTATTGCTTATAGATTGGGTATGCATAATTTAGCAGGAGAACTTCAAGATTTGGCTTTTCCTTATTTGTATCCAGAAGAATACAAATGGATGTTGAAAACAGTTGGAGAAAAATATGAAAAAAGAACAGATTATTTAAAGAAAATAGCTCCTATTTTAAAAGAAGCATTATTAAAAAATAATATTAAAATTATTAATTTTGATTTTAGAGCAAAAAGATGGAGTTCTCTTTATAAAAAACTTCTTTTATACGATATGGATATTGAAAAGATATATGATTTAGTTGCTTTAAGAGTTATTGTTCCTACCATATCCGATTGTTATGCAACATTGGGAGTTGTTCACGATCTTTGGCCCCCAATTCCCGGAAGGATTAAAGATTATATTGCAATGCCAAAACCAAATGGATATAAAAGTTTGCATACAACAGTTTTGGGTCCTGATGGAAAAAAAATAGAAATTCAAATTAGAACTCCTGAAATGCATAAAGAAAATGAATACGGCATTGCTGCTCATTGGCTTTATAAATATAAAAAGTACAAAAAAGGTTCTGATTATAAAAACAAAGAAGATGTTGAAAAAGAATTAAATTGGATTAAACAGTTAAATACTTGGCAAAAAGATATTCAAAAAGGGGGTAGTGGTGAAGATTTTTTAAAATCAATTAAAATTGATTTTTTTAAAGATCGTATTTATGTTTTAACTCCAAAAGGCGATGTTATTGATTTGCCCGAAGGGTCAACCCCTGTTGATTTTGCTTATCATATTCATTCTGAAATTGGAAATTGTTGTGTTGGCGCTAAAGTAAACGATAAAATAGTTTCTTTGGATTATAAATTAAAATCAGGAGATATGGTTGAGATTTTAACTCAAAAAAACAAAAAACCATCAGAAGACTGGTTAAACTTTGTTAAAACTTCAATAGCGCGCGATCGCATTAAAGCTTCTTTAAAAGATAAAAAGAAGTCAATATTTAAACCAACCAAAACAGAATTAAGAATTGCGGTAATAGACCGCATTGGTTTGATTAAAGATATTTCTTCAGTTATTAATAGAATGCATTTTAATATTTTAAGTTTTCATACAGATAAAACTCATAGTTTAAAATATCAAATAGATAGGATTGAGATAAACAGCGCAAATAAAGAAAAAATTGAAAAATTAATTTTTAAACTTAAAGAAATTCCTGGAGTAAAAGAAATAAGTTATAAATTTATTTAATTTTCAGGATTTAATTTTGAAATAATATTTTTTAATTCTTCGTCAGAATAAAATTCAATTATAATTTTACCGCTTTGTCCATCACGCGAAATTTTTACAGGAGTCCCGAAAGTTAATCTAAGTTTTTCCTCAATTATTTTTATTTCTGGATCAAAATTTTGAGTTTTTGCTTGTATAGATTCATTTTGGTTTTTTGAAATTTTAACTGTATTAATTTTATGTTTTAATTCTCTTGTTGTTAAATTAGATTTTAGCAAATCTTCAAATAATTTTTGTTGTATTCCGGGATCTTCTATAGTTAAAAGCAATCTTCCGTGACTTTCGCTTATTTTCCCTTCAGCAATAGCGTCTTGAATTTGTTTTGGTAAATCTAAAAGCCTTAAAGCATTTGCAACAGCTTCGCGACTTTTGCCTAAACGCGCTGCTATTTCTCTTTGAGTTAAATTAAATTCATCTTGAAGCTTTGCAAAGGCGCGCGCTGTTTCAATTGGATTTAAATTTTCTCTTTGAATATTTTCAATAACAGCTAATTCAAGTCTTTCGCGTTCAACATCAACAACTTTAATAATTGCAGGCACTGTTTCAAGGCCTAAATATTTTGCCGCAAGCCATCTTCTTTCTCCTGCAATTATTTGATATTCAACTTCTGTTCCTGTTGGAACTTCTTTTTCAATTTTTGTAACAACTAATGGTTGAATTATTCCAAATTGTCTTATAGAAGCTGCTAATTCTTTAATGCTTTCTTCATTAAAATCGCGGCGCGGTTGTTGTGGGTTTGGTTTTATTTTTGAAACCTCAATATGAAAAACAGCTTGTTCAAATTTTGGAGAATATTTTTTGATTTGTTTTTCTTTTAAAAAATTTGATTCATTTAATAAAAGAGGATTTGAATTATTTTCTTGTGGCGTATTTATTTTTGGTTCGGATATGGTTGTTTCCGGTTCTGGTTCTTTTTTTGTTTCTATTTGATTTTTTTCTTCAGAAATATTTTCTGTTTTTTGTTCTATAGGATTAATTATTATTTCTTTTTCTGGATTTAAATTTTGATTTTCTAAATTATCATTTTCATTTTTTGAATTAGAATTATGCGCATTTTGAGAATTTTGATTTATTTGGTTTTGCGCTGAATTATTTTGATTATTATTTTGCAAATTTGAATTTTTATCCTGAATTAAATTTGATAAATTAGAATTATTTTGATTGTTTTGATTTTGATTATTTTGCGGCGGAATTAATGATTCCAATCCTTTCCCCAACATATTTTTAATTAAAACTTATTTGACCAGCGGTGCTGATTTTTATTTTTTTTAAAATAGAGCCGTCTTTTGTTATTAAATAAATATAAGATTCGTAATTAGGATCAGATTCGCTTATTGGATTATTTGAATTGCTCCGCCAAATTAAAGTTTTTGGATCTGGGGGTATAAAAAATAAAGCATCTAATTTATAATTTCCGGAATTAAAGATAATTTCTGTCGGCAAAGCAGCGGTTTTTATTTTATTATAGGTATTATCAGAGATAATAGAAGTAATAGTGGAAGATGTTATTGTTTTACAATCTGTTTGGGGAGGTTGGCCATATCTAAATATTTCATAAGAATTGTTTTGATAATTAATATAAACTCCATAACCGCACGAAGAATTATTTTCAATATAGGTAGATAAAGCAAGAGATTTTGCGGTATTTAACGCATCAACAAGTTTTGCTTGCTCTAATGATAAAATTATTTGAGCTTTATTGGTTTTGTTATATAAAATCATATAACTTGCTAAAATTGTTATTACAGAAAAAGTAGCTATAAGTTCAACAATAGTAAAACCTTTATTATTTTTATTTTTTTCCATCATTAATTTTATAATAGCATAAAATTTAATATTTAAAATAGAGAAAAGAATATTTTATCTCTATATAAAAATAAATTTTTAAAATTTCATAACCAAAGAACATAATCAAAAATGAAGAAATAACAATAAAAGGCCCGAAAGGTAAAAGACTTTTCATTGTTTTTCTTTTTAAAATTAGAGTAATAATACTTATAATTCCCCCTAAAATAAAACTTAAAATAGAAATAATAATTATTTCAGGCCAGCCAAAGACAATAGAAAGAACCATCATTAATTTAACATCACCCATTCCCATTCCGCGGCCAAGCGTTAAAACTACCAGTCCTCCAAATAAAATTAATGAAAATAAAAAGGCTATTAATTTATTTATAATTAAATTATTTTTAAATCCCAAAAGTATGCTATAAGAACCTAAAAATGAATAAAAATCATTCCAATTATAAAACTGCAAAATACTTAAAATAATTCCTAAAAATAGCAGAAATAAATTTAACTCATTAGGAATAATTTGAAATTTTAAGTCAATCAAAGCAATTAATATTAAAGTTAAAAGAATTATACTCCAAATAAAACTAAGACTCCAAAAATAATAAATATTATAAATTTTAGAAAAAAATGTAATAAAGTTATTTTTTAAAAATAAAGGAGTAAAAACAAAAATTAATCCGGATAAAATTTCAATTAAAATATATTGAAAACTAATTTTTTGTTTACAAGAACGACACTTTCCGCCTTGAATAATAAAGCTAATAATAGGAATTAATTCATAAAAGGATAAGGTTTTATGACATTTAGGACAATATGATCTTCCTTTTAAAATATCTTTGCTTAAAATAAATTTATCAGGATGATAACGAAAATATAAAACATTTAAAAAACTTCCAAAAGACGCACCTATTAAAAATAAAAATAAGTTTTGTAATATCATAATAATATATTATAAAAATTTTATAAAAAAACAACACCAAAGTTTGGCTTTGGTGTTGTTTTATGATTTTAAATATTATCTATTATAAAGATACACAGTAATAATTGTTTGTAGTAGGTTTATTACTAGTTTCAAAATCCTTACCATTATAACAATTTGTTGTTCCTTGAATATTACTGCAAGGAGAGCTATTTTTCCAATTAGGATTTGTTAGATCTTCTAATTGGGCGCCAATGCAGTATGTTGTTCCGTTGGTGTCAGTCCAATACTCATATGAAGGATTTGGATGGCGAGGATCTTTTGGGACATTACTTATTCCGGCCATTTTTAAATAGTCCGAAAATGAATCCCAGCCTGCATCATCTGGATACCTTCCATTTTTATTATAATACAATTCTAATCCATTTTGTACTTGTCTTAAATCTGATATTCTTCTTGCGTCACGACCTTGTTTTTGAACAGGACCTAATCCAACTAAAACCACAGAAGACAAAATACCAATAACAGCTACAACAATTAAAAGCTCAATTAATGTAAAACCTTTTTTATTCATTTTATTATTTTTATATTATTTTTTTCGACCTTTTATTTAATTTTAATATTTTTTTTTAAAAAAACAATTAAAGTTATCCACAGTTTTTTAGCCAATATTTGAAGTTAAATTGTATATCGGCACTAAAATTGAAGCAAACAAAAAACCTACCAAAATACCGATTATAATAATTAGAATTGGTTGGATTAAGTCAGTAATATTGTTAACAATATTATCAGCTTCTCTAAAATAAAAGTTAGCAACTCTTTCAAGTATTTTATCTAATTGACCTGTTTGTTCGCCAACGCTTATCATTTGTGGAACTAATTCCGGAAAATATTTTGGATATTGACTTATTGCTTCTGATAAATTCATTCCAGCTTTAACATCAGAAGCAATATCATGAAGATATTCTTTATATAAAGTATTATTTATTGTATTTGAAACGATTTCTATGGTTTGTGCAACAGGCACACCTCCGCGAATTAGCATTGAAGTTGCATAAGCAAATCTTGAAATTGTTATTGGTAAAAAAACTTTTTTTAAAAATGGCATTTTAATTTTCAATTCATCAATTAAAGCTTTTCCTTCGTCTGTTTGTATGAAATCAATAATTAAAATAATAATTACTATCAAAAGCAAAACAACAGCTATCCACCATTCTGATAAGAAATTTCCTAATCCTAAAATAATATTTGCAAATAAAGGAAGTTTTACTCCAGATTGGTCAAAAATAGGCTTAATTTGAGGAAAAACAAAAGTAACCATTATTCCGGCGACTATAATAAAGACACCAACAATTACTGCAGGATAAATAGAGGCTGATTTTGCTTTTGAAATTAGATTGTATTCTTTTTCTGTATAATCAGCTAAAAATGTAATAACTCTATCTAAATTTCCAGTTACTTCTCCTGAACGAATCATACTTATAGCAAAAGGAGAAAAAACATCTGTTTGTTTTTCAGCTGCTTGTGAAAAAGAAAGTCCTGATTGAATATCTTGTAAAATTTGAAAAGCAGCTTCTTTAATTTGAGGTTGAGAGCTTTGAGAATATAATGATTCTAAAATACGGTTTAAAGGAAGCTGCGATTCAAATAAAACAGCCATTTGTCTATAAAAAATAACTAAATCTTTTAATTTTACTTTTGTAAAATAATTTAAAATGCGGTTAAAAAAATTGGGACGTTCAACTTCTTCAAGTAAAAGAATAAATAGCTCATGACTTGTTAAAATTTTTTCAGCAGATTCTTTTGAGCCTGCTTCAACAAATCCAACTTGTAATTCTCCTTCTTTTGTTCTTGCTTGATATTTAAATTTCATATTTATATTCTTTCAATTAAAATTCTTAATTCTGATGGATTTAATGAATAAAGCTCAGCTGATTCAAGAGAGATAATTTTATTTTTAACTAAATTAGCTAATGAACGATTTAATGTGATCATTCCTTCTTGGAAGCTTGTTTCAATAACTAAATCTATTTGATAAACTTTACGTTCGCGAATTAAGTTGCGAATAGCAGGATTTACAATCATGATTTCTGTTGCTGGAACGCGACCTCCACCAATTTGAGGAATTAATCTTTCTGAAACAATAGCAACCAAAGTAGCGGATAATTGAGAAATAATTTGATTTTGTTGTTCAGCCGGGAAAGTATCAATAATACGATCAATAGTTTGCGAAGCTGAATTTGTGTGTAATGTTGAAAAAACTAAGTGTCCTGTTTCAGCAGCTGTTAGAGCTGTCGAAATTGATTCTTTGTCACGCATTTCGCCAATCATAATAACATCAGGATCTTGTCTTAAAATAGTTTTTAAACCATCATGAAAGGTAGGGACATCAACTCCAACTTCTCTTTGAGAAACAATTCCTCGATCTTGATTAAAAATATATTCAATTGGATCTTCAATGGTAATTATATGATCAGATCTATTATGATTAATTTCATCTAAGATAGCAGCTAAAGTTGTTGATTTTCCATGTCCTGCTGGTCCTACAATTAAAATAAATCCTTGAGAAAGTTTTGTAAATTCATGTAAAATTGGAGGAAGATTTAATTCTTCAATTGTCATAATTCTTCCAGGAATAAGACGTAATGCCGCAGCCAAATAACTTTTTTGATAATAAGCATTAACTCTAAATCTCGCTTTATCTTCAAGATTATACGCAAAGTCGATTTGTTTTTCTTTTAATAATTTTTCTTTTTGCTCATTATTTAACATTGCCATAATAAGGCCTTCTACTGTTTCAGGATTTAAAATATTTTCATCAGCAATTGGTATCAGAGCTCCATCTATTCTTAATGTTGGTTTGCGACCAATACCTAAATGCAAGTCAGAAGCATTTTGTTTTGCGGCTTGCAATAATAAATCTTTTAATTTTTCTTCAAAATTTTTCATATTTTTATTTTAATTTATTTATATTATAATGCAAATTTTAAAAATTTATAAGACCTTTGTGCGGAATACCGGAATTGAACCGGTGCCTTTTGCTTGGGAAGCAAACGTACTGCCACTATACTAATTCCGCTCATCCACTTCCATTTTCAATAATTAATGGAACAAAACTAAATCCTTTATATATTTTAATATCAAAATCGCTTTCGTTTAATCTTTTATGAACTTCAATACTATTTAAAACAGGAGCAACAATTTTTCCTTCAATTTTTATTTCATTTTTCCAAGCAACTGGAATTTTTTCCGCAGAAGCCGCTGCTATAATTTTATCATAAGGAGCTTCTTTTTGATATCCTTTGCTCCCATCTCCCAAAATAACTTCAACAATTCCTTTTTCTATAAAATTATACTTAGAAATATTTTTTATAGCAAAATCTTTTAATTCTGGAATTCTTTCTATTGCTATTATTTTTGGATGGCGTTTTATTTTAGAATTGTTTTTGCTAACACAATAAGCCAAAAGAGCGCTAACCCAACCAGATCCTGCTCCTATTTCTAAAATTTTTTCTCCTGGTAATGGATTTAAAAGTTCAAGCATAAAAGCTACTGTTAATGGTTGTGAAATAGTTTGTCCAAATTCTAATGGTAGGGGATAATCTTCATAAGCTTCATTTTTATATTTTTCTAAAACAAAATCAGTCCTATCAATTTTATAAAAAGCTTCAATTATTAATTGTGTTTTTAAAATTCCTTGATGAATTAATTTTTTAATTAATTCATTTTTTGTCATTTATTTAATTCTAAATTTTGGCCATCCCATTTAATTTTTTTATCAAAAACAATTATTTTTGCCTGTTTTTTTTGTTCTTTTAGCCAATCAACCATATTTTTGTTTTCTAAAAAAAGCCTTCCAGCTAAGATATCTTTTTCTGCTTGTGGAATTAAAATTTCATTTTTAAAATCATTTTTATTTAATCCATAAATTTCTAAAGCAGCTCTTTCTATTTCGGGATTTAAATAATTATTAATTTTTTCATTTACTAAATTTTTTAAATTTGATCCTATTCTTTTTTCTACTTCTTTATGAATTAGTTCGTTTTCAATTAATTGATTTAAAACAAAAAGTTTGATTTCTTCTTTTGAAAGTTCTTTTAAAGAAGTAGAAGCATTTTGATTTAACCCTTTTTCTTCTTGTAATTTTTTATAAGTATTTAGATAATAAATTGCTGCGCGCATATTTATATTTAATTTTTTAGCGCTAATCGGAACATTATTTACACTTATAACCGGATAATAATTTAAATTTACAATTATTCCAAAAACTAAAATTAAAATAAAAATTATTAATAAAATTAAATTTAGTTTGTTTTTAATTAAAATATTTTTTAATTTATTCATTTTTATTATTGATTTTTTATAGTTGACGTTTCAGTTGACGATTCTTTTGGTGGAACAATAATTAAAATTTTTTCATCTGGAAATTTATAATTAAATTCTTTGCGTAATTCTTTTAAAATATTTTGAGTATTGCTAAGATATTGTATTTTTTTGCTTAATTCAGTATATGTTTTTTTTGCTTGATCTAATTTTTGTTTTAAATTTTCATATTCAGCTTTTTTATCCTGTAACTTATTGTAATAAATATAAGCTTCATAAAGAATAAAGCAAATGAATATAATAATAGTTAAAACAATAATTCTCACAATTTAATTATAGTCTATTTTTTTTAAAAAGATAAATTGTATTTGAAAAAATAAGATTTTAATAGTATTATAAAATCTTTCTGAAAATAATTTTTATAATTTAATATAATAGTCAATTAAATTTTAAGATTTAAAAATGTTTAAGAAAACAAAAATTATAACCACAATTGGCCCTTCAAGTCAAAATTTAAATATACTTACAAAAATGATAAATGCAGGGATGGATATTGCGCGTTTAAATTTTTCTCATGGTTTTTATACTTATCATAAAAAAAGTATTGATTTAATAAGAAAAGCTTCTAAAAAAACAAAAAAACCAGTAGCTATTTTACAAGATTTATGCGGTCCAAAAATAAGAATAGGGGATTTATATAAGGAAAGTATTATATTAAAGCCAAAACAAAAATTTATTTTAACAATAAAAGAATGTATTGGAGATGAAAATAAAGTTTTTATTAATTATAAAAATATAGTTAATGACGTTAAAAAAGGAGATATTGTTTTAATTGATGATGGCAAAATTGAATTAAAAATTGAAAAAATTATAAATGAAGATATTTATTGCAAAGTTATTATTGGTGGTGAGTTAAAAAGCAAAAAAGGAGTTAATTTTCCAAATACAAGTCTTAGTATTAGTTCTTTAACAGAAAAAGATAAAAAAGATGTTTTATTTGGAATTAAAAATAAAGTAAATTTTATTGCTCTTTCTTTTGTTAAAACAGCAGAAGATGTTGTATCTTTACAAAATATTTTAAAAAAAGAAAATTTAGATATTAAAATCATAGCAAAAATAGAAACTCAAGAAGCATTAAAAAATATTGATGAAATATTGAAAGAAGCTGATGGCGTAATGATTGCAAGAGGAGATTTAGCCGTAGAAATTGGTCCAGAAAAAGTCCCAATTTATCAAAAAAATATAGTTGAAAAATGCAATAAAATATTAAAACCCGTAATTATTGCAACTCAAATGCTTGAATCAATGATTAAAAACCCTTTTCCTACAAGAGCTGAAGTTAATGATATTGCAAACGCAATTTTAGATGGTGCAGATGCTGTTATGCTTTCAGGGGAAACTGCAATAGGAAATTTTCCTTTAAAAGCAATTGAAACAATGGCAAGAGTTAGCCATTATACAGAACTACATTTTGATTATGAAAAGATTTTTAAAAATGAATTTTTGTCTTCAAAATCTGTAAATGATTCTGTAAGTTATGCCGTAGCAAATGTGGCTTATAAAATTGGAGCAAAATTAATTGTAGCTTTAACAGAAACAGGGTATACAGCTAAAATGATTGCTCGTTATAGACCAAAACAAACTATTTTAGCTTTAACTCCTAATTTAAATACTTATTTCGCATTAAAAATTAATTTTGGATGTTATCCTTATTTGATTAGTTCTTTTAAAAATTTAGATCATGTTATTAATGAAGCTAAGAAAATAGTTTTAAAAAATAATTTAGCTAATAAAAATGATAAAATAGTTATTTGCGCAGGCATTCCTTTTGGTAAAAGCGGATCTACAAATTTTTTAATTGTTCAAAGTCTTTAAAAATAATATTTGATAAAAAACTAATAATTTATTATTATTATTTTATAATTAAATTAAATGTCTAAAATTAATTTTAAAAATAATAAAATCGAAAACATTCGTCATTCTTTGGCTCATATTTTAGCTTCAGCAGTTTTGCAAATTTTTCCGAAAGCTAAATTAGGAATTGGACCAACGATTGAAAATGGTTTTTATTATGATTTTTTATTACCGCGTAAATTAAACGAAGAAGATTTAAAAAAAATTGAAAATTTAATGAAAGAATTAATTTTAAAAAATTTAGAATTTAAAGGTAAAAAAGTTAATTATCCCCAAGCAAAAAAAATATTTAAAGATCAGCCATTTAAATTAGAATTAATTGAAGATCTTAAAAAAGAAAAAAAATCATTAAGTATTTATGAAACAATAGATAAAAAAACAAAAAAAATTTATTTTTTAGATTTATGTAAAGGCGGTCATATTAAAAATACTTCTGAAATTAATCCTAAAGCTTTTAAATTAACAAGCACTTCGGGAGCTTATTGGAAAGGCAGCGAAAAAAATCTTCAGCTTCAAAGAATTTATGGTATAGCTTTTGAAACAGAAAAAGAATTAGCTGAATTTTTACAAAAACAGGAATTAGCTAAAAAATGCGACCACCGTAATTTAGCTGACCAATTGGAATTGTTTATGGTTGATGAAGAAATTGGAAGAGGTTTACCTTTATGGCTTCCAAATGGCTATACAACTAGAAGAATTTTAGAAGATTATATTTATAAAATGGAAAAAGATGCAGGATATTTACATGTTTTAACTCCTAATATTGCAAAAGAAGATTTATATAAAAAATCAGGGCATTTAGCTCATTATCGTGAAGATATGTATGCTCCTGTTGAAATTGAAGGAGCTTCGTATTATTTAAAGCCAATGAATTGTCCACATCATCATAGTATTTATAAATATCATAAAAGAAGCTATAAAGAATTACCTTTGCGTCTTGCTGAATTTGGAACTGTTTATCGTTATGAAAGATCAGGAGTTTTATCCGGCCTAATAAGAGTTAGGGGATTTACTCAAAATGACGCGCATATTTATACTGATGAAAAACATTTAGAAGAAGAAATTTTAGGAGTTTTGCTTTTGCATAAAAAAGTTTATGAGGATATGAAAATTTCTGATTATTGGTATAGATTATCTCTTCCTGATTTTAAAAATAAAGAAAAATACGGAGATATTAAAAATAAAAAAATGTGGGAAAATGGAGCAACTGCTTTACGTAAAGCTTTAAATAAAATAAATGCAAAATATATTGAAGCTATTGGTGAAGCATCTTTTTATGGACCAAAAATTGATATTCAAATAAAAGATATCTATGGAAAAGAAGATACGATTGCAACAGTGCAAGTTGATTATTATTCAGCAGGAAGATTTAATTTAAATTATATTGATGAAGATGGCAAAGAAAAACTGGTTATTATTGTGCATCGTGCTATTTTTGGCTCTTTTGATAGATTTTTTGCATTTTTAATTGAAAAAAATTGTGGTTATTTACCTCTTTGGCTTTCACCACTTCAGGTTAAAATTTTGCCCATTAGTGATAAATTTATAAAATATTCAGAAAAAATTTTGAAATTATTAAAAGAAAATGATATTCGTACTGAAATTGATATTAGGCCTGAAACCTTATCTAAAAAAATCCGCGAAGCAGAAATAAAACATATTCCTTATATTTTAATTATTGGAGAAAAAGAAGAAAAAAATAATACAGTAAGTATTAGACACCCCATAGGTTATAAACAAAAAAATAAAGAATTTATTGATACTGAATTAAGCATAGAAAACTTTTTGAATAAAATTCAAAAAGAAATAAAAGAAAAGAAATAGGGATTATAAATTAGTAATTTATATTTTTAAAGTTCAAAATTCAAAGTGCAAAATTCAAAATTTAGGATGCTCAGCAAAAATTTCTGAAAGAAATTTTTGCTGAGCTACAATCATTTTGATTTTTGACTTTTAGATTTTGAATTTATTACCCCTAATTCATAATTCCTAATTTATTATTAGAGGGATTGCTTCGCTTCCCTTATGTTTCGGGATGACTTTCAATCACGGGTGTTTGAATTTTATTAATTTTTAATTTTGAATTTTCATTTTGAATTTTTAGATTTGCATTTTGAGTTTTTATTTTATTCGTATCATTTGGATTACGGTTTTTAAATTAGCAGTCTTGACTTTTGATTGCTAATTGGTTTATAATTTATAAAAAAAATGATTAGTGAAAGAAGTAAAAATATTTTAAAAGCTGTTATTCGGGAGTTTATTAAAACAGGAGAGCCTGTTAGTTCTGGTTTGATTTATGAAAATTATGATTTTGGAATTAAGCCAGCAATGATAAGACAGGAACTTTTTAATTTAGATAAAGAAGGGTATTTAGAACAATGTTATTATTCTTCAGGCAGAATTCCAACAGATAAAGGCTATAAGTTTTTCGTAGATGAAATTTTATCTGAAATTGAAAAAGATGAAGAAACTAAAAAAATAAATATTAATCAATCTTTGCTTAATTTAATTCAGCAAATGGCTTTAGATAATTTTGTAAAAGAATTTTCAAAAATGTTCGGCCTTTTAAGTATTATTACTAATATTCCTGAAGAAAAATTTATTTATAAAGATGGTTTGGAATATTTAATTGATGATTTAGATTGGAGCGATAAAAATGAAATAAAACGCATTATTAGAGATTTTGAAAATATTGAAGAAAATTTGTATGAAGCTTTTGAAATTTTGAAGGAAGAAAATTTTTTGAAAATTTTTATAGGTAAAAATCCGTTAATTAGAAGTAATGCTGTTTCTGTTGTTGTTGGAGATTATAAAGTAAGAGATGAAAAAATTTTGTTTTTAACTGTTGGTTCTAAAAGAATGAATTATGAAAAAACATGTAAAATTTTTAAAGGTCTTAAAAAATATTTATATCAATAATATGAGTGACGAAATAAAAAATAATCAAAATAATAATCAAGATAATCAGATTATTAAAGAAGAAGATAAAATGTTGCATGACGCTCATAACGTAGAAATTGAAGATTTAAAAAAGAGATTGGAAGAATGTGAGCGTCAAAGAGATGAGTATTTAGCTGGTTGGCAAAGAGCAAGAGCGGATTTTTCTAATTACCGCAAAGATGAAGCTTTACGATTTGAAGAAATGGCGCGTTTCGCTTCTGAAAGTTTAATTAAAGATTTGATTCCGGTTTTGGATAGTTTTGATTTAGGGATTGCTACTTTAGAAAAATCAGGGAATGTTGATAAAGGAATTTATATGATACGCGCCAAACTTGAAGATGTTCTAAGAGAACGCGGATTAGAAAGAGTTAAGGTTGAAATAGGAAAACCATTAAATCCTGAAATTGCTGAAGCGATTATAGAGGCTGAATCTGAAGGAGAGTCAGGAATTGTTTTAGAAGAAATTGAGCCTGGATATAAACTGAATGGAAAAGTTATTCGTCCAGCACGTGTAAAGGTCTCAAAACAAAAAAATTTATAAAAATATGGCAAAAATTTTAGGAATTGATTTAGGTACAACAAATTCAGCAATGGCTGTGATGGAAGGAGGGGAGCCTCGTATTTTAGAAAATATAGAAGGCGCTCGTACAACTCCTTCTATTGTTGCTATTTCAAAATCAGGAGAAAGACTTGTTGGTCTTTTAGCAAAAAGACAAGCAATCACTAATCCAAAAAACACTATTTTTTCAGTAAAAAGATTAATTGGAAGAAAATTTGAAGATCCAGAAGTACAATTAGATAAAAATTGGTTACCATATGAAATAAGAAAAAGCGGGAGTGGAGGAGTTGAGGTGAAATTAGGCGAAGAATGGAAAACTCCAGAAGAAATTTCTTCTTATATTTTAGCTAAATTAAAAGCAGATGCCGAAGCAAAACTTGGAGAAAAAATTGAAGAAGCAGTTATTACTGTACCTGCATATTTTGATGATTCTCAAAGACAAGCAACAAAAAACGCTGGTGAAATAGCGGGATTTAAAGTAAGGCGTATTTTAAATGAACCAACAGCAGCTGCTTTAGCATATGGATTTGGATCAAAAAAAGGATTGGGAGATAAAAATCAAAAAATTGTTGTTTATGATTTTGGAGGTGGAACATTTGATATTTCTGTTTTGGAGGTTGGAGATGATACAGTTGAGGTAAGAGCAACAGGTGGAGATATGCATTTAGGAGGAGATGATTTTGATAGATTGATTTTAGAATATTTAGTTTCAGAATATAAAAAGCAGGAAGGGATTGATTTATCAAAAGATCCTTTAGCCTTGCAAAGATTAAAAGAAGCAGCAGAAAAAGCAAAACATGAATTATCAACAGCAACAGAGACAGAAATTAATTTGCCTTATATTTCATCAGACGCTTCAGGTCCAAAACACTTTTTAATGAAATTTAATAGAGCTAAATTAGAAAGCCTTGTAATGCCTTTGATTGAAAAATCTATTGAATTAACCCGTCAAACAGTCACTTCTCCGGCTCCAAAAGGTGCAGGTTTTGATTTAAAAGAAATTGATGAGGTTATTTTGGTTGGTGGTCAAACTCGTATGCCTGCAATTATTGATGCTGTTCGTAATTTATTTGGGAAAGAACCTCATCGTGGTATTAATCCTGATGAAGTTGTTGCTATTGGAGCCGCTATTCAAGCTGGAATTTTACAAGGAGATGTAAAAGACATTTTGCTTTTAGATGTTACGCCATTAACATTATCAATTGAAACCTTAGGAGGAGTAGCTACACCAATGATTCCAAAAAATACAACGATTCCAACTTCAAAAACTCAAATTTTTTCTACAGCAGCTGATAATCAAACATCTGTAGAAATACACGTTCTTCAAGGAGAGCGTCCAATGGCAGCTGATAATAAAACTTTAGCAAGATTTATTTTAGATGGTATTCCTCCTGCTCCGCGTGGAGTGCCTCAAATTGAAGTTACTTTTGATATTGATGCTAATGGTATTTTAAATGTTTCTGCAAAAGATAAGGCAACTGGTCGTTCTCAATCTGTGAGAATTGAAGCAACAACAGCTTTATCTCGTGAAGAAATTGAGCGTCTTAAAAGAGAAGCTGAAGAGCACGCCGCAGAGGATGCTGCTAAAAAAGAATTAATTGAAGTTAAAAATCAGGCAGAAAGTTTAATTTATTTAGCTGAAAAATCAATAAAAGATGCTGGAGATAAATTACCTGAAGATGTCAAAAATAGTATTAATGAAAAGATTGAAAAATTAAAATCAGTAAAAGAAAGTTCAAATTCTTCTGATATTAAATCAGCAATAGCAGATTTATCTGCAGAGATTCAAAAAATTGGACAAATGATGTATAATCAGAAGCAAGAAGATGGAAAATCGAACACCACCGAATCTTAGTTATAAATATGGATTTGAGGCTCCTGAACCAAACAAATTAAAATTATTTTTATTTTCATTTTACAAAGCTATTATTTTTGATGCTTTAGAAATTTTAAGCGCTATTGGGTTTAGTTATTTTGGCTTAAACTATTTAAACAACAAAAATAGCCTTTGGCTATTTTTGTTGTTTTTAGTTTTATTTTTAATATTTATTATTTTTAATTCCGCTTTAAATAATAGCTGGAAAAAAAGAATAATTGTTATTTTTTTGGAAACAATAGGTATTTTTTATTTTATTTTTAATTTTTTTGTTTTGAAAGTTCTTTTAATTTTAGGATTAGTATTTGTTATTTTTCGTTTATGGGGAGAAATTCAAACAAATTTTGAAATGCAAAATAGCATTGAAATTAAATTTTTTAGATCAACAAAGCCAGTTTTTTCAAAATCAGTAAATGCCATAATTTTCATTTTAATTGGTTTTTATATTGTAAATATTTCTGGTCCGGAAAGTTTTTTGCCTTATAATGTTTTTGATAATTTTTGGAAAAGTATAGTTATTATTTATAATAAAATTTATCCTGATATAAATATTAATGGCTCCATAAATGATTTCAGTAAAAGCCTTGTATTTTATAAACTTAAAAATAATTCTAATTTTAAAAATCTTTTTTTAGATGAAAGAGAAAAAGTTATTCAAGATGGGGTTTTTGAAATAAATAAACAAATATTAAAGTTTTTAGATAAAGAAACAATTGATTTTAATCAAGAATTTAAAAAAACAATTTATGAATTTATATTTAATGGAATAAATAATTATTACAATAAATTTGGAATTTATTTTGTAGTTCTTTGGATTTTAATTATATTTTTAGTTTTAAAAAGCACATTTTTTGTTTTTAAGCCTATTTTAAATATCATTCTTTTTATAGTATTTCATAGTTTAATTGCTTTAAATGTTATTAGAATTTATGGAGAAACAAGAACAAAAGAAGTTTTAAATTTTTCTGAGTAAGACGCATTGATTAATTTTTCCGCTAGAGGCGGATTCCCTCTAATGGGGTGGGCCTGCTTACCGCTTGCCTTTCGATAGACAAGCTCCTTCAGAGGATGATTTTTAAAAAAACAAAATTTTAAAAATTCTAAAATTGTTCGCCGAAGGCGGATCCTTCTCTTGAGGAAAAATTGTTTGAGAATTGATAATTGAAAATTTATTAACCATTTCGTCATTGCGAGGCTCCCCTACCGAAGCTTCGGGAGGGGACGAAACAATCTCAAAAATGAATTTTGAATTCCGAATTATGAATTTTGAATAAATTTTAAATGATTGAAGTTAAAAACGTTTTAAAATTAAAAAATTTGAATTTTATTCGAAATTCGAATTTCAAAATTAAAAATTAAATATTTAAGCAATTTTTAATTTTCTAAGTTTTGACTTTTGTTTTGTAGTTTTGACTTTTAAGCTTTGAGTTTTTATCTTTCATAATTCATCTTTAAAATTGTTTCGCGCCCCGAATAGTTGAGGGATTCGCAATGACTTTACTTTTAACTTTTATTTGTAATTTTGAGATTTGAAGTTTGAATTTTGAATTAATTATTTGACATTTATTTTATTTTATAGTAAGATTAAATTTAAGTTTAAATTGGTCGGTCGCCTGAGGGCGATTTTTTAATATTTAATAAAATGATTAACATTAAAGATTTATCAAAAGTTATAAAACAAGTTGCAGCAGAAAAAGGTTTAGAACCTGAAAATATTTTAGAAGCTATTGAAAGCGCTTTAGCTTCTGCTTATAAAAGAGAATTTGGGAAAAAATCTGAAATAATTAAAGCAAAACTAGATTTAAAAACAGGAACTCTTGATTTTTATCAAATAAAAACAGTTGTTGATAAAAACACCATAAGATTAAATGATAATGATGATCTTAAAGAAGAAGGAAAAGATATTCCTAAATTTAATCCTGATAAACATATTTTAATTGAAGAAGCTTCTAAAATTAAGCCAGATGTTAAAGTTGGCGAAGAGCTTATTTTTAAACTTCCTCCAAAAGAAGAATTTGGGAGAATTGCTGCGCAAGTTGCTAAACAAGTAATCATTCAAAAAATTCGGGATTTTGAAAAAGAAGCATTATTAAAAGAATGGAAAGATAAAGAAGGTCAAATTGTAAGCGGAGTTATTCAAAGATTTGATAGAGGGAATATTTATGTTGATTTAGGAAAGTCTATTGGTATTATGTTTCCAAATGATTCAATACCAGGAGAACATTATAAATCAGGAGACAGAATGCGCTTTTTAATTTTAGCTATTCAAGAAGAAACAAATTATCCGGGAATTATTTTATCTCGTTCACATCCTGATTTTGTTAAAAAATTATTTGAATTAGAAGTTCCTGAAATTGCAGAAGGAGCTGTTATTATAAAAGATATTGCTCGTGAACCTGGAAGTAGAACAAAAATTGCAGTAACTTCAGTCGTTGAAGGCGTTGATCCAGTTGGTGCATTAGTTGGCCCAAGAGGTACAAGAGTTATGGTTGTTACAAATGAATTAGGAAATGAAAGAATAGATATTATTGAATGGTCAGAAGATCCTGAAAAGTATATTGCAAATGCTCTTTCTCCTGCAAAAGTTCATTCTGTAGAAATTTTGCCAAGAAGATCAGCAAAAATTTTAGTCCCAGAAGATCAATTAAGTTTAGCTATTGGTCGTGGAGGACAAAACGTTAGATTAGCTGCAAAATTAACTAATTGGAAATTAGATGTTCGTTCTGTTACAAGACCAGATGAAGTTCAAGAAGGTGGTATTGTTGATATTGGAGAAGAATATGAAGGAAGTGAAAATATAGAAGAGAATAAAGATATTGATTCAAGAGAAGAATAATTTAATGAATTAAGAATTAAGAATAAATTTTCAATTATCAATTATCAATTTTCAATCAATTTCTAATTTTCAATTTTAAAAATATTAATATATTAAATTTTTAAATTTTATAATTGAAAATTTTTTGAAAATTAAAAATTGAAAATTTTAAAATTATTTATTTCATTTTTTTTACTTTACTTTTTAAATTAATTTAATTAAAATTAAATTATGAAAAATATGGAACCAAAAAATTTTAATTTAATTCCAACTGTAATAGAGAGGACAGGAGAAGGTGAACGCGCTTATGATATTTATTCTAGGCTTTTAAAAGAAAGAATAATATTTTTAAGCGGACCAATAACTGACGCTTTGGCTAATTCTGTTGTTGCGCAACTTTTATTTTTAGAGCATGAAGATCCTAAAAAAGATATAAAAATTTATTTAAATACCCCTGGCGGATCTGTTACTGCAGGTCTTGCTATTTATGATACAATGCAATATGTTAAGCCAGATGTTTCAACTATTTGTGTTGGTATGGCTGCTTCAATGGGCGCTGTTCTTTTAACAGCAGGTAAAAAAGGTAAAAGATTTGCATTGCCTAATTCAGAAATTTTATTACATCAAGTAATGGGCGGAGTTGAAGGACAAGCTGTTGAAGTTGAAATAACTGCACGTCAAATTATTAAATTAAGAGATAGAATTAATTCTATTTTATCAAAACATACTGGCCAACCATTAACTAAAATTTCTAAAGATACTGATAGAGATTTTTATTTAAGCGCTGAAGAAGCAAAAAATTATGGATTAATTGATGAAATTATTAAAATTAATACTAAATAATTTGAAATTTTAAATTGTTGATAACTTAATTTGTAAATTTTTTTTAAAAATAGTAAAATAAAATTATGGCAAACCAACAATTAGTTGATTATTTAAAAGAACAATTAGAATTAGGAGCTGAAAGAGAACATTTAAAACAATCTTTATTAGGCGTTGGTTGGTCTTTGTCTGATGTTGAAGAAGCTTTTAGTGTTGTATTAAAAGAATTAAATTTAAATGAAAATAATCAAGTATCTATTCCTGAAGTTCCTAAAGAAAATTTAGTAGATTTAACATCTAAAAAAGATTTTTCTTTAAAAGAAGATATTCAAAAAGAAAGCGTTCAAAAAGAAGCCGTTCAAAAACCAGTTTCTGATTCAGTATTTGTATCAAAAGATGCTTTTATTTCAAGTTTTCCTTTAGCAGAAGCAAAATCTAAAGAACCAGTTATTTCAAGTAAAGAAGTTAATTTAGAAGAAACTAAAAAACAAGAACAGTCATTTTCAAATATTGAATTAAATAAAAATATGAAAAGTTCTAATAAATTAAAATTAATTTTTTATGTTTTATTAGGAATTGTAATTGCGGGCCTTTTATCTTTGATTTTCTTTCTATATAGAAACAATCAAAATCTTCAAAATCAAATTACTAATTTTAGTTCTGAAAAAAATAATTTAGATAATCAAAACCAAAGCTTATCAAAGATATTAAGCGAAATTCAAAACCAAATAAATGTTTTAAAAGATGAAAATAATTTATTAAGAGAAGAATCTTTAGATTTACAAAATCAGCTTTTGCTTTTTAATCAATCAACCTCTTCATTAGATATTACATTAAAAGGTAAAATTTTATTAGATAAAAATCAATATGTTTTAAAAACAAATAAAGATATTATAGTTTCTATTAAAAATTCAAAAGATGCAAAAGTAAAAGAAATTTTAGATTCTTTTTTAAATAATGAAGTAAAAGTTTTTGGTCAAAGAACTCCGGGATTACGAGAAATAACAATTAAAACAATTAATGATAAGTCTTTAGAAGATTTAATTTCTCAAAAAGAAGTAGAAAAAACAGTTGTTTCTACAACTACTCCACAAATTCAAACATCAACAAATTCTAATATAGAAAATCCAGAATTTTTACCTCAACCTTAATTCTACTTATATATTTTAAAATTTTAATTTAATTATTTATCAATTTTTCATAAACTTGTCCTAATTCTAAGATATTTTTTTCTTGAAAATGTTTTGTCATTAATTGAAATCCAACAGGTAATTCATTTTTGTTTTTATAATAGTTTTTGACAGGTATAGAAATTGCTGGAATTCCTGCTAAATTAGCAGGAATAGTAAAGACGTCCGACAAATACATTGATAATGGATCTGATGTTTTCTCTCCAATTTTAAAAGCAATAGTTGGAGATGTTGGCGCAAAAATAACATCAACTTCTTCAAAAGCTTTTTTAAAATCTTCTAAAATTAAAGCGCGAACTTGCTGTGCTTTTTTGTAATAAGCATCATAATATCCAGAAGACAAAACAAATGTTCCTAAAATAATGCGGCGTTTTGTTTCTTCACCAAACAAAGATTTATTTTTTAAATACATTTCAAGCAAACTTTTTTCATTATAAGCTCTTGAATATCTAATACCATCAAATCTGGCTAAATTTGAACTAACTTCAGCAGGCATAATAATATAGTAGCAAGATAAAGCGTATTTTGTATGAGGTAAAGAGATTTCTTTAAATTTTAATCCTAAGTTTTTTAAATTTTCTAAAGCTAAATTTAAACCATTTTCTGTTTCTTTATCTAATCCTCCAATAAAATATTCTTTTGGAAGTCCAATAGTTAAATTTTTAATATTTTCAATATTTGGATTTAAAATATCTTTTTTAAAATTTAAATTAATTTCGGAGCTTGTTGCATCAAAATCATCTTTTCCGGATATAGCTTCAAAAATAATAGCAGCATCTTCAACTGTTTTTGTTATTGGTCCAATTTGATCTAAACTTGAAGCCATTGCAATTAAGCCAAATCTTGAAACAGCTCCGTATGTTGGCTTAAGCCCAACAAGTCCGCATAAACTTGCAGGTTGTCTAATAGAGCCTCCCGTATCAGATCCTAACGCAGCAATTGCCATATTTGCAGCAACAGCAGCAGCCGATCCGCCAGAAGATCCTCCTGGAACTCTTTCTAAATCATAAGGATTTTTTGTTGGGCCAAAAGCCGAATTTTCTGTTGAAGATCCCATTGCAAATTCATCTAAATTTGTTTTCCCCAAAAAAATTGCATTTTTTTCTTTAAGTTTTTGGATAACAGTTGCATCATAACTTGCAATATAATTTTCTAAAATTTTTGAGCTTGCTGTGCAGGGTAAATCTTTTATTAAAATATTATCTTTAATAGCTAAAGGTGCGCCATTTAAAAAATTTATTTCTTTTCCTTGCGCAATTTTTAAATCAATATTTTCAGCTTGTTTTATGGCATTTTCTTCGTTTAAAAAAAGATAGGCATTAATTTTTTCATTTTCTTTTTTAATAGATTTTAAAAAAGCTTGAACAATTTCTAAAGCTTTAAATTTTTTATTTTTTAAGCCTTCGTAGAAATTTTTAATTGTTAAATTTTGTAATTCTAACATTTTAAAATTTTAAAAAACAGAAGGAATATTTAAAAATCCTTCTTTATTTTCAGGAAAAGATTCTTTTCCTTGACCTTGATATGGATTTTCAGGATTGTCTTCTCTGAAAATATTTAAATTATTTGTTCCTCCATTTATTGGCAAAACTTTTGAAGTATTAATTTCTTCAAGTTCATTAAAATGATTGATGATTTTTGCAAGATCTTTTAATAAATGTTCTTCTTCTTTTTCAGTTAATTTTATACGGCTCAGCTCTGCTAAATGTTTAATGGTTTCTTTTTTAATTTCCATAAAGTAATATTATAAATTAATAAGGAATTTGGCAAGTTTATTAAATTTAAATAAGTGAAACTATTTTTTTAAACTCTTTTCCTCTTTGTTTATAATCTGAAAACATATCAAAACTTGTTGATGCCGGAGAAAAAACAATAATTAATTCTTTTACATTTTGATTTTTATTTAAAAACTCGGTTCCAATATTTTTTGATTCATTAATGATTTCTTTCAAATCATTTTTAAATATTATTTGAGATTTTACATTAGCTTTTTTTAAGGATTTATAAATTTTGTTTTTGTTTTCTCCAAAAAGTAAAATATAAGGAATTTCTTTTTCTAATTTTTTAATAGCTAATGAAAGAGGTGAATATTCTAAATTTTTATCCTTTCCTCCTAAAATAATTATTTTTGGTTTTTGAGGAAAGGCTTTTATAGCAGCTAAAGCAGACCCAGGGTTAGTTGAGGCTGAATCATTATAAAATTCTATAAATTGATTTTTATTTATTTTAATTTTGCGTGTAAATTCAATACGATTTTTTAATCCTTTAAAATTTTTAACTGTTTTTAAAATTATGTTTTTTGGAATATTTAAATAAAGACAAACACTTGAAGCAATTGCCGCGTTTTTAAAATTATGAGGACCTTTTATTTTTAATTCATTTATCGAAAAAAGATTAAATTTGTTTTCATCTACAGCAATTTTTTTGCTCAATCCTTTTTGCGCTATTTTTTTAGTTATAGGATTATTTTTAAAATAAAAAACAACATCATTTTTATTTTGATATCTGCAAATATTTGATTTCGCTTCAAAATATTCTTTAAGAGATTTGTGCGCGTCTTGATGGTCTGGAAATATATCTAAAATAACAGCAATATGAGGAGATTGATTTAAATCTTGAAGCTGAAAACTTGATAATTCTAAAACAACAAAAGTATTTTTATTTATTTTATTTAAATAATTTAGCGGAGATTTTCCAATATTACCACCCAAAAAAACATTTTTACCTGCATTTTTTAAAATTTTATAAATTAAAGTTGAAGTTGTGCTTTTTCCTTTTGTGCCTGTTATTCCAATTATGTTTTTTGTTTTTTTATTTACTTTTTCAAAAAATAATTTTATAGCGCTTGAAATTTGTATTCCATTTTTCCGTGCATTAATTAATTCTTTTAAATTATAAGGTATACCCGGAGAACGAAAAATAATATCAAAATTATTTAGATTTTTTAAATAATTTGATCCTAAAATTGATTTAGCTCCTTTTGGTATTTTTAAATTTTCATTTTTATCCAAAATCCAAAACTCGGCGTTTTTATAATTTTTGTCTTTTTTTAAAAATTTAAATAAAGCTTTATTTTCATTTCCAAAACCTAAAATAGCAATGTGCATAATAATGGATAATATCATAAAAATTAAAAATACAAAAGTCAAAATGCAAAATGACAATTTAAAATGCAAAATGGAAAAATTTTATTAAGGTTTTAAGCATATAATTTTTAAAGCTCAAAGCTCAAAAGTTAAAACTCAAAACTACAACTTAAAACTTAAAAGTTAAAAATTAAAAACTCCCACAATTTTTGAGTTTTAAGCTGCAGCTTTGAACTTTGAGCTTTAACTTTTGAATTTTTATTCGTATTATTCATAAATTTGGATATATGCATATAATTTGGATTATGATTTTTATTCGCGTCGCCATTCGCTATATTCGTACAAATTCGCGTTATTCGCATTATGGTTTTTAATTCGGATTATGGTTAATATAGTTTTGACTTTTAAGTTTTGGCTTAATATTATTTTATTATGATTCTAAAAGAAAAAATTTATCAAAGATGTAAAAATTTGCAATTTAAATATTTAACTTTAAATTTTGATGAAAAGTTTTTAGATAAAGTAAATCGTTATATTTCTTTTTGTCCAAAGCCAATTAAAGTTCCGATTAAAGACAAAAAAGAAAAAGCTAATTTTTTATTTCTTTTAAATAGTATTGATTTTTCTTTGTGGTGTTATCCGGAAAATTGGAAATATGCTGGTCAAAAAGGTTATTTTGGACTTGAAAAAAGATTTTATGATTTTTTTAAGCAATTTGGACTTCAAAAAGTTAAATTTGAAGATTTTAAAAATTTAGTTTCTCCAAAAGAAGATAAAAAATTAGCTTATTTAAGATACAAAATTTATATTCAAACTTTGGAGTGGTTAAAT
>Ga0197142_1000813_pt1 | contig 29325 bp, 22 predicted proteins | sample GBS60_MetaG_FD_148614 | JGI IMG/M metagenome (GOLD analysis project Ga0197142, IMG submission 148614) | Sediment microbial communities from Great Boiling Springs, Gerlach, Nevada, United States - GBS 60_MetaG | ecosystem: Environmental > Aquatic > Thermal springs > Hot (42-90C) > Sediment... | reverse complement strand
CGTCGCGATAGGTCATCAGCGAGAAGGGCGCAACCTCGCCAGGGCGGTGGCACGGCTGGCAATACTCCTGCAGGATCGGCGCGATGTGCTTGGCGTAGGTGATGGGCGCGCTTGCGGCGGCTTCCTCACGGAACCGAATGGTGCAGCCGAAGGTCTCGGCGGAGGCGACTTTCACGGGCTTGCCCGCCAGCGTCGCATCGAGCGCGTTTTTCAGGTAGTGCGTGCGCACGCGCGTCTCGTAGCGGTTGTCGTCAATCGCGCCGCGATAGCGCAGCAGCATCTTTTTATCCACCAGCACGGCTTGCGGGGTCATCGTCGCGCCCAGCGCACGCGCCAGCGCGCCGTCGGGGTCATGCACCGCAGGCGGCTTCAGCCCGTACTCGCGCACATGCTGAACCACCGCCTCGCGCGTGTCGTCGTAGTTCGGGTAGACCAAAAACACCTGCACGCCCTTTTTGCGGTAGGTCTCGTACAGTTGGTTGAGGCGCACGGTGTACCGCTGCGCGGCGGGGCACTTCGTGGCAGTGAAGATGAACACCACAGGCGCACGCTGGGTCAGTTGGCTCAGCGTGTAGGCGCGCCCTTGTAGGTCGGTAAACTCAAGGTCGGACACGCGGCGGTTGACCACGCCCGATTTCGGCGCTTCGGTCAACACGCGATGCTTCAGCGTCACGGTACGCTCGGCAGATTGGTCGTAGAAACTCGGCGCGGCGTTCCAACTCAGCACGCCCAGCCCACTGAGCAACCCCAGCATCCATACGGCTCTCATTTTGTCATCCCCGTGCGCCAGACTGACTAACTGGCGATTCAGTATACCGTATCTATAGACGCTATTTTCGGCGAAGTGTTCGACACTACCGCAGCCAGATAGGGGCGACCAGCGGCAGTTGCTCGCGGCGCACGCTTTTCAGGTGGTCGGGCACGCGCACGCTCACGGGCGAGAGGTCGCCACGCGATTCGGGCGCGCCGCCGTAGGGCGACTGCCCGCCGTCGTCCACACGGTTTTCGCTCACTGAATACAGCAGGAACCCGAAGCGCGGGTCGGTCTTGTACTTGTATACGAACGGCTTGCCCGAAAACGGGTCGATGCTCATCTCGCCGAGTTGCAACGCCTCCAGCGAGGCGGGGTACTTGCCCGTGCGCAGTTTATGCAGGCGTATCGCCGCCGCGCAGCCCACTAGGCGCATCCAGGCGACCTCGCTCGCTTCTTTATCGCTGGTTTGCGCGAAGACAGGCAACAATATCTGATTCAACGGGTGTCGGGTCTCTCGCTCTATATCTTCTGCCGTGCGCTGGGGACGCTCGCCGAAGGGGAGTTTCAGTTCGTCAACTGTGCGCTGCATCAGGCGGTGGTACTCTGGTAGCGCGGTCTTGACCATCAAGCGCCCCACAAGCACGCTGGATGCGCGGGTTCTCTTTCCCGTTTGGGCGTCGTTGGAAGCGACCTTGCCGTAGTCTGTGCGCCCTTCGGCAATATCGCGGCGGACGCTCAGCCCGAAGTAGTATTCCTCCTGCATGCACTTCCACAGGGGTATACGCCGTTTCTCGTAGTCGCGGGCAAGTTTCAGCAGGGCTTCCAACGCAGCGCGGTCTTGGATGCGCGGCAACTCTTCGCGAATCGGCTGCAACGCGATAGCGTGGATGGCTGTGCCGACGAAGTAGTGGAATAGTGGTCCGCCGTTGCGCACCTGTTCAGCGAGACGGCTTAGGCGGTCGGCGCGTGCAATCGCTGCGCGATAGCGCTTCTGGCGCAGTTCCTCGTGCATCAGGTACGACTCGGCGCGCGCAATTCGGCGCATCCCTGCCAGCTCAGGGAACGGCGTATCCGCGCTGCGCTCGGCACTGACCACGCTGGGGCGTTGCACCAGCCGCTCATAGCGACGCAGGTATGGTTCCATGCGTTGCAGGTAGTAGGCGCGGTCGGCGGCGGAAAGCGTCTGTCTCGCAGCAGCACTCTCAATCTGCATGAACCGTATGTCTGCGTCCAGCCTCTGTTTCATCTCTTCCGCCATCGCGCGGTACTCATCGTAGGCGTTGTTCGGCGGCAGTTGGCGCGGCGGAATCTCAATCTTCGGCGGCGTGAACGCCCACACCAGCACGCCGATGCACAGCACCAGCACGACGCCAAACAGCACCCCACAGCCAATCAGCCACTTGCGCATAGACGCGCGATTCGCGCTGATGGGCGCGACTCCTGCCCGCCGTTTGGGGTACACTTCCCATGCTATGAAGTGCCCTGTGTGCAACACGGAATTGCAAATCGCGACGCGGGCAGGCATCGAGATCGACTACTGCCCGACCTGTCGGGGGGTCTGGCTGGATTGCGGTGAACTGGACAAGATTATCGAGCGGCATGTGCAGGAGACTCAGAGTTTGATGCGGGGCGCGTTTGATAAGTAGGCGCGGCAGCGCGTGTTGCCTTACTCTTGGCGAGCAGCGCACCCTCACTTGCGCTTGTCAGGTATCCAGACCCTACCACGGGCGCACATCCTGCCCTGCTCGCTGATTACTGCATCGATTGCCAGTCCGTCGTACAGTCCCAAGTCGCGTTCAAGGTCGATAATTGGGTTCAAAAATCGGCGCAGTAGGTTCGCCGACTCTGAGGGTAGGTTCGCGCCTTCGATCTCGAGGTGTACTTCTGCAAGGTCGAGGTAGCGTCCGTCGCGGGGGGCGAGCCTGCCAACAGCTCGGAAGCGCACCTCGCCCACAAACAGTGTAGCAACGCCCTGTACAGTGGTCTGCTCAGGCGTAATTTGCACGGTCACCTCCCGAAGATAGGGCGCGTATTTCCGCACGATGTAAGCTGCCAGATCGGTCTCGTTGATGACGATTTCACATGCGCCGATTCCCGTTGCGCTCAGGCGAAAGATGCGCTTGGAGAGTGCGAGCGATTTGTCGTAGTAGACTTCGGGGATGACGGCAGTGGCGCGTTCCGCGCGCAGTCCACGCAGATTCGCATTGGTCATGAGCATGACGAACTGTTCGATGCGCCCTGACTTGGGGCGTTCTGGTTCTAAGGTGAACGGCATTCCGTTCAGTGTGAAGTCGCGTGCTTGCACTGTAAGCGTCTTGAGCCGCCCTTGTGCGAGTCCGTCGACGCCGTCGATGTCTAATTTCACAGTGAACTTGCCGTCGCCGATACGCTGGCGGATTTCGCGTGCCGCGCTCTTTTCAAGTTCGCGGATTGCGCCGCGCCCCAGCGTCAGCAGGATGGCGAACAGTGCGAGCCAAGTGCGCCTCACTGTGCGCCCTCCAATCGCGCCAGCTCGTTGCGGATGTCGGGGTTCGTCGGGAAGTTCTCTTGCATCAAGCGCACCAGCTCAATAGCGCGGTAGCGTTGCCCTGCCATCTCCAAGTAGCGGGCGAGTTTCAGTCCTGTGGAGATGTCGTCAGGCGCAGCTTGGTAAAGCGCCTGAAGTGCGAGAATGGTTTCTACAGTGGAGCCGTACTGTTCGGCGTGCATCACCCAGTTGCGTAGCAAGTTGATGTCGTTTGGATTCAGCCGCGCGAGTTGGGCATAGACACCCAGCATCTGGGGGTGGCGTCCGAGCGCGCTGAGCAGCCCCAATTGCATGGTCAGTAGCGTCTGGTCGTCGGGTCTAGTGCGTAGGCGGCGACTCACCAGCGCAAGTGCATCCTCGGTCTTGCCCTCTCGCTGGAGCAGGGCAACATAGGTTCTTAGCGGTTCCTGACCTGGGGTGTCGCGTTCGGCAAGCGTTTGGACAATTGCGCGGTATGCTTCGATGCGTTCCAGTTCCGTTGCCAGCTGCTCCAGCGGTGGGTAGAGGCTGGGGTCGTCGGGATTAGCGCGGAGCGCGCCTACGAGCGTTTCCCATGCCGCCTCCTTGCGTCCTTGTTGAATCTGCAGCTGTGCGATGTGGTAGAGAGTCCAGCTGTCATTCGGCTCCAGTTGGCGGGCGCGTTCGTAGGCGAGCAGCGCGTCATCAGGGCGCTTGAGCGTCTCGTACACAATCCCCAGCATTCGATGGAGTTGCGCGTTGTTCGGCTCACGCTGCAGCATCTCTTGGAAGAGTGCAATCGCTGCTTCTCCTTTGCCTGCTTGAATCATCTCGCTTGCCAGCAGTGGCAACAAGCGTGCGCCGTGGCGCTCTGCCAGTGTCTTCAGGTACGCCAGCATCTCGTCCGTGCGGTTTGCTTGACGGTAGAGGTCGAGTAGGCTAGAGAAAGCGAGCGGATTGGGCGTCTCAGTGAGGGTAAGCCGTTTGTAGATCTCAATCGCTGGTTCAATCTGCTCGAGTCGGCGATACATTGCAGCTGCACCAAGCAGGGCGATTTCGTTGTCTGGGTCTTGCGTCAGCACGCGCTGGTAAAGCTCGAGGGCTTGGGTGGGGTTGTTGCGTCTTTCGGCGAGGCGTGCTTTGCCCAGAAGCGCAAAAACCTCGTTAGGTGACCGCTCCAGCAGTTGGTCGTAGAGCGCTGTCGACTCCTCTTCGCGTCCTTGGCGCATCAGGAACTGCACATACTCGCGCACAAATTCGGTTTGCTGCGGAAACTTCTGCAGGAGTTGCTTGTATTCCTCTTCGGCGAGGTCAGGTCTACGGTTGCGTTCGTAGATGCGGGCGATTTGCAAGATTGGGCGTGGGTCATCGGGCAGGTTGCTTGCCCAGTGGCGCAGGAAGGGCAAGATTTCGGTCTCTTGCTCTTGCGCAAGCAGCACCTGCAGTTGTCCCTCGTAGGCGCGCGCGTTGGTGGGCATCAGTTTCAGCACTTGAGCGAACTGCTCGCGCGCCTTGCCGTACTGCTTGAGGTTCAGATTGCAGTGCCCGATTTCGGTCAGCACCTCCAGATAGAGGGGGTCGCTGGGTGCGAGCAGGCTGAGCGCTGCGCCCAAGTGTACGAGGGCGTCCCGATAGCGTGCTTGGCGCATCAAGATAAGCCCTGCGCTGATATGCGCATCTGGGTTGCGCGGGTAGAGCTTGGCGATGTGCTGAAAGTCTGCCAGTGCTGCCTCGAAGTTGCTTGCTTGCTGATATAAAGAGGCGCGTTTGAGGCGGGTGGGGAGGTCGTCTGGTTCGTACCGGAGCGCTTCGCTGTAGGCGCGGAGCGCGTGTTCTGGCAGCCCACGCGCTTCGTAGGTCATCCCCAGCGACTTCCACCCTGTGGCGTAGTCGGGTTTCAACTCAGTCGTGCGCTTGAAGTGTTTCTCCGCCTGCGCATAGTGCCGCAGTTGATATGCGGCGACGCCAAGGTTGTAGTGGATGCGGAAGTCGTTCGGGCGCATTTTCAGGGCTTGCTGAAACTTCTGCATCGCCACGCTCCACTCGCCGCGCAGCGAGGCGTGTGCGCCCTCCAGCAGGGGCAGCTCAGGCTCATTGGGAAAGCGGTCACGCAACATTCGCAGGTAGCCCTGCGCGTCATCCAAGCGATTGAGGTCGAGGTGCAAACGCGCGAGTTCGACCAGTGGCTTGGAGTCTTTCGGGTTCAGTGTCGCTGCACGGCGCAGGTGTGTCAGTGCCCTGTCATTTTGGTTTAGCAGGCGGTAGAGCAGTCCAAGGCTCAGGTGTACAGGCGCGAAGTTCGGTTGCTTGCGGGCGATTTCGCGGAGGAGCGGCTCTGCCTCACGCAGTTTGCCCTGCGCCGCCAAGCGCGTCGCCCGCTCGAAACGCTGTTGCAGCGCTTTCGGCAGCGTCGCCTGTGCCCACCCAAGTGCAAAGAGAAGCCCCAATCCTAACAAAAACCCTGCGCTTAATCGCATCACGCGGGAAGTATACCCTTTCATGGGCAGAAGGTTGCTATCGGAAGGAGCAGTTGGGAACAACACAAGCGTTGCAAGCGGTACAAGCGGATTCGAACGACCACGCATTCGGTTGTTGACGGTTCTCAGGGGTTACGCGCTGGGACTTCGGTCTGGAGAGGCTCGGTGAGGCAAGCGCAGGAACCACATTCCGCGCAACGCTCCAGTGTTCAGCGATTGCGGATTGCTATTGGGTATAATAAGGGTGCGAGTGGTGAAAATCTCAACCATCCGCGCCGATAATACACAGTGAACAGGAGGATTGAGATGGCACGAAAGTTGCTGTGCCGTGCCTTAGGACACCCAGACGGGAGGGAGTTATGATGAGATGGTTGATGCAGTGCGTGAGTTTGGTGCTGCTGGCGTCGCTGGCGGCGCAGCGGATAGAAAGTACCTATCGGCTGCAGCCAGAGGATGTGATTCGGATTTTCGTGCTGGGGGAAGCGGAGTTATCTGTGCCACAGGTAACGGTCTCGCGTGATGGCAAAATCTCCGTACCGATCATCGGCGAGATACATGCGGCAGGTCTTACAACCACCGATCTGGAACAACTGATCAGCCGTCGCTATCGTGAGTTGGACATTTTGCGCGAGCCGCGCGTGTCTGTAGCGATTATTCAGTTCCATCGCCCGCGTGTATCTGTGCTGGGGTTTGTCCAGCGTCCAGGTACTTTCGAATTCAAGGAAGGCGACCGTGTGTTGGATGCGCTCTCGTTTGGGGGCGGTGTCGTGCCCGAACGCGCTCGATTAGAGGACGCTTGGATGCAACGCGCCGATGGCACAAAAATCAATCTGAACTTGTACCGCTTGCTCTACGAGGGCGACTTGAGTCAGAACATTCCAATAGAAGACGGCGATACGATTTATGTCCCCGAAGAGACCCAGAACCGCTTCTTCGTGGGCGGGCAAGTGAAGCGTCCAGGATTGTATGTTTGGCGTCCAGGATTCACCGTGTTGGATGCGCTTTCACAGGCGGCGTGGGAGACCGAGCGTGCGCGTTTGAGCCAGACCTTCATTGTGCGCCGAAGACCCGACGGTACCGAAGAGCGCATTCGGGTGGATCTGATACGGCTGCTCAACAAGGGCGACATGACGCAAAACATCGAACTTCAACCAGGCGATGTGGTTTTTGTCTCCGAGACCAACACACCCAACTACGACCAGATTTATCGGATTCTCTCAGTGTTCTGGATTTGGCGACAGTTGGAATTTGGTCGCTCGCTCTGGAGACCTTAACGAGGGAGGCTAGGCACCATGAACTTGTGGCAGGCGATTAAGTTATTGAAGCGACGCTGGTGGTTGATTGCTCTGATTACGGGCGTTGTGACGGGCACGGTGTTCACCTACTTCTACACGCAGCCGCGTGAGTGGGAAGGCTTCGCCGTCGTGGCAGAGTACCGTTCGCTCCAGGCAAACCGTACCGTCATTTACCCCGATCCCTATTCTCTGCAGGTAGACCTGATCACGCGCCTCCAGAACATCGCAAATATCGTAGGGAGCTACGGTGTGCTGATGAGTACTTGGCGCGAGCTCAAAGACAGCGGGCGGTGGGATCCTGCGAATCGCATTAAGGAGACCGTGCCCGCCAACGAACAAGACTACGCGGGTGTGGTGGACCTGGTACGCCGAACACAAATCAAACCCATCCCGAATACTGAATATATTAGTGTTACAATTACGACGCAAGGCGACATTGAGGTTGCGCCGCTTCAAGCACAGTACGCGATGGATGTACTGTTGCGAAAGTTCCAAGAGCAGTATAGTGCGCTCAACAGCCAGACCGCTCGCCCCTCGCGCGAGTTTGTAGAGCAAGAGTACCGACAGGCGCAACGCGAATATGAGCGTGCTTCCCGTCAGCTGAGCGAGTACCTGGAGCAAAACAAAGATATTATTCAGGCGTCGAATCAGACGCAGATTCTGCTCCAATCTATCTCGCGTGCGGAGCTTCTGCTTTATGAGGCAGATGTGATTCGTCGATCTGCCGCCGCGCGCTTGGCGCGGGTGACGCAGCAGCTGCGTCAGGAGGAACGACGCCCCAATGGAGGGGAGTACCGACAGCTAAGCAAAGTGATGCGCAATAATCCTATTATGCAGCAGCTGCAATCCGACTTGGCGCGTCTGCAGAATGAGCTCCAAGCGCAACTGGCGCAAGGACGCGGCGAAAGCCACCCCGATGTTGTGCGCCTCAGGGAGCGTATTGCCGATGCGGAAGCACAAATCGCCCAGCAGCAAGCGATGATTCTGGAAGCCGAAACCACAGGCGTGAATAACCTTTATGAGGCACTCCTGCGCGACTATTTGCAGGCAGTTGTCGATGTGCAAGTTTCTGAGGAGCGCGTGAAAGAGCTGCGTGACCAGTTAGCAGAGCTGCAATCGCGTCTGAATGGGTTGCCAGAGCGGCAACGCGTCGCCGAACAGCTTGCCCTCCAAGCACAGTTAGCGGAGGGGAAAGTGCGCCTGCTCAAGCAAAAGCTGGACGAGGCGCTCACGCGCGAGAGCGAGTTGCAGACGGCAGGCTTTGTGAAGATTATTGACGGTCCGAGCGCGCGCCCTGTGGACAAGAACCTGCCCTTGCGCGTTGCGCTTGCATTTGCGCTTAGCCTGATTCTTTCCACTGGATTGGTGCTATTGCTGGGGCAGGTGGATCAGGGGGTCTACACTCCCAGCCAAGCGGAGTCGCTGTTTGGCATCCCTGTGGTGGCTGCGCTGCCGCGAATGGCGCGCGCACTGCTCTCACGTGAGCGCATTGAGCAGTCTCCGTTGAGCGCGTCGTATCAGCTGCTCTCAGCCAGCTTGCTAGGCTCGAATGGGCGATTAAACGGTCCCGCGGTTGCAATTGCGGGTGCCGACCCCGATGTGGGACGCACGACGGTCGCCTACAACCTCGCACTCACACTGGTGCGGGACGGTGCACGGGTAGTGCTTATCGACGGCGACCTGCGCAACCCGCAGCTCTACCGGTTAGTACGCGCAGATGCGAACCATCCAGGGCTAAGCGACATTCTGATGGGCAATGCGTCCCTGGAGCAGGCAGTGCAGCAAACCGCTGTTGAAGGGTTGGTGTTCATCGGTGCAGGCACGCCTGTGGACAATCCTGTGCGCCTGCTGCGCTCGCCCCAGCTGCAGAGCCTGCTGGAGACTCTCAAGAAAGTTGCTGACTTTATTATCATCGACACGCCTTCAGCAGCGACCTTCGCCGATGGCACCGTTATCGGGCTGGCGGCGGGGAATGTGCTAATTGTGCATGCGGCGGGCAACGGCATGACCGAAGCGACACGCGAAATGCTTTCGCGCCTGAAGCAGCATGAGGCGAACCTCATCGGCGTTGTGCTGAACAAGGTGCGCCTCGATGATAGCGTGGTGTACCGCCACTTCCAGAAGGGCTACCATCGCGTGCTGGAGACTCGCAACGGCGCTGCGGCGCGCGCCGCGCTGCCAGCTGCCAGCACGCGCCCAGACGAGTCGGAACCTGAACAGACCACGCCACGCGACTAATTCACAGATTCGGGGGGCGCGACCACGCGCCCCCTCGAAAGGAGGATCTTATGATGAGCCGATCGAGCAGTACAGTCTTGGAGCCGACGGCGGGCAGAATGCTTTTCTGCCCGCGCGCACCTGAACATTCGCCCTTTGCCGAGTATATCCCGGAGGTACACATCCCGCACGCCTTTTGGAAACGCCTCATCGATATCGTCGGCGCTGCGCTCGCGCTGATAATCCTTTCTCCTGTGATGCTTGTAATTGCTCTGCTTATTCGCCTGGAGTCGCCAGGACCAATTCTGTTCCGTCAGATCCGTCTCGGACGGTACGGCAAGCCGTTCATCATGTACAAGTTCCGTTCGATGCGCTGCAACGCGCAGGAGTTGCAGCCGCTGCTGATGCACATGAACGAGAAGCAGGGGGGTGCGTTTAAGATTCGCCACGACCCGCGCCTGACTCGTGTGGGGCGGTTCATTCGCAAGTATAGCCTCGACGAGCTGCCCCAACTGTTCAATGTGCTGAAGGGCGATTTGAGCCTTGTGGGACCCCGCGCAATGGCGCCGTATGATGTAAATCGCTTCGACAAAGTGGAATACTACATACGGTTTGCTGTGCCGCAAGGCTGCACGGGGTTGTGGCAGGTCAGCGGACGCAGCAACCTGACTTTCGACGAGTGGATGCGGCTGGACATCTACTATGTGGAGAATATCTCGCTTGGGCTGGACATCAAAATCCTGCTCCGCACGATTCCAGCCATCCTAAAAGGTGATGGAGCGTACTGACGAGCGGTTTCTGGTGACGGGAGGGGCGGGCTTTATCGGCTCGCACCTGACGCGGTTCCTGCTCCACTACGGCGCAGTGCGCGTGCTGGATGACCTTTCGACTGGCACGCTGGATAATCTGCGCGAGGTGCTTGCCGACATCGAATTTCTGCAGGGCAGCGTTGCCGATTCTGCGACCGTGCGCGCCGCAGTGGAGGGGTGCACACGGGTGTTCCACTTGGCAGCGCAGGTATCGGTGCCCCTCTCGATGGAGCTGCCTGTGGAGACTTTCGAGGTGAATGTGTACGGCACGCAGCTGCTGTTGGAGGCGGTGCGTCAGCGCGGCTGTCGGCGGTTTGTTTTTGCCTCGTCGGCGGCAGTGTATGGCAATTCGCCGCGCTTGCCCAAACGCGAGACGATGCATGCTGCCCCCATCTCGCCCTATGGTTGGAGTAAATACTATGCTGAGTTATTGTGTCGCGACTATTGGCGCGTGTTCGGCGTGCCAACGGTCTGCCTCCGCTTTTTTAATGTGTATGGACCGCGTCAGAACCCGCGCTCGCAGTACGCCGCCGTTGTCCCGCGTTGGATTACTGCCGCGCTGACCGACCGCACGCCAGTCATCTACGGCGACGGCATGCAGGTGCGCGATTTTGTCTACATTGACGACCTACTATGGGGTATCTGGCTGGGTGCGACGCACCCCGACGCTGTGGGCAAGGTGTTTAATCTCGCCAGCGGGACGCACTACACGCTGATGGATCTGCTGCGTGCTATTGAACGAGCAATTGGCTGCCCGCTCACTCCGAAATATCAGCCGCCGCGTGCAGGCGACATTCGCCGCTCGTACGCTGATGTGCGCCTGATTCAACGCACGCTGGGCTATCAACCGCGCTACACGCTGCAAGAAGGCATCTGTCGCACCGTAGACGCCTACAAAAAGGAGCTGGTTACCGCATGAGTCAAGTACAGGCTGTGACAAATCCAATCAGTGTTGGTGCTGCCCTTGTGCAGGCGATGCGCCCTCACCAGTGGGTCAAAAACCTGCTTGTGTTCGCCGCTTTGCTGTTCACGGCGCAGTATACCAACCCGACGCTGGTGTGGCAGACCATTCTGGGCTTTATCGCGCTGTGCCTGACGGCAAGCAGCATCTACTTGGTGAACGATATTCTGGATCGGGAGCGCGACCGTCATCACCCGAAGAAGCGGCACCGCCCGATTGCGTCAGGGCGGTTGCCTGTGCCTGTGGCGTGGTTGGGGGCAGTTGCCTCGCTGCTAGCGGGGCTGGGGCTGGCATTTTGGTTGCGTGTCCCGTTTGGTGCGATTGTGCTAATCTATGCTGTCCAAAGCATGTTGTACACTTTCTACCTCAAGCATCTTCCCTTGCTCGATGTGGGCATAATCGCGCTTGGCTTTTTGTTGCGGGCGGTATCGGGTGCAGTACTGATTGGCGCGTTTGTTTCGCCGTGGCTGATTATTTGCACCTTCTTCCTTGCACTGTTTTTGGGATTTGCGAAGCGTCGCCATGAGCTTGTTTCGCTGGGGCAGGAGGCTGTAAACCATCGAGGTGCGCTCGGCGACTACTCGGCAAGCATGCTGGAGCATCTGCTGACCATCTGCTTGGGGCTGGCGTTGCAGTCGTATGCAATTTATGTGATTTTATCGGAGACGGCGAAGGCGCACCCGAATCTCTGGTATACTTTGCCTGTGGTTACTTACGGTCTGCTGCGCTACTTTTTCGTGGTGCATCGGTACGATGCGGGTGGCAGTCCCGAAAAGCTTATTGTCTCCGACCGTCACATTTTGCTGACCGTGCTGGTGTGGGGCGCAGTGGTGCTGTGGGTGATGCGAGGGTAAGCATGCTACAGAAGACACGCACACGGGTGCAGGCGCTGCCGTCAGGGGTACGCCAATTTCTGAAGTTCGCAACTGTCGGGGCGATGAACACAGCAATCGACTGGGGCTTGGCATTCTTTCTCACTTACTACACGCCCCTGCCGCGTATCTTAGGCGCGGGGTTTGTGCACCTCACGGGTGCGCCGGTGCGTCCCGAAGTGGCTGCGGTGTGGCTCACAAAGGTGCTCTCATCAGGCACGGCGACTGTCAATAGTTTCATTTGGAACCGTCGCTGGACTTTTCGCGTGCGCAACACGCATGCGCGCGCCCGCCAGTTCGCCAAGTTCGTCACAGTGAACCTCGTTGGGATGCTGCTCAACTCCACCATCACGACGCTGCTGGTGCGTCCGTTTCTGCCTGAGCCGCCGCGTCTGGCGTTTCTGGCGTGCCAAGCAACGGCGACCGCCCTTGTGCTGTTTTGGAACTTCTTCGCGAACAAGTATTGGACCTTTCGCAGCGCGTCTGGGGTATCTATAGAGTCGTAGACAGGAGGGATCGAGAATGGATCAGTTGCTGTTGGAGTTGAAAAAGCTACCGCGTCCGCAGCCGATATTGCTCGGCGCAGTGATTGCGTTTTTGGGCATGGTGTTGTACGCCTATCGGGAGGTTATTCAGGTCTACTGGTTGCCGCGCTGGGGCGACGATAATGGCTATTACTCGTATGCGTACCTTGTGCCGCCGCTTGCACTGGTGATGATTTGGATGCGTCGCGAGCGATTGCTGCAGCTTGAGGCACGCCCGTCGTGGCTGGGGCTGCCTCTCTTCCTACTGGCAGTGGGCATCCACTTACTGGGGCACTGGGGCTATTCCAGCTGGGTCTCCAGTATGGCGTTCCCGCTGCTTCTGATTGCGGGCAGCCTGCTGCTGTGGGGCACGAAAATCACGGGTGTGCTGCTGTATCCCCTGCTGTTCCTGTACCTGATGATGCCGATGCCTTCCGTTGTGTTCGACGAAATCACCAACCCCATCAAGGTCTGGTCTACCGAAGTGGCTATTGCGATGCTCAGCCCCTTCTACAAAATCTTGCAGACGAGCCAGGTGACCTTTATGATGCCTTCGGGGTACGAACTGCATGTCGGCGTGGAGTGTAGCGGTTTCAAGGTCACCATTGCGTTGCTGACCTTTCTGCTCTTTTTCTTCACGATTGTGGATATGCCCCTGTGGAAGAAGCTGATTTTGCCTGCCGCGCTGCTGCCGATTGCGGTTATCTCGAACGGTTTGCGGATCGCGTTGATTGGCGTTGCAGGGCACGAGTGGGGTCCTTACGCAGCGAAGGTTGCACACGAGGGCTATGAGGCGACCCTGCCCATCTTCGGCACGGTGAATATTCCCACGACGGGCGCGTTGGAGATTCTGATCCCCTTTGCGTCTCTGTTTTTGCTGGCGAGGTGGTTAGGATGGAAGAGATGAAACGCACACAGGAGTCGATGGCGATTGTAGAACAGCCTGAGGTGCTGACACCTGAGGGCGGTGATGCGTCGGAGACATCCCCTAATGGTGTCGCGAGCGCCGAGCCGCCTGCACCCGACACTGTGGCGGAGGTTATCCAGCCACGCCCTGCACCGCCGATGGACTGGAAACGCTTCGGCGCGCCGCTGGCTGTGCTGATGACCCTCACCATCGGGCTGGTACTGGCAATCCAGTTTATGCCGCGCCCGAAGCCGTTGCAGGAAGGCAAGACGCTGGACAAAATCCCTGCTACTCTGGGCGAGTGGGCATTGCTGGAAGAGTACCCGATGTCGGAATCTGCCCTGAACGAGCTTAAGCCTGACGAGTATGTCGCACGAATCTATGTGAATTCGTCGGGCGAGCAGGCAGACCTCACGATTATCGCGGGGTCGCACACGGGCGCGTTCCACAACCCGCAGGTCTGCTTCCGCGTGCAGAACTGGGAGTTTGCCGAGAACGAGGGTATTACGCTGAATGTGCCTGAGCGCGAGCCGATACAGGCACGGTTTGTGCGTCTGATTTCGCTGGATGGGCAACGGAGCGAGGCAGTCGGCATCTACTTCTATGCGACGCCGATGGGCTATCGCGATGACACCTCCTCCGCGCGCATCTTGCTGCTGCTGGCGCGTATAACGGGCATGGATCAGCAACGCGCCTACTTCGTGCGGTTCCTCAAGAGCGCTTCGGGCAACCCCGAACGCGACCGCGAGTCGGTCAAACAGTTCGCTGAGCAGGTGCTTGCTGCGATGCGCGAGACGAACCCCGAAGTGGTGCGGTAGCGATGGCGACGGAGCGAGTCGTGCTGCGAGCGGTGGATATTGAGTCGGCGCGGCACGGCAGTGTGCGTCTCGCGCCGATGCGCTTCACGGTAGAGCGCGGCGAACTGGTCGCGTTGTTTGGTCCCTCAGGTGCGGGTAAGAGCCTGCTCCTGGCGCTGATTGCAGGTGAGGTTGCGCTGGAGGGCGGACGGCTGGAGGTTGCCGACTGCGCGACGATGCCCGACCTACCTGACGGACGCGTCCTGCGTGCAACCACACCTGCTAACTTCCTGAAACGCTATTCACCCTCGTTCACACGCGCTGTCTATATGCTGGAAGTGCTTGGACTGGGCGAGGTAATGGACGCACCGTTGAGCGAACTTTCGGAGGGGCAACGCTCCATGCTGCGAGTGGGCAGCGCATTGGTGCAACAAGCCCCCTTGTACCTGTTGGATGACCCATTTGACCGTGCAGACTTCGAGCGCCGACATCGCCTGTGGCACGAACTGGATGACCGCTGTCGGTTCGGCGCAGCGGTGCTGTTCAGCACGCGCGACCCTGCCGTCGCCGAACGTGCCGACCGCGTGTTGATGCTTGACAGCGGGCGCCTGATTGCCGACGATGCCCCCGAACGCCTGATTGCCGAGCAGGGGACGACCGAACTGGAGCTTGAGGCGTGCGACCCAGAGCCGATTCTGGATGGGTTGCAGGGTGTGGAGGTGCGCATTGAGCCGCTACCCGATGGCTATCGCCTGCGCCTGCACGCGCCCGACACGCTTGCCCTGCACCTGCTGCAGCACGGCTACGGCAACATCCGCACCGTGTATGTGCGCCCCCCCACCTTGGAAGACGCTTGGCAGTGGCTGCACCTCAAGACGCGCGCCCTCAAGCATCCACAGGAGTAAATGATGCGCCTAAACGAGGAACTGATCGAGAGCCACACGATTTATCGGGGGCGCGTGGTGACGCTGCGGGTAGACACCGTGCGCCTTCCTAACGGGAATACCGCGCAACGCGAGATTGTGGAGCATCGAGGGGCGGTCGCAATCGTGCCCCTGCTGAACCACGAGACAGTACTGCTGATCCGCCAGTACCGTCAAGCAGTAGGCGAGACCCTGCTGGAAATCCCTGCAGGTACGCTGGAGCCCGACGAGTCGCCCGACGCCTGCGCCCGACGTGAACTCCAAGAGGAGACAGGCTACGATGCCCGTCGCCTGCGTAGACTGTTCAGCCAATACCTTGCGCCTGGCTATTCGCAGGAGGTGCTGCATGTGTACCTCGCGGAGGAGTTGGTGCCCACCGCGCAGGGGCTGGACGCCGACGAACTGGTGGAACTCGTGCCTACCCCCCTGTCCGAGGTGGAACGCATGATTGTGGACGGCGCGATTAGGGATTCGAAGACCATTGCGGGACTGTTGATGACCTTGCGCCTGATAGAGCGCGGTTGAACTGAATTGTCCAACGACGGTCAATCACGGCTGGTCGGCAATCTATTTGCCACTATCGGGCGGCAAAGCGGAGGATTTTCACGCGCAGTAGACACAGCCGCAGGGCGCATGCCCGCACCCTGCGGCTGTAGGCGACTAATTGGTGCGTCGGCAGTGGTTGGGCATTCTGCCATCGTCACCGAACGGGTTATCAGTGCGACCAGCCTGCCCTGGACAGGTATGGCACGGGCGCCCTGCGCGCGGATGCCCCGATGGGTATTGAGAGACAATCCCGTCCATCCCGTGATAGACATAATTAGAGCCTGATGGAGTATGGAAAGGTAGGTTTGTATCGACAATCACATAGTACCGCTTGGTCTTACCGAGCGGAAATTCGCGCACGAAGACCTGAGTACCTTGTACAAGGCGGGTCTTGACATTGCCCGAGTGTCCGTCGACAAATCCCACGGAGGCGACTAAGTTGTGGCGTCCTTGAATGAACGCGCTGAGCGGGTCTTGCTCGCCTTGGAAACCGCCCTGCACGCCATCATACAACAGTGGGGTGCGCACGACATCGTCGATTTCGGCTTGTCGAACGGGGCGTGGTCCGCCTGGCCAGGGCCAGTCGCGTCGGGGAAGGCTCCCGCGCTCGAACAGGCACCAGTTGCCAATATAAGCGGTCGTCTTGAAATTGGACTGTGCGTTGTTGGGGCACAGTTCCAACGGTGGGAACGCCTTGCGCACATCCCACGCCTCTCGATCCGAAGGGCAGCCCGAAAGGTCTGCGTTTTTGAGGTACGGATAGATAGCGTGGTAGACCGTGAATGCACACACGCCTCCCGCTCCGTTCGAGGTCATGTAGAGGCTGAACGGGAACGCTTCGTCGTGGTCTGTGATGTACGAGAGGGCTCCCAGCGTAATCTGCTTAGTGTTGTTGATGCAGAAGGTCTGGCGCGCCTTTTCGCGCGCTTGCGCGAACACAGGAAACAGAATCGCCGCTAAAATGGCGATAATCGCGATAACGACCAGTAACTCTATTAGTGTAAAGCCGCGTTGACGCATGGTCTGCTTGCCTCCTCGCAACAGGTATACGACAAATTATACCCGATTCCTCCTGTGAGGCAGTGCGATTCCGCTCGAGTTGACGATCGATGGCGGTTGTATCCTTCTGTATGGTGAAGTCGATGCGACGCTATCGTATCTCTGCAGTGCCGCATCCTGTGTTTCGGGGCTACCGCAAGGGGGGCTTCTGGTTCCCCAACGCGCCTGCGTATGTGGAGTTGGACGCTGCGGCACTGACCGACGCGATGCGCGCGTGCCCGCTCTTGCAAATAGAGGAGGTGAACGATGCTGCGAACGGCGATTCTGCGCTGGGCGTGGTCGACGCTCAAGCCAGCACTGCTTGCATGGATTCGGGAGCGTGCCCTGCGCCTGCCCGCGCATCAACGCGACGCACTTGCTCAACGCTTGTGCCTGCCCGTCCAGACCGTCGAGCAGGTCGAAAACGCCCTGCGCCAAGTCGTGCTGTACCGACTGGAACGCTGGCAACCGTGAGGGAGGCACAGGATGGAATGGACGCAACTTGTCCCTGTGATTAGTGCGTTGGTGGGCTGGGCATTTTTGCTCACCCGCCAGATTCTCGCACGCATGGATAAGCTGGTCGAGTCTGCGCAACGCCAGGAGCAAGCGGTCACCGATGAGTTTATTGCGTATCTGCGCGCGAGCATCACTCGCACAGAAGCCAGTTATGAGCGGCTCGAGTTTGCGTTGGAAGATGTGCGCGACGCGCTGCTAAGTCTGCGCCAAGCGATTACGCGCTGGCAAGAGACAGCAAAGCCGTAGCCGATTGAGGGAGGACGCGATGCTTACCGTATCCCGTGCAGATGTGAAGCGCAAGCTACGCTTGACGACCCACGAGTATGATGCCGAGATTGACGCGCTGATTGCCGAGATGCTGCCTGCGATTCGCTACGCTCTCGAACCGAGCTATCTTAGCACAAGCGACCCAGACCTGCTGGCGACTCTGAATTTGGGCGCGCTGGAGGTGGTCGCAGGCGAGTTAGGGGCTACCTTTTACCGCGAGCTGGGCGCGTGGGCGGGCTTTCGGATTGGGTGGCTACAGGTGCTACCGCCTGCTCTGCGCAACCCTGATGACCCGACGGGGCTCAAGGCGCAGGGTTATGCGCGTCTTGCGCCCTTTCTTAAGCGCGACGCCCGCCTGCTCCTAATCTATCGCCCGCGCGAGGAGGAGGCACCGTGATTCTGCACGAGTGTATCGCCTACTGGTTACGCCGCTACGGGGAGCCGTTCCAGTCGGGTGTGCAGAGCTATCGCGGTCTGTTTTTTCAGCCACCGATAGGGCTACTGCGCTGGCTGTTTAGCCCTGAGGCGCTGAGTGAACTGCCGCGTCCGCTGTGGGCAGTCGCTGTTGCTCCTGGTGCGCACCTCCCCGATGGGAGCGCTCTCGTCTGGCGCGGCGGAACCTATCGCGTGCTGCTGTCGTTGGAGTTCCGCCTGGACACAACGCCGATTTACCGTCTCTTGTTGATTGCGTTCGAAGCGTGAAGCGCCTGCCCAAAGCGCGTCACAGGTACCGCTGTTGAGGCTGGCTGTGGCATCTGGAAGCGTGGCACGCAGGATGACGGTAGCATCAGGCACTCTGCAGGTACGCTGGCGACGCGAGAAGTCGTCTCACCTGCCAGATGCCGAACCGCCTATGACGCTTTGGCATCTGGCAGGGCGTGGTTCCCGCCTGCTGATGTCACGGAGCAGCGCGTGCGTTTCGGGTACACCCTCTTAGTTTAGGGGGCACACTGTTTGCTACGGTTCCAGATTCGCCAGTCGCTCGAAGATTCGGGCGTAGCAGCGCACGAGCTTTTTGAGGCTCTCGATGCTGATGCGTTCGTCGGCTTGGTGCGCCTCGCCATCGCCTTCGAACGCTGCGCCGATTGCCACGAGGTTCGGCATTGTGCGAGCGTAGGTGCCGCCGCCCATCGTCGTCGGTGGTGTCTCGTAGTCTCCCGTCTCTTCGCGGTAGACCTGAAGGATTGCTTGCAGGAACGGCGTGTCGGGCGGGATGTAGAGTGGCGGTGTGTGGCGCACTTCCGCGAGGTGGAAGCCGTTCGCTGCTAAGACGGGTTGCAGCCGTTCTTGAAGCGCGTCCAGCGACCATGTGACTGGGTAGCGGATATTGAACACACATCGCACGCGCGTGCCGTCGTAGTCGAGCACGCCGAGGTTGCTGGTCAGCGTGCCTGAGGGTTCGTCGCGGTGTGCGATTCCCAGCGCAGTCCCGTCGAGTGTGCGCGACCACTCCAGCACGGTCTGGAGCCACTGCTCGTTGTCGGGCAGGTTCAGCGGTTCAAGCGCTGCCAGCAGGCGCGTGACGGCATTGATGCCGCCTTCTGGGTAGCTGCCGTGTGACGATTTGCCCTTCGCAACCGCGCGCCAGCCTGCAGGGTCGCTCATCCATTCCACGCCTTCGGGCGCGTGCGACGGTTGCAAGGCGAGATTGACCAGTGCCTCCGCTCGGTCGGGCACCATGTTGTGCCGTTCGCCGCCCCGCGCCCACAGAACCCGTGCCCCTTCCAGTGGTTCGATGTCCTTCTCCAGAGACAGGTTCACGATTCCCTTTTCGCCGTAGATAAAGGGCCAGCCTGCATCGGGGCTAACGCCCCACACTGGTCGCTCAGGTTCGCATGCGAGGTAGTGTTGCATGCACTCCCAGCGGCTCTCCTCGTCGCAGCCGATGATGAGGCGCACACGCCGCTTCAGAGGTGTGCCGAGCGCTTTCAAGGCGTACAGCGCGTAGATGCTTGCCAGCGTCGCGCCCTTGTTGTCGGTCGCTCCGCGAGCGTAGATGTAGCCGTCGTGAATCTCCGCGCCGAACGGCGGGTAGCTCCAGTCGTTGCCTGCAGGCACGACATCGATATGGCTGAGCGAGGCGACCATTTCTGCGCCATCGCCCAGCGTCATGTCGCATGCGTAGCCTTCGAAGTCGCGCGGGTTCAGCCCGAACCGCTCGCCCAGCGCCAAAGTGATATCCAGCGCCTCGCGCACGCCTTTGCCAAACGGCGCACTGGGGAGGCGCTCCTCGCTCCGCACGCTTGCCGCTCGCAGCAGCGTCTGTAAATCGCGAACCATCGCCTCCGTGTGGGCTTCAATCCACTCCATAAGCGCGTGCCGATTCATAGCCACGCGATTCGACGGGCGCGAACGCATTCCTGCAGGCTTACATCTGGGTGTGCAAGATGCGCCCCAGCAGGTAGCCTGCGCCGAAGCCGTTGTCGATGTTGACGACCGCGACGCCTGGCGCACACGAGTTGAGCATCGTGAGCAGCGGTGCCAGCCCGCCGAAGTGTGCGCCGTAGCCGATGCTGGTGGGCACGGCAATCACGGGGCAAGCGACCAGCCCGCCTACGACGCTGGGCAGTGCGCCTTCCATCCCTGCGACGACCGCGATGGCGCCCGCGCCTTGCAGCAACGGCAGATGCTCTAATAGGCGGTGTAGTCCTGCCACACCGACATCGTAGCGCGTCTCGACGCGCGCCCCCATCATCCGCGCGGTCAGCGTCGCCTCTTCCGCGACGGGAATGTCTGCAGTGCCTGCCGCCAGCACGACGCCGTAGGGAGTGTCGGGGGCTTCGGGGGGTGTGCCGACCGTGATGGCACGCGCAAGGGCATGGTATACAGCGTCGGGCACCTGCGCATGTACCGCTTGGTAATGCGCCTCGCTGGCACGAGTCGCCAGCACGCGCCCCCGCGATGCCATCTGCGATACGATAGCTGCCACCTGCTCAGGAGTCTTGCCCGCGCAAAACACCACTTCGGGGAACCCCTTGCGCAGGGCTCGATGATGGTCAATCCGTGCGAACTCCAAGTTCTGGTACGGCAGGTCGCGCAGGGCGACTAGCGCCTCGGCGACGCCCAGAGCGCCTTGAGCAACTTGCTCCAGCAGCAAGCGCAGTCGGTCAGTCTCCACGCGTCATCGCCTCCGCGCGCGCCTTGACCCCTTCCAAAATGCCTTTTAGGTTCTGCACCACCAGATGGTGGATGACCTTCTGCACAAGCGCACCCAGCAGCGGCACGCGCAACTCGTACTCCAGCGTGCTGCGAAACAGCGTGCCCGCAGGGTGCGGCAGAAACTCCCACCGCCCCTCCATCTGGTCGTAGTCACCTTTGACTTGGCGAAAATGGCAGGTGCGCGCCGTGTCGTCCCACACATCCTCCTCCGTCCACCGAACCTGCAACTTAAGTTGCGAGGCGTAGGCAACCCACTCGGTGAGGGTACGACTGCCGTCGTCGCTCCTTTCGAGGAGGCGTACAGACTTCACATCAGGCATAAACTGAGGAAACGCCTCCACATCACGCGCAACGGCATAAACGGTCTCCAGCGGGGCGTGGATGACCGTCTCCAGCTCCACTCGCGCCATCGTTAGCCCTCCGCGCGCTGTTTGAAGCCGTTCAGCCAGTCCTGAATGATGGTATTGACCGCGTTTTGTGCAACACCAGCAAACATTGGAGGCACATTCGCCTCGTAGTCCAGCACCGCCGCGAGTTTGCTGCCTGCGCCCTCCGGCTCAACGCGCCACTCCCCACGGAGTTTGACCAAAGCGTCGCCTTCAGGGTGCATCGCAACCCGATGATTCGCCGCGTCGATTGTGTACCGCGACCGCCAACGCACGGGCATGCCAACCCCTGGCGCAACGACTTCCCAGTCCAGCAGAAGGCTGTTCTCCGTGCGCTCCAGTGTCTGCACACTTTTCACATGTGGCAAAAACTGTGCAAACGACTCTGCCTGCTGAAGCACCTCGAACACCCGCTCGGCAGGCGCACCGACCGTGATGGATTTCTCAACTCTGGGCATCGTTCTCCTCCTGACGGAGAAAGTATACCCCGTTGCACAGCGTGTGGTTGGGCAACTGCCACAACTGCTGTGCGCGTGCGGCGAGAGGACAGGCATTCGCGCTGCAAAAATCGCCACAGCTCGCGTCGGATCCCTCACAGGTAGGCTAAAAACGGCAAGCGAGCTACCTCGCAATCAGCGTTATGACGGTTTCAATCCCTCACAGGTAGGCTAAAAACGGCGAGCCAATCGCGGCGTACCTTGTGCGCGTCGCTGGTGTTTCAATCCCTCACAGGTAGGCTAAAAACTTGGAGGTGAAGAAGAGAGTGATCAGAGTGATCAATGATGTTTCAATCCCTCACAGGTAGGCTAAAAACCCGAGCAAGGAAGGCGAGCGGCTGGTGGTGGTGCTCGTGAACGGTTTCAATCCCTCACAGGTAGGCTAAAAACACGCTCCAGATCCCCCCGATCACCACGCCGAAGGCGTTTCAATCCCTCACAGGTAGGCTAAAAACGTATTTGGGGTTGGCGGAGGAGATGGAGCGTCATAGTTTCAATCCCTCACAGGTAGGCTAAAAACTGTCAATGTGGTGAACACGCCCTTGGCGGTGTCGCAGTGTTTCAATCCCTCACAGGTAGGCTAAAAACGCGGATTCTGTTGCAGTTCAAGGGGTACACGCAGAAGGGTTTCAATCCCTCACAGGTAGGCTAAAAACGCTTGTATGACAAGAAATATGACTTCGACTTGTCTATGTTTCAATCCCTCACAGGTAGGCTAAAAACGTTGTCGCGCGAGGATATGGAGGCGGTGCAGGATTGTTTCAATCCCTCACAGGTAGGCTAAAAACGCTGTTGGAGTTGTTGCCGAAGTTGGAGAACGAGTGTTTCAATCCCTCACAGGTAGGCTAAAAACATTACTTATAAGACTAAGGGCAAGGTTGGCAGAGAAGTTTCAATCCCTCACAGGTAGGCTAAAAACGAGTTAATTCAATTTGCAACGAGTAATCGCTCGCTTGAGTTTCAATCCCTCACAGGTAGGCTAAAAACGATACACACTATAACGCAGGAGGACGCTGACATGTGGATGTTTCAATCCCTCACAGGTAGGCTAAAAACATGAGCAAGCGCAAACCGAACGCGAACTGCGCCAAGGTTTCAATCCCTCACAGGTAGGCTAAAAACTTTTGAAACGAATAGTTATCTGTTGAGAATAATGTTCGTTTCAATCCCTCACAGGTAGGCTAAAAACAAGCGTTGTCTTCTGCGTATGAATACCCGCAAAAAGTTTCAATCCCTCACAGGTAGGCTAAAAACCACTTGACGATGTGCGTGCCATATTCGCGCAGTTTGCCGGTTTCAATCCCTCACAGGTAGGCTAAAAACGGCGTTCGATGAGTGGTGAGCGCGTCTTGCTGGACACGTTTCAATCCCTCACAGGTAGGCTAAAAACTGGGTGTCTTGCTTTTTTATTTTAGTGGCGGGACACTCGTTTCAATCCCTCACAGGTAGGCTAAAAACCTGGCTTTACGTGGCTTTTTCCATCGCTGCTGTCACCATGTTTCAATCCCTCACAGGTAGGCTAAAAACGGCGCAGTTTGACGATGTAGCGGTTGGGCACGAGCGTTTCAATCCCTCACAGGTAGGCTAAAAACAATTGGGACTACGCTTCTGCCGAGCCTGCGAAATTTGCGTTTCAATCCCTCACAGGTAGGCTAAAAACAAAATGCCTGTTAGCAAATGTCCCTGTGCTAATCTGGTTTCAATCCCTCACAGGTAGGCTAAAAACTCGGTGTAGCATACAATATATAGACCATAGGTAGACGTTTCAATCCCTCACAGGTAGGCTAAAAACACACTGCCATTGCCGAATATATTCCCTGCGCAAGTATGTTTCAATCCCTCACAGGTAGGCTAAAAACGCTCAGCAGATGACAACGGAAGCAATAAACATCATGAGTTTCAATCCCTCACAGGTAGGCTAAAAACTTGCGTTGTTGTCAAGCGGACAACACTTTCGCGGTTTCAATCCCTCACAGGTAGGCTAAAAACGGCGAAATCCGTGATGCGAAGACTGCGCTTCCGAAAGGTTTCAATCCCTCACAGGTAGGCTAAAAACATGTATACCCGAGAAGCGGCAGCCGAAGCGCTGCAGGTTTCAATCCCTCACAGGTAGGCTAAAAACGGAGGCGCGCGATGAGAATTAGGTTAATTTCATCCGAGTTTCAATCCCTCACAGGTAGGCTAAAAACCTGGGCACAGACGCGCACTCGGCGTATGTGCTGGCGTTTCAATCCCTCACAGGTAGGCTAAAAACAGGGCTGGCTCGACCGTCTGATTTCCCATGTGTTCAACGCGTTTCAATCCCTCACAGGTAGGCTAAAAACCGACCGAAATGTACCGTGCGACCAGTGCGGACTGCGGTTTCAATCCCTCACAGGTAGGCTAAAAACCAGCACCGCCGCAGGACGATTCGTCGCCAACTCGCGCGTTTCAATCCCTCACAGGTAGGCTAAAAACGTTCTCGCACTGCCCACAAGTGACCAACACGCGATGTTTCAATCCCTCACAGGTAGGCTAAAAACGGTCGCTGAAGTTGACGAGGGCTCTTATGGCGGCTTTGGTTTCAATCCCTCACAGGTAGGCTAAAAACTTGTAGAGTTGCGTAGTTTAGTTAGGGAGTTGCATTTAGTTGTTTCAATCCCTCACAGGTAGGCTAAAAACGGAACACTTCGGTATCGGGCTACCGATGTATGTTGTGTTTCAATCCCTCACAGGTAGGCTAAAAACGTGCATGAAGCGTTTCTCCACGCGCTCCAGACCGAACCGTGTTTCAATCCCTCACAGGTAGGCTAAAAACCAATACTCGCGTCCGGTGGTGGTTATGGTCGATACTTGTTTCAATCCCTCACAGGTAGGCTAAAAACAACAGTATCGAGTCGTGGAGTGACGCTGCAGAAGCAGTTTCAATCCCTCACAGGTAGGCTAAAAACCATGGCACATTGACCGCCGTCTCCAAGCCTTCGCCGGTTTCAATCCCTCACAGGTAGGCTAAAAACTTCATCGCGCGTGCCATTGTCGTCTTGCCGTAACCGTTTCAATCCCTCACAGGTAGGCTAAAAACGTGTTTATCGTGTTTGGAGGGCAGCCATGACCATCATCAGGTTTCAATCCCTCACAGGTAGGCTAAAAACCGCTTTATCAGAAGCGGTCAATAACCTCGCATCCTTGGTTTCAATCCCTCACAGGTAGGCTAAAAACGCGCGAGATCGACCGCATGCACGGCGCGCTCGAACGCGTTTCAATCCCTCACAGGTAGGCTAAAAACTGGGCGGTCGATGAGGGCTACCTCAGCGCCATGCCGCGTTTCAATCCCTCACAGGTAGGCTAAAAACTGCAAGCCGTGCCCGCGCTCATCCAGACCATGTTGAACGAGTTTCAATCCCTCACAGGTAGGCTAAAAACTTGAGCGCGAATACGACCTCTGGAAAGAGCGCAAGCGTGGTTTCAATCCCTCACAGGTAGGCTAAAAACGCGCTTCCGAATCTGTCGTTTCCTCTGCCGATGGCGAGTTTCAATCCCTCACAGGTAGGCTAAAAACGACGACGGCGCAATCGCCACAGAACGCGCCCCCAACGTTTCAATCCCTCACAGGTAGGCTAAAAACGACGACCTGCAAGTCGACAACACGAGAGTCGTCCCAGTTTCAATCCCTCACAGGTAGGCTAAAAACAATCGGACGGCACATGCCGCGCGAACTGCACCAGAGTTTCAATCCCTCACAGGTAGGCTAAAAACGCGCCAGTGCGCTGCCAATCGCCAGCGCCACCAGCGATGGTTTCAATCCCTCACAGGTAGGCTAAAAACACGACCCGTATTGAAGACCGTGCATCTGATACTGAAGTTTCAATCCCTCACAGGTAGGCTAAAAACGATTGCTGAGCGCGGGATTGTCCAGTACGATTATAAGTTTCAATCCCTCACAGGTAGGCTAAAAACTCATCAAAGCCCTCGCGGACAGCGTCTACGATGTCCGCGGTTTCAATCCCTCACAGGTAGGCTAAAAACAGCACGGAGACACCTACGTCGATGGTGTCCTCCTTGCGTTTCAATCCCTCACAGGTAGGCTAAAAACTGGCGCGCCCTCGCTGACGAGCTCAACCGCTCGGATGTTTCAATCCCTCACAGGTAGGCTAAAAACATGGCGATCACAATCATTAGCGGTTGCAATCTGAGATGTTTCAATCCCTCACAGGTAGGCTAAAAACCCACGTTTTACTTTCTGCCTGGCGAGGGCCTTGTCGTGTTTCAATCCCTCACAGGTAGGCTAAAAACGCTTGCCGCAGTCTGAGTTGCAACTCGCGCGCGGCTGTTTCAATCCCTCACAGGTAGGCTAAAAACGTAGCAGGCGTGACCACGGCGTCTGTGGAGCCGATAGTCGTTTCAATCCCTCACAGGTAGGCTAAAAACCGGGGAAGACGGCGGGATGCACGGGGTCGTGGGCGGGGTTTCAATCCCTCACAGGTAGGCTAAAAACATTCACCACACGCGCCCTGCGCTTACGCGGCGCGGCGTTTCAATCCCTCACAGGTAGGCTAAAAACCCGACGCATGGCAGCGAGCGTGGGAGGTCATCGAGGGTTTCAATCCCTCACAGGTAGGCTAAAAACGCGCATCGCGCTCGGCAGAATCCCCGACGAATACCGCGTTTCAATCCCTCACAGGTAGGCTAAAAACGAACTCACAAAAGATGAGTACGCGCGTGAGGAAGGCTGTTTCAATCCCTCACAGGTAGGCTAAAAACACGCTCCGCTCACGCGAGTACCAAGTTTCGTAGCCGGTTTCAATCCCTCACAGGTAGGCTAAAAACCCTTGCTCGTCAACACCTGCCACAAAGTCTCCTCAATGTTTCAATCCCTCACAGGTAGGCTAAAAACCGACACCATCTCGGCGACCATGCTGTCTATCATCGCGTTTCAATCCCTCACAGGTAGGCTAAAAACTGGAGCGCGCCCTGCGTCGGTATGCCGACAGAATCGGTTTCAATCCCTCACAGGTAGGCTAAAAACATGGTATCCCTCAACGAGAGAGTGGCAGTCACTCCGCGTTTCAATCCCTCACAGGTAGGCTAAAAACGGGGATACTGTCGAAGCCGAGCTGACCAATACTGGCGTTTCAATCCCTCACAGGTAGGCTAAAAACATATACATCACTGCTTTCGTGCATTAATACAGGATAAGTTTCAATCCCTCACAGGTAGGCTAAAAACACGAAAGCAGTGATGTATATCGCTGTTCTGAATGCGGGTTTCAATCCCTCACAGGTAGGCTAAAAACGAGTTAATTCAATTTGCAACGAGTAATCGCTCGCTTGAGTTTCAATCCCTCACAGGTAGGCTAAAAACAATACCAAATAGATGTATCTTTGACTTTAGCCCCAATGTTTCAATCCCTCACAGGTAGGCTAAAAACAACTTCGATGATATATTTAGCGTTGAACTCGTCGATGTTTCAATCCCTCACAGGTAGGCTAAAAACGGCTTTTAGGGTTCGTTCATCCTTTTCGAGCATCTTCGTTTCAATCCCTCACAGGTAGGCTAAAAACTCTCCACGACCAGTGCGAAGACGATATGACACTAAAAATGTTTCAATCCCTCACAGGTAGGCTAAAAACCAAGCACGCGCACAGCGTGCGGGTCGCGTTGCCAGGTTTCAATCCCTCACAGGTAGGCTAAAAACGCAACGAGTCGCCACTCTATCAAGGTCAGTCGCAACGTTTCAATCCCTCACAGGTAGGCTAAAAACCACCAACCCCGCCTGACCCAACCAATCACGCACACCCGCGTTTCAATCCCTCACAGGTAGGCTAAAAACTCCAACCACCACCCCCACCACGACCTACACTGAGCCCGTTTCAATCCCTCACAGGTAGGCTAAAAACCGCCCCCCAGACCTGCACCCGCACCCACTTAGCCAAGGTTTCAATCCCTCACAGGTAGGCTAAAAACGCGTATTTGGAGCGGTTTGTGGTGAGTGATTGGGAGTTTCAATCCCTCACAGGTAGGCTAAAAACCTGTCGGGGCTACAGGCGTACCTCAGCTTCAATCTCGTTTCAATCCCTCACAGGTAGGCTAAAAACGTCCCGTGTTTACTATGTGTACCACAATTGGTATTGTTTCAATCCCTCACAGGTAGGCTAAAAACTGCATTGCACAAGACCCGCAACAGCTCCGCGTCCAGGTTTCAATCCCTCACAGGTAGGCTAAAAACGTGTGGTGGACGATGATCTTCGCAATCTTCCGCAGTTTCAATCCCTCACAGGTAGGCTAAAAACAACCCCCCCCCGCGCCGCTCCACCCGCCCACCCACCGGTTTCAATCCCTCACAGGTAGGCTAAAAACTTGCCCCGTGCAGGCAGGTCTCCGCGCAGGGCACGGTTTCAATCCCTCACAGGTAGGCTAAAAACGAGGCTCTAATCAAAAAGGAAAAACCTGCATGGTACAGTTTCAATCCCTCACAGGTAGGCTAAAAACTCTGCAACGCGCACGGCGCAAGCGAATTGAGCAATGGTTTCAATCCCTCACAGGTAGGCTAAAAACCGCCTGAGGAGGGGCTGCTTGCGTCGTTGAGTGTGTTGTTTCAATCCCTCACAGGTAGGCTAAAAACTGCCTTCGGTGGTGGTTCTGTGATGGCGACGGGCAAGAGTTTCAATCCCTCACAGGTAGGCTAAAAACGCAGCTCCTCCACGCGCTCCGCGTCGCCCGACGCGCGGTTTCAATCCCTCACAGGTAGGCTAAAAACAATTGCGTATGCGATTGGGTACATGCTGTTTTTCGATGGTTTCAATCCCTCACAGGTAGGCTAAAAACCCCCGCGCCCGTTGCCGATGCGTTCTGCGCGGTCATGTTTCAATCCCTCACAGGTAGGCTAAAAACGTTGACACAACTTGGGTTGTTGGTGGAACAAATTTTAGTTTCAATCCCTCACAGGTAGGCTAAAAACTTGTTTGGACACCAGTGCATTTGAGACTGAGCATAGTTTCAATCCCTCACAGGTAGGCTAAAAACGAAAAATTCCTGCCATGCGAAACGACCGAATCACTCGTTTCAATCCCTCACAGGTAGGCTAAAAACCGCCGCGCGGTTCCCCGACACGGCGCGGGAACGCCATGTTTCAATCCCTCACAGGTAGGCTAAAAACAGGGTCGTCGGGTGGCGGATGCGATTGTGGAGGCGCGTTTCAATCCCTCACAGGTAGGCTAAAAACAGATACATGCCGCCTCATCGGAGCAGCTCGAGCACTTGTTTCAATCCCTCACAGGTAGGCTAAAAACGCAAGCCCCCAGCGCGGTGGGGGCGCGCCAGCTTGACGGTTTCAATCCCTCACAGGTAGGCTAAAAACGTGGGGAAGGGCGCGAGGTGGCGGAGTGTTATGTGGTTTCAATCCCTCACAGGTAGGCTAAAAACTTGTTTAGTCCGGCGCTGGTCAACCTTGCAGTAGAGTTTCAATCCCTCACAGGTAGGCTAAAAACTTTTGCAGCCTGCGCTCTATACTTGGGGAGTTCCTGGTTTCAATCCCTCACAGGTAGGCTAAAAACTTGGGGATGCGGATAACTTGGCTAAGACGGTTCTCGGTTTCAATCCCTCACAGGTAGGCTAAAAACTACTCGGTAAGCTGGCACGCGCTTGGCGAGAACGAGAGTTTCAATCCCTCACAGGTAGGCTAAAAACCGCTGGCGCACCCTCACCGAAGCCCAACGCGCCGAAGTTTCAATCCCTCACAGGTAGGCTAAAAACGGGGTATACTTGTGCCGTGCGTGCCCTGCTGACCTACGTTTCAATCCCTCACAGGTAGGCTAAAAACCAACCCGCACACCCCGCTGGGGGCGGGTTTTTGAACTCAAAATCCAGTTGTGAAGGTAAGGTTCCCGCTGTGCCCATACTATACCCCATCGATGACG
>Ga0197142_1000812_pt1 | contig 29329 bp, 19 predicted proteins | sample GBS60_MetaG_FD_148614 | JGI IMG/M metagenome (GOLD analysis project Ga0197142, IMG submission 148614) | Sediment microbial communities from Great Boiling Springs, Gerlach, Nevada, United States - GBS 60_MetaG | ecosystem: Environmental > Aquatic > Thermal springs > Hot (42-90C) > Sediment... | reverse complement strand
GCCGAGTATCTCTACTGTGCCGGGCGCGACTGGCCGGATGGGCGTTACTGCGAGGCCATTGCCGAGGCGCTGGTCAGATCCGGCGATGCCGAGTATCTCTACTATGCCGGGCGAGACTGGCCGGATGGGCGTTACTGCGAGGCCATTGCCGAGGCGCTGGTCAGATCTGACAACGCCTATTATCTCTACCTCGCCGGGCTGGAATGGTCGGATAGACGATACTACGAGGGGGTCGCCGAGGCGCTGGCCAAATCCGGCAACACCGAGTATCTCTACTGTGCCGGGCGGGACTGGCCGAAGGGACGTTACTGCGGGGCCATCGCCCGGGCGCTGATCAAGACGGGGAACGCGGAATATCTATACCTCGCCGGTCTGAACTGGCCGGACGACGGACGCTTTAGCCCGGCCATCGCCGAGGCGCTGGCTAAGACGGGAAATGCAGAATACCTTTTTCTCGCTGGCCGTGACTGGCTGGATGGACGCTTCAGCCCGGAGATCGCGCAAGCGCTGGCGAAGACCAAGCACGTCTGGTACCTCTATCTTGCCGGCATGGATTGGGCGAATGGACGTTTTGCGCCAGAGATCGCCAATGCGTTGGCCGAATCCGGCGATGCTGAGTACCTCTACCTCGCCGGGCACTATTGGTCGGCCGGGCGATTCAGCCCGGAAATCGCACAAGCGCTGGCAAAGACCAAATGTGTCCGGTATCTTTACCTTGCCGGCAAGGATTGGCTGGATGAACATTTTGTGTCAGAGATCGCCGAAGCGTTGGCCGAATCCGGCGACGCCGAGCACCTCTACCTCGCCGGACGCAATTGGCCGACCGGGCGATTCAGCCCGGAAATCGCACAAGCGTTGGCAAAGACCAAATGTGTCCAGTACCTTTACCTTGCCGGGAAGGAGTGGCCGGACGAGCACTATGATCGGGCCATCGCGGAGGCCTTGATCAGGCTCGGTGACTCCAAATATCTCTACTTGGCCGGGAGGTATTGGCCGGCGAGGCGGCGCGATGGCGCAATTGCCAGCACAATTGTCGAAGCCTTGGTCAAGGCCAATGACGCACAGTATTTGTACCTCGCCGGAAAAAACTGGTCGAATAAGCTCTACAACCCCTCAATCGCACAGGCATTGGTCAGGAGCGAGAATGCCGGTTATCTCTTCCTCGCTGGTTGCCACTGGTCGGATAAACGGTTCAACGAGCAAATCACGGATGCCTTGGTTAAGACGAAGGACGCTTGGCATCTGTATCGTGCTGGTGTGGATTGGCCCGACCATCGCTTTAGCGACGTGATTGTTTACGCCTTGCTTGAGACTGGTGATGCCTGGGCGTTGTACCGTGCTGGCAAGGAGTGGTCGGCTGCTCGCTTCAGCAAGGCCATCACCGAAGCGCTGATTGCGACCGGGGATGCGGCAATGCTCTATCGCGCCGGCATGGATTGGCCAGCGGAGCGATACGATGAGAGGATTGCCCAAGCCTTGGCCGAGCCGCGACATCCATTGTCTCTCTACGACGCCGGGCAGAACTGGCCGGAGGGACGCTTTACCGCTGTGATTGTACGAGGCTTGGTCGAGGTTGGTGATCCTGGATGGCTCTATCTTGCCGGACTGTGCTGGCCGGATGGGCGTTACACAGACGACATCTTACAAGGCTTGATCAAGACGCGTGATGCCGAGTACTTATACCGCGCCTGGCGGGAGTAGCCAGCCGAGCGCGTGAGCGCCGCGTTGGTCGAGGCGCTGCGCGAGACTGGCAATGACTACTGGATTGCGCAGGCGAAAGCATGGGGGGAGAGACATCAGCCTCAGCTGAGGCACGCGGCTACCGAGAGCAAAGCAGTGTCGCATTTGCACGGCCGCCATCCGTCATCACTGCGCAGCATTTGATTGCATATCCGATTTTATTATAACAGATTTATACTTTATTATAAAACCTTCGCTGGTTTGGGCAAGGGATGCCCAATCTGCCTCGTCGGCCGCGACTGTCCACCAGCACGTGGGCGAAGCGCTCGTGGAGGTATTGCGCGAGGGCAGCAAGCCGTGTCGGATAAATGTTGGATAAATTAAGCAAAGGAGAGCGCGAAATACATCAAACTATCGTTGACAATAACTAATCGAAATGTCTTGGCGGAGAAAAGATCGCGTTTTATAAACTCACTATGTTATCTTGGTTACTATATCTTTTTAATATATATATGTTAGTTATGATTTTTTGGGGGCGTCAGTAGGAGTGGCGGGCGAAAACAAAGCTCGCGCAGTAGCCTGCTCATGCAAGCACCCGCCCTACCCGGTCTAAAGTCCAGAGGAGGCAGCCTGTTTTGTTTCGCAACTTGCTCGCCAAGGGCGAGGGTTTGCCAAACGAGCCTTCATCCTTCTCTTTGCGGGAATGTGCTTTTAGACAGCTTTGTCTCGGCATAGTCGCTCTGAACTCGTGATGTCACGGAACCTCCTCGTGGCTAAAATGAAACAGGATGTTTGCTTACTTTGCATTCAAGGCCCTCAAGGGGCGCTATCCGGATGCGCTGCGTTCTGCTCAGCGAGGGACGTTGTGGGAGATTCACCCGGCCATTGGCTTGCCGTGTCTGAAGGCAGCGGAGGAGACGTTCGAGGATGGGCACGGCGTATATGCCGCGACAATCGAGGAGGCACAGCGATATGCCGAGTGGGACGGCGGCGATGTCTACCTCGTCGCCCCCTTGCCCGGCGGGCGTGCCGTCGTCGGCGAGGCCGGCTGGCGCGCCGAGGCGGCGATCTGCCTTGCCCAAGTCAAGCATGAGAACAGAGCGACAATCGCACGGCTCATCCTCACCGCAGTAGAGCACGGCCTGCCGCAATCTCCGGCCATTGTGCTGTGGGCCATCTCGGTGCTCTCGCAAGCCGAAGGAAAGCTCGTTCGCCCGTCGAACGTTGATCTTTGCGATCTCCTGCGTAGAAATTTACCCGTCAACTGGTCAGGTGAACTGTTGCCTTACCTCGATCAGGCAGATGATAAACTGCAGATTGCAAGAAAATTGATTGAATCATGTAACAAGCTTAATTTGGTTAACTTAAACAGCATGCGCTGGGCCATCCTCACCGTCGCACGATCAGGCGAGGAGCTGGCGATGCCAAGCGAGATCCCATTTAGGCAGGCGGTGGGCCTCAATTATATGAGCGACGAGGAAAAGTCGGCATGGCTTGGGCGTTTGCTGCGCTGTCTCGATGACAACCGATTCTCCCGACTCTGCGAAGCCCTTTTGGGCCAGAAAGACCCCGAGACGTTGCACGATCTCCGCGAAGCGTGGTTGGCATGTGCCGATCTCCCTGTTGATCCGCTGACCGAAGAGATGGATCACCCCAGCGCATGGCGCATCTTGGCGCTCGCCAAAGCGCAGGGGGTAAGCAAATGCCCGCACACACTGCTTGAGAAGGCCTTGGCGTTCATCGTTCAGAGGGGCGACTTCGGTTGGATTTATCATCTTGGCTTGTACTGCGACGACGAGATGTGGGGGCAAACCATTCGTCGGGCTTTATTGGCCGCGTCCGTCCTCAAGTTGCTCTATATGGCCGGCCGCGATTGGCCTCAGGCGTGCTATCACGAGGAGATCGCAAAGGCGGTGATCGCTGCCAAAAACGCCGAATACCTCTATCTCGCCGGGCGCTACTGGCCGGAGGGTCGCTTCATTCAGGCGATCGCCGAGGCGCTGAGCAAGACGGGGAACGCGGAATATCTATACCTCGCCGGGCGCGACTGGCCGGAGGGGCGCTACTGCGAGGCCATCGCCGACGCCTTGATCGAGACACGCGACGCTGCGTATTTGTATCAGGCCGGCAATTATTGGCTGGACGAGCGCTTCAGCGCAAAAATCACCAAGGCGCTGATCGAGACCCGCGATGCCAAGTATCTCTATCTTGCCGGACGCGACTGGCCGGCCGGGCGCTACAGCGCAGACATCGGCTTGGCGCTGGCCAAGACGAGGGACGAAGACTATCGCTATCGTGCCGGGTGCGATTGGCCGGTTGACCGTCTTGATGCCAAGCTCGTCCGTGCGCTGCTCAGGGGAATGAGCGCGGAGTACCTCTTCTACGTCGGCCGGGACTGGCCGAGGGGCATCCTTGGCAAGGAGATTGCCCAAGCCCTGGCCAGAAGGAATCAGCCTGAGTATTTGTACCGTGCTGGTCGCGACTGGCCGGACGATCGCTTCAGCAACGTCATCACCCGTGCCTTGATCAGGGCGGGGGATGCCTACACCATGTACCTTGCCGGTCGCGATTGGCCGGACGAGCGCTTTAGTTCGGCCATCACCGAAGCGCTGGTCAAGGCTCAGAATAGCTATGACCTTTACCTCGCCGGCAAGGACTGGCCGGAGGGGCGCTTCAGCGAGAGGATCACCCAAGCGCTGATCAAGACGAGGGATGCGGAACTCCTGTTTCTCGCCGGGCGTGACTGGCCGGAGGGGCGATTCGACCCCGCAATCACGCAAGCGCTCATCGAGACGCGCAAAGCTCGGTGGCTCTACCTCGCCGGGCTTGATTGGCAAGAGGAACGCTACACTCCGCAGATTGCACAGGCGCTCGCCGAGACGAATAACGCAGAATACCTGTATTTGGCTGGCCTGCATTGGCCCGACGGGCGTTACACAGACGAGATGCTGCGCGCCCTGATCAGAACGGGCGACCCCAAGTGTATCCAGCTCGCCATGCGAGACTGGCGGGCCGAGCGCAGCGAAGCGCTGATGGCGGCACTGTGGGAGCGCAGCCACGCGCATTCGATGGCATAGGCAAAGGCGTCATGGAGAGCGCTCAACCTCGGATGAGGCACATGGCCGCCGAGGACGAAGCGGCAGCTCGCTTGCATGACCGCCATTCGTCCTCGCCGAGCCCCCTTGTGCGGCATCGCCGCATACCAAAACCTGTCGCAAGACAGTTTTCATCTCGGCCCAAAACACCCTCATCCTACGCGATTGATTGACATGTTCGCCCATCTCGCTTTCGAAGGGCCGATACTTGGATGCGCTGTTGTCTATATACCGAGATACCCCTTCGCCTGCCAAGCGCTCGGTAACGGGCGTTGCCCGGCCAAGCTCGTTTGTCATCGGATAGCAATTCAGGCGATGGTAACCAATGATAAGCTAAAAGGATATACCGTTAAATGATTCTTTAGATCTCCCCTTTGCTTCTTGGTATTCTGAGACAACTTTTTTTAGTGAAGTTGCAGCGTAAATCGCGGCATATAACATAATTTTAGAATTACCACGACTTAAGGCTGTAAGAAACTTGAACGCAAACGAAACATGATCTTTATCCATAGAGTCATACGCGCAAATCCAGCCAATAGCGTCTTTCTCTGGCATTTCCCTAAGAGCACTCGCCACGCTATATCTAATCATATCATAATCTGACGACCCTTCGTTCGCTTCCCCTCCTCTTTTTACACCTTCTAGAAATTTTAGATTTCCATGTTGTTTATAAAGAAGATAAAATTCGTGCAACACGCGAGCGATGATATCTGCTGAATCGTAATTCATATTTTTCTCGGAAACGGCTACGATATAAGCAGCCAGTTCCTCCACGCTCATACCCGACACCCGATCGCAGAGCTTCGCCCGCTGCTCATCCGACAAGCTATCAAAGTAGACGCGCGTCGATTGGTCTACCTTTTCTGCTGTAAGCTCGCCTCCTGCTTTAGCCAGAAACTGGGTAACCTTAATAAAATCCATAACATCCTCCTTTGTTTGAATATATTTGATAAAAGCGTTAAACGTCACCTTGGTTGTGTAACATAACCGCAACGCCGAGTTGCCTCGCCGTGAAGGCAAACCGCGTTGTCGCTCACCCGATCTGCCTTCAGCTAGGTATATTATAGCGGCCCCGCCGTCAATTTCAACGCATCAGGGAGTGAACCAATCAAAAAAGCAGGGCGCGCCAAGCATGACCGACGGTGAAACGAACCACGACGGATAAAATAGAAGGTGTTCGCCTACTTCGCGTTTAAGGCGTTGACCTGGCATTACCCAGATGCACTGTCCTCGGCGCAGCACGAGGCATCTTGGACGCTTGACCAGTCTATAGGCCTGCCGTGCCTGCTCGCAGCAAAGGGATCGTTCAACAGCATGCGCGGCATATGCGCCGCGACGCTCGAGGAGGCCCAGCGACTTGCCGCAGCTCATCATGATGGCAATGTCTACCTCGTCGCCCCGCTGCCGGGGAAACAAGCCGTCGTCGGCGAAGCGGGCTGGCACGCCGAGGGCGTGCTCTGCCTCGGTCCGCTTACACCGGAAAACCAAGCCCAAGTTGCCCGCTTGATCGTCACCGCTGCCGCAAAGGGCCTCCCCTAAGTCCCGGCCGTCCTCGGCTGGGCCATCGCCGTCGCCTCGCAGGCCGAGGGGGCGCTCACCCGCTTGGCGAACGAAGAGATGATCGAGCACTGTGCCACCACCGGCGTTGAGGGATGGTTTATCTCACTCCAGCCCTACCTCGACTTCGCCCCTCATCGGGCGCAGATCGCCCGCCGCTTGATCGCCATGCACGAGTCCCGCACCACGGTGAACACGGCAGCGTTGCAGTGGGCTATTGGCGTCGCCTCGCAGGTCGAAGGGAAGTTGGCCAAACCCAATTCAATGTCCTTTAAGGAGGTGTTGAATTTGGGCGCTTTCAATCAGGAGAGGTACGTCGCGTGGCTGAGCCAGCTCTTGCCTTATCTCGACGCGGCCGAATTCTCACAGCTGTGCCAGAGTTTACTGGATCAAAACATGATGATGCTGGCCGATCTGCGCCGAGCTTGGCTGAAGGACTTCCTCCTTCCCGTTGAACTCACGGATGGCGAGATGAACCATCGGAGGGCTTGGGATGTCTTGGCGTTGGCAAAGGTGTGTGGGGTAAGCGGTTGCCCGCAGGACGTGCTGAGAGCGGCGTTCGAGTTTGCCGTGGATGAGGGCGACCTCGACTGGGTCTACCAGCTCGGCGTGTATTGCGATGATGAGCGCTGGGCGGATGTGATCCGCGAGACGGTACTGGCGAGCAAGCACGCCGAACTGATCTACTTGGCCGGGCGGGATTGGCTGCCGACCCGTTACAGCGAGGACATCGGTGATGCCCTCGTCGCGTCTGGAGATGCGAACGCCTTGTACCGTGCCGGTCGGGACTGGCCGGTGGAGCGCTTCAGGGACAAAATCGTCCAAGCGTTGGTAAAAACAAGAAGGGCTGAATACCTATACCGTGCCGGACGAGATTGGCCGACAGAGCGCTTCAGCACGGCAATCGCCGAAGCGCTGGCCGAGACCAAGCATGCTGAATACCTATACCGTGCCGGACGAGATTGGCCGACAGAGCGCTTCAGCACGGCAATCGCCGAAGCGCTGGCCGAGACCAAGTATGCAGAATATCTCTATCGCGCCGGTCTGGATTGGCCCAACGGGCACTTTGGTGAAATAATCACACAAGCCTTAGCCGGGTCAAACGACGCCTCCTACCTCTATCTTGCCGGCTGCAATTGGTCGAATGAGCGCTTCGATGAGGCGATCGCAAGGGCCTTGGCGAAGACCAAGGACAACTATCATCTCCATTTAGCCGGTTGTAATTGGCCGGATGGACACTTCAGCTCAGTCATCACACAGGGGCTGATAAATGCCAATGATGCTAAGCACCTCTATCTTGCCGGCTTGGAGTGGCCGGATGAACGTTATGACGAGGCCATCGCCCAAGCGCTGGCCAAGACGCGTGACGCTCCTTACCTTTACTGCGCTGGCAAAGATTGGTCGAGCGCTCGCTTTTGCGATGTCATCTTGCAGGCATTGATCGAGACTCGGCGTGCTGATTACCTTTGCCGCGCCGGTATGGACTGGCCAAGCGCTCGCTTCAGCAAAGCCATCACCGAGGCGCTGATCGCGCTCAATGATCCCTATGAGCTTTATTTTGCCGGGAGACACTGGCCGGCTGAGCGTTTCGACAGGGCAATAACGCGGGCTTTAATCAAGAGCGGATTTGCCAAACCCCTCTACCTCGCCGGCGTATATTGGCCTGACGGTCGTTTCAGCAAGGAGATCGCACATGCGCTTGCCAAGACCGGAGACGCCTATTTCCTCTATCACGCCGGCGTACATTGGTCTTGCGGTCGCTTCAGCGAGGAGATCGCACAAGCGCTGGCCAAGACCCGCAACGGCGAGTATATTTACCTCGCCGGCAAAGACTGGCCAGATGGGAAATTTAGCCAAGTCATCGCGCAGGCTTTGGCTGAAACCAAGCATTCCAAATATATCTACCTCGCCGGGCGAGACTGGCCGGAGGGTCGCTTCAGCAGATCGCTCGCGCAGGCTCTAGTTAGTACCGGTGACGCCGAGCGCCTTTACCTCGCCGGGCGGGACTGGCCGTCCGGGCGCTTCTGCGAGGCAATTGTCCAAGCATTGATGCAAACCGAAGATGCTTCGCTGCTTTATCTCGCCGGCTTTGAATGGCCCTCGGGGCGCTTTAATCCGAAGATCACCGAAAGCCTGGTGAAAACCCGCAACGCTCGGTCCCTCTACCTCGCCGGCCTGCACTGGCCGACAGACCGCTGGTGCGATGCTATCCTCAAAGCGCTGATCGAGACAGGAGATGCGCAGTATCTCTATCTCGCCGGCCGCCACTGGTCGGCTGAGCGCTATTCCGACGACATCTACCGCGCCCTGCTGATGACGGGCTATAAACTCTGGATAGATAGAGCACAATATTACTGGCCCGCTCAGCGCCTCGCGCAAGCCCAGAGGTTATTCCCCGGCGTCAACCACCTGAAGAATGAATCAAGCGTCTGCACACCGGTTGAATAGTTGGCTTGGCAATATCGCGGCAAGAACAATGCCGAGAGGTTCGGGATTGATCCGCTTCAGCTAAGCGAGACATTGCTCAAGACGGGGGGATGGGCTTTTGCTTATCTTTCCGGTCGGGATGGGCCAAATCAACGCCCCTGCGAGGCCATTCCAAAAGTGTTAATCAAGGGCAAGACGCCGGATGACTGTTCTCGACTGGCATGATGGGCCGTCGGGAGGATATACCGGTGACATCCGACGCGATGGCAATGCCGAGTATCCTCATCTCGCAGGGATTGAGCGGCGCGGAGGACGGCATCACGATGACCTTTATCGCGCCCAGCTTGCGACCGGAGCTGAAGATTGGATCGGCAAGGCCAAGATGGATTGACCGCCAAAGTGCTTGCTGCAATAACCAAGCAAGCGCGGATGCATCACATGTGCACGCATGCGTCCCTCTTAGCCGACCATCCCTGAATGTAAACTCGGCGATTGACTCGGCATAAGACGTCAACATGTCAGCTTCGCACTTATGCTTGCACATCGAGTATGCGAAGCGCCGGCCGCCTCGGTGGATATCCGCTCCGCTGTTTGTGCAGGAGTCGAGCCGTCGTTGAGGCGTTTTTCCTCTCCGCTGCCTTGTCGTGGCCGTTCACCAAGGCAGCGACCGGTCGGCTTCAGGGGGCAGAGGTGTCAGAGGATGACGGGTGTCCTACTCGATCAGACATCTGGGTCGATGCCGGCGGCGCGCAGTTTGGCTGCCAAGCGATCGGCGCGGGCTTTCTCGGCTTCGGCGTTTGCGTATGCCTGCTCGGCCTCGGCATGTCTCAAGTTGGCCGAGCGCAAGGCCTCTGCGCGTTCGACGCCGGTGGGGATAACCATCCCGTTTTGGTCACACCAACGCAACCAGACGGCTTCCATGCCGTGATACTCCCCATGCCACAGTGTCACGCCCAAGCCGATGTGGTCGAACCACCTTTCATCTGTGCGCACCAGACGGCCATTGCGGTACACATAGACCCGCAGTGGTTCGCTGCCGTTGAGCTGCATCGGGTCATATACCACGCAATATCCCACCCTGATATGGCTGTAGATGCCCAACTTCCCGTCTTCGCGCTCCTCCCCGCCATCGGGGCTGGCGATAATCTCAACCACGATGTCGGGCGATTTGCCATACTTCCAAATAAAGTATGAGCGATTGCTTTTCTTTAGCAGATCTGAGGGGAGGACAACGTCTAAGCTCAGGAAGACGTCAGGGACAACCGGGGGGCGATCGAAGGCATAGAACACCCCGACGTTGCCTTCAGCGATAAAACGGCGACCAAAGTGCGGATGTGTCCACGAGCTGTAGAGAGGCTCGACGAGAAGCATGGCTTGTGAAGAGGCGAAGAAGCCATCTATCGGCCTGTCGTCTTCTGTCACAAGGGTCTCCATGAAGCGCTCACAGGCATCGATGTAGGCTTGGCTCAAGCGGGGCAGACCATCTTGGCCGATGACGACATCGGGTTCTGGTGGACAGGCAATGGATGAAGTCACGGTCAAAATATACCATAATCCAAATGTTGGGGAGTACTCAAATTCGGAGTGAAATAAACTGCCCATTGGGATGGCGCAGGCTGTCCCACGAAGAGGGCAATGGAAGCTTTCCTGGCAGAAAGCTGCAATACAGAAGCCCCTCGCCTCTCCTGAGTAGAGATGACGACTGCGACGATAGTTCACCGAGCGAACGTATCGGTCAACCGGCTTTCGTATAGCACTCGCACACCGGTGCCCACCCCATCCCATTTCGCATGAATCTAGTTTTTACCTTGCAAGGCGCGTCCAACTCAGTAGGCAGCGGGCACACGAGACGACATGCTGCTCCCCGCCAGCGGCGAAGGACGTGCGCGCAGCTGTTAAACAGTTGGCGCGTTGGTTTTGCATAAGCGAGCCGCCGCGAGTGCCTTGCTTGAGAACTGGTGCTGCACCCTTGGATGGTTGGCCGGTCTTCTAGAAATTAAACCTCTTCTGATTGGTTCACTCCCGTGAACCGAGCAGAAGAGGCGTAATCCTCCAGAAGACCACCACCTATCCCTCTTCGCACGAATGCGCAGGCGCCCTCCGGGCGTGGTTTTAAGCGCCCCCTCACACACGCGCACCCATCGCTTCATGTACAATCATTCTCATGAGAAGCGCGTTGTTGGCAGGCGCGATCTTGGTCGGCATCGTCAGTTCTCCGGCCCATGCGCAGGTGTTGCCTCCACTTTCGGTTGGCCCCGGGGTAGTGCTCACGGACAATCTCAAGTTGCGCACCTATCCGGATACTCGCGCCCCTATTCTGACCCGCTTGCCATGCCTCACGAAGGTCGAGATCCTCGGCTGGTCAGTGGACGGAAAGTGGTATCGCGTCAAAGTCGGCGAGCGAAGCGGTTTTGTCTTCGGCGAATACGTCGGGCCTCAGGGGAGCAATTGTGGCGATCCTCCGCCATCCCCCGCCCCTACGCCACCCGCTTTCATCCGTGTCGTCGTGGTTACGCCCATACTAAACGTCCGCGCCTCACCCGACCTCCGTGCTCCTATCCTCGCCCGCCTCAACCAAGGTGATGTCATCGAGGTGGTTGCGCAAACACCCGACAAGCGCTGGTTGGCCATTCGTTTCAACGGCAAGCTCGCCTTTGTCTTCGCACAATACACAAGTTTTCAGGACAGCAGATAACCGTATGAGGGCGTCTGGGCTTGCGCACGCTCGATGACGAGCTTCCCATCGCGCTCGTCCATGATGTAGATCATCTCGGTCTGCCTATCATCCGTGATCGCGGAGGCCATCAGTGGCCGCAATTTCTCGTCTAGCACCGCTTTGATCCCGCCGGCGCCGCGCTGCAGCGACGCGGCCGCCTTTAGCAGCGCCCCTTGGGCAGCCTTGGTCACCGAGAGTTGGATGCCGTGCGTACGGAGCGCTTCCGACATCTGCGCTATCTCGCGCTCCGCAATTATTTTCATGATCTCCTCCGAAAGCGGGGCGAACACAATCACCCCATCCGCCAACTCCAGTAAGCGCTGCGAGAGGCGCTGAGACAGCGCCGCCTTTGCCTCCTCGTCCGTTAAGCGCCCATCCTGCGCATCTTGGCGCAGGAAGCTGAGGCTTCTGTTGCGATAGAACTTCTCGTCAAGCTGCACGGTAGCGATGACGATAGCTTGGCTCAAGGACGCAATTGCCCCAGCCGAGTTACGAACTTGGCCTCGTTTCACCAAACCAGCAACTGTATGTTGAACCTCAAGAGGCGATTGGTCTATGTCCTCGAACAGCAGCACGCAGCGCGGGGAACGCCGCATGCTTTCGTACAGCTCATCGTGGAAGGCGAGCCGAGTCAGCTCCGATGCGTTAAAGGCGTGCATCGCCTGCTCGTCGTCGCACATCTCCTTGGCGACCGCCCGCGCCGTAGTCTTCTTGCCACACCCAAGCGGCCCGGCGAAGATAAGCATCGCCGGGCGGTTGTAAACATCCATATTGCCATCGCCGCCCATTCGAGCGAGCACGGCGGTTAGGTCTTCCTGTGCCTCCCCTTGGCCGAGCACCGCATGGGCGAGCGTCGCGTGCAGGAGCCTAAGGCGTTCATCCCGGCGCAGTCGCAGGCGTTGTGCGGGAATGCCCGTCCGGCGCTCCATCACGCGCACGACATCCTCCGCCTCGATGGCGCGGGCCTCTTCCCTGTCTTCCTCTTCGATCTGGGGGATTTCCAGCCACTCACCGGAGTCAGCATCCTCATCCTTGGCACATCGTCCGAGGCTCATGGCGACTTCCGAAGCTGCTTCGTCCAAGACGTCGAGTGCCTTATCAGGGAGATAGCGGTCGTGGATGTAGCAAGTGGTTAACCGAACGGCCTCGCCGATGGCATCGTCGGTGATCTTGATCCCGTGATGCTGCTCGTACAGTGGCCTGACTTGTTTGATCATCTCGACGGCGACCTTAGGTTTTGGTTCGTCCACCTGGATGACCGTGAAGCGGCGGTCGAATGCGCCGTCAGGCGCAATGCAATTGCGATACTCATCCTCGGTCGTTGCGCCGATCAGGGCGAGCTTTCCGCGCGCAAGCGCGGGCTTGAGGATGTTCGCCGCATCCATCTGCTTGGTCATGTCGCCCGCGCCGATCAGCATGTGTATCTCGTCGATGAACAGGATGACGTCTTGGCCAGCCGGCGACTCAAGGTAGGACACAAGGTCGGTCATCCGTTGCTCGAACTGCCCGCGCAGGGTGGTCCCGCTCACTACGGCGGCGATGTCCAAGCTCAGCACCCGCTTGTTCATCAGAAATGAGGGCACCTTCCCCGCCGCGATGCGCTGCGCCAACCCCTCGACCAGCGCGGTTTTGCCGACGCCGGGCGGTCCGATGAGCAGCGGGTTGCGCTTCGAGCGGCGGCACAACACGGCCATTAAATAAGAGATCTCGCGATCGCGGCCGACGAGCGGGTCCAACGCCCCCTGCTGTGCCCTCTCGGTCAGGTCGGTCAGCAGGCCTCGCAAGCTCTCAGGAAGTGACCTTTCTTGTTCGGCCCGCGGCATGGACATCTGCCTGCCCTTCTGCCTGAGAGCGGCGACGGCTCTGGCCACCGCCTGTTGATCCAAGCCCTCGAGCGTTGGGAGCAACGCGGCAAGCAGGTCGGGTATTTGCGCAACGCGCACACGGTCGTTCTCTTTGCAGCCCGCTTCCATTTCCTTGATTGCGGCCAGCAAGTCGTCACCGTATTTGACATCGTCTGGGGTGCGCGTCGCCTGCTGAGGGTATTCTTTTACCTTCTGGCTGGCCAATTGATAGACCAAGAAAGGATCCAGCCCGGCTTCCGAGAGGTATTCGCGGTGTTTGGTCTGCTTGTAGTACAGCAGCCACATCAGCGCGTATGCATTGTCGATGCTGGGCAACTGTGACTTCCAAGCCGCTTCGCGCATCCTGCGAAAGTTCTCGGCGACCTCTTTAGAGACCTTAATCTTCCTCATCGTCTTGTATAAATTATACTGACTTTCAAACTAACTGTTACCTGATATCCAAGATAAATCCAAAGCCACTCGCCCTCTCCTTGGGATACTTCAAGGCTGAGGCCGCTCGGCAACTCAATTTAGATGCAAGGTGGACACGCGGTCGTCGGCGGTGTTTGAAATGCGCCCGTCCAACCTATAATATCAGCCATGAACAAGTTGTCACGCCATCTGCTGCCCTTTAAGGCCCGCCTTATCGATTTCGCGCTGGCCACCCTTGACTATGGGCTGCGCAAGAACCCAGATCCAGTTACTTTTTTTAACGATATAGTTAAACGTCACAAAGGATTTATTCCTATAGATCACTCGCCAGACCACCGTGTATATAAAAGCTTTTTTGTGTTAAAAATTTATAGATCCAACAACGATGAATACTCTGATATATACAACACTTTACAGGTAAACAATCCTGAGCATTACCAAGTCATCCTCGCCGCCTGTCGCCGCATGGCGTTGAGCCATCTCAATATCTTCCTCGACGGCCTGCCGCCTGAACGTCTTGCCCTGATGTGCCCCGAGGTGAACGGCGAGCGCGTCGCCGACAAGGAGGTGCTGCAGGCCCTGCTCGAAAACCCCTTCCTTAAGGGCAGCGACATCATCCCGCTCTTCGAGCGAATCGCGCACCACCAAGGCATCACCGTAAATTACGCCAAAACCTTGGGCGACGTGCTCGACGGGCTGGAGCGAGCGGGAGATGGCGACGTCGAGCGCTATCAGCGCTTGGCCGACGCCATCTTGGTCTACGCCATGCATGACAAGCAGGCCATCGACCTGATGAGGCAATTTGCGCACTCACCCACTCCGCTCACGCTGCGGGCTGCCGCCGCTGCCCGCTTGTTGGCCCACTGTCGAACAGACCTGCAAATGCTGAACGCCTGCTTGGACATCCTCAAGGACCTCCACTTGGAACTCACCGACCGGCTTCACAATCTGCTGAAGGCCCCGGGCGCCTCGGCGGAGACGCTCGACCAAGTGCTTTATGTGCTCGCCGTCTTTAACCAAGTATTCTCCAACTTTGACGACCCGGCGCTGGCCGCCGAGGCGAGGCGCGTCGTCGCCTCCGGATACGGCGTGGATGAGCAGCGCAGGTTGTGTGAAGACTTGGTCGCCCTCTTTCACCATCCCGACGCCGCGTCGTCGGCGGCGATGGCGATCGTCGCCGAAGCCATGCTCTCGCCCATCACGCCGGTGCACTACCCGACGTTGCTTGAGACGCTCATGCGCTACAGCTATCTCAATCAAGGTTTGGTCGCGCTGGCAACCCTCAGCGGCGAGTTAAAGCTCCGTCGCGTGGCCGATTCGGCCTCTGCAGTCGCCATCGATAACCGCATCGAGGAGATCTTCACCAAGATGGACGCTCGCCACAGGGGGAACGCGCTCAACTTGATCTTCACCCACTTTGCCGAGTGGCCTCCCGACCAGTGCAGGGCGTACATCACCCGGCTGGTCGAGAGGATCGACTGCTTGACCGATCTGCGGGCGGCCATCCGCGGCGTCGAGTATCCCAGCTTGCACCGTATCCTCCTCGAGCGCAAGCAAGCGCTGATCGGCATGGGGGTTGCGCAAATGCACCAGGCGAGGAAGAACGGCAACTTCCTTTCGCCGTATTATCGTGCCTTGGTCAACGGACGCCCGGACTTGGCCGTGCACTACTTGCTTCATCACTCGCGCATCTTCCGCGAGCCCAAGAAGGGCTGGCTGGCCCGTGGGCTACATCGGATGGCGGTGGGCGCGCTGGAGCTGGTGATAGACCTCGCCATCTGCTATCCGATCCGCCTGTATAACCAGTTCTGCCGCGAGCGGGCGGACGGCTTGTGGGTGCATGAGAACGTCAAGCAAGCCGTTGCAAGTGTTGGGTTGTCCCCTCACTCCTCGCATGCCCCCGCACGGGCGTTGTTTACGACCCGCAGGCTTCCATTGCCCATCGGCTTGCCCAACAGGCCGGTCGAGGTCAAGGGCAACGAGTTTACCGCCCTTCAAGTCACGCTCCAGCGCCAGCTCGCCAACGCGCAAGACACCCAAGCTACCAGCGTCCAACAACAGCAATATCTGCAAATTAGTATAAATCCGTGAAATTTAAAATGATTAACCATCAAAAGCTAAATTGTGGTGTTTGTGTGGCTCGTGTTTTATCACACAGCTTGGTGATGCTGCTGGCAGTATGCTTCGCCTTTGGGCCGGCCTCGTCCTTGTATGCCGAGTCGTGCGGCGAGTTGTCCTGTGCGGATGTGCTCTCGACATTGGCCGAGGATGGCATGCTCAGCGCCGATCCGCATGGCGCAAAGGATGCCGACCTGGCCGACGGTCGCTGGTTGACGCTGGTAGAGGACGATGTCTATCTGACATCTGACGAGCTGATGGCGATCGGCGGCGCGCAGATGAGCGACGCCCAGAAGGCGGTGAATAACATTTTTGATGGTGCTTTAAAGTGGATGCGCGATGTAATCATGAAGCTAAGCGAAATATCCATGAAATTTATGAATGAGGCGACCACGTTTCTGCGATTCCCGGCCGAGCGGTTGGCCTCGGCGGTGATCAATTCCCTGCGCGATATCTTCTCGGACTACCAGAACGCCTTGTCCAGGAGCGTGCGCAATCTCATGATTACGCTCTACAGCCCCGTGCTGCCGAAGAGCAACGACACGATGATCGCCAACGCCGGGTTGAGCAAAAGCCTGAAATCCGCGCTTGAGGTGTTCATCACCACCGTCCTCGGCATCGGCGTCCTCTTTGCCACAGCACGGGCGCTGTACGGGTTGACCAGGAATGCCTCGCTGGCGCTTGAACAGGCGCTGTATGACATCATGCGCATCGTCGTCATCGCCCTGATCGCCTTCAACGGCCAGAACCTCGCCGACGGGGCGGCGTCCTTGGTGAACTCTTTCACATCGAGCGCTTGCGGGGGGGATTGCACCCTCGGCGGGGTCGTCTCCAGCTTGGTGCTGCCGGCGGCCGAAGGCGGGGAGAACGCCGGGGCTGACGTGACGCCCTTGATCAACTTGATGCTCAGCCCGATCATCGTGCCGCTGACGCTGATCATCGGTCTGCTGTTCTCCTTGGCCAAGTTCATCCTGTCCAGCTACGTCCTGTTCCTCGGGCCCTTCTTCATCGCTTTCCTGGCGATCCCATATGGCGAGGGGGTGTTCGCCGCTTGGATCGACGCCGGAAAGCGCTTGCTGTGGTTGGTGCTCGCCGTCGTCGTCGGCGGGTTGCTGGGCGACAGCATCCTGCGCGTGACCGGCGTGGCCACCCTGCAGACGGGGCCGATTCAATCGGTTGCGGCCATCGGCAGCGGATTCATCTTGGCCGTGTTGGCCAGCGCTATCGCGACCAGCGCGCTCTTGGACATCGGCGGCACGGTCATCACCACCGGCGGCCTGATCCTCCATTCGGTGCAGCAGTCGTTGACCTCCAGCGCGTCGTATGTCTCCGCCGCGTTCGGCCAACGCGGGGCCGAGCAATCCGGTCGCGTCGCCTCGCAGCCTGCGACCGGGCCGTCGTCGCCCTCGGCAAGCGCTGCGGGAAATCCCACCCCCTCGCGCCCGGCGATTTCCGCGCCGCCCTCGCAGACGGCGACAATGCCTGCGCCTGCGTCGTCCGGCGCAATCCGCACCGCTGTCGGCGCGGCCTCGCTGTTGAACGCTGGGGGCGGCCAGCACGCAGGCGTAGGTCGAAGCGCCCCACAGCCCGCTGTGTCTGCGCAGCAGTCCGCCGCGTCGAAGCTGAATGGGACGACGGCACGCCCGTCAGGCGCTCCAGCGAGCGCGCCTGCAGCGGCAAACATGTCGGGCCCGGCGAGCGCGCCGGCGTCCAACAAGCCCACCGACGGGGCGGCGAACAGATCGAGTGCGCCATCGCAGGCGGCAAAGGGTAGGGACAAGCAAGCGTCGGCTGCGGGCGAGAACGGGAGAAACGGATGAAAGGGGGGGCGCGTCTGTTGGGCATTGTCTTGCTGATCACAATGTCCGTTCTTGTCCTCGGTCAGCAGCCTGCGCACGCTTACAGCACGTTGTACTCGCAGCCGCTGCAGGCACAAGACGGAATCATTCCGTTCCTTGAGAATTTATTTTCAGAAGCGGTGTCCATCGGCACGCATCTACTGCGTGCGATCGGGGCGATCAGCTTACTGCTGAGCGCGCTGCGGTTGGCCTATGTGGTATTTTTGCCGGCCGACGGGGCGTCCGGATTTCGGGCAATTCGCTATTTGTTCTTTCACTTAGTTATATTATCTACGTTGTTCTTTGTGGTTTACAATGTGCCATTATGGCTATCAGTGATGATTGGATTAAAAGGCAGTTTTGGTATATCATCTATATCCAGTCATCTAAGAATAAACGGGATTGACCTTGGTGGAATTGGATTCGTTTATGATATCACAGCGATTGTGTATGTATTCTCTGCTTATGTATCTATTGGCAAAAGTGTTGTCAATCTAGCTGTTAAGTTGATAGATATCAGTATAGACAATCCGCCCTTCGAGCGGGCCTACATCGAGTTCATTAAGGATTTGATAATTATATTCTCTGTACTATTTTTGGTGATTCAATTTTTGTTTATTTTATCAGGATGGTTAAAAACAATTACTATCAAATAACACGCGCCGTCCTCTTGGGTTGGCTGCTCGTCCTGTTCGCCTTGCCACTACACGCCCAGTCCCCCGACCCAAGCGCAGGCGAGCCGAGCGGAGGGACGCAGTCAGACAACGTCAAAGAGGTGGTCATCGGGAGAGAAGAAAGGCCCATCGATAGAAACGCAGAAATAACGGAGAACTTCACATACGGCGTGGAGGCGGTCGTCTCGCCGCGCATCTTCGGCGAGCTTGTCAATGGCCTGTTCGGACTTCTCGCCGGCGACAGCGCAAACGCTATCGACGGCACCAACACGGAGGGCAGGGGCGGCGTCGCTACCACCTTACAGGCTCAGCTGTCGCGCTGGGCGCCGCGCAGCGGCCATCTGTTCACCCCCGAACAGCGCAAGTCGCTGTCCAGCGCCCTCACCGCCATCATCATCCCCATCTTCGGCATCGCCGCCCTCACCTTGGTCGCCGAGCTGCTCTACGGTTTAGCCAAGGGGAGCAGCGCCGTGTTCTCGCTCGTCGTCGAGGAGGTGATCGCGCTGTGCATCGTCTTTGTCATCACCACCAACAGCCATGTGCTCGTTGGGCAGGTCTATCAATTCACCAACCGCATCTTGGCCACCGTATGCGCTGCCCAAGCTGTGCCCAGCGACTCCGGCGACAGCGTCCAAGCCTCAATCACGACGCCCGGCGTGCAAGGAGGATGCGACAAAAGCGACCGCATCGCCTCCGCCCTTATGCCCAGCCCGAAGGAACGGGCCTTCATGAACGGGTTCATCATCGGCCTCTTCGTCATCTCCAGCGTCCTCGCCGCCGCCTTCGCCTACGCCGGCCAAGTGATTCGCCTGTTGGTAGGATCGTTTTTGCTCGTGCTCGCCCCTATTTGCTTCGCGGCCGAGTCATTGCGCTTCACGCGCGGCCTCGCCCGCGGATGGGCGGTCGCCGCGTTTATCTACGGCGTCTCCCTGCTCGGTTCTGCCGCCATCTTGCTCGTCTACGACCAAATCCTCGGTCCGGGGACCGGCGCGCTCGTCCAAGCGGTGCCACAGGAGAACTGGAACGAACGGCTGATCCAGTCTCTCGGCGCAACTGCCGTGCTCTTCATCGTCATGCTCGTCAGCGCCGTTGGCCTGCTGGTGCCATTGCCCGTGCTCGGCAGCATGGCCAACCTCGCCTTCCACGGCCTGCGCACTGCTGGGGCTTACAGCAGCAGGCTGTTCGGGGCGGTCATCGGCGGCGGAGACGCAGGGGGAGGTGGAGGTGCCCCCGCTCCGGCAGGCAACTCCACTGCGCCAGCTCACCTGCCATCGGGGCAACAGGCCTCCTCTTCGGCGCCCAGCACCCCCGTCGCGCCCAAGCAATTCAACAAGCAGGAGACAGCATCCGTCCCAATCGAAAAGCAGACCGTTTGTCAACTGCCCACCCCATACGCATACATCCAGTCCATATTCCAGTCCATCGGCCTGTCATCCCCCCGGCCCGAGGCGACGAAAGCGATCGGCCATCTGCTCAACGGCGGCTTGGCATTCGGAGACGAGAACGGGAACGTGCGCGTTGTCTCCCCAGCCGTCGGGCACGCCAGCGTACAGTACGCCTCTATGATGGCGCGACTGAGCGGGGAAAATCGCGAGGCACTGTTAAAGAACTTCGACCAGCGCGACGCCAGCCTCGGCTTCGCCAAATTGTCCACGCTCGTCGCCAACCACTTGGTGCGCTCTCCGGCGTATCACTCCGTTTCTGCCGAGAAAGGCGAGAAACCAAGCGTAGAACGCGAGAAACCTTCCCTGCAACGGCTGGCCACGCAACAGGCCGAGTCACTGCTTGAGGAATACATCCAAGTGCCTAAGCCAAAGGCGATTGGCAAGCCGGAACCGGTTTCGCCTGGGCGAACAGAAGCCTGGCGTGAATCAACCACGCAGCTTCAGATAGGGGCAGGGCGCGAGTCAGTTGCCCAGATGTTGAGCCAGTACGGCCTCACCGTCGGCCAAGGGCTCGCCGCCACCAATCCGCACCCGCCCGGCGAGCGACCTGGCATGTCTCAGCACCAAGCACCAGCCGCCGGCGCGTCAAACGGCTCGCTGCTGGCGCTCTCATCCGATTCCAGCTCCCCACGCCCGACATCGTCGCAAATCCATACGTCAACGGCGGGCGCGCTATCGTCCAACGACGACAAGCCGCGGTCGTCATATGCCCCCCCCTCGGTCGTCATCGGTCCCCCTCCCGTCACAAACGGCCATGCCTTCACGCCTGCATCACCGACGCTTTCTTCGTCCAACGACGTCAGGTTCCGTCCGCCGGACGCGCCTTCATTCACATCGTCCACCGCCGCGAACGGACAACCTAGCTCCCAAATTGTCATCCAATCCAGCGCGCCCTCCCCGGCCTCCATACCCGCGCACTGGAACAACGAGTATCGCCAAGCATATCGCTCCGTCGTCGAGCAGGCCGATCGCATCTGGAGCGCGCCGGAGTGGCGCGACGATCAGCGCTGGGGGAAGGTGACGCCATACGCAATTCACCACGCCATCTCCATCGAGCAAGAGTGGCGCAGGTTGAGGCCGGCCGAGCGCCCGCCCGAGATCGAGCGCGTTGTGGAGTGGACGGCCGATCTGCATCGCACATATGGGCCGCAGGCGGTGGAGTCGGTCGGGCAAATCATGCGCGCCTCGAAGGACTTCGAAGAATTCATCGCCGGCCTTCAGCGCCTGATCCCGGCTATTTCAGAGCGCCTGTCGCTCTTGTTCGGTAAGGAAGCACAACGATTCGAGAAGTATAACAGCGAGCGTCCGATCCTGCGCTGAGCGTTCTACGTGACCGTATGGTATTATATAGGCATGAGTAACCAGCGTGATAGTCTCTTGCGGCTGATTGCCATCGTGGTTGGCATCGGCATGGTCGTCGCCGCCTTTTTCCTCGTCATACTCTTCGGACGTTCCCAGCAAGCGCCCACCTTCCGCGTCGCCGTCGTCCGCGTGGACGACATCGCTGTCGGGGACACCCTGCGCAGCGAGCAGGTGCTCTTCGAACCCTTCGCGATCAATCCGGGGCTCGCCAACCTCTACGTGACGGAGGAGGAGTTCCAAAACTACGTCGGACGCCAAGTGATCACGCCGCTGCGCTATGGGCAGCCCGTTCAAAAGAGCGCGCTGTTGTCCTCCGGTAGCCGCAACCGTTACGCCTCTTTCTTGGACAACCCGGACCAGGTCGTGATGTATGTGCCCGTTGCAGATATGGTGTTCCCGCCGATCGCTCCCGGAGATCGGATCGATATATGGATGGTGCTGGGCAGCGCGCAGGGGTACGATAACCTGCTCGACCCGACCCCGACCCCTACGCCGTTCCTGCCGGAGAACCTGTTGGGCACCCTTCTCCCGCCGTTGCCCGATGTCACGGCCACCGTGCCGCCGCCCTTACCGGAAGACGTCGCGCTTACCCCGGAGGTGGATGTCACGTTGACGCCCACACCGACCGCGACCGCCATCGTGCGCTTCCCGATCGCCGACTTAATCGCGCAGGGCATTCTGGTCATCGACACCGACGTCAGGCCACCGGCCAACGAGCGCGAGCGACCGCGCTTGGTCGGCCTGCTCGCGGTCGTCCCTCGCCAAGTCTCGACGCGCCTGCTGTTCGCGCTCAACTCCGGGGCGCGCATCGTCATCGCCATCTCCGCCCCGTTCGAGAGCAATGAGACAAACTTATCGCCATTCCCAGTGCCCTATGATTACGAGCAGTTCCGCTTGGACACGCGGGCGAAGATCGAGCAGGCTGCACGGCTTGGCTTCTTTGGCCCTTATCAGAACGGCCTGTGGGATGCCTACCTGCAGGCATTCATGCCGGACGTGTATCTCAACATCCAAGCCACGCGCCAAGCCGCCCTGCAAGAGATCAACCGGGATGGATTGCCGCGGCCATACGCTTTGCCGACCAACACCCCGGCCGCTACGTCGCAGCCGAACGCCGGAGAGAGGAGATAAAATATTAGGCAGCCGCACATATGAAGTTGATCCTTTTCACCAACGATCAATCTTTCGAGCGCGACGTGCGGGCCGCCATCACGTCAATCAACGGCGCAAACGCCCTCAACATCCAGTTCGTGTTGGCCGGCGTCGCCAACACCATCCCTAGGCTGTTCGAGCAGATCAGCGCCTACAATCCGGAAGTGGCCCTGCTGGATGCCCGCAGCCTGCAGGGAATGGATCAGCGCTCCATGCTCGGGTTGACCAGCAAGCTGTGGGAGCAGTACACCAGCGCCCAGCCTGCGATGATCACGCGCGTGCTCAAGCTGCCCAGCATGCAGGGTTCATACGACGACCTGTCGGCTCGCGAGAACAACGGCATCAAGGTGGTGTCCTTGGCCGGATATGACCAAGACAGCGTCGCGCGCCTGCTTGGTATGTTGATCGGCGAATACATGGTCGCCATCAACGACCTTCGCAACGGCCTGATTACGCGTGCGACGAGCTACAACGCCGTCAACATCGTCGCCACAGGTGGATGGAAACGCCAGATGGTCGCCGTGTGGTCGATCAAGGGCGGTGTGGGAAAGACCTTCATCAGCAAAGAGCTCGCTGCCATCCTTGGCATCTACGGCGGACGGAAAGTAGTCGCGCTCGACCTGGATACCAATTGCGGTGGCTGGCACGGCCAGTTGCCGATCGAGCAGGGCACCACCAAGGGACTGGCCGTCCTCGCCCACGCCTACAGCATGTCTTTGCCCATGACCACCGATGATGACGTCCTCGAGCAGAGCCTGCGCAATGGTATCTCGCAAAAGCAGCTTGAGGATCAAATCATCCCCGTCGCGTTCGATAAATCATCGCGCACGATCGACGTCCTGCTCGGGCTGTACACAGGGGTCCAGCGCGGACAGGTGGCGTTCACCGGCCGCGTTGGCCAAGCCTTCATCAACCACCTGCTCCAGACGACCTGGAAAATGGGTTACGATTTCGTCATCTGCGACGTCGGCCAGAGCGTGACCGAGGTCGTCCACATGCACGCGCTGCAAAAAGCTGACGTCGTCTTCGCCATCATCACCCCGGATCGTGCGACCGTCATCGACATGATTTCTACACTCGACCACATGCGCAAGTTCCCGGACCTTTTCGGCTCGATCGATGACCGCTTTCAGCTCATCCTAAACAAGTGGTCAGAGGAATCGGGGTTGAATCGGGAGGAGATCGTTCGCCTGATCGGGTTGCCCGAGGCGGCCTGCATCCCGGCAGATCGGGATTACCTCATCACGCGTACCGCTAACTTCAAGCAGTCGTTCGCGATAGAGCACTCCAATCATCCGATCACCAAAGAGCTCATATCCATCGCCGCCAAGCTCTATCCCCCGATCTTGAGCGTCCAACAGTCGGCTCAGGCAGGTGGCACGATCTTCGGCCGGCTCTTCGGGAGGAAGTAGGGGCGCAGGTTCCCCGACTTGAAGGCGTCCGGTGGATGCCGGAGTGGAGCGCGCCTAGGCGAGCATCGCGGCCGGGGTGACGCCAAACATCTGGTTGAGCGACTTGGAGCGTTTGTTCTCCGGAACTGCGCCCATCGCCCGCGTCATCGCCTCGACCTCTTCCTCGCTCACCCAATCGCACAACATCGGGCGATGTCGCCACGCCCCTTTGCCTTCGGCTCCCGGGAGGACGCTCGGCAGGCTTGACGAGGAGAGCACCTCGTTGATTTGGATGGCGTCCTCATAGTCGACCAACAAGCTGAGCCGCTGATAACTCGGCGTGTCCCTCTCCATGCCGCTGACGAGGACGAAGCGGCCGACCTTATCCGCTCCGATGCGGGTTAGCCGGCCCCGCATCTGATGCAGCTGCGAGATGCCGAACGACTCGGCGCGCTCAACCAAGATGGCCTGCGTCGGTATGTTCAAGCCGGTCTCAAGTAGATTGGTAGTGAACAAGACACCGGTCGGCATTTTATCCGCCTGTCCGAGCACGGACTCCAAGTCTCCCTCCGCGCCGCTGAAGGCGACGAAGATGGGGTGGGAAAGGCCGAGCGTCCGCCAAAAAGCAAGCGCTTCTACTATTGTCCCATATCGATGCGCTGCGTCATTAATTGCGTCTACGGCTTGGCCATCCCGCACGCTCAGGACGGTCGCCCGGTCGCCGATGTGCGGACAGACCACGACCAGCATCCCCCCTGCGCTTGCCTGCAGCGCGGCCCGGTACGCCTCAGCGCGCTCATCGGACGCATATAGCTCCGTGAATATCTTTGGCTTTGCCCGCCGCAGATGAACGCTCTCTATCAACCCGCATTTGGCCATCTCCCAAGTCTCCAGCGAGGGGGTAGCCGATATGCGTATCAGGTGATGCTTCCCATCTTGGCTAAGCTTAGCGAGCTGACGGCGTTGATCGGCGGAGAACTTCTGTTCCTCGTCCACGAAGATCATCCCAATGTCATTGCGCCCGATGTTGAAGGCGGCGTGGGTGGCGAAGTGGATGCAGCCGGTGGAGGACGCTTGTTGCTTGCGCTCCGCTGTCCAAAGGCAGATGCGGTCCGGATCCAGCAGCCCTTGGGATACTTTTATGAAGTTCTCCATCTGCTGTTCGGTCAGCACCCGAGTGGGGGCCAGATAAAGGACGCTGACGCCCTGTTTCAGCGCAGCCAGACCAAGGCAAAAGCTGACCAAGGACTTCCCGCTACCGGTCTCGCCGAACAGCAGCGCCCGCATCTGTCTTGGCCGTCTGAGGCTGTTTGACAACTTCATCGCGCATTCGCGCTGAGAATCGGTCAAACGGATGCCGTTTCCCTCCAGATGTTCGAGTATCCCCTTGATGTCGTGGTTGCTCAATGGATTTTCCGGGTAAGCCAAGCTGTCGAGGGCGTCGCGGAACAGCATGCGGGACGTAGCGTGGTAGCACGCCGCGATAAATGACTGGGCCATGCGATGGCGCTCGCCATCAGGCGGGAAGTGCAGCCAAGTCAAAATCTCAGACAGGCTGGCGCGGTAATACGCCAAGGCGTGACGGTGAAGGGCGTTTGCCCAAGCGTCTTCGGCGACGTAGCTTTGTATGGCGACGCTCAGGGCGCGTTGCCAAGCCCTGAAAATCTCCGGGCGCAGCAGCAGTGAACGGGTTTCATACACCGGCGTGATGGTCGGCCACTCGCCCAGCTTAAGCGCCTGCGCTTGCACAAGCCCGTTTCCACGCGGGGCGGACAGCGAAAAGAAGACGAGTTCCTCGCCCTCCCGCGCCGCGTCCAGGCCGCCTCCATAGCACATCGCCCACGCACGCCTCCCCTCACCGGTCCGGATATCCACTTTGGTTTTAGGCCCTTCGCGTTTAACGCCGATGACCTGCCCGCCGATCAAGTGGACTTCAGGCCAGAGCAGCCCCTGAACGGTCATCCCGACTCCGGCCCATTCTTTGATCTGCAGGCCGAGGCGCTTCGCCATCTCGCGACGCGCGACGCCCTCGACTTCGAACAAGCACAAAGGCAAGTAAGCGCACGGCAGGTAATACACCCGTTGCACGGGCTTGCTCAGGTTTGCCTTCCTGAGCATGGTCTCTAGGCTCTTATGGCTGCGCTGCTCGTCTGACAGCTGAATGATGCTGTTGGGCTTCCGGCTTATCCACCTGTCACGCATCGCCTCACCTTACCCCATACTGACGAATGCACCGCGTTCTATGATCGTTCCTGCGCGTTTGAAGACGTTCGATAGTTTGACAAAGGCCAGCTCTATTATTCGTGCGACTTCGACGCGCCCATCGGTTGACACCCGCAGGAACAATCGCCCATCCCCTTTTATCCAGCAGCTCCAGTGCAGCCAGCGAGGCGAGAACCAGTCGGCCCAAAACCAGCCCTCCCGGTCGAGGCATGGGCGGATCTCAGCCCACGTCTCCGCGTCGCAGGCCAAGCCCACGACGCTCAGGTCGGAGGGGGCTTTGACGGTGCACAGGTACATCATTTCATCGAGGGGGATGATCTCCGGCGGGCACAGCAGCTGGCGCGCTCTATAAGTACCCGCCTCGCTCATGGGCAGGCGCACCAAGTGACGGCCTGGGGTCAGCACTCGCACCGGCAAGGCGAAGAGGTGAAAGGCGACCTGTTCAAAGGTCTCCTGCGTCATCCACGCCCCCTCCCCTTTTACATGGGCAGCCTTGATCCCTGGCCAAAGCTTGGCGATCTCGTCGAAGGTGATGCTGATCAGGCGGGCAAAATGGCACGCAGAGGCTGGGCCGGGGAAGCGCAGGACGACCTCTCGCTCATCGATGACACGATCGTGCATTTTATTTAATACATACCAGTGTTTATGTAAATATACATATAATATTTGTGGCAAGAGTAATCGGCAACCGCTTGGCGTCCGACATTCGCCACCAACCTGCTGACGCACTTTGTGGGCCAGCAACCGCTCGACGCACCATCTTCAGCCGAACGAATGACGCCGGCTTATTTTAACTCAAATTAAGATTAGGCGCCAAAGCAAACGTGGCGACAGCTTGCGTGGTTCGATGAAAAATAGGGCATGCACAAGGTTAACAGGATGGCGACGGTCCGCCCGCGAAACCCGTCCAATCGTGGGCGTGTGCTGACGTGCCGATCTGTTGTTTTCGGAGAAGTTAAACAACTTGGTGATTAAACTGCTGCCACGCCCGAAGGCACGAGCGACAGCGATGTTGCGCAGGTCGACGGGCCGCTCGTCGACGCCTGCTCCGGCGATCGCAGGGGCTCGGCGTAGCGCGCAGAACGGCTTGCCCATTGAGTTGCTTCAGAGGTTGGTGCGCCATCACAACGATCGTCATTTGTAACCCTTTCGTGCCCGCATGCGCATGCGTCGACGCGGTCTTAGCTTCCCCATGCCGACTTAATCGGTGCACCACGTCCCCTCACCCTCCCGCCGCTGTGCAAACCGAGATGTGACTCGTCCGGCGGCCTATGGTCGCAGCGGCGCTTTATTTCTCGGATTGCGCACATTTAGATATGCGCGTTTCACCGAGCGCGTGCGGAACGTTCATGGTGATTCCTGACTAGCCGCATCATCCTTGCGCCCTGCCGAGTGTCAACGTATAATATATCCATGAGCACAAATAACGCACAGAAGGAACGCCTGCTTATCGTCGGTGATATTGAACAGGCAGCGTCCAGCATCAATATTGACAGGTTTGCCATACTACACGTCCCCGACGTGCGGGCAGCGATGAGGTTGATCGGCGCTTATCCACTTTCGCTCATCCTCATCGTCATGGACGACCGGATTGGCTTCGAGGCGATTGATGTCCTGTTCGGATTGCCGCATCGCCCGCCGGTCGCCATCCTCGACACGCAGCAAGATGTCGAGCGCTTGTTGACCGCGCTGCGCATCGGCGTGGCCAACTATCTGTTCACCAGCGATCGGTCGGAGGAGAATACTGCTGCACTGGAGGAGACCATTCGGCGCTCCAAGGAAGCCCACCCGCGGTACCAATACGGCGGGCAGGGCAGCCCAGTTGTCTTGCAGGACAACGTGCTCATGGTTGGCGCGGATGCCATGCTCTTTTCCCAGAAAGAGGCCGCCATCATGCGCGTCCTACTCGATCATCCAAACCAACTTGTAGATTATGCGACCTTGGCTTCCGCGATCTTCCCGCAAGCGGTGGACCCGCAGCAAGCCCCGGCGCTGCTTCGCCCCTACATCCTTCGATTGCGAAGAAAGTTCAATCAAGCGACGAATCTGCGCTGGTCCATCACCACCGTGCGCGGGAAGGGCTACGCGTTGCGCATATAGGCAATGGGACGCAGTAAGGACAAGGTCAAAATCGATGGGGTGATCGGGTATCAGCCCATCCAAGAGGAATCACCCCCGCTGTCGGAGACGCAGGCATATGCGCGCGTCTTCGCACTTTGGCTGGCGCTCTTGGTATGCGTGGCGTGCGTGTGGACTGGCTTTACCGGCCAGCTCGCTTTGCTTGCCAATTACCTCTTCCGTGCGCTCATCAGGGCTATCGTCCAATAGCCAGGGCATGCTTGTTGGACGGGTGGCACGGCCGTGCGCGCATCGTCCATCCGGCAGGGGAAGCGCCGGCGTTTGGATGGCGACGGCAGTTGTGGGTGGGAAGGCAAGCGCGCATGACTATCCGTGCGGACGATAGACCTCTTGGGCGCGCTCAACTTCTCGAGATAGACGCACAGACGGAAATCGCGCTACCCTTCGCGCCAGGTGGTTCACCCGACAAAAAAGAGGCCAATATCTCAGGCGTCAGACCATGCGCTTCTCCCCTTATCATCCCAACCACCGCAAGGGGACGATGGAATTCAGCAGTAGCCGGAGGCGCAACAACAATATGACCTCTCCTGTTCATCGGCAAACACTCGGCGTAGCCGTGTCTTCGTCCAAAGGGATGGTGCTTGTCGTATCTATGGCGGTCGCCTGCCCCGCGGCTGCTACCATGCATCATGGGATGTTGAGGGGACTCAACCTTGGGGCGACTTGGCTAAAACTGCCGAGGTGAGGGCAGATAACCTCTGTGCCTCGACGTCTGTGCGGTGTCGGTTTTCTGCGCCCGACCGAATGAGTCGTCTGGTCTGCGGTGCATCAACGACGGCAAGCGCACGGCGATTACGATGACCAAGGCGACATCATGACCTGCATAATGTCCTGTCGTGACAGGACTCGTGCGCAGAATTCCCAGCGATCCTTTTGCGGATCAACAGGGCGTTCGTAGCGCAGTTCAAAGACGTTCCGCACTTGAGCCCGCAGGTTCGTGTACTTGTCGAGCATCTTCTCCAGCTCCTCGGCGTTTTCTATCCACTCGTCCTCGATCACGTCGGGTAGGCTGCCGAAGAGGTCGTAGCGATCCTTCATTCGCCGCGAGATCGCCGCATAAACTTTCTCGTCTTGGGTGTCGTGATACACCAGGTTGAGCATGTCCACCTCCGACCGGCGTTGGCCAAAGCGCTTGATGCGGCCCAATCGCTGCTCCAGCCGCGAAGGGTTCCACGGCAGATCTACGTTGATCAGCGTCCCGAGCATCTGCAGGTTCAGGCCCTCGCACGCCGCGTC
>Ga0197142_1000811_pt1 | contig 29334 bp, 26 predicted proteins | sample GBS60_MetaG_FD_148614 | JGI IMG/M metagenome (GOLD analysis project Ga0197142, IMG submission 148614) | Sediment microbial communities from Great Boiling Springs, Gerlach, Nevada, United States - GBS 60_MetaG | ecosystem: Environmental > Aquatic > Thermal springs > Hot (42-90C) > Sediment... | reverse complement strand
GACCTGCGCGGTACGCCTGCGCGGCTGCCGGAGGTCCTTTCGTACCCCGGACGGTGGCGTGTACGTGGCCCTGGACGGGGTGGACCTGGAGGTGCGGGCAGGCGAGTTCGTGGCCTTGGTGGGTCCCACGGGGTGCGGGAAGTCCACCTTGCTGAACTTGGTGGCGGGCCTCTTGCAGCCGGACGCCGGCCAGGTGGAGGTCTTCGGCGCTCCCCTGGAGGGCATCAACCGGCGCGCCGCGTACCTGTTCCAGCAGGACGTCCTCCTGCCGTGGAAGACCGCGGAGGAGAACGTGATGCTGGGCCTGGTGTTCCGACGCCTCCCCCGGGAGGAAGCACGGCGGCAGGCGCGGGCCTGGCTGGACCGGGTGGGCCTGCGGGGCTTCGAGAACCGTTACCCCCACCAGCTGTCGGGCGGGATGCGCAAGCGGGTGGCCCTGGCCCAGAACCTCATCGTGAACCCGGAGATCCTGCTCATGGACGAGCCTTTCGCGGCCCTGGACGTCCAGACCCGACAGCTCATGGAGAACGACCTCCTGCGGATCTGGCAGGAGGAGCGGAAGACCGTGCTCTTCGTGACCCACGACCTGGAGGAGGCCATCGCCCTCAGCGACCGGGTGGTGGTGCTGTCCGCGGGGCCCGCGGCCCGCCCCGTGGGGGAGTTCCCCGTGGACCTGCCGCGGCCGCGGGACGTCACGGAGGTGCGGCTGGACCCCGCCTTCGGGGAGCTGTTCCGGAGGATCTGGGAGCTGCTGCGGGGCGAGGTGCTGCGTGCCTTCCGGATTTCCGCCTGACCGCCGGTGGGGCCTGCGGGCGGTGCAGGCCGCGGTCCTGGTGGCCTTCCTCGCCAGCTGGGAGGCCGCGAGCCGGCTGCGCTGGCTGGACCCCTTCTTCTTCAGCAGGCCTTCCAGCGTGGCGGAGCGCGTGGGGAGGTGGTTCGCCACCGGGGAGGTGTACGGGCACATCTCCGTGACGGCCCTGGAAACCCTCCTGGCCTTCCTGGCGGGGTCCCTCCTGGGGGTGGTGGTGGGGTTTGCCTTCGCCATGTCCCCGGCCCTGTCCCGCGTGTTCGACCCGTACGTGAAGGTGGCCAACGCCATGCCCCGCATCGTCCTCGCCCCCATCTTCACCCTGTGGTTCGGGCTGGGCGTGCTGTCCAAGGTGGCCTTCGGGGTCACCCTGGTGTTTTTCGTGGTCTTCTTCAACACGTACCAGGGGGTGCGGGAGGTGGACCGGAACGTGCTCAACAACGCCCGCATGCTGGGGGCCAGCGACCGGGACCTGGTCCGCCACGTGTTGCTGCCCTCGGCCCTGGTGTGGATCCTGAGCAGCCTCCACACCAGCGTGGGGCTGGCCCTGGTGGGCGCGGTGGTGGGGGAGTACCTGGGGTCTGCCCGCGGACTGGGCTACCTGATCCAGCAGGCGGAGGCCCTGTTCGACACCACGGGGGTGTTCGCGGGGCTGGTGGTCTTGGCCGGGTTCGTCCTGGCCGTGGACTTCCTGGTGAGCTTCGTGGAGCGGCGGCTGCTGAAATGGAAACCGCCCTCCCACGTCGAAGAAGTCGTCTAGGGGGTGATGCACATGCGGAGGATCGTGTGGTGGCTCTGCCTCGCGCTGGTGGCGGTGTCCGTGGCACTGCCCGCGGGGGCCCAGCAGGGCCGTCCGGAGCGCAGCCGGCTGGTTCTGGCGGTGGGAGGGAAGGAGGCCCTGGTGTACCTGCCCCTCACGGTGGCGGAGCGGCTGGGCTACCTGCGGGAGACGGGGATTCAAATCGACATCCAGAACTTCGCGGGCGGAGGCCAGGCCCTGCGGGCCCTGGTGGGCGGCAGCGCGGACGTGGTGAGCGGCTTCTACGACCACACCATCCAGATGCAGGCCCAGGGCAGGGACATCCGGGCCTTCGTCCTGCAGCAGCGCTACCCCGGGCTGGTCCTGGCGGTGACCAAGGCTGCCTACGACGCCGGGGTCCGCACCTTCCTGGACCTGCGGGGCAAGCGCGTCGGGGTCACCGCGCCGGGCTCTTCCACCCACTTCTTCGTGAACTTCCTCATGACCAAGGCGGGAGCCTCCCTGGGCGACTTCTCCGTGGTCGGCATCGGGGCGGGAGCCACCGCGGTGGCCGCGGTCCGCAACCGCCAGGTGGACGCCCTGGCCAACGTGGACCCCGTCATCTCCCTCCTGGAGACCGGCGGGGAGATCGTGGTCTTGGCCGACACCCGCACCACCACGGGGACCCTGCGGACCTTTGGAGGGCCGTACCCCGCTGCGTGCCTGTACGCTACGGGCGAGTTCATCGACCGCAACCCGAACACCGTGCAGGCCCTGACCCTGGCCATGGTGAAGGCCCTGCAGTGGATCCGGTCCCGGCACTCCGTGGAGGAGATCGTGAACCTCATGCCGCCCGAGTACTACCAGGGGAACCGGGAAGTGTACACCCGGGCGGTGAAGAACATGCTGCAGTCGTACTCCCCCGACGGCCGCATGCTGGAGGCCGGCCCTCCCAACGTGCTGCGGGTGCTGTCCCAGTTCGACCCGAAGGTCAGCCGCGCCCGCATCGACCTGTCGAAGACCTACGAGACGCGGTTCGTGGAGGCGGCCCTCAAGCAGCTACGGGGGAAGTGACCGTGCCCGGGCGGCCCGTGCCGCGGCGCGGGCCGCCCGCAGGGGTTCGGGGGTCCGGTACCGGGTGACCAGCTGGAGCACCACCCGGGCTGCCACCTCCGGGTCCGTGCGCCACGCGGCGTGGGCGCACACGGGCCGGACCCCGGTCCGGGTGCGGACCCAGTAACCCACCAACTCGCCTTCCAGGAAGAGGGGGCTGCGGGCACCCCGTCGGTCCTCGGGCAGAGGGCCCGCCGCCACCAGGGGCCGGTCCGTCACCCCCACCGTGGGGATGTCGAGCACCGCCCCCAGGTGTAGGGCCAGGCCGGCTCGACGGGGGTGGTCCCGGCCGGTGGCGTCCACCAGCAGGACCTGGGGCAGCCGCGGCAGGGCCCGCACCGCGGCTTCCAGGAGGGGGCCCTCCCGCAGGGCCAACAACCCAGGCTCGTAGGCGGCCCCGGCGGAACCCTCCACCACGGCCTGCACCACCAAGCTCGGAGCTTGTCCCGAAAATCCTTCGGGCACACGGGATCCGGGTCGAGGCCTCCACAACACCGCCGCCGCCCACACCCGCTCGCCCGCCTGCCCCGCTCCCCGGCGGCCCCGCTCGCCGCAGGCGAAGCAGCCACCCGCCTCCCACGGCCCTTCGGGGTTCCAGGGGGGAGGGCGCAGGCGGCCCAGCCTCTCCTGCTCCGCCAGCAGGGCTGTCCGGCTTTCCGGCCACCGCGGGGACCCCACGGGCGGGCTGTTCGGGAAGGGCTGGGAGGTTCCTGCAGAGAAGGCCCCGAGGAAACCATCCCTCCGAGCCTGACACCGGGGGTCGAGCAGGCCCTGGGAGTTCACGGATGCGGAGCCAGATCTGGGTAGGCTGCTGCGGGTTCCCCCGCAAGCTGGAGGAGTACGCGCGCTACCTGCCCGCGGTGGAGGTGCAGCAGACCTTCTACAGGCCGCCCCGGGCGAGGACCGCCCAGGGCTGGAGGAGGCGGGTGCCCGAGGAGTTCGTGTTCACCCTCAAGGCCTGGCAGCTCATCACCCACCCGCCCACGAGCCCCACCTACCGACGCCTGGGCCGGCCGATCCCCGCTGGCGTGCGGGACCGGTACGGCTCCTTCGCGCCCACGGAGGAAGTCCGGCAGGCCTGGGAGCAGACCCTGGAGGTGGCTCAGGCCCTGCGGGCTTCCGCGGTGGTGTTCCAGTGCCCCGCCAGCTTCCGCCCCACCGCGGAGAACGTGGCGAACTTGCAGCGCTTCTTCCGCACCGTGCCCCGGGGAGGCTTGGCCTTCGTGTGGGAACCCCGGGGGGATTGGCCCCGGGAACTGGTGCAAAGGCTGTGCCGGGACCTGGACCTGGTCCACGGCACCGACCCCTTCGTGGCGGAGAGCGTGTGGGGCCACTTCCGGTACTACCGGCTACACGGCCGCGGTGGCTACCGGTACCGGTACACGGACCAAGACCTGCGGGAACTCCGTGCGCGCTGCGTCCCGCCCGCGTACGTGATGTTCAACAACGTGAGCATGTGGGAGGACGCGGTCCGGCTTCGGGAGATGCTCGGGTAGACCCCCACTGCCGAGGGGCGGGACCGCGCGGCGTCGAACTCTCCCGGGGAGGGAGTCCGTGCGCTACCTGGTCGTTGCGCTGGGGTTGTGGGCGGTGGCGGCCGCGGCGGTGGGGGTCCGTCCCCAACCCGTGGAGTGGGTGCGGGGCTTGGAGATCCCCTGGGCCCTGGCCTTCGCCCCGGACGGCCGGGCCTTCGTGTCGGAACGGCCCGGCCGGGTACGGGTGATCCGGGAAGGCCGGCTGGAACCACAGCCCGTGCTCACCTTGCCCGTGGCGCACGTGGGCGAGGGAGGGCTGCTGGGGCTGGCCCTTCACCCGCGGTTCCCCAACCCTCCCTACGTCTACGTGTACTACACGTACGAACGGGAGGGACTGCGCAACCGCGTGGAGCGGCTCCGGGAGCAGCAAGGGCGCCTGGTGCGGGACCGCGTGATCCTCGACGACATCCCCGGCGCCTTCGTCCACGACGGAGGGCGGATCCGGTTCGGTCCCGACGGCATGCTGTACGTGGGGACCGGGGACGCCCGCCAGCCGTCCCTGGCGCAGGACCCCCGTTCCCTGGCCGGGAAGATCCTCCGGGTGACCCCTGAGGGCAGGGCGCCCGCGGACAACCCCTTCCCCGGCTCTCCCGTGTACTCCCTGGGCCACCGGAACGTGCAGGGGCTGGCGTGGCACCCCGAGACCCGGAACCTGTACGCCACCGAGCACGGGCCCTCCGGGGAGCGCGGCTTCGCCCACGACGAGGTGAACCTGGTCCGGCCGGGCGGAAACTACGGGTGGCCGGACCTCTTGTGCGGACAGGGAGGCCGCCCGGGATTCTTGGACGCGGTGGCGTGCAGCGGCCAGGACACCTGGGCTCCGTCCGGGGCGGAGTTCGTGACCCGGGGCGCGTGGCGGGGCCGCCTGCTGGTGGCCAACCTCCGCGGGGCCCACCTGCGGGCCTTCGTCCTGAGCGCAGACGGAACGCGGGTGGAGCGGCAGGAGGTGGTGCTCTCCGGTTTCGGGAGGCTGCGGGACGTGGTGGAGGGCCCGGACGGTGCCGTGTACGTCCTCACCAGCAACCGCGACGGACGGGGACGTCCCACGGAGAGGGACGACCGGATCCTGCGCCTGCCCCTGCCCCCGTGAGGTCCCGTCCCCAGGGGATTGTTCCTCGGCCGCTACCATGGGGACGTGAGACGGTTCCCGGAGGGCTTCCGGTGGGGGACAGCCACCAGCGCCCACCAGGTAGAGGGCTGCAACCGACACAACGACTGGTGGGTCTTCGAGCAGCTGCCCGGCCGGATCTACGGCGGCCACCGGTCGGGTCGGGCGTGCGACTGGTGGCGCCACGCGGAGGCGGACTTCGACCGCATGGTGGAGCTGCACCTGAACGCGCACAGGCTCTCCGTGGAGTGGAGCAGGCTGGAACCCGAACCCGGGCGGGTAGACGAGGGGGCGGTGCAGCGCTACCGGCAGATGCTGCAAGGGCTGCGCAGCCGAGGGGTGGAACCCATGGTGACCCTGCACCACTTCACCCTCCCCCTGTGGGTGGCGCGCCGGGGCGGGTGGGAGAACCCCGCGGTGGTGGGGTGGTTCCGCACCCACGCCCGCCGGTGCGTGGAGTGGTTCGGGGACCTCGTGGACCTCTGGGTGACGGTGAACGAGCCGAACCTCGTGGTGGTGCTGGGCTACCTTCAGGGGCGTCACCCGCCGGAGGTCCGCAACCCGTGGCGGGCTTGGCGGGCCGCGCGGCACCTCCTCCTGGCCCACGCCGCCGCCTACCACGCACTGCACGAGGTCCAGCCCCACGCCCGGGTGGGCGTGGCCCACCACCTGCGTCCCATGGACCCGGAGAGGGTCCGCCACCCCTTGGACCGGTGGACCGCCCGCTGGCACGGGGAGTGGTTCAACTGGATGTGGTTGGACGCCCTCCACGGGAGCCCCCCTCGAGGGGGATTCCGTCCCTGGGGCACGGAGGAGTGCGCGGGCACCTTGGACTTCGTGGGGGTCAACTACTACACCCGGGATCGGGTGCGGTTTTCGCCGTGGGCGGTGCACGCCGCCCTCGGGCTGCACCGGCCGACCCGGGGAGCGCCCGTGAGCGACTTCCAGTACGGAGAGATCTACCCGGAGGGCCTGCGGCGCGTTTTGGAGGAGGCGTGGCGGCGTTACCGCAGACCCCTGTGGGTGACGGAGAACGGCCTGCCCGACGCGGAGGACCGGTGGCGTCCCCGCTTCCTGCTGGACCACTTGGAGGCCCTGCACCGCACCCTGGCCCAGGGCGTGCCGGTCCTCGGGTACTACCATTGGTCCCTGGTGGACAACTTCGAGTGGACGGAAGGGTGGCGCATGAAGTTCGGCCTGGTGGCGGTGGACCCCGCGTCGCAGCGGCGCCAGGCGCGGCCCTCCGCGACGGTGTACGCGCGAGTGTGTGCGGCCAACGCGCTGCCGGATCCATAGAGCGCGCCCGGATCATTCCATCGAAAGGTTCTAGGACAAGGGGGTTGACCTGCCGGCGCGGTCTGTTACCATGGAGGCGGACGCGGTGCCCGGCGGGCACGGAGCCCGCCGGGGCCGCGTCGACGTTTGACGGCGTTCGGGGCCGGCGCCTGATGAGGGGTCGGGCAGCCGGTCCGGTTGTTGGAGGGTGCGATGCTGCGCGTGCACCGCGAGGTGCTGTGGGAGGTTCGGAGGGAGACGGTGGCGTACCGGACGGACCACCGGAGGGTCCTCGACGGGGAGCGCAGGCGTCGTGCCCGGGTGCGCCAGGAGCTGGCTCGCTACGCCTCCGCCCACACCGCCTACCGCGCCTACCGCGGGGAGCACCGGGCGGTGTTGGACGGTGCCAAGCGGATGGCCCGGGAGGGCCTGGACGCGCACCGGAAGGCCTTGCAAGAGAACGCCTGGTTGCTTAAGCTAGTAGCGCTGTACGAGCGCATCCAGGAGATGCGCGCGCAGCGTGCGCGGGCTCGGGCCGAAGGGCAAGCGGCGCGGCCCGTGGCAGCCCAGCCCGCGGTTGCCCAAACCTAGGCCACCCCACCCCTCGGCTCCCCCGGCCGAGGGTGATGCCCCACCCCCCACCAGCGGCGGCCCTCGCGGCCGCCGCTGGCTTTTCCCCTCGCAGACGCTTCCGCCCCAAAGCCCCGAAAAACCGCGCGCCCGTCTTCAGTCCTCCCGCCGCAGGGCCTGGATGCGCGGGTGTCGCCGGAGCCGGAGGAGGAGGTTGCGCTTGGCCAGGTACACCGCCTCCACCGTGGGGAACAGGTCCGGGTGGCGGCTTTGGAGTTGCTGGGGGCTGGTCCCGCACACGAAGGACTCGTAGACCAGCACCCGCTCCCGGTGGTCCCGCACCACGGACTGCACCACCGCCCACAGCTCCTCCCGTTGCAGGTTGGCCACCGCTTCCGCCTCGGGGTCGGAGACCTCCGCCACCCGGCCCGGGTTGTCCAGGGCCTCGCGCTCCCGGTGCCGCACCGCGTCCAGCACCGCGCTGTGGGCGCACATCTTCAGGTACCGGAGGAGGCTCGCGGCGTCCGGAAACCGTGCGAACTTCTCCGCGTCCACCGCGGACAGCAGGCGGTCGAAGGTGCGGTTCACCAAGTACGGTACGGACTCCCCGCTCCTGGGGAAGGCGGGGTGGCGCCGGACCCAGGCGGCCACCAGGTTTTGGTAGCGGAGGTACAGCTGCCTCCAGGCCTCCGGGTCGCGGCCTGCCAGAGCCTCGCAGAACAGGGCGTACGCCCCCTGGTCCCCTTCCATGCCCCCGTGGGAAACGGACCGCTCCCGGGCACCGCGGGAGGGGTCCAAGGAGTATTCTGGCGGAGGGTGCGGGACTCCTGGCGGAGGTGTCCATGCGGGTTCTGGTCACGGGAGGCGCGGGGTTCGTGGGGTCTCACGTGGTGGAGACCTTGCGGAGGGCGGGCCACCGGGTGGCGGTGGTGGACGTGCTGGCCTCCGGTCGCGAGGAGTTCGTCCCCCAGGGGGTGCCCCTGTACCGGGTGGACGTGGCCAGCCCGGCCCTGGAGGAGGTGTTTCAGGAGGAGCGTCCAGAAGCCGTGTGTCACCACGCGGCCCAGGCTTCCGTGGCGGTGTCCGTGCGGGAGCCCCTGCGGGACGCGCAGACCAACGTCCTCGGGACCCTCAACCTCCTGGACTGCTGCGTCCGGCACGGGGTGCGGAAGGTGGTCTTCGCCAGCACGGGAGGCGCCATCTACGGGGAACCGGAACGGCTTCCGGTGTCCGAGGACCACCCCCCGCGGCCCATCAGTCCCTACGGGGTGCACAAACTCTGCGCGGAACACCACCTGGCGGTGTACGGCCGCCTCCACGGGCTTCCGTGGGTGGCCCTGCGCTACGGGAACGTGTACGGCCCCCGACAGGACCCGTACGGGGAGGCGGGGGTGGTGGCCATCTTCTGCGTGGCCATGTTGCGTGGCACCCAACCCGTGATCTTCGGAGACGGCTCCCACACCCGGGACTACGTGTACGTCTCGGACGTGGCGGAGGCCAACCGCCTGGCCCTGGAGCGGGAGGTGGTGGGGGTGTTCAACGTGGGGACGGGGGTGGAGACCTCCACCCGGCGGATCTTCGACCTCCTGCGGGCGGCTACGGGGTACCCTGGGGAGCCGCGCTACGGACCTCCCAGGCCTGGAGACGTCCGCCGCATCTGTCTGGACTCCGCCAGGGCCGAACGGGTGCTCGGGTGGAGGGCCTCGGTGCACTTGGAAGAGGGCATTGCCCGCACCGTGGCGTGGTTCCGGGCCCAGGCAGACGCTGGACGGGCGGCCGTACCATAGACGTGCAGGGACCAGTTTCCCAGGAGCGGACCATGCGTCCCATCTGGAAGGGTCACATCGCCTTCGGCCTGGTCAGCATCCCCGTGCGGGTGTACGTGGCGCAGGAGTCCAAGGACGTGCGGTTCCGACAGCTGCACGCCGCGTGCAACACCCCCATCAAACAGGTGCGCCGCTGCCCCCGGTGCAACCGGGACGTGGAGTGGGAGGAGGTCGTCCGCGGGTACGAATACGAAAAGGGGCGGTTCGTGGCCGTCACCGACGAGGACATCCAGGCCGTGCCCCTGCCCACGAAGGGCACGGTGAACCTGTACGGGTTCGTGCAGCTGCAGGACATCGACCCCCTGTACTTCGAGCGCGCCTACTACCTGGCGCCCGACGTGGGTGGGGCGAAGGCCTTCAAGCTGCTGCAGGAGGCCCTGGCGGCGGCGGGGCGGGTGGGCGTGGGGAAGGTGGTGCTGCGGGAGAAGGAGCACCTGGTGGCCCTGCGGCCGTACGGGGACACCCTGGTGATGGAGGTCCTGTACTACCCCGACGAGATCCGACAAGCCTCCGAGCTCCCCGAGTTCCCCCTCCAGGTGCAGGTGCACCCCAACGAGCGGAAGATGGCGGTGCAACTGGTGGAAGGCATGAGCATGGAGTTCCGCCCGGAGGAGTACCGGGACGAGTACCGGGAGGCTTTGCTGCGGGTGATCCGGGCCAAGGTGGAGGGTGCTCCGGCCCCAGAGGCGGAAGCGCCGCGGGAGGAGAAGGTGGTGGATCTCATGGAGGCCCTCCGGCGCAGCCTGGAGCTGGCCAAGCGGGAGCGGGTCCAGAAGCCTCAGCCTGCCAGCCCGCGAAAGCGGGTGGCGGCCATGCGCGAACGGCACAAGTGAGCGGTCCCCGCGTGTGGGCCGGCACCTCGGGGTTCGCGTTCCCACAGTGGCGGGGAGCCTTCTACCCGCCCGAGCTGCCCCCAGACCAGTTCCTCTCCCACTACGCCCGGGTGCTGCCCACGGTGGAGGTGAACGCCACCTTCTACCGCATGCCGTCGGAGGCCACCGTGCGCGCGTGGTCCGCTCAGACCCCGCCCGGTTTTCGGTTCGCGGTCAAGGCCCACCGGCGCATCACCCACACCAAGCGCCTGGAGGGCGTGGACGAAGACCTGCGGTGGGCCGCAGAACGGTTCCGCCTCTTCGGGGACCGACTCGGGGTGGTGCTGTTCCAGTGCCCGCCGTCCCTGCGGTGCGACTTGGGGCGGCTGGAGGGCTTCTTGGCCGCACTGCCTCCGCTGCCCGCGGTGGCGGTGGAGTTCCGCCACCCTAGGAGCTTGTCGCGAAAACCCTTCCGGCAGACGGACCGGGGTCCCCAAAAATCGCGCAGCGATTTTTGGGGTGGTCTAGCTGGTTCCAGGACGCCACCTACGAGCTCTTGCGACGTCACCGGGTGGCCCTGTGCGCTGGGGAGGACGAGGAGTCCTGCGACCCCGTGGTCTGGACCGCGCCCTTCGGGTACTGGCGGCTGCACCGACTCCGGTACCCCGGCCCCGCCCTGGAAGACTGGGCCCGCCGCGCCCGGGAGGCGCCGGTGCGGGAGCTGTTCTGCTACTTCACCCACGACAGCGGGCCGGAGGCCGTGGAGTACGCCCGGACGTTCCTGGAGCTCACCGCGTGAGGCCCGGGAAGGTCTCGCAGGTCCTGGGCGTTGCACGCAAGGGAGGGGAGCCGTGGACGGAGTGCTGGGATACCACCACATCACCTGCATTGCGGGCGATCCGCAGGAGAACGTGGACTTCTACGCAGGGGTCCTGGGGTTGCGGTTGGTCAAGCGGAGCGTGAACCAGGACGACCCCACCACCTACCACCTGTTCTACGCGGACGCCCACGGGACGCCCGGGACCGACCTCACCTTCTTTCCCTGGCCGCAGCTTCCGCCTGCCCGCCCCGGGGTCGGGCTGGCGGTGGAGGTGGCCCTGGCGGTCCCGGAGGGGAGCCTGGGCTTCTGGGCCGAGCGGCTTTCCCGCTACGGGACTGCGGTTCACGGGCTGGAGGTCTCCTTCGGCGAGGTGCGCCTGCGGTTCGAGGACCCGCACGGCCTTCCGCTGGCCCTGGTGGAGGTCCGGGGGCGCGGGTTCGCCCCGTGGGAGGACAGTCCCGTCCCGGCGGACTTCCAGGTCCGCGGTCTGCACGGCGCCCGGGTGTGGGAGGCGTCCCTGGCGCTCACCGAGCACTTCCTCGTGGAGGCCCTGGGGTTTGTGCCCGCGGGCGAGAACGGCGGGTGGCACCGGTACGCGGCAGGAGGGGGTGGGTCCGGGTGCGTACTGGACGTGCGGGAGAAGCCCCTCGGCCCGCCCGGCCGCTGGGGCGTGGGTGGGGTCCATCACCTGGCGTGGCGGGTGCGCGACGACGAGCACCAGGCGGAGGTGAGGCGTCGCGTCGCCTGGGCTGGAGGGAACCCCACTCCGGTGATCGACCGCTTCTGGTTCAAGTCCGTGTACTTCCGGGAGCCCGGAGGGGTGCTGTTGGAACTGGCCACGGACGGTCCCGGGTTCGCGGTGGACGAGGCCCCCGAGCAGCTGGGGACCGCCCTGGTGCTGCCTCCGTGGCTGGAGCCGTCTCGGGGGCTCATCGAGGCCCGGCTGCAGCCTCTGCGGTACCCTCCCGCGTTGGAAGCCGCGGGCCGCTGAGCCCGACCGGTACACTGAACCCGTGGGGCGCACGGAGGGTGCAGGGAGCTTACGGGAGTACCGCGCAAGGCGCGACTTCCGCAACACCCCGGAACCCGAGGGCCGGCGGTTCGTCGTCCAGGAGCACCACGCCCGGACCGTGCACTGGGACTTCCGCCTCGAGATGGAAGGGGTGCTGCGGTCCTGGGCCCTGCCGAAGGGACCTTCCCTGGACCCTGCGGTGAAGCGGCTCGCGGTCTTGGTGGAAGACCACCCCCTGGAGTACGCGGAGTTCGAGGGCACAATCCCCGCGGGCAACTACGGGGCGGGGACGGTCATGGTGTGGGACCGGGGCACCTACGAGTGCCGGGAGGGGGACCCCGCAAAGGCCTTCCGCGCGGGCAAGCTCACCCTCGTCCTGCACGGCCAGAAGCTGCGGGGCGGGTTTCACCTGGTGCGCACCCCGGGGCACGGGGGCCGTGACTGGCTGCTGTGGAAGGCCAGGGACGCGTACGCCGTGCCGGGTTACGACCCCTCCGGGACCCGGTCGGTCCTGAGCGGGCGCACGGTGGAGGAGATCCGAAGGAGCGCTCCCCCGGACCCCGAAGGCCCCGACCCGTTCCCCGAGCCTTTCCCGCCCATGCTGGCGGAAACCGCCGAGCCGTTCGACGACCCGGGCTGGTACTTCGAGCCCAAGTGGGACGGGATCCGGGCCTTGGCCTTCGTGCGCGGGGGGAAGGCGAGGCAGGTGCAACTGTTGAACCGGTCCCTGCGCCCCGTGCAGGACCGCTACCCGGAGCTCCGGGAAGCCCTCCGGCGCCTCCCGCCCTGTGTCCTGGACGGAGAGGTGATCGTGCCTGACGAGCAGGGGCGGCCGGACTTCGCCCGCCTGCAGCAGCGCATGCACCTGGTGGACGCGGAGCAGGTGCGGCGGGCCGCGAGGGAGATGCCGGCGCGGTACGTGGTGTTCGACGTCCTGTACTGGGACGGGCGGGATCTGCGCTCCCGTCCCTTCGAGGAACGGCGGCGGGTGCTGGAGGCCGTTCCCCTGCACCCACCTCTGTTGCGGGGAGAAGCGGTGCGGGGCGAGGGCAAGGCCCTCTTTGCCGCGGCGTGCGCCCACGGCCTGGAGGGCGTGGTGGCCAAACGGGCCGACGCTCCCTACCTCCCGGGAGTCCGCAGCCACCGCTGGCTGAAGGTGAAGGCCAAGCAGACCGAGGAGGCGGTGGTGGTGGGGTTCACCCGGGGCCGGGGCTACCGGGCGGCCAGCTTCGGGGCCTTGGTCCTGGCCCAGTGGGACCCTCAGGGCAGGCTGGTGCACGTGGGGCAGGTGGGGGGAGGATTCCGGGAGGAGGAGGTCCACCGGCTCCGCCGTCTTCTGGAGCCCTTGGTGGTGCGGGACTGCCCGCTCTCCTCGGAGGAAGTCCCCCGGGGGGTGACCTGGGTGAAGCCACAGGTGGTGGTGGAGGTCCGGCACACCGGCCGCACCCCGGAAGGCAAGCTGCGGTTCCCCGTGTTCGTGCGGGTGCGGGAGGACCGGACCGCGGAGGACGTCCGGAGCACATCTCGGCCCCTGCCCTTCACCTTCACCAACCTGGACAAGGTGTACTTCCCGCAGGCGGGCTTGACCAAGGGGGACGTGGTGGACTACTACCGCGCGGTGGCGCGGTGGATCCTGCCCCACCTGCGGGACCGCCCCTTGACCCTGCGGCGGTTCCCGGAGGGTGTCACCGGACCTCACTTCTTTCAGAAGGACGTCCCGGACGCCCCGCCCTTCGTGCGGACCGTGAGGCTGTGGTCCGACCAGGGCGGCCGCGACCTCCACGCGGTGGTGTGCCAGGACGAGGCCACCCTGTTGTGGCTGGTGCAGATGGGCTGCATCGAGCTGCACGCGTGGTTCTCCCGCACCTCGCCCATCCCCGGCTCGGCGGCTTCCACGGAGTTCGCCGCCTCCCCGGAGGCCCTGGAAGGCAGCGTGCTGAACTACCCGGACTACGTGGTGTTCGACCTGGACCCGTTCCTGCTCCCGGAGGGGGAGGCGTTGCGGAAGCGCGGGGAGGAGTACGACCCGGAGTACTCCCGCCGGGGGTTCGAAGCTGCCCGTCAGGGGGCCCTGTGGCTGCGGGACGCCCTTTCGGCCCTCGGCCTACACAGCTTCGTGAAGACCTCGGGGAAGACCGGGTTGCACGTCTTCGTGCCCGTGCGGCGGGAGTACACGTTCCGGGAAACTCACACCTTCGCCAAGACCGTGTGCGGGTGGCTGGCACGGCAGCACCCGGACCTCCTCACCGTGGCGTGGCGGGTGCGGGACCGGGTGGGCAAGGTGTTCCTGGACTACAACCAGAACGTCCGGGGCAAGACCCTGGCGGTGGCGTACAGCCTGCGGCCCACACCCCAGGCCACCGTGAGCCTTCCTCTGACGTGGGAGGAGCTGGAGGCGGGCTTCGACCCGCTGCAGGCCAACGCCACCACCGTCCCGGCACGGCTGCGGGAGCGGGGAGACCCTTGGCAAGACATCCTCGGGCACGCTCAGGCGTTGCCGTCTCCCTGACCGCGCTTGTGGCGGCCGCCTGGACAGGGCTGGCCAGACCCGCGGGGGCTGCGGTGGCATCCAGCCCTGTCTTCCAGGGCTGTGCCGACGACCAGCGGCTGGCGCGGCTGGCCCGGCAGGGAGGCCCGGAGGGGCTGCGGGCCTCCCTGCGCCTTGGGTGGTGCCGGTGGCAGGAGGGCCGGACAGACGAGGCCCTGGCCCTGTTGGACCGGGCCGCGGATCACCCCACCCTGTCCAGTTACGCGCTGTTGTGGGCAGGGCAGGCCGCTCTGGAGTCCCGGGACCCTCGCGGCGCGGTGAGGCGTCTGGCCCTGGCCCTGCAGAAGGCGGGCCCGGCTTCCCTGCGGGCCGCGTCCCACCTGCTCTTGGCGCAGGCGCGGCTGCAGCTCGCGGAGCCCGCCTCCGCAGAGGCGGAGGCCCAAAAGGCCCTGCGGCACGCCCGGGGCGACGAGGAGCGCGCCGCGGCGTGGGAGTTGCTGGGCCGCGCGGCGGAGCTAGTGGGCCGACGCGGGGAAGCCGTGCGGCGGTACGCGGTGGCGTGGTGGGGCTTTCCCGGGACTTCCTCTTCGCGGAGGGCGGAGGCGCGCCTGCGGAGCCTCCTGGGCGGGCTTCCCGTACCTCCCGTTTCAGCCCGGTTGGAGCGCGCCCGCAGGCTAGCGGACCCCGCGGAGGCCGTCCGGGAGTGGAGGGCAGCCCTGCGGCAGGGCCTGGCGGGGCCCGCGGCCGCGGAGGCGTGGCTGCGCTTGGGCAGGTTGCAGCTGGGCAAGGCGGAGTCCATCACGAGCCTCCAGCGGGCCAGTGCCTTCCCCGCGTCCGCCCCGGAGGCCCGGTACTGGCTGGGGGCGTCCTTGGTCCGCAGAGGTCAGGTGGCGGCCGGGGTCCAGGTCTGGGAGGACTTGGTGGCGAGGTACCCCACAACCCCGTGGGCTGCCCGGGCCCTCTGGGCCCTGGCCAGACGCGCCCAGGCCGCTTCTCACTTTGAAGCCGCGGACCGGTGGCTGGGGTTGCTGGTGCTGCGCTTTCCCGCCAGCTCCCTGGCGGACCTGGCCCGGTGGCAGCGGGGATGGCTCCGGTACCGGCAGGCCAGGTACCGGGAGGCGGAGCAACTGTGGCTGGAACTCGCCACAAACCCCTACAGCCCCTCCGCGCCCGCGGCCCTGTACTGGGCCGCCCGTAGCCGGGCCCGGCAGGGGCTGGACCCCACGCCTCCCCTGCGACGGCTGGCCTCCACCTACCCCCACTCGTACTACGGGCAGCGGGCGCGGCAGCGCCTGGGACTCGGCTCTCCCCCCACACCCGCGGAGAGTCCTCCTGTCCTCTTGCCCAAGGACCGCTTCTCCGTGCCTGCGGTGGAGCTGGCGGCCCTGGGGTTCTACCGGGAAGCTGCGGAGGAGGCGGAGGTTGCGGGTCGGTCGGCCTTCTCCCGGAGGGTGGCAGCGTGGGCGCGTGCCCGGGCAGGAGACGTGGGAGGCTCCGTAGCCGCCGCGGAGGCCGTGGTGGCGCCGTGGACAGTACACGCGCGGCGCGTGGACGCCGGCCTGTGGAAGCTGGCCTACCCCCTGGCGTACTTCCCCCTGGTGGAGCGCTGGGCTCGGGTCCACGGCCTGGACCCGCTCCTCGTGCTGGCGGTGGCGCGGGAGGAGAGCCGGTTCCGGCCCGGAGCCGTGTCTCCCGCAGGGGCGGTGGGCTTGATGCAGGTCTTGCCGTCCACCGCGCAGGGTCTGGACCCCTCCGTGCGGGCGGGCCAGCTCACCGACCCGGACACCAACCTGCGGCTGGGCACCGCCTACCTGGCGGGCCGGCGAAAAGACTTCGGTGGAGACCTGGTCATGGCCCTGGCGGCGTACAACGCGGGCCCGCACGCCGCCCGCCGCTTCCAGGCCCTCAAGGCCGAGGACGCGGACGAGTTCGTGGAGGGCATCCCGTACGAGGAGACCCGGGCGTACGTGAAGCGGGTGCTGGAGTCCTACGGGGTGTACCGGTGGCTGTACGGCAGAGGCCGGGAGCCCGGGTCCTTCAAGGACCCGACGGCCGTTCCAGGAGCACCAGGGTCTCCACGTGGTAGGTCTGGGGGAACAGGTCCACGGGCTGCACCGCCCGCACCGAATACCCGAAGGGCACGAGCTCCTTGAGGTCCGGGGCCAGGGTGGTGGGGTTGCAGGAAACGTACAACACCCGCCGGGGCGAAGCCCGCCCCACCTTGCGCATGACCTTGCCCCCCGCTCCCGACCGCGGAGGGTCCAGTACCACCAGGTCCAGCGGTCCCGCGCGCGCCACCAGCTCGGGCAACACCGCCCGCACTTCCCCCTGCAGGAACTCCACGTTCCGGATGCCGGCCCGGGCCGCGTTCTCCCGGGCCGCCTCCACCGCGGAGGGCAGCACCTCCACGCCCCACACGAAGCCCGCTCGGCGGGCGAAGGCCAGGGTGAAGGTCCCCACCCCGCAGTACAGGTCCGCCACGCGCTCCGTCCCCTGCAGGTCCACGAGCTCCAGAGCGAGGCGCACCATGCGGTCCGCCTGCTCGGTGTTGGTCTGGAAGAACGTCTCCAGGCCGATGCGGAAGCGCAGCCCCGCCAACTCCTCCTCGATGGTGGGCTCCCCCCACAGGACCTCCATCCGGTCGACCACCACCGCGTCGGAGAGGGCGCTGGACTGCGCCCACAGGACCCCCCGCACCTGGGGATGGCGGGCGGCCAGGCTCCGGGCGAGCTCCAGGCCCTCGGGGAACGGCCCGGGGGACGTCACCACCGCCACCAGGACCTGGCCGGTGCGCATGCCCTCTCGGTACACGAGGTGGCGCAGCAGTCCCTGGCGCGTCCGGTGGTCGTAGCACGGCAGTCCCCGTTCGCGGACGAAGGCCTTCACATCCCGCAGGACGGCGCTGGCCGTGGGAGAGGGCAGCAGGCAGGCGTCGATCTCCAGAACTCTGTCGAAGTGGCCGCGCAGGTGCAGCCCGAGGGTCGCCTCGGGGTGGAAGGCGAACTCCATCTTGTTGCGGTACCCGAAGGGCTGTGGCGCGGGCACGATGGGCCGCAGGGGTAGGTCCCGCAGGCCGCCCAGGCGCTCCAGGCTCTCCCGGACGATCTGCTCCTTGGCCTGCAGCTGGGCGGGGTAGTCCAGGTGCTGCCAGGTGCAGCCCCCGCAGCGGCCGAAGTACGGGCAGGGCGGGTCCACGCGATCTCGTGAGGGTTCCAGGATCTCGACGGGTTCGGCCTCGGCGAAGGAGCGCTTGACGCGCACCAGGCGCGCCCGCACGCGGTCCCCGGGGGCGGTGTACGGCACGAACACCACGTAGCCGTCCGCCCGCGCCACGCCCCGGCCGCCGTACGACAGCCGGTCCACCCGGAGCTGTAACTCCTGCCCTTTCTGGAACGCCGCCATCCTCCTCGCAGGGTAGGGGAGTTCCCGGGGCCTGACAATCGGACTTGTCTGGCCGAGGCTTGTGAGAAACTGGTGGAGGCCCGAGCTGGCGGCGGCCAGCGAGTTCCGGGTGTGGCCCCCGGGGAGGAGGTGAACCGGTGGGGGGACAGGATCCCGCGCTTGCCTCGGCGGAAGAGCTCCAGCGAGCCCGGCAGCTCCTGGACCGCGCCCGACGGGTGGCGGTCCTCACCGGCGCGGGCATCTCCGTGGCCTCCGGCATCCCGACCTTCCGCGGACCCGAGGGACTGTGGCGCAACTTCCGGCCGGAGGAACTGGCTACCCCCGAGGCGTACGCCAGGGAACCGCAGCGGGTGTGGGCGTGGTACGCGGAGCGCTACCGGCTGGCGTGCCGGGCGCGGCCCAACCAGGCGCACGAGCTTTTGGCGGACCTGGAAGGCCGAAAGGGGGACGGCTTCCTCCTGGTCACCCAGAACGTGGACGGGTTGCACCTCCGCGCGGGGTCCCGGCGGGTGGTGGAGCTCCACGGAAGCCTGCACCGGGCGCGCTGTGAGGTCTGCCACCACCGGTTCGCCCTCCCGCCCCCGGAGGAGTTCGTCCCACCGCCTTCCTGCCCCCGGTGCGGGAGCCGCGCCCGCCCGGACGTGGTGTGGTTCGGGGAACTCCTGCCCCCGGGCGCTTACGAGGCCGCGGAGGAAGCTTTCCGGCGGGCGGAGGTGGCCCTGGTGGTGGGGACCAGTGCTGTGGTGGAGCCTGCCGCGTCCCTGGGACGGGTGGCCCGGCACAGCGGCGCGTACCTGGTGGAGGTGAACCCCGAGCCCACGCCCCTCACCGCCCTCACCCACCTGTCCCTCCGCACAGGGGCGGTGGAGGGGCTCCAGGCGCTCCTGAGCCCGGACGTGGGCTTGCGGTTTTCCGAAGCCCCCGGAGACGCGCAGGAGCAGCCGCCCGACCCGGAAGGGGCCTGACCGCTTACGAGGAAGCCCGGGAAGCGGGTTCCCGCCGCCACTTGATGGTGCACCCCACGGGAGGCGTCTCAGAGGTCTGGGGCTCCTTGCCCTCCAGCACCGCGTCCAGGGCCTCCCGCAGGTAGTGGCGCCGGACTCCGCGTGCGTCCTCGTAGTTGTCGTCGATGGCGCCGTGGTAGCGCAGCCGCCGCTGCCGGTCGAACACGAACACTTCAGGCGTGCGCTGTGCGCCGTAGGCGCGGGCCACCTCCTGGGTCTCGTCGAACAGGTACGGGAAGTTGTAGCCCTTCTCCCGGGCCCGCTCCTTCATCCGGTCGAAGCTGTCCTCGGGGTACTGGGCCGGGTCGTTGCTGCTGATCACGAGGAACTGCACCCCCCGCGGCGCGTAGTCGCGCTGGATGGCCACCATGCGGTCCTCCCACGCCCGGACGTACGGGCAGTGGTTGCAGCTGAAGATGACCACCACCGCTTCCCGGTCCTGGTAGTCCTCCAGGGCGTGCTCCCGGCCGTCCACGCCCGGCAAACGGAACGGGATGGCGGGGTCGCCGACCTTCAAGTTGGCCACGCCTGCACCTCCTTCAGCGGTTTGGCGTTTCCCGGGCCGCGCGGGCGCGCCGCACAGCCGCCCGGATCTGGTCCACGCTGGGCAGGGGTGAGATGCGCCCGTCCTCGAGGACGTACGCGCGGCAGGTGAGCCGGTACGCCGCCCCGGGAGCCGGAGCCACGTCCTCTCCCTCCACGAGGATGGTGGGAGACCCCACGAACTTCCACCGGCGCGCGTCCTCCTCGGTGTCCACCCGCACCACCTCCACGGAGGCTTCCACCCCTTCCTCCTCCAGCACGCGCCGGAGGCGGGCGAGGGCCTCCTCGTGGGACGGGCAGCCTTCCCAGTACAAAAACGTCACACGCATCGCGAACGCCGCACCCGGCGACTGCCGGGCCAGGCGGGACCCAGGCCCTACAACTCGCGCGGGGAATGTGAAACTGGGTCCCGGACTCCGCGCCCAGTATACTGGGCCCGTGGCCGCGCGGATCAAGCGTTCCGTGGCTTTGCTGGCGCACCCGCCCGGCGACCGGGAGCGGGTCCTCTTGGTGCAGAGGCCGGACGCGCCGGGCGAGGAGCTCCCGGGCGTTTGGGGCCTGCCCGCGGCGTCCCTGAGGCCCGGAGAGGGGGAGGAGGAAGCCGCCCGCCGCGTGGGGTGGCAGAAGCTGGGCTGCGGTGTGCGGCTGCTGCGGGTGCTGGGCCGCGGGGTCCAGGACCGGACCGGTTACCGCCTGGAGATGGCGGTGTACGAGGCGGAACTGGAAGAGCAGGTTCCCCGCCTTCCCCCGACCGGCGAAGAGGAGGTGACCTACTACGTGGCCTGGCGTTTCGGACGGCCGGAAGACCTCCGGGAGGCGGCGGCCAAGGGCTCCCTGTGTGCCCGCGTCGCCCTCCGTGCCTTGCCGGGCGCACCGGAACCCGAAGGACTGAGCTCGGGCTCGGGGCGTGTCCCGGAAAAACCCTGCGACGGAGAGAGACCGGGGTCCCCAAAATCGCGGAGCGATTTTGGGGGGGGAGTGGTCTAGCGCGGGAGCAGCTCCACCCGCACCTCAGGTTCCTCCCAGGTGATCAGGGCGCCCAGGTACCGCCCGTCGCCCATGGTGCAGTTCACCACCGTGGTGACGCCGAGGTGCTCGATCCCCGGGGACTCGTGGACGTGTCCGCACACCACCACCCGCGGCCGGTGGCGCTCCACGTAGTCCCGCACCGCCTGGGACCCGATGTGGGCGCCGTTCCACGCCCGGTCCAGCACGCCCCGGGGAGGCTCGTGCACCACCAGCACGTCGCACGGCTGGTCCTGGAGGCCGCCGAACCGGACCCCCCGGTGCTGTATCACCTCCCGGTGCGGGCTCCGGGCCGGGCTTTGAGCGATGGCCTCGTCCACGTCGAAGGGGTCCATGTTGCCCGGGATGGCCAGCACCAGCAGGTCGGGAAGCTCCAGCAGGTCCAGGGCCTCCCGGCCGCGGCCGGAGTGGGTGAGGTCCCCGGCCAGGATCAGCACGTCGGGTCGCAGGTGGCGCACCGCCTCCTGGACCGCCTGGATGCGGTCTGGCCGCCCGTGCAGGTCTGCGGTGGCGTAGATGCGCATCCCTACTGGAGCTGCCAGAACACCCGGAGGTGCTGCCAGCGCAGGTACCGGTCCGCCAGCAGGGACAAGGGCTTACGGGCCGCGGAGAACTCCTCCGAGAGCCGCTCCAGGACCCTGCGCAGCCCGTACTCCTCCGCGTCCCGGTGCTCCGCGGCGAGGCGGTAAAACGTGGCACCCTGCTGCTCGTACTCCTCCAGGCTCCGCCACTCCGGGCCCACCACCCGCCCCGGACGCAGGGACCGCGCGTACCGGCCCCGGGAGAGCACGTAGCCCGGGAACACCCCGGTGAGGAAGAGGGCGATGTCCGCCACCCGCCGCAGCAGGGGGAACCGGTACGGCTCGTCCACCAGGTCGAGGAGGCGGACCATGTCGTCCATGTTCAGGTCGGAGAACCGCAGGCGCTGCAGCCGGCCCCGGTGCCAGACGTGCAGCACGTAGGTCTCCGTCCGCACGAAAGAGGCCAGCATGGCGGCCAGGTAGTCCAGCACCTCCTCGTCGTCCAGCAGCTGGTTCACCCGGGGGGTGTCGAAGATGGGCACCGACTCCCGCAGGCCCACCCGCTCCATGGTGTACCGGGCGTGCCGGACGTCCCGGGCCACCTGCCGGAGCAGTACCGCGAACAGCAGCCGCGGGGAGATCTTCAACGTGATGTCGGGGTCCGTCCGGATCCGTTCCACCAGCCGGGCGTCCTCCAGGGCCACCTCCAGGAACTCCGGGCGGCGCAGCTGGGCCAGCAGGGTCGACACCTGCTCCGGCCCCTCCGCCAAGGTCGTGGCGATGAACCGCAGGTCCTGTTCCCCGTACGGCTGTACCATGGATGCTGTCCCTCCCCTTTCAATGATACGGATCGGTTCCGCCTGCCGCCTCCTTGAGGGGCCGGGGTCGAGAGGAACGGGCCGGGGAGCCACGAAACCACAGGGGCGGACGGTGACCCGGGAGGGGAGGATGGCGGAGGACAGGACCCCCGAGGCGCAGGAGATCGAACGGTGGCTCGCGGGGGCAGACCCGGAGTTCGGGTACCGGCGGCTCGTGGGGCCCTTCGCCGCCGTGGTGGCCGCGGTGGCGGTGGCCATGTCCCTGTTCCACTTGTACACCGCGGCGCTCGGGAGCCTCCTGGCCCTCAAGCAGCGGGCCGTGCACCTCGGGTTCGTGTTCGCCCTGGTGTTCCTCCTGTACCCGCTCCGCCGCAAGCACGCGGGACAGACCTTCTTCGGGTGGCCGGACGTGGCCTTCGCGGGCGCAGGCCTGTTCTGCGTGGGCTACCTCCTGTGGCACCACGACCGGCTGATGCTGCAGGCCGGGCAGCTGACCCGTACCGACCTCCTGGTGGGGGCTTTGGGGGTGGTGCTGGTCCTGGAGGCGGGCCGGCGGGTGATGGGAGTCCTGCCCTACATCGCCGCCGCCCTGCTGGTGTACCCCTTCGTGGGCGAGCACGTGCCCGGGCTGTTCGCGGTGCGCCAGTTCCCCCTGGCGCGGGTGATCGAGCACATGTGGTACACCACGGAGGGCGTGTTCGGGATCCCTCTGGGCGTTTCCGCCACGTACGTCTTCCTGTTCGTGCTGCTGGGCGCTTTCCTGGAACGCACGGGCCTGGGGCAGCTGTTCGTGGAGGTGGCCATGGCCATCGCGGGCTGGATGCACGGAGGTCCCGCCAAGGTGTCGGTGTTCAGCAGCGCCCTGCTGGGGACCGTGTCCGGCTCCTCCGTGGCCAACGTGGTGGCGGACGGGGTGTTCAACATCCCCCTCATGAAGCGCCTGGGCTACCACCCACGGTTCGCCGCCGCGGCGGAGGCCGCCACCTCCGTGGGTGGGCAGATCATGCCCCCCGTGATGGGGGCCGCGGCCTTCGTCATGGCGGAGTTCTTGGGCGTGCCGTACCTCACCGTCGTGCAGGCGGCCGTCGTCCCCGCCCTCCTGTACTTCGTCTCCCTGTTCTTCGTGATCCACTTCGAGGCCCGGCGGCTGGACCTGCGGGGTCTGCGGCGGGAGGAGCTGCCGGACCTGCGGCGGACGGTCCTCCGGAAGTGGTACCTGGTGGTGCCCCTCCTGGTGATGGTCCTGTACCTGGTCCGGGGGTTTTCTCCTGCCCGTGCGGCCTTCATGGCCATCGCCCTGGCCGCCGCGGTGCACCTGGTCACCTGCGCGCTGGAGCGCCGGCTGCGGGACTACCCCAGGGAGGTGTGGGGGATGCTGGAGTACGGGGCCCGGAACGCCCTCACCGTGGCCCTGGCGTGCGCGGTGGTGGGCGTGATCATCGGGGTGGTGACCCTCACGGGGATCGGCAACGCCCTGGTGACCGTGACCACCGCCCTCGGGCAGCAGAACCTGTTCCTCACCCTGGTGCTCGTGATGGTGGCGTGCACCATCATCGGGTCCGGGATCCCCACCACCGCCACGTACATCATCCTGGCGGCCCTCGCAGTACCCGCCATCGAGGTCCTGCTGCCTGCCCGGGGGCCGGAGATCGCTCCCGGGGTCACCGTGTCCCGCATCGCGGGACACCTGTTCATCTTCTACTACGGGGTCATCGCGGACCTCACCCCGCCGGACGCCCTGGCGGCGTACGCCGCCGCGGGCATCGCGCGCACCGCACCGTTCCCCGTGAGCCTGGAAGCCACCCGGCACGCCCTGGCCGCCATCCTGGTCCCCTTCGCCTTCGTCTACTCCCCGGAGCTGCTCCTGCTCAGCGGGTCCTGGGCGGACCGGGTCGTGGCGGCGGCCTCAGCGGTGGCGGGTATTGTGTTCCTCTCCGCGGCGGTCAGCGGTTACTTCTTCGCCCCTGCAAACCTCGGAGAGCGGCTGCTGCTGGCTGGGGCCGCGGTGGCCATGGTGGTGCACGCCCCGCTTCTGGACGCGGTGGGGCTCGCGGCGGCAGGGCTCGTGGCAGCGGCCCAGGTCTGGCGGCGCCGGGCCGCGCCCCAGGTGGCGCGCCGAGGAGAGGCGGTACCCCACCGACACCGCCCGTGAGCCGCGTCTCCCTCCTGGGCGTCCCCCTGGACCTGGGGTCGGGCCGGCGGGGCACCGACATGGGGCCCAGCGCCATCCGGTACGCCCAGCTCCAGGCGGAGCTGGCGGCCCTGGGCCATGAGGTACAGGACCTGGGCAACGTCAGCTTTCCCGTGGCGGAACGGCTGGAGGAGGGGGACCCCAAGGCGCGCTACGCGGACGCCATCGCGCGGGTGGCGGAGGAGGTGGACCGCCTGACCACGGCCGCCTTCCGGCAGGGAACCCTGCCCGTGGTCCTGGGGGGAGACCACAGCCTCAGCCTGGGCAGCGTGGCCGCGGCGGTCCGATGCCGGCCCGAGGTGGGGCTGCTGTGGCTGGATGCCCACGGCGACTTCAACACCCCGGAAGTGTCCCCTTCGGGAAACGTCCACGGGATGGTGTTGGCGTGCCTGGTGGGCGTGGGGCCCCCGGCCCTGGTGCGGGTAGGAGGATTCGGACCCAAGCTCCCGCCCGGCCGGTGCGCCTTGGTGGGCGTGCGGCAGCTGGACCCCGGAGAGCGGGAGCTGCTGAGGGAAAGCGGCGTCGCGGTGTTCACCATGAAGGACGTGGACCGCTACGGGTTGGCCGAGGTGGTGCAGCGGGCTCTGGAGGTGGCGACCCGCGGTGGCACCTGTCCCCTGCACGTGAGCCTCGACCTCGACGTGGTGGACCCCGTGCACGCTCCGGGGGTGGGGACACCCTCCCCGGGCGGGCTGTCGTACCGGGAGGTCCACTTGGCCATGGAGCTGGTGGCGGACTGCGGGCGGCTGGTCTCCATGGACGTGGTGGAGGTCAACCCCATCCTGGACGAACACAACCGGACGGCCCGCCTCGCCACGGAGCTGGTGGCCTCCGCCCTGGGTAAGAGGATCCTGTAGACCACCCCAAAAATCGCGCAGCGATTTTTGGGGACCCGGGTCCCCGTCTGCTGAAGGGGTTTTTCCGGCACGCGCTCCTAGAGGCGGCGGGTGGGCCACTCTCCGGGGAGGCCGTTGAGGGTCAGCCCGCGGAAGCCGCCTCCCGCCGGAACTGGCGCCGGACCAGGTCCACGAAGGCCTGCACCGTGCCCGAAAGCCGGCCGACCCGGCGGAGGGCCAGGAACACCTCCCGCCTTGGGGTGGGCAGGTCCCGGACGGTGCGGACCTTCACCATGCCCGCCCGCACGTAGGGCGCCACAGAGCGCTGCGGGGCAAACCCCACCCCCATGCCCCGGGAGATGAGGATCACGCCCAGGGGGATCCCGTCCACCTCGATGGCGGACCGGACGCCCACCTCCTCCTGCATCCACCGCTCGAACTCTTCAAACCCCTCACCCCACTGCATGGAGATCAAGGTGTGGCCTACGAGGTCCCGGGGGACCAGGCGCCGGCGGGAAGCCAGAGGGTGGCGGGGAGGGGTGAGGAGGACAATGTCGTCCGCCACCAGGGGCTCCACCACGATGAGGGGCTCGTGCAGGGGACGCACCACGAACCCCAGGTCCGCCAGGCCGTCCCGCAGCATCTCCACCACCTCGTTGGAGTGGCCGTAGCGGACCACCACGCGGGCCCCGGGACGCTCCCGGCGGAAGGTCTCCAGCAGGTCTGGGAGGATGGCGGTGGCGGCGGAGACCGTGGCGCCCACCAGGACGGTACCGCGCCCCTCCGTCTCCCGGGCCGCGGTCGCCCCTTCCTGGATCAGCTCCAGGGCCCGCTGGGCGTAGGGCAGGAAGGCCTCCCCCGCCTCCGTGAGCCGGACGGTGCGTCCCCGGCGCTCGAACAGGGGCCGGCCGATCTCCTGTTCCAGCGCCTGGATGCGGGCGGTGACGGAGGGTTGGGTCAAAAACAGAGCCGCCGCCGCCCGGGTGAAGCTCCGCTCCCGGGCCACCTGCAGGAACGCCTCGAGGTTCTGCAGCTCCACACCCGTAGGGTTCTCCGTCTCTTATAGATCTCCTCTATGGCAGGCTTCCGCCTTCCGGCGGGGCGGAGGCGGCAGTAGCATAGGGGCGAGATGGGGGCCCTGGAAGAACTCCGCGCGTACTTCTCCCGCGCCCCGGAGGTGTGCGCGGTGTACCTGTACGGCCGGTATCCCCCCGGGCCCACGTACCCCGACACCGACATCGAGCTGGGGCTGGTGTTCCCTCCGGGGACCCCGGAGGACGACATCTCGGCCTTCCTGGAGCGGTTGGGGGAGGACAACCCCTTGGGTCCCGCGCAGGGCGTGCTGATGCCGTCCGTGCTGAACCAACACGTGCTGCCCGTGGTCTACGAGATGCTGGGCTGGGGCCAGCTGTTGGTGGAGAACGACCGGGACGCCCACGCCCGCTTCTTGCGGGAGAGCCAGGCCCGCATCGAGGCAGCCCGGGAGAAACTGCTGGAGGAGGCCCGGGAGGTCCTGCAGCAGGCGCGCCGCTTGGGGGAGGGTGTACCGGAGTTCCGGCCCCGCCCGGGCCAGCCCCTGCGCATGCTGGACCCCCTGCGGGTGGGCTGGCGGCTGGGCCGGCTGCTGGCTTCGGTGGCGGTGATCGAGGTAGCCACCCGCGACGTGGAGGAGACCGCCCGGGATCCCGAGCGGGTGAACCAGGTGGTGGGCTGGTTCAACAACGGCGCGGGAGCTGCCACGGGCATCGCCAAGGCCATGCTCACCACCTACGAACTGGAACGCCCTCCGCGGCGCTGGCAGGTGTTCCTGCCCCTGGCGGACCTGGGCTTGGTGAGCACGGAGCACGCCTTGTGGCTGGGCGCGGTGGTGGAGACCCGCTGGAACCTCATGACCACAGACTCCCTCGGCAGCCCCGAACGTGCCCTGCTCCTGCTGCGCACCTACCTCCACGCCCTCGTCCAGTTCGCGCGGGTCGCGAGCTGGGTGACGGAGATCCCCGCCGTGGGGGAGGCGGCGCGGCTGCACTGACCGGACGTCTGTTCGCCTCCCGAAGAAAATCCGTTCCGCCGCGCACAGGAGTTCGGCCGTGGAGGCCGAAAAATAGACGGGAGGCAAACCACCGTCGGGACGGTGACGGCGTGGCACGGCGTAGGGTCCTCGTGGTGGACGACGAGGAGAACATCCGAAACCTCCTGAGCCAGATCCTGCGCCAGGAGGGCTTCGAGGTGGAGACCGCGGCGGACGGGGCGACCGCCTTGCGCCGGGCCAGCTCCGGGGAGTTCGACCTCGTCCTGTTGGACGTCCGGATCCCCGAGAAGGACGGCATGGCGGTGCTCCGGGAGATCCGCCGGGAGGACCCCGGCGCGGTGGTGATGATCATCACGGGCTACGCCACCCTGGAGATGGCGGTGGAGGCCATGCGGGAGGGCGCCTTCGACTACATCTCCAAGCCCTTCAAGAAGGACGAGCTGCTCCTCAAGGTCCGGCGGGCTCTGGAGCACGAGCAGCTGCGGGAGGAGAACCGCAAGCTTCTGGAGGAGCTGCGGGCCCGCTTCAAGTTCGAGGGCATCGTGGGCAGCTCTCCCCGGATGCAGGAGGTCCTGCGGGTGGCCGCGGCGGTGGCGCCCACGGACGCCACCGTGCTCATCTACGGGGAGACGGGGACGGGCAAGGAGATCCTGGCCCGGTCCATCCACGACCAGAGCCGCCGCGCGGAGGGCCCCTTCGTGGCCATCAACTGTGGGGCCATCCCGGAGTCCCTCCTGGAGACGGAGCTGTTCGGACACGAGAAGGGGGCCTTCACCAGCGCGGTAGGGACCCGGATCGGGAAGTTCGAGGCCGCAGACGGCGGCACCATCTTCCTGGACGAAGTGGGCGACATGAGCCCCGCCATGCAGGTGAAGCTTCTGCGGGTCCTGCAGGAGCGGACCTTCGAGCGCGTGGGGAGCAACAAGCCCATCCGGGTGGACGTGCGAGTCATCGCGGCCACCAACAAGGACCTGCGGCAGCTGGTCCGTGAGGGGCGCTTCCGGGAGGACCTGTTCTACCGCCTCAGCGTGGTTCCCATCGAGCTGCCGCCGTTGCGGGAGCGCCAGGAGGACATCCCCCTCTTGGCCCAGCACTTCCTGGAGAAGTACCGGACCAAGTACGGGAAGCAGGTAGAGGGCTTCACGCCGCAGGCCATGCGCAAGATGCGGCGTTACCCGTGGCCCGGGAACGTCCGGGAGCTGGAGTTCGCGGTGGAGCGGGCGGTCATCCTCACCCGGACGCCCGAGATCTGGGCGGAGGACCTGTGGCTGGGCGGGGTCGGACCGGAGCCGGCGGAGGAGCGGCTGCCCACCCTGGCGGAGGTGGAGCGGCAACACATCGTGCGGGTGCTGCAGCACACCGAGTGGAACCTGGAGGAAGCGTCCCAGGTGTTGGGCCTGAGCCCCGTGCAGCTGCGCCGGCGCCTGGACCAGCACGGCGTGCAGCTGCCTACATCTCCCCGGCCGGGAGGACGGTGAGGGTTCGTGGAGATCCGTCCTGGGCTGGACGTCGCCCCGCTGCCGCAGCAGCGGATGGTGCCCAAGCTCATGGCGGTGAGCGCGGTCCTGGTGCTGCCCTTGCCGCAGCTGGAGGCGCGGATCGAGGAGGAGTTGCACAGCAACCCCGCCCTGGAGCGGGAGGAAGTGTCCTGCGGCCGGTGCGGGGCGGAGGTCACGGGGACGGTGTGCGGCAACTGCGGCCACGTCCCGGGGGAGCCCCTGGGGGAGGAGCCCTTCCCCGCGCCCCGGTCCAACCCGGACGAGGAGTTCGACCCCGTGGCCCACGTGAGCGCGGAGGTGTCCCTGCAGGAGTTCCTGTTGCTGCAGCTGGCCGCCCAGAACCTGAAGGGACGGCGCCGCCAGCTGGCGGAGTACCTGGTGGGCTGCGTGGACCCCCGCGGCTACCTCACCTGTGATCTGCAGGAGGCGGCCTCCCGCTACCGCCTGTCCCTCCGGGTGGCGGAGGAGGTCCTGGCGCTGGTGCAGAGCTTCGAACCCCCGGGGGTGGCGGCCCGCACGGTGGAGGAGTGCCTGCTCCTGCAGCTGCGGGTGCTGGACCCCACGCCCCACAACCGCCTGGCGCAGCGCCTCATCGCGGAGGGGCTCCTGGGCGAGCTGGCCCGGGGGCAGTACGGCAAGCTGGCCCAGCGGCTGGGGATCTCGCCCCAGGAGGCCCGGGAGGTCCACCAGTACATCCGCAGGAACCTGTACCCGTACCCCGCGGACCGCTACGAGGCGGAGCGGTTCGGGGGAGGGCGGCTGAAGCCGCAGGAGGTCCCCCGGCCGGACGCGGCCATCGTCCGCACCCCGCAGGGCTACGCGGTGGAGGTCATGGGCTCCCCCACCATGGGCCTGCGGGTGAACGAGGTGTACCGCGACCTGTACCTGCGGGCCCGTAAGCACCCCGAGGAGTTCGCGCCCAACGCGGCCCAACACATCCACGAGTACGTGACCCGGGCGAAGCTGTTCATCGAGACCGTGAAGCGGCGCAACTGGACCCTGAAGGCCATCCTGGAAGCCATCGTGGAGGTCCAGCGGGAGTTCCTGGACTCCGGCCCCCGCCACCTGAAACCCCTGACCATGGCCACGGTGGCCGCCCGGGTGGGGGTCAGCGAGTCCACCGTGAGCCGTGCCCTGGACGGGAAGTACGTGCTGCTCCCCAACGGGCGCGTGGTCTCCTGCGAGGTGTTCTTCGACGCGTCCCTGCCCGTCAAGGAGCGCATCCGCCAGCTCGTCCAGGAGGAGGACCCCGACCAACCCCTCACGGACCGGGAGATCGCCCTGCGCCTGCGGCGGGAGGGGATGCCCATCGCACGACGCACCGCGGCCAAGTACCGGGAGGAGGTGGGGATCCCTCCC
>Ga0197142_1000810_pt1 | contig 29342 bp, 15 predicted proteins | sample GBS60_MetaG_FD_148614 | JGI IMG/M metagenome (GOLD analysis project Ga0197142, IMG submission 148614) | Sediment microbial communities from Great Boiling Springs, Gerlach, Nevada, United States - GBS 60_MetaG | ecosystem: Environmental > Aquatic > Thermal springs > Hot (42-90C) > Sediment... | reverse complement strand
GCGAAAGCTGGGCAGGGAAGCAAAAGCTCGTGTATTCCCTATCGTAACCACGAGGGTCGGGGAAATCGGGTAGAACAACTCGAAAGCCAATCCCAGTAAAAAAATGTGTTAACAATGGCAAAAGCGTATAGTTATGGTAGGAAAGATTAAGTCCAATTGTTTTCCTATAATTCGTTTGCCCAGACAAAAGCGCAGAGTTTTTGAACAGAAGCGCATTTCTTTTATTCACAAAATCGAATTCTTCGATGGAATAGTTTTTATTATAAAGAAGATTGTAATATTTATTGCAAGCACCACCGAATGGAAAAGTCTTTCCATTAACAACAATGCGATTAATTGAACATCGTAGGTCACATTTTTCTTTTCCCCCCATACAAATAAATGGGGATTTATACTCAACTTGGCGGTTTGCAAGTTCCTTTAGTGAGTATTCTTTCGGCTCGAGCAAACCAAGCTGAATCTTTTCTTTAACTTGCAAAGCCACCCCAAAGGCGCCCATCAAACCAGGTTCAGGCGGAACGATTATCTTTTTGCCCAGTAAGCCAGCCATTGCAATCGGGATGGCTTTATTATAGCATACGCCACCTTGCATAAATACAACATCACCAACTTGACGGTTCCCCTTTACCCTATTTATGTAATTCAAACAAATAGAATATACAAGACCAGCAATAATATCCTCGCGACTGATGCTCTCATTTAACGCTGTTTTAATATCGGAACTAATAAATGCAGCGCATTGGTCACTAAAGTTTGGTGGATTTTTAGCCCGCAAAGCAATCGCTTCTATCTCCTCGGTGCGAATACCAAACGACTCGTAAACAGCCTCTTCTATAAATGAACCAGTTCCAGCCGAACAAGCCTCGTTCATTGCATAATCCGCTGGAACCTTATTCACAAGGTAAGTATACTTAGCATCTTGTCCACCAATTTCTAAAATTGTATCAACATTAGGTTCAAAATAAAGCGCAGCAGTTGCGTGGGCGATAATTTCATTAAAAACACCAAGTGTTAAAGCATGCAACCCTGTTACCTGCCGACCTGATCCGGTTGTCCCCAGCCCTATTATTTTTATATCCTTGTCACCTACTTGGCAAGCTAGCTCTGAGTAAACCTTCCGAGCGGCGTTTATGGGCTCCCCATAAGTATAAATATATGACGATGCCAATATTTTATTGTCATCAACACGAATTAGAACTCCTTTGGTTGTTGTTGAACCAACATCAAGTCCAACAATGCATACATCACCGTCTTTGGGTTCATCCCGAACCAATGTTTTAAACTCAACTAAATCGCTAAACTCGGAAATGGGTTTATGAAATACAAAAGAACTTTCTTTTTTTAAAAACAAACTGCTAAAATCAAACTTCAAAGATTTATAATGTTTGAAGCAATAAATACTTGCTCCCAGAGCTTCAAAATATGTTGCTTCCTTGGGAATAACAAACTCAAAATCTTTTTCTTGCAAGAATTTTATCACCAGCTGATTTTTCGTTACCCCGCCAACCAGCAATATCTTCCCCCTTGGCACCTTATATAAAAGCTCTTCGATCTTACCAGCCATCATCAGGGCAAGTCCTCCAAGAACCTCTTCTTTGGATACTCCTTTATTCAATGCATGGGTGCAATCGGATTTGCAAAAAACTGAACATCTACCGGAAACCTTGTATGGTGAAACATTGTTCTGAAACTTACCTAAATCTTCTAAACCAATATTCATTCTTTTGATTTGTTGAAGGAAAAATTCGCCTGTACCCGACGCACACTGATTACGCGTAACAACATCAACAATGTTGCCATTTTTATCGAGGATGTAGACAATGAACGTTTCGCTTCCCAAAGAAGCAATCGCAGAAAAATTATCTTTTGAATGAAATAAATGCTTAAAAGCAATCTCTGTTGCTTCAACTTCGGAAATATTTGGAAGATTGATTATTTTTCGAATTTTCCGACCAGTAACAACTATGGGGAAATTATCAATTTTGAGCTCTCGAATTTGTTCCTCGAAAGCTTCCCGGGGTAATCCATTGTGGTTTTTTGAAATAACATTTTGAATGGCAAAATGTCCCGCAGTATCGGATTTGATTTCAACAATGGTGTTAGTTGAAGCACCAATACAAGCACCAAAAAATTTATTCATAAGAAATTACCACTCTAAATTATCTAATAGGCTCCCAATCTGTCGAATAAGACTTATTGAAAAGCATAACAGAAAGACCGTTTAAAAGCCAATGGAAAAGAATTCTTAAATAACCATACTTTCTATATCTTCGCGGTGATTCATAGACACAAATTTCATCAACAAAACGAATTTTACCTATTCTTCTCAACCTACGATATAAATCGAAATCTTCACCTGCGATGATATTGGGATTGTAGCCTCCCACCTTCCAAAAAGCCTCTTTACGAACCACCTGACACTCCCCTCGGCCCATTCCAATTCCAATAAAATTCAAAAAACGGACAAAGTTATTATGGAAGAAGTAAAACAATTTATCCTTCCAATTCTCCTCTTCGGGAAAACCACGAACTTTAATCGCAAGGGCAATTTCATCTTTTGAGTTTAAATACCAATCAAAAATATAAGACAAAAACTTTTCTATATCCGATGGTATTGTATCACCATTTATAAATACAAACAAATCACCCCGAGCCATTTCGGCACCGCGGTTTCGACCTTCGGCTATTGTTTGACGACGTGTGTCTTGATGAACAATAACTTTATGAGCAAATTTTTGTGCTATTTCAACAGAACGGTCTGTACTTCCACCATCGCTTACTATAAGTTCAGCAAAGTATTTTTTGAGGACTGAACGTCGATAATTCTGCATTACAGATGAGAGTAATTTCTCTTCTTGTAAAATAGGGATAATAATACTCATCTTTGGTTTAAAGCCAGTCTCTTCCAAATCAAAAAATTGCCCAAATTGTTTCGTTTTCTGGGATTTAACAAAAGAGACATCTTTTACTTCGCTACGCATATTAATCCGAAGCAAGTTTTTAAAAAACAAACTTAATAAAATTCAAGGAATTAAAATTTTAGTGAGCCTATTTTTATGGGGAAAGGATACAAGAGGTAGAAACGCACTGGCTTCCCAATTTCAATTGCTGGGCTGGGAAGCTTAAAAAAGTTTAAGGATTGTTTAAGCCAGTTCCACAAAGCTCCACCCTCGGGCAATAGCTTTACAAGGTCATAATCTAAAGCGATAATTATTTTTCGATTACCCCAAACATAGGGATAAATCGGCTCTGATAACTCAGGATTGCAGTTTAGTAATGTATCGAGAGGATTACACAAATTCCTAACAGCATAACCAATGGAGATGTCCAGCCATTTTGGGATATATTTCCTTAGTCTCACAGGTAACATATTATTTAAATTAATACTCACCCAAAAAGTGTGAGCACTATAATCGTCGATGAACATTGTCGAAGGCTTCCGAGAAAAGGAGTTAAACCAACGGGGAGGAAAATACATAAACTTTGGCGTAAAATTTTGTAAAAAAGGGATATATGAATAACCAAAAAAGAATAAACCACCGAAAAGATCTGCATAAAAATCCGTTGGTGAAAAACCCCAATCCTTTGCAAACCCATCCAGAACTTCAACATAGGTTGTGTATCCAATTCCAAGAAAAGTTCCAACAGCGACTGACCAATCGTAACTCAATCCACATTCGAGAAGAGTTTGAGACAATACATATGACGAGAGAAAAGTCCCATAGAAATGACCTGCTTTATCAACATACATTGCATATTTACCATCTTCGGCAAAATGGAAACTGCCTTTGTTTTTCCAAATAGTTTGATTTTGCCCAATATGTTGTAAAATAAAAATACCAGTATAAGTTGCCGAAAAAATTGCAATTGGAATTGGCTTAATTTTTGCTCTTTTTTCAACTTTAGCTCCGGTAATATGATAAAATGGTTTATCGGCGATTTTATACAAAATACAGAGACTATCATTGGTCACCGCCCTGCTTTCAAAGGTTAGAAACAACAAATTCACAAAGAGAAGTACTAATAAAAAAAAGGACTTACGCCTTTGATTATCCATTTTTAATTAAATTTGATTTTACGAAGTAACAAAAATAATATAATTTATGCAGAATATTCCCGAAATACTAAAACAAACTCGAGAAAGTAAACACCTTACTATAAAAGAAGTCTCCGAGGCAACAAAAATTCGAGAATCGGTACTAAAAGCTATTGAAGAGGGAAATTTCGATTTCCTACCTCGAATTTATATGGAGTCTTTTACAAAAGAATACATTGAATTTCTTGGATTAAACTTTTCAGACTTTCAGAAACAACTTGAAACTCTTTTTAAACAAAAACAAACCTCTCCACAAGAAAGTGATTCACCCATCATAATGACCCATAGCAGGAAAAGATTTAGATACATAGCAAAGCAACTCAACGCTATCCTCTACTTTATTTATTCCGCTCTTTTTATATCGTTCCTCGTTATAATTTACTTCACCTTCTTCTATGAACCAGAGGAAATTAAACCTTTCGAACAGAATAAACTTGCAGATACAATAAAAGTAGGGACTTCATTGCCTGGGGTAGCTAAAGAAACACCTTTCCCCCAAGATAGCATTAAATTAGAATTTATTGCTACCGATACCGTTTGGATAAATATCATTATCGACAACCGAATTTCAGAAAAAATGGTTCTTTATCCAAACGCTAAAAAGGTTTGGAAAGGAATGAATTCCTTCCGATTCACTCTTGGGAATGCCGGTGGGGTAATCATACGACGAAACGACGAGCAATTGCCTCAATTAAGCAAAGAACGTGTTGTTATAAAGAATGTAATAGTTACCCGCGACAAATTCTATATTGAATCTCCTGCGAAAAAAGCTCCCAAACCACCTGAAAATCCAAAACCAATATTAATTTCTCCTTCCGAAATCAAAAAGGAAATACCTTCTATTCGGGATACGAAAAGGCTAAGAAATCTATAATCGCGCGCCACACAGGACTCGAACCTGTGACCCTCAGCTTAGAAGGCTGATGCTCTATCCAACTGAGCTAGTGGCGCCTTCCCATTGCAAAATTATGCAAATTTTCGATATTTTATATCATTAAAAAACAGAAAAATAAGAGTTTTATTAACAAACTTTTTATTAATTTTGTAATGGGGTCAGGTCCTATGCTTTCAAGCCAAGCCCAACCCCGCCAGGTCCGGAAGGAAGCAACGGTCAGCTTGGACTTGAAGAGCATAGTAAACTTGACCCTTTTTATTTTTTATTTTTATTAAATTTTTGTTAATTTGGTATTTTAATGTAACTTTTGTTAGTTTTTTTTGTTTTATTATTTTCTGGTTTAGCTTTTAAAGTTTGTGTTTTTTAATAAATTTTATGGAGGTCTTTTATGAAAAAATTTACCTTAGCACTAACATTGTGTTTTTTCATAAGCATTTTTTCCTTTGCCAATTCTCCGCGAAAAGTCTTAATTGAAGAAGCAACAAACACAAGTTGTGGGCCTTGCGCAGCACAAAACCCAATATTTAAACAGTTTATCAAAAATAACTTCAATGATGTAATTCCGTTGGTTTACCACGCCTGGTGGCCTGGAAACAATGATCCGATGTACCTCGAAAATACTGCTATGAATGATGCCAGAATACGCTACTACGGAATCCAAAATATTGGGGTTCCCAATGTCCGTGTCAATGGTCAAATTGCTCCGAAAACTGGTAATTGGTACGATGGAGCAGCTGGCGATACCGTTGCAATCAAAACCGAGGTTGATAAGTACCGCGGCACAAACTCCCCAATAACTTTGACTGTTGCCGAAACCCGTAGTGGAACTCAATGCAGTGTGAGTGTAACAATTAATACCACCCAATCACTGGTTGGGAAAAAGCTCCGTGTTGCAGTTGTTGAATATTACATTAAATACCCCAGCCCCCCAGGAACTAATGGCGAAACAGAATTTTTCTGGGTTGCACGCCAAATGTTGCCCGACCATAATGGTACAACATTAGACCTCAATGCTGGCTCTAACAAAACATACAACTTTAGCTATACTATGAAATCTACCTGGAAGGCTCAGCAAATATATATCGTAGCCTTCATCCAAGATGACAACACAAAAGAAGTTCTTCAAGCAGCCCAAAATCTAAAAGTCGCAAAAGTGCAAGTTTCGGGGCCCAATCCTTTCTTAACAATCCCAAGAAATGGAACTGTTGAATATACCTTCAATGTAACAAACCCAAGTTCAGAATTGTTGCGTGTCAATATTGCTTTGAATAATAATTCCAGCTATATTCCCGCAAATTGGAGAGCCAATTTAAGCACCAATCAATTAACCATTCAACCAAATCAGTCTCAGTCGGTGACTGTTAACCTTAGAAGCGGAAATAAAGCCGAATTCGGCATTGTAGCAATTGACTTCATTCCAAATGTTCAGACGCCTTACGAACAAAGCACAGGATATTTCTATGCTTTGACCGACGATACAAAGTATGCATTTTACGCATTGGGGAATTCTCCTAGCCCTGCATTTGCTTACCAAGCTATGCTAAATAACTCAAAGTATGCTAACGATGCTGCTTTACTCCCCTTTGCACTCGACATACTCAATAACTATTCAATGACAAATTTTGACCTTGCTGTACTGGGTTTTAGCTTTCGGGTTAGAGGCGTACTTGGTGGCTATTATCTTGAAAGCGCCCCACTGTTTTCTTCTTTAAACTCAATGATTTCAGCTGGTAAAAGTATTCTTTTAACTTCTGAAGTTGACCTCTCTTTCGCGTACGGAACACAAGGCTCACAAACTGCACGTGACTTTTACGCTAACAAATTGTTTATTAACAAAGCCCAAGAGCCGGTTCAAAGAGTCACCGTTAATTCAAGTGGACAAATCACTGCTGTGAATCAATATCCAGCAACAGGGGTTTCTGGCGACCCAATTGGGAGCGGAATAAACCTTACAATGAACCAATACAATCAAAGTTCCCATCCCTATTACATTGTACTTACTGACATTTTACAAATAACTAATCCCAGTAAAGCAAAAGCTTTTCTCTATTATGACAACAATCCATCTGCAATTGGTGGTGTAAGAGTGGAAATGGAGCAAAGCCGAATTGCTTACCTAACAACAGGATTCGAAGGAATTGCAAATCCAACCCAACGAAATGGCTTTGCAAACAAAATCATAGACTGGCTATTAAGTAAGCCGAGTGTAAAAGTTGGTCCTCAAATTACTCTTAGCACAACAGCAATTGATTTTGCAGAAGTTGTTGTTGGAACTACCGAGTCCAAATCCTTCGATATTTCCAATACTGGCGATGAACCTTTAATAATTAGTGAGCTTTACATCGACAGAGATTTTGATCCCGATGAAGTATTTAATATTCAAAATCCACCTACGCTCCCATTTACTATTCATCCTAATCAAAAATATACTGTTACAGTAACATTTACACCCAAAACCGAAGCGACATCCTACACTTCTTCGGTTATCATAAAATCTAACGCAAAGAATTCGCCCCAAGAGCTCGTTTCACTCGATGGTATCGGTGTTGCAGGGAATGTACCTATTATTGCTTCAAGTAAAACTGAAATTGATTTTGGAACAGTCAAAGTCCAAAGTTCAAAAGTTAGTGATGTCGATATTACAAACAACGGATATGCCGACTTGCAAATCACAAATATACAACTTGTAAATAACCCCGGTGTATTTTCAATTATGAGCTTACCTGAATTACCTAAAACATTAGGACCCGGAGAAACTTTTACCCTGAGCATCCTTTTCAATCCAACCGAAGCAATTCAATATTCTGCACTTTTAAGAATTCAATCGAATGCTTCCAATGAACCTACACTAAATATCCCATTAACAGGTCGAGGCGAAGCCGCTGGTTCCGTTGCTGAAACTGAATTCCCAGATGGCGCAATAATCTCCATTAACCCAATCCCTGTCGTAAACGAACTTACAATTCTTGCCACACTATCATCCGATATTTCCAAGGAACTTTCAATTAAAATCTACGACTTAAATGGAAACTTAATCGAGGACTTAGGAACTACGAACCTCTCTCAGTCAATTACCCAACTGAAATTCTCAACCAACTCAATACCAAGCGGAAGATACAACTTGAAGCTCCAAATCGGGAACGATGTGCAATTTATTCCATTTATTGTGGTTAAGTAATATTGAGTTTTCTCTTTTTAACGGGTTGTCCCAAAGGATTTTTATTCCAAAGGGGCAACCCTTTTATTTTGTTTAACAACGGGAGGTTATATGAAACGGATTTTCATTTTTTTGGTATTGATTTTCTTTTTTGCTCCACTAAACAAGCAATCCTCAGATGTCTTTGCTGAGCAGCCAAAGTATATTTTGTTCGATAACCTCGAAAACAAAAATTTTGTCGATAGTGCTTATTGGAATTACCTTATCGACCCACAGTATATGCCCGAAATTGCTCCATATGTGATTCGTAAGCCTTTCAACGATGTTACTTTGCAACAATACAAATTAACAGACTTCGATGTTGCCATTTTCCTTCTTGGCGATAACAAACTTAACACACGTGTTGGTAATGCAAGTGTTTTAAATGCTATTCGACAAATGATAGCTGCGGGGAAAAATTGTTTGATTATTGGTAGAAATGTCTTATACTATGCATTCAATCCTGCTGGTGGCGATTTAAACCCCGAGGTTCAAAAATTTCTTTCCGACACACTTGGAATTGAATACTTAACAAGAATGAAAGTCTCACAGCAATCGGGCAATCGAATTGAATATTGGAGCTTCAACGTTCGGGGAGCTTTTGGAGATCCAGTGGGTCAATCAATTATTAAATGGTGCAATATAGGATTTACCCCTCAACCAGGAATAACTTGGTGGCCACTTGCATTTTATCTCGAATTTGATGTTTTCAAATCGAAAGACACTGTAAAGTATCCGCCAGTAGACCATTTCATCCGAACCAACAATGATTATCCCGACGACACTATAGTTGGAATTCGAACTGAGATTGGGACTGCACGATTATGCTTCTGGAGCATAGGTTTCGAAGCATTTGCTGGCGATATTCCTCGTGCTTATCAACTTTTGCGGGCTATAAACTGGCTTAAAGGAAATATAGCCCCTGATGGAGCTGCTTATGATGTAGACCCAATTATTGTCGACTTTGGAGAAATAGAACCGGGAAAGTCCGATACAATTGAAATGAAAATCATTAGTACCGGTAAACTTGATTTAGTAGTCGAAGAAATCGACTTTTGGGAAAATCCCGACGATGTTTTCGAAATTATCTCAGGCAAAATAACTAAACCAATTACATTAAAACGCGGGCAATTCCATACAATAAAGATAAAGTTTACTCCAAAAGACAAAATAGCCTACAAAGGCTCTCTCTCGATTAAATCTAATGCATTGTATCAGGAATATCGTTATATCGAAGTTTGGGGTTATGGCGGTGGGATCCAAGCTAAGGGTCCTATTTTGGAAACAAACTTCCCCGAAAATCTCATCGATTTTGGCAAAGTCAAAAAGCCGACAAGCAAAATTATTGAATTGGTTCTAAAAAATATTGGAGACCAAACTCTCGAAATTTCAGAATTTAGAATTGATACAACTTACAATGATTATAAACGCTTCGACTTTGCCCAAGTTCTTCAAATACCGATTTACATCGAACCTGGAGATTCGGTAAAGATTAAAGTTCGCTTCTCCGCTGCAACCGAAGAGGAAAGGGAATACAGAGCACGTATTCGTGTCGTTACAAATGCCAAAGAAAATAACCAATTTTACATCGAATTGAAAGGTGAAGTTGAAGGTTTTATCTCAGTTGAAGGCGAAGTTAACAATGGCTTACCGATTAAGGTATTTTCAAATACATTAAGTCAAACTATCGAGGTAAACTTCGACAATTTTACTTCCAACAAACCGATTTCTATCTCGCTTATTAACTACCTCTCTCAAAACATTAAAGAATTAAATTTCCACCCAGAAGAGATCGCAAATAACCGTATTAACATTGATTTAAACAATTTGCCCAGCGGAGTATATTATATAATTGTCCGAACCAACGGAGAACACTTTATTTATCCATTCGTTTTAGTCAGGTAACTGACCTTTCTCTCAATCAAAAATCTTTTTTAAAGGGCTGCAATCGAAAAAGAGGCAGCCCTTGGCATTTAATTTTGAAGAAAAAATTTCAATCTCAAGTATTTGTAATCAATGAGGTCTTACAATATGTTGCAATAATTACCGAAGACGTTTATTTTTAGTGTAACAAAAATTACACCTGAACCAAGTTGTTGTATCTGTGCTTTCTGAGAAGTCAAAATTTAATGCTCAAAACAAATCTAATTGTAAATCTTCCAAAAAACGAGAAATCACAAAGACACGATAGCAATTGCCTTTTGCAAACTACTATATGAACAACGGGCTGATGCCCCTTGCACAGTTGAAGTATGAGCAAAGGGCTACAGCCCCTTATTCACTACTTTTTGTTTGCACCTTAAAACTTCAAATCTTTTATTAAAGCCTTAAAATTCAACGGTTTCGCCAAATTCCATCACTCGGCAATTTTTGCCAAGCGATTCAACTTTCTTTTTAAACTCATTCGGATCGGCGGGTATAACAGGGAACGTATTGTAATGCATTGGAATTGTTAAGACTGGATTAACAAATTCAACTGCTTTTACCGCATCGTCAATTCCCATTGTAAAGTTATCGCCAATAGGAACAAGGAAAATGTCAATTTTATCGAGCTCGCCAATAAGCTTCATATCGAGGAATAAACCGGTATCTCCAGTGTGGTAAATTGTTTTACCCCCCATTTTAATCACCACACCAGCAGGTTCTCCCATATATCTCCCATCGGGAGACGATGAACCATGATGTGCAATGGTAAATTTTAGCCGCCCAAATGGGAAGTTGTATCCACCGCCGATATGCATATTGTGTGCTTTGCAGCCATTCTCTGCAGCGTAATTTGCAAGCTCATTGACTGCGATAACCAGTGCATCGTTGTTTTTGGCAATTGTAAAAGCATCGCCAAGGTGATCTCCGTGTGCGTGTGTAAGCACAACAAAGTTTACTTTTACATCATCCACTTTGACCGGACAAGTTGGATTTCCAGTAATAAATGGATCGATGATTAGTTTGTAATTCCCATCGTCTAGTATGAAAGTTGAATGGCTTAAATAAGTGAGCTTCAACATTTCTTACCTCATAATTATTTTACGCAAAGCCAAATTAAGATTTTTCTGTAAATTAGCAAAATATGAATTTGATTTTTTATCGGAGATAAACTTGGAAGCATATACAGATGGAACTTCGCTTGGCAACCCCGGACCCGGAGCTTATTCTATCATTTTAATCTTCGAGAGTTCTCCCATAGTCCTTTCTCGTGCTTTTCGGAGAACTACAAACAATCGGATGGAATTGATGGCAGTAGTCGAAACTTTAAACTTTTGTAAAAATAACAATATTAAGTTTGTTAAAATTTATACCGATTCGCAGCTGGTTGCAAAAGCAATAAATGAGGGATGGCTTGAACGATGGAATCGCAATGGTTGGAAGACTTCTTCGAAACAAAATGTAATGAATATCGATTTATGGAAACAATTCCTTCATTACCGAAATTCTGTCCAAGCGGACATTCTTTGGGTGCCTGGGCATTCTGGTAATGCTTTTAATGAAAAAGCTGACAAAATTGCAAAACAAAAAGCCAAGGAGGATGCTATTGAAATTGACTTTGGCTTTGAACAAGAACACTCTTCTTTTTTTGATTAAATTTTGAAAACAAATGGAAAATAGGAATCTTAGGATGTCAGTTGTCGGTGTGGGTTATCTTGGTGCAATTCATACCAAATTGCTTGCAAAAAACACTCTCGCTGAGCTCTCTGGAATCTTCGACATCGATATAGAAAAAGCCAAAGAAATTGCGCAACAATATTCGACAAGAGCTTTTCAGTCGCTCGATGAAGTAATAGAATTTTCTGATGCTGTAGTAATAGCAACCCCAACAACAATGCATTTCGATTTAGCAAAACTTTTTCTCGAAAATGGAAAACATTGTTTTATTGAAAAGCCAATAACTGATCGATACCAACAAGCACTTTCGCTCATAGAATTAGCCGAACGGAATAAATTGATCATCCAAGTTGGTCACGTCGAACGCTTCAACCCTGCACTCAAAACAGTTATGCAATACGAACCCAAACCCTTGTTCATAGAAGCCCATAGATTAAGTCAGTTCAAGGCCCGGGCTATCGATGTCTCGGTTGTTTCCGACTTGATGATTCACGACATTGACATTGTCCTATGGTTGGTAAAATCTCCTGTAAAAAACATTTACGCCAACGGAGTACCCGTACTTACCGACACAATCGACATTGCTAACGCAAGAATTGAATTCGAAAACGGAGCCATTGCCAATTTAACTGCATCGCGAATTTCGGCAAAGACAACAAGAAAAATGAGAATTTTTCAAAAACAAGCTTATTTTTCTATTGATTTTGGTAATCAAAAAGTCGAAGTTTTTAGACTAACAGACCGAAATGATCCACAATCTGCTGGAACACCAGCGATGATGTTGGGAAACATTTTCGATTCTCCACGAGATGTTCAGATATTTTATGAAACTCCAAATGTCGAACCTTTAAACGCAATCGAGGAGGAACACAAAAGCTTTATCGAAGCAATACTTTTTAACAAACCAATTCCAGTTTCAGCTTTCGAGGCTTCGCAAGCGTTGAAAATAACAGAAATGATCGAAAGTAAAATTAATGAATCACTTAATCTTATTTATTGAGAAAGGATACCGCTCCGACTTTACAAAAAAATTACCGATAATACTGTCTTTGGCGGTGTTAATTTGCCCTTCGAAGGAAAGTGAATCTATTTCAAAGAATGAAATTACAACCTTGTTCGAAACCAAAAAGCCTTTAATTGAAACCACGTTCTCAAAATTAATTGAATCGGTGACAACCCAAAGATTGCCACTGCCAAAAAGTTTTGAATTCTTATCCGTTAAATTTAAGTATAATTCGATTTTCGTACCTTCACCTACAAATTTTCCATACCATCTGCCGTTTACCAAGGAAATAGTATTGCAACCGCAATCTTCGACTCTACAAGATGGCAAAATCAAAAATAAGAAAAGGAGAAAGGATTTAAAATAATGGCTCATCAAAACTTTTAGCTTTTTCCCTCAATTCGAGAACTTGTTCAATCAAATCGAAGGCATATTTTAAGGGTAATTGAGTAGCAGAATCGCTTAAAGCCTTTTCGGGTACAGGGTGAGTCTCGAAAAATAAGCCATCAACGCCAACCACAGCAGAAGCACGAGCCATTGGAAAAATAAATTCACGAAACCCTCCGCTTTGCTCACCCAACGATGGTCTTTGCAAAGAATGTGTTGCATCGTATACCACTGGACAATTGAATTTTCTCATAATTAGTAACGAACGAAAATCCACAACAAGGTCGTTGTAGCCAAAAAAAGTCCCTCTTTCAGTTAGCCAAACACTTTCGTTCCCAGTGCTGCGAACTTTTTCCACAGCTTTTCCAATATCCCAGGGAGAAACAAACTGTCCTTTCTTGATGTTTACTATCTTGCCAGATTTCCCCGCGGAGAGTAACAGATCCGTTTGCCTGCAAAGAAATGCTGGAATTTGAACAACATCAAAATACCTGGCAAACTTTTCGACATCTATTGCGGAATGAACATCGCTCAATATTTTAAGCCCGAAGGTTTGTTTGACCTCATAAAGATATTGAACAGCAAGTTCATCTCCTATTCCAGCAAAAGACTTGATGCTTGTTCGATTAGCCTTTCGATATGAAGCTTTAAAATAAAATTGAATTGGCAATTTTTTTTCGATATCGACAAAAACTTGTGCAACTTCGAAAAGCAGGTCCCTCGTCTCTACTACACAGGGACCTGCTACGACAATAAATTTTTCCATCGAGCTATTTAGCAATAATCATTGGAACAATTTGGACAAAACTACCCGAACGCAACTTCAAATAGTACACCCCGTTTCCAAAGTCGGAAACATTAAGATACAGGCTATAATTTCCAGCTTTCAATTTCTCTTCGAATATTGTTCTAACTGCCCTACCGTATACATTGAAAATGGATATCTCTACAAAATCATCAAAAGCTACTCCAAAACTAATTGTAACTTCATTTTCAGTTGGATTTGGCTCCGGTGGATTAAGATAATATTTATAGTCGGAAACAGTTATCAAACGACCATCAACAAAACATACATTGGAAAGTATAATTTTCGAAACAATATCCAGAGGCGAAATGCAGCCATTGCTTCGAAAATCAAAATCGAAAGTAGATTCTTTAACATCGCCAAGGAAAACAGTAAAATCTATTGTGAACAGCTCGAAGTCGAATGGTGTATTGATTGTACCAGTTCCTTTCAAGCTGATGTGTCCGGGTTTAATAACTTCAGGTGAATTCCAGGTCCAATCTTTCAAACTTGGAGAAGGAAGGATTGTATCGATTCGAATCATCCTGTGATTATAAAATATATCAAGATACATCGAGTTTATAATTCCATTGTAGAGTTTAGGAGTTCGAGCTTTAACAGAAAGTTTCCTCGAAAACATAGGTTCTAAACGCCACTCGGGATTATCGCTATAAAAATCGAGCAGAACGCCTGTGCCTTTGAGCTGAACAATTATGTCGAGGTCAATTGAAGTTGTTAACTTTAATGTTGCTTCGTAATTTTTAGCCTCAGGCGGTTCAAATGTCAATTTAAGAACTACAAAATTGCTTGGTGGAACAACAATCGGAAAATTCTCGTTCAATCTAAAGGCCTCGGCTCCTGCGCCAGCAATTTCAAAACCAGTTATAGTAATTGGAGTTTGCCAGCTATCGTTTGTTAACTTTAAATCATAATGATTTTGATCACAAATCAAACTATTGCCAAAGTCGACGGAACTAACGGTGCTCAAACCAAGACCATCGCATTCTGCATCGAATGTTGTATCTACCCGTGGATTAGGATTAGGACCTGGCGCTGCGTCGTGCTGGATTTCAATTAAATCGGCTCTAGTTCCCGGAGTTTTTGGAGTGAAATAGACTTCATATATCTTACTCGTGGATTTAGGAATAACCACATTTTCAGGTGCAGAATTAACCCAGTTGAAGTCGCCAGTCTTATATTTAAAGTCCATTTTATAAATGAACAAATCGGCAGTGGTGCTTGGATTCGATACTTCTAATTCTGCCATTCCGCGTTCACCAGGTTTGACTGCATCCAGACAGGTCCATTTCAACTCTATTCGAGGAAGAATACCTTCGCCTTTAACGTTTGCAAGCAAATCGTTCAAAAGACCTTCAAATTTGACAATTATAGTGTTTGAATAGGATACTTCTTCGTCGGGAACAAATCTTATCGGTATCAAAAGACTATCGTTCTGTGGAATTACCACTGGAAAGTTCACAGGGGGTTGATTGATAAATTGAAAATTCGGAACCTGATCTTGAAAAGAAATATCGATTAATTTTTGAGGAATAGAGCTCCTGTTAATAATCAATAAATTTGTATCATTTAAGGTTTTCAACCTCCTACCATTCCAATCTATAGATTGAATAAGAATATCAGCATCGACGCCAGTGCCAATAAGCTCGGTCTCGGGACTAATGCAACCAGTGGGAAGCTCAAACTTCAATGTGGCTTTCCTTAAGCCTGCACCAGAAGGTATAAAAGAGACCTCCAAATCGAGACAAGAATCGGGCTTTACAATTAGGCTATTGAATGGCACCGAGAAGTCGGATGCATTCTGTCCATAGATTACTAATTTAACTGGGACGGAAGCTGGATTTGTATTCTTAAAAATACATTTAACCAACTTAGTAACTTTCACACTCAAATTCGATGGTCCAAGATTAACCTGTGGAACCGATTCGCCTGAACAAACCCCGACACCGCTCAAATTCAATACCAGGTCTGTTCCACAATCGGGTGTAATTATCAATTGAGCATTCCTTGGTCCTACATCTCTTGGTTCAAAAACAATTTCAATCGGAAGACATTCTCCTGGCATAATTTTTCTTCCGACCAATGAAAACCCCAATTTGAAATCACTTTGGTTTGCACCAGTAATGGTATTACTAACGATAGTAATAGGAACATTTCCTGTATTACAAATAAAATCATTTACAACAGAGTCGATCAGCAACCCAATAGTGCATTCAGCAAAAACAAAACTGTTATTCGCAAATTTCCAAACTGGGGACTGTACAGAGAAAACTGTATCACTTATATCCTCGCTTCCTGGACTTCCTCCATATCTTCTAATAAACACATCATTCTTTCCTTTGCTTGTAATCACAATGTTGTCACTTTTGAGTGTTCCGGTAAAGCTACCAACTTCGTATCGATCACCATTTCCATCGAAAGCAACGGCTTTAGAGAAAGTTCCATCGTCAGTTCCACCCTTTTGAGTGTATTTTATCGACAAGTCTGGATATAAAACTCCAGTAAACGTGGTTGGTACAGTTACTTTGGGCAAGGAATAATTTACAGTTTGAATTTGATTAATATATTCTCCCAGTATGATTATTTCATCAGGGTTCGGTGGTTCATTTACTTTGTATTTAATCTTTTGTCCCCAAGCTTTAAAAGTATTATAAGTTTCATTTGGACCAATCAGAGTAACAAGTGGAGTGGAACCACTTGCCGGAAACTTAGCTACAAAACAATAAGGCGCCCCAGCAATTGGAATGTTAGGGGATATATATCCAAAGGTTGCAGTCTGCTGGCAAGTTCCAACTACATATGCATTACCAGCCCTGTCGACACAAATTCCAGCAGCGGTATCAACTCCGTAACCACCCGCAGACTGCACCCAGATAAGGTTACCGTCACGATCAAACTTAGCTACAAACAAATCATATCCACCAACACTGCTAAGCCTTTTATTATTTTCAAATTCCATTGTTCCAGTAAAAGAACCACAGATATAAACATAGGAATTATCTTCTGTGATAGCAATGCTACGCCCAAAATCCTCCTCGGCCCCACCGACTGCCTTTGCCCAAATATAAGAAGAAACAGGAGCAACTGTTGCTTTAATGCGGTAGTTATTGCCACCAACAGGTGGTATCCACTTGTACGACAACCCACGAACATTCGAGGCAAGTGAACGCCACGAAGACCCGCCATCGGTACTGTAAAACAAATTAACAGGTTTATCGGGTTCAACTCCGCTCCAGATGATATTAACCGTATCACAAACCGAATAAATTTCGCCCCCATTAGGAGAAATAATCCTTACTTGCGAAATTCCACCAATCAACTTAACTTGAGCTGGGCAAGGCTTAGCCGTAATGTACATAGTTGCTTCACGATAGGTCCTTGTTGAGCCTTGCGTAAATCGTATTCTTATAGTTCTCGAACTCCCAGCTTGAATAGTAAATGGCGGGGGGCCACCTGTTCCACCAACATCCCAGTTAACAACTTGAAAAAATGTGGTTGGTATTATTTTAATTTCCGAAATTGAGTAGTCTGTAACTGGTGAATTAATAGTTATATCTAACTCATTAGATTGATTTGGTGCAGGATCGAGAAAATCGTAGATGTTCCCGTCGATTGGTAACTTTGCAATGCTAAATAGAGGTGCCTGGTAAATTCGCTCTATCGTAACAGCCTGCCGCTTGAAAACAATTCGAATATCCCGAGTTAAATCAAGCTTATCGCAACCAAACTCAGTTATCCAGGTCAAATTACAAAGTTGCTTCCGTTGAATATCCAAAGCAATAAATCGATAAATATTTTCAAGCTCATCTTTATTTTCAACCTTGTATGCCTTGCCCCCTGTTTTGGATGATATTTCTTCCAATGATTTATGCATAGGCATTGCAAGTGTAATTGCATAAACCTGGGCGTTAATCCTTTGTAATTCCTTAACTATGGAATCAGTTTTGGGAGGTTCATTCGGTTCTCCGTCTGTGAGAAAAACTATTATCCTTCGTTTGGTAGGATCAGGGGAACCATTTAAGAAAAGATTAATAGCACCATTATCCCTATCCAAAAATGGTGGTTCATATTTAGTTCCTCCACCAACCCAGGTATTATTAAGCGAATCAATAATCTCTTTTTTGTTGTCGGTGAAATTGCAACGGATGTAGGCAAAATTCCCAAAAGAAATAAGAGCAACTTTCGTTCCAGTTTTGAAGTTAATTGTATTTACAAAAGCCTCTACACCAAGTTTGACCCAATCCCAGCGCCTTTCCCCAGCTTCGTTTGTCAAAAGCATAGAAGTACTCTGGTCAACAATCAAAATAATGCTCACCGCTGGTTCTACGAGTGTATCTTTACATTCAACTTGCACGGTGGAGTTCATATTTTTCCCACGCTCAAAAACATCGAAATCGCTTGGCTTCAAATCTTTGTAACTTTGACCAGCAGCATCTAAAGCAATGAATGTGCAACGAATAAGCGGAAACTTTGAAGCATCCACTTCCGAGATTGAAAAGGTAGCCTCCTGACCGAATAATTTGATGCTGAATGATAGAAACAACAATAAAAAGACCATTCTTTTCATTTTTTAACCTTTATTTATTTATTAATACTTTTTTCAATATTCACATTATTTCCATACAAATTTAGTAAAAACTCGAGATTTTTTGTATCAAAACTAGCAATTCCGCCAATTGGGAATGTAAAAAACTTACTTGTGTGTCCAAATGGAAAATTAATTAACACTGGAAAATCATATTTTTTAAAGGTTTGATAAAAAATTTCTCGAAGTGTAAAAGAATAATCGGGATAAAAGTTTCTCCTGCTATCCAATTTCCCAAAATACCCAAGTACAACTCCTGCGCAATCCTCGAATTTTCCAGCAAGTTCAAGTTGTTTCAACATCCTATCAATTTTGTAAGGATGTTCAGAAACCTCTTCGAAAAACAAAATCTTCCCACGACTATCAAAATCAAAACGTGTTCCCAAAAGTGATACAAAATTAGACAGGTTACCGCCTACAAGTCTTCCAGTTGCTTTGCCTTCGTTTAATACATTTTCTTTTGAAAATTTGTAAACGTATGGCAAATCTGTTCGTAAATTGTTCTTAAATAATAAATAATCTAATACTTTCCGGGTAAATCCATCAAGACTAAAATTTCCCGTTGGTCCATGAAAAGTTACCAAACGACTTTTAAAGGATATGGCGTTTAAAAGCACAGTAATATCGCTAAACCCGAGAAAAATTTTAGGATTTTGTTTGATTAAATCATAATCAATTAAATCTAATATCCGTATCGATCCATAACCACCACGAGCAGCAACAATAGCATTAATCGAAGGATCCGAAAAAAATTTATTTATCTCGTTAGCTCGAAATTTATCGTCATTAGAAAGGTAACGAAATTTTTTGTCTCGGAAAGTTACTGTTTCTCCAACAATAACTTTACAACGATGGTTTAAAAAGTAATTAACAAAATTACGGATTTCCCATGCGTTGCTGGGGCTGGCGGGAGCGGTAAAAGCAACTGTGGCACCTTCCGAAAGTGGAACTGGAACAACAAAATCACTATCCAGAACAACTTCGTTTGTTCGAACAATTCCACTTGGCACAGAAAGTGCCAACATCGTTAGTCCCATTGTTGCCAAAAAATCTCTCCTTCCCCTATCCATCAAACTAATCCTAATAATAATATAAATACAGAAAATAAGTTACAAAATTCGTAAAAATTTCGTTAAAATTAGTAATTTTGTAATTGTTGGAAAGGTGCAGGAGTGGCTGAACTGGCACGACTGGAAATCGTGTGTACGGCCAAAAGCCGTACCGAGGGTTCGAATCCCTCCCTTTCCGCTAAAAAGCCACTGATTAGGTCAGTTCTCTCCCTTAAAAACTCTAGATTTAGTTTTCAGGGTGTACATCTTATTTGCTAAGAATAATCTTTTTCTTAGACTCCAGAAATTAAATTATATCATCCAATTGCTCACAGTGCTTTTTCTATCCCAAGTTCCTCCATCATCTGATTTGCCTCTAAATTATCTGGTTCTAATTTCAAGACCCAATCAAGCATTCTGCGAGCTTCTTCGAAATCCTTGACTTTTACAAAACACTTTGCAGAGCCAAGATAGGCTGTTACATTCCTATTATTTAACTTCAACGCCTCGGTAAACAACTGCAGCGAATTTTCGACATCCCCCATATCGAACATAATATTTGCCATATCGACCAAAATCACATCAAGTGAATTGCCTAAAACAGATTCAAAACGTCTTGCGTTCCACTGCGAAACTAAATCCGTGTATTTTTCTAATGCCTCGACAAGATTTCCCTGCAAATATAATATTTTCGACTTTAGATACAATAGGTCAATATTGTTTGGATTAATACTTTCAACAAGGCTAAGATATTCAGAAGCTTTATAAAAGTCTGATCTCAATATGTGTATGATCGAAATTCTCAAATAATAAAAGATTTTATATTTATTCGGTAGGAAATCAATTTGTGCAGATAATTTTTTATATATTTCAAAAGCCTCGTCAAGCATACCATTGCCAAAGAATCGCTCTGCTTCGCCAAGTTCAATTTGAGCATCAATTTTATCGACCAACTTCTGCGCTGCTCTTTTGGAAAGATCTTTGCCATAAAGATAATCTATTCGGGAAAGCAGCTTCAATGTGGAACGTTTCCACGTCCAATATTTTCGAGCATAACTGGACGCCAAAATTCCACGAACAGTTATGTCGGCTGGATTTTGATAAATCGACCTCATCAAGTTAGTCAGATAATCACTGTCGGGCTCAAGCAAAAAAGCTTCGCTCACCAGCGGGTCGTTATCAATATAATTTCCAATAGAAATCCTATAGGAAGGAATTTTCCAGGCAAATTCCTCGAGTACGAAATCTTCGGTTGCTCCGCCTTCAGTTACTATCACAGGTAAACCACAAGCCATCGCCTCCAATGTTGGAAGAGAAAAGCCTTCGCCACGATACGGCGAAACATAAACATCGCAAGCTCTATACAAACTCGCCATCTCTTCTTCAGTGAAGTAATTCTTATAGTAAATAATCTCGGGAGCATCGGGCGTTTTCTGTATTCTCTCTATCAATTGCTCGGAAGTTTGACCACGATAGACAGATTCCGTCCCCATATCTTTAACCACAAGCACCACATCGTCACGAGAAGTAAATGCACTTACAAAGCTTTCCAACAATATATCAAACCCTTTCCTGTAAGTAGTTCCGCCCACAAACAAAAACTTTAATTTTTTATTTGTTGGCAAGGGGTACTTACTACCATTTGGCTGAAAAAGTTCTGGATCAATACCGTTCGGCACGACTTGAACTTTATTGAAAGGTAAACCACTATTTAAAAATGCTTGACGGGTATAATTCGAAGGAACCCATAGTTCATCGGCATATTGGAAAAATTCAACAAAGCGTCGCGGCAAAGTAGAAAACTCCCAAGGCTGCATAATTACCCATTTTGCACCTTGAGGTGGTTCGGTTTTCGGTGGCCATTGATGTCGTACCCACAAATACGGTAACTTCTTTACCTTTTCCGATGGTTCCTCCCTAAACCTTATATCAAACTTTGCCAGTTTTTCATATTTTGGATTACCCTGTGGCAAAAATTGTTCTGTTTCGTATGGCACAATTGTAACTTCAACTAATCCGGTATCAATCAAATTTGAACAGTGCTCCCGATTTATTAGAGCAAGTGAATGATATACGAATTGTGAACCTTCCCAAACCACGTTAAGCTCGGGTTCAAGTTCATCACTATCTTTTGTGTTGTAATTCAAAGTTTCGTAGATTTCACCCTTTTCTTGTTCTACCTCAATTTTCCCCTGTTCAGCGGTCAAAAGTTGCTCCAAATCATTTAAATCAAAAACTTTTTCATCTGAAATTTCAACCAATGATGTAGCTTTTGGCTCTGTTTGCTCTTGGAGTTTCTTTGCAAAGTTTTGACTTTCAACAAGACTAGCCAGAAAAGAAAACTCTTCAGGTAGAGTAACTTTTTCTTCTTTGGTTGGTTGAGGCTCGGGAACCATTTTTTCGGTCATTTGAAATTCAGCCTTTTCGGTTTCGGTAAAAAATTCTTCGATTGTTAACTGTTTGGGAACCCTAAAAGTAACATTATATGTATAAGAATCCGAAGTTTCATCTTCCATTGCAAAATGGATTATTTCGTAGCCAAGACCCTCGAAAGCATCCTGAACTTCAGTTGGTAAAATCTTTGGCTTTGTGAAATTAACTGTTGAGAGCTTAGGACTTGCCAATAACCTACTGGTTACAATCAATTCATATTCTTTTGGATTTACCAATGTCCCATTTATCAAAGCATTCAAAATTTTCTCCAAATGTGCTATGTATTCACTAAACGAATAGTATTGTTTCAAATTCATTCGCATCTGCTCGACAACTTCAGGATTGAGTATGCAATACCGAATTGCACTTACGAGTGAATCAATATCATCGGGGTCGAAAAGGAAGCCGTTGACTCCATCGACAACAAAGTCCGGGATACCACCAATATCCGAGCCAATAATGGGCAATCTCATAGCATTAGTTTCTGTTAAAACAAATGGTGCAGGGTCTTCATAAATTGCAGGTAAAACAGCACAATCGATTTCCTTTGCAATTGTTGGAAGGTCATCCCCTGTATATTCGCCGTGGAAATAGACATTCTTTTTTCTGTTCAATTCTTGAAGCTGGTTAAAATATGCTGAACCACTAAATCCATAAACGTGAAACTCAGCATCAGAGGGAAGAAAATATTGTGCAGAAAGAACAAAATTATGAACACCTTTTGTTGGGTATAATCCACCAAGATAACCAAATCGTATACGATTAGGAATTTTCCTTCGAGCTTCAACATTCAACTCCGGTAGCGCCCACAACCTGTCGGCCGTTGGATTTATTTGGTGTACTACAATGATTTTCTCATCATTCCCAACGAAGTCTTTAAAAATTTTCTTCTGCCGACGCGAGACAGCAAGAGTCAAATCTATAAATTCGCTTATTAATTTCCTCGAATACTTAATTCTTTCTGAATAAAGCAATTTCTTTTCAGGAAACTTTTTAGCAAGTTCCGAATTCTGAAAAAAATCAACCGATTTCCATCGTTGCAAATCTGAATTTATCATATATAAGTCAGGATCAATTAAATAGTAATTATAAGGGGTAAAAATCGTCGGCAAACCGTAATTCTTCGATATTTCGGGAAGTGAAAGGGTAAGGCCATGGAGATTGTGAAAATACACAATATCGGGCCCTACTTTCTCTAAAACCTCGCGAAAGGCATTTTCAACCATTTTATCCGATATTTCTCGTTCCGGGTTAAGTGGGTCCTTAAATGCTGCTGGCCGATTATATAAACCGTATAAGTTCACCCTATCTTCGACAAATTCCTCAATTGAATATGGAGGCATACTACTATCGTATCGTAGCGAAGCAAAAAAGACAGAAACATCCCAACCCCTTTTCGCAAGTTCCAAAGCCAAAGTCCTGGGGAATGTGGTTCCTCCACCAGTTTCTTTCCATCCATACATCACAAACAAAACCTTTTTCATATCCTTTCTAACCTCCTCTTTTTTATTCATCAAAATTTTTGTCAACAATCTATTGTTTGGAATGATTCCAAACGGAACCTTTGAATCTTCAAATAAATTCTGGTTCAAAATTACTGAATTTGCCCATTGTAATTGCATATCGGTGAACAAGTCTTTGTGTTTTTCTACTATTCTCGCTTTATAAAATGAATCCATTTTAATATTCTTTGTTTCTATCTTCCAATAATCGTTTGTTTTTGATATAACGCAAGGCTCGGAAATATGAACGCCAAAAATCCCATTTTTCCCCAATTGCAGGAAGTATTCCCAAAGTGAATATCCCAAAGGAAAAGACTTGTCCAAATCCCCGTTTTCGATAAGAATTCTTCTGGGAAAGAAGCAATAACAAGGTATAAAACTAAATTTTTTTAACTTATCAAAACTGAAATCTATCGATGTTACAACTCTTTGTTCATCTTTTAAAATGTAGTCGGAGTACAAAAATTTGTCCTGTTCTTTATCTTTGAAAAAATTTAAAGCATATCGGAAATAATCGGGCAAAACTTCGTCGCCTGCATAAACAAAGCAAATATATTTCCCAAATGCAGTTCTACAAGCAATATTTCGAAAAGCTATTTCTTCGGATTCTTCTATGAATCCTTTGTTCGCAATAACTTCAAGATTAAATAAATCTTGAAAAGAAAGCGAATGAACAGTTCGCTCGAAATCTTCGACCGAAGTCCCCTTTCGTTTAATTACCACCAATGAGATAATATCATTGTTGGGATTTTCGATATGATACGGAAGACTGGTTAGAGTATTTTTCGTTAAATAATTGATTTTGTCTTTACCAAATCTTTTCTCAATTGCTTTTTTAAAAAAACTATCCATTAAAGTTTCTTCTGTACCTTGCAAAAGACTTGGTTCAGAGATATAGTTCAACCCTAAAATACTATTCAACTTCACAACGTTAAAGTGAGTAGTTATAAGAAAATCAAAAAAGTTTAAATAATTGAATTCCACCTGTCCATTTAATTTCGAGAGAAATGCTAAAATTACATCCCTTTTTATGAGAATCAACGAAGGTAAAAGTTCAAAATCGAGCGAGAAATTTTGAATATATTGTGGAAAATTTGTCGAAATTAAGCTTTTGGTATTTTCGAATACCTCATTTTCATTAAAACCAAGCAAAAAGTCTGAGTACCCACCTTCGAGATTGTTATTCAATACAAAATAGTACAGCATCGTCAAAGCATCGGGTCGCAGACTATAATTACCACAGCAAATTCCAATGAACTCTGATTCAAAATCTTCAAGAACCGATTGGATTTTATTTAAGCTAATTGTATTCAAAAAACTAAAAGATTTGTTTTTTTCAAGAAGAAGATTGCGGACTTTTTCTAGCAATGCTATTTCTTCTTTGTCCTGTGTGAAAATTGAAATTGAACACCAGCCATCCTTAAAAGCAGTTTGTTTAAAAAGGCTATAAACCGATTCATCTTTCTTCCACCGGTTAGAAATCGAAAAGTAAAGAATGCTTAAATGAATGTTATTCGCACTTCCCATTTCAACAAAAATTGGCTAATATTCTTCAAAATTACCCTAAACACATTTAAAAATATATATAAAAAATGTTTTTTCAAAATCTATGCCATAAAAATTTAATTTATAATAGTTTATTTAATTTTTAAATTTCTTGAAAGTTCATACCTAATGCGACATTTCAAAACTTAATTCAAATCAATGGCAATTAACAAAAGAATTCTACTTTTGTTATTGAAAAAAATTTTTTAAATTTGACTTTTAATAAAGTTTATTCAAATGAAAAATTTTTTTAAAAGTTGCACAATATTATTAAAATCATTTTTATTTGTGTTATTTTATCTCCCTACTTTTACATATAGTCAAAACAAGTATTTCAACGAATTAACAATTGGGAAAGGTGGTGGTTTCACCAATCTTATTTCTGGCTACGTAATAGACTCTCTGGGTAATGTTTTTCAGTGTCACGGTCGAATAGACTGCCAAAAAGATTCTTTAATAAAAACCATAGACAAAAAGAATATGAAAAAATTACAAAAATATATCACACGTAATTCTTTGACCAAGATCAGCGTTTTTGAACCAGGCAATATTTACAATTTTATCCAAATCGTTTTAGCCGATAAAACATTCAAAATAGTTTGGAATCCATACAATAAAACAACAATTAATAAAAAGTTAAACCAAATTTTTTCGAAAATTGAATCATTTGTTAAGTAGTTTCTTAAACAAAATGAGGGTGTTATGAAAAAGATTTTAATCTTTTCAATAGCACTTTTCCTTTCCCTATTACACGTCACCTTTTCACAATACAATACATTACAAATTTTAGAACAAGTAAAACAGCACAAAACTCTCCCAAAAAAGCAGGAGACCTTGCAAAAAGATGCTATCAGTAAAATTTCCAACAGCCTTTCGCGTACTCAGCATCTTTTTCCTAAAACCAAAAACCCAAGCTCTTCTAATTCCTTGCCATCAATTCTTAATTTATCTTTTCCTAATAATGCTAATTCGAATTCTTTTTATTTAGTCGAGGATTTTCGCATTCACTGGGATAAGAACTTTAATACCCCAAGATTTATTGAACCCCAAAAACTCAATGTTTTAGTAGGCTCCAAATATCATAATTTTGCCCTTGGTAACGCATTTTATGCTTTTGTCGAAAATTTTTCGAATTTATTTCAATTAAAAGACCCTAAAAACGAATTAAAAGAAAAAGAAAACATCGTTACATCTGACAAATTTGTTGTAATTCGGTATTCCCAACATTACAATGATATTCCAATTTGGGGTAAGGAAATCCTTGCTCATTTCAACAAAACAGGTGAACTATCACTTATTATTTCAAACATTGTACCAACTCTTAATATCAAATTCCCTAATAATGTAAAAATTAATCAATCCTATGCAACATCAATCGCATTAAATGATTTAAGAAACAAAACTATATTTGAAGAAATACCTGAACCATTGATGAAATATTTTTCAAACCAGCTTCAAAAGACCGAGCTATATTATTTCTGGGACGACCCCGCACAGGTTCCAAAACTTGTTTGGGTTGTTGAATTAAGACCAAACCTATATGAAAAATACAGATACTTTATCGACGCAGAAACTGGGACTATCGTCCAATATTACCGTGCTAATCCAAGCGATGGTCCAACAACTGGTATGGGTATCGATCTTTTTAACGTAAACCGTAAACTTAATGTCTTCCTAAATCAGGGAAGATACTACTTGGTCGATGCAACTAAACCAATGTTCAACAATAATATCTCTAAACCTGATGGTGTTATCGTAACTTATACAAACAATTATTCAGACCTTTCAAAAACTTCCAGACCAAATGTTGTTTCCTCCAACTCATCAACCTTCAATGACCCTGTGGCAGTTTCTCTGCATTACCATATGGGTTTAGTTTACGATTACTACTACACAGCTTTCAATAGGAACTCCATCGATGGAAACAAAAAAAATGTTGTTGGAATTATTCACGTTACAGATAATGGTCAATCAGTAGCAAATGCCTTTTGGACTGGTGAGTTTATGGTTTTTGGTGATGGCGACAATGCCTTTTTACCATTGGCAAGAGGCCTGGATGTTGTTGCACATGAATTCACTCATGGTGTGGTACAATACACTGTAGACCTCGAATATAAATTTCAATCTGGTGCACTTAATGAAGGATTTGCAGATTGGGGCGGTGCTATGGTCGACCGTGAAGATTGGCTTATAGGCGAAGATGTTGTAAATCCACAATATTTCCCTTCCGGAACTATGAGAAATATGAGCGACCCGCACAATCAGGCATACCCTGGCCATCCAAATTGGCTTCCTGCTCATATGAACGAATACCAAGACCTCCCGCTTGAGAAAGATAATGGAGGAGTCCACATCAACGTTGGAATTATAAACAAAGCTACATATCTGATTGGGAACGCAATAGGAAAGGATAAACTCGAAAAAATCTATTACAGAGTATTAGACAAAAGATATCTTACCAAACAAGCAAACTTTATTGATTTTCGTATTGCTTGTGAGCGTTCTGCAAAGGAATTGTTTGGTGATAATTCAACTGAACTTCTGGCGGTAAAGAATGCTTTCGATGATGTAGGAATTGGTTCTTCCGGTGCTAGCTCCCCCGAACCCGACTTGCCCCCTGTCCGTGGAAATCATTACATCCTTGCAGTCGACCAGCAAATGAATTATCTTTATAGATTAAACGAGATTTTAAGATCTCCATCCGATATCATTAAAATCAGCAATAACCCCGTTTTTACTGAATCAGGAAGCGTTATAGCTCCTCTCGAAAATGGTGCTGGTGCTTTCTACATAGACTTTAACAACAATATCAGATTTATCGATCTTAATAATCTAACCGACGAAGAGATTGCCGGAGAGGGAATTTACCGTTCTATTGCCATTTCAGGCGGGAAATTCCCCAAAATTGCAGTAACTTTAACAGATTATTCGCCTCAAATTTTAATCTACGACATAAATTCCGACTCAGTCAAAATCATCGACCTTTATACTCCTACAACTACTCATACTGTTGAAACAATTGAACCCCTTTTTGCAGTTAATCTTTCTTGGACACCCTCGGGGAAATATCTTGCTTACGATGTTATAAATGTAAGATTTGAACTTAATGGCGACACTACCTATTACGCCGAAGTTAATTTACTGGACCCTAATAGTGGGCGAATTTTAAGAATTACCCCTCCTATGCCTTACGGAATTCATCTTGCTTCGCCTACTTTCTCTCAAACTAACGACAATAGAATAGCTTTTGTGATTTGGAATGAATTTACTAATACTTCAAGTATTGTGATTGGCGATTTATACACGGGAAATGCTTCGCAAATTGTTCAATCTTCGCTTCTTTCTGATCAAATTTCTACACTAACTTTCTCGCCCAACGACACTGCAATTTTATTTCAGTCGTTTCAGCCTTCCTATAACCAATATGTTTTATACAAAATTAAGTTGAAGTCAGACAAATTCTCCCCCGATGGTTATCCTTATGTCTATGCTACTGAAGCTGGAATTCCTCGTTGGTATGCTGTTGGTATTCGGAGTTCAGCAGATTTAGAGACACAAACTGTCATTCCATTTCAAATTACCAACTACGATAACGAAATTAATATTTCTTTACCTGATTCTTTGTTTAATGAATCCATTACAGTCAGTTTGTATAACATCCTGGGACATCTATTAATCACCAAAAATTTTAACTCATACGTAAACCAGGTCAAACTCAATCTTGATGGTTACCCATCAGGAATTTATCTTGTCCAAATTCAAATTAGACACCAAGATTATGTTTCAAAAATTATTTTTAATTATTGAAACTTCTTATTAAATTTTTTGCAAAAATTTAAATTTTTGTTATATTGCATTTTCATTTCCAGGAGGTTTTATGAAAATATCAACAAAAGTATCCCTTAATGTTTTTCTAACAATTTTTGTTTTTGCATCTATTGCTATTTTACTCATTATAAGCATTGCAAAGATTTTGAAACTTTCTGAAGCATTCAAGGAATTACCCGAACTTCAAAACAAACTGGCCACTTTGACTATTCAACATTACGAGTGGCTCGAAGCATTAGGTGTGGGAACTTTGCTTTTGGACAAAACTTTCACCAAAGCAAAAGATCCAACTAAGTGCGATTTAGGGAAGTGGTACTATTCTTACACCCCTCCTGAACATTTAAAAGATGTTTACGCCAAAATCGAGGAACCGCACAGAAATTTTCATGCAACAGCCGAAAAAATTATTAATGCCAAAAAC
>Ga0197142_1000808_pt1 | contig 29353 bp, 30 predicted proteins | sample GBS60_MetaG_FD_148614 | JGI IMG/M metagenome (GOLD analysis project Ga0197142, IMG submission 148614) | Sediment microbial communities from Great Boiling Springs, Gerlach, Nevada, United States - GBS 60_MetaG | ecosystem: Environmental > Aquatic > Thermal springs > Hot (42-90C) > Sediment... | reverse complement strand
TCCATATTTATAATTGAAGTTAATCCCAATAAAATCGAAAAACATTAAAGTCACATTTGATTGGTAAGCTTCTCCGAATCTTGTTGCATCACGATAGTAGTCTAAAATTAATGTATCCATATCAATCTGTGCTCTATCGAAATTTGTGTTTGTCCAGTTAAATTCTTTTCCAGTTCCGAAACTGAGTTTTATCGATTGAATTTTATAACCAAAACTTTCGCTCTCTCCTAATGCAATTTGATAATTATTTAGTTTGATCGGATTATCCACATTGGCTTTATAATAATTTTGGTTATTAAGTGATAGTGAAAGATATCGGTCTTTTATACCAATTAGGTAGCTTCGATTTTTTGTAAAAGTTCTGGTGTATCCAAGTTGAAAATCAAAAGTTCCAATATCATGAAACTTCTGAGAAGAATTTTTGTGAGCAAAACGATTAAAACCATAATTTACTTTCAAATAAGGATGGGATTCTTTTCTAAAACGAAAGCGAAATTCCTTGAATTCAAAAACATCGTTATCAGTAGTATCTGAAAATTCTTCATCAATATTTATTTCATAATCATGATCGATATAAATAGTAGTGTCTTTTTTTACTTCTTCTTCCTGAGCTAGAAGATTTTGAGGATAATTTGAAATTAAAAGTGAGATGATAAATAGAACTAATATTCTCATTTTACTCTCCATTTTTTTTGAGACTTATTCGATTGACTTAAATCAAAGTTTCATTTGATAAAATTCTGACCTGAGAATTGCCATAAGATGAAAATCACAATATCGATTATGGTGATACATAGCTTCTCTTAAAGTTCCTTCAATCTTAAATCCACATTTTTCATAAGCACGAATAGCGTTTTTATTCTCAACAGCTACATGCAGTTGAATTCTATTTAAGTTCAAAATGTCAAAACCATATTCAACCATTAGTTTTGTTGCTTCTGTTCCAAATCCTTTAGACCAGTGTTCAGGATTCCAGATTGCGAGAAAGAAAGTAGCCATTCTACTTACATAATCAATTCTCACAAATGATGTTAATCCAGCTGGTTCATCAGTTTCCTTGTCAACTATTGTAAAAAGTAAATTTTCTTTTGTACTTGTTTGTGCACTGATTTCAGCTTTAACCTGTTCGTATGTCATTGGAAAGAATAAGAAAAGTGTCTCTCTGACCTGAGGATTATTTTTTCCGAAATAAAAAAGTTGTAAATCATTTTCTTCAACAGGTCGTAAGTAAATTTTTTCTCCTTCAATAAATTTGACCTTTAGGTTCATAATTCATCCCCATTTATTTCTTCTATAAGTGGCAGTTTAGGTTCAACCATCACAACTTTCTCTCTCTGTAATTGAACTGTGCCAGGAGGCAATCCTTTTCGTTTTATGACATATTTTTTCTCGGTATATGAAACAGGAACGAGCTTTGAATGTTTAGCTTTGCTATAGTACGCTGCTATTGATGCAGCCTGTTCAATTATATTCTTAGGAATGATTTCGTTTTTGTTTTGTCTTCTGAGTATTACATGTGAACCACTCACTCCACGAGCATGAAACCATAAGTCATCACTTTTTGCAAATTGTGTCGTTAACAAGTCATTTGATTTACTGTCTTTTCCAACATATACATCGTATCTATTCTCAAGCTTATAATGTCTGAAATGCTTCTCGATTGAATCTTTTTCAGATTTAGTGTTTTGCTTATCCATAAATTTTTTTAGTTCCTTTATGTTAGTTGAATTCTCAATTTCATCAATTTGATCTTTAATAACTTCGAGTTGTTTTTCTGTTTTAATGATCAACTTTCGTAATGCATCAATTCTTGATTTTTCCTCTCGAGCTTTATCGAAATAACTTTCTGCGTTCTGGAAAGGTGATAAAGTTGGGTCGAGTTTAATTGTATAAGATTTACCATTAAATTCTGTTCTAAATGTTTTTGAGCCTTTTTTTATTTCATTTGCGTGTATGAGAATTAAATTTCCTTTTTGTCTGAACTCTTCGGAATGGTCGATAAAGTTCTCGGGTTTTTTCAAGTCCTGTAATTTTTTAAAATGATGTTCATAATCAGTCTTCAGTTTTTTTAGTAGCTTTTCTTTAATTGAGTTTAGATCTTCATTTTTTTGAAGTGAAAAATATGAATTAATAAGATCTCTGAATAAATTTTCAGAATATTTGAATGATTGTTTTTTATGTTTCAATTCGCAAAAAGAACAGGTTCCATCTTCATAAACGCATAGGGGTGAATATTCTATCTCAGAAATTATCTCATAAAATACTTCAAAGAAACTTTTTTGATTTTCTATTTTTCGAAACTTGATTTCTTCTATTAAAGTGTTCCCAATTATTTTCAAATATTTTTTGAATTCTGATTTATTCGCTTCAAATAAAGAATTAAACTTTTCATCATTTTCAAAAAAAGAAGTATCGATATCAGATGATGGAAAGATTTCGTCAAAGTTTTTATTAACTAATTCATCAGGTCTTTTAAAGCTATCGAGAATTAAGTTTGAATTTTTTTCAACCAGAACAACATTTGAATGATGACCACGAAATAGGAAGATGAGTAAAAAATTATCAAAGTGAAATCTGATATTTCTTTCATAATTATCTATAGTGATTTCTGTTATTTCTTTATCAGAAAGTTGTTCAAAGAACTCAGCAAAATTCTTCTTGGCGAATTGAAAATTATCTCTCAAATAAATCAAAGGGGGAAGTTTTTGAAAAGTAAAGACCAAGAATTTTTCTTCAGATTTAGAAAAAAAGCCAGTCACAAGTTCATTCTTCGACTGGCTTACTGACTTAAAAAACTTTAACCCTTTTAATTCTTTACTTAATTCATTTACGATTCTTCTCAGAAAAAAATAATTATCAAACATTTTTCAATGATTTTTTAACCCACAGATGATATAAATACATCAAAATAGTTGCAACCATTCCAATACCAAATAAAACTAAGAACACGGTAGAATGAGTCTCATCAACTTTACCAAAAGATTTGTAAAGCCATCCACCAAATGTTCCACCAATTAACCAGCCAATTGAAATTGGTAAGAAAGCAAAACCTTGAAATAGTGCTTCCTGACCTTTTGGTGCAAGGCCTGCAATGTATTCATAATATCTCGGTGCTTGCGTCATTTCTCCAATTGAAAATACAACTATACCAGCTATAAAGGTTGGAATTGAAGGATAAACCATCATCACAATCCAGGAAAAACTTGAAAAGAAAAATCCTGAGATTATCGCCTGTATTGTGGGAATTTTTTTCGTTAATCTATTAACAATTAATTGTAAAAAGATGATCGACCAGGCTCCAACTGATTCAATTATTTCAAATGGAGCATTTTTATCAATATGATCGACAATGAAGTAGGGGATAATTATGAAAATTTGCCAGAACATTATCCAGAATAAAGAGAAGATTAAAAGGAATATCATAAATCTAAAATTTGTCAGAACAAGAAATAGATTTTTTGAAACCTGTATTAAACTTGGTGGAGTTTCAGATAATTTTTTTTCTGGCTCACGATAAAAAATTAAAGTCGAGATAAACATTAAAAGACAGGTTATCGCAGAAACAACAAAAACAAATTCAATTCCAAATTTACCTCTTACAAGAAATGCAATTGCAGGACCAATAGCTGCACCAATATTTACAAGCCAGTAATAAATTGCATATCCAAAAGATTTTGTTTCTTCTGAAGAAGTTAAAGCAATTGTTCCAAGAACACTCGGTTTAATGAAAGAACCACCTATGGCAGTGAAAATTAAAATTAACATTAAAAGCCAGAACTTATCGATGTCAGAGTATATTGAATTGAACGCTGTCATTCCAGTTGAGCCAATCAGAAAATAACCAATTGCAAGTACAGAAAATGCAAAAGAGAAAGATTTTCTAAACCCAAATTTATCAGCAAGTGCACCAGCAAAAATTGGAAGGAAGTAAATTAATCCACCAAAGATTGAAGAGAGTTTTCCTGCTGTAACTTCATCAAATCTTAGATGATCACGAAGGAAAACGCTAAGAATAGTTGCCTGTCCATAATAAGCAACTCTTTCAAAGAGTTCCATTATATTGGCAACCCAGAACGAATGTTGGAAACCATTAATGGTCTTTTGAATTTTTTCTTTGATTTTCACAATTCACCTCAGATTTGTTTTAGATTAGAACAATTTCATTCTGAATTTCGCCTGTGACTTCTGCAGTGTAATCTTTGTGAATGAAAACATTTACTTCAGTTCTTACGGCCATTTCTCCTGGTAGATAAATTCCAGGTTCAATTGAAAATAAACATCCGGGCATTAATTCTCTTTCATCTTTAGTTTCGAGATTGTCAATGTTTGGACCGTTGCCGTGAGTTTCTTCTCCAATTGAATGTCCCGTCCTGTGAATGAAATATTTTCCAAAACCAGCTTTTTTAATCACATTTCTACAAACATCATCAACCTGCCATCCGTAAATTTTTTTCTTTTTTGATAAACTCTCTTGAATGAATTTAATTGCCGCATCACGAGCATTTTTCGCAACTTCAAAAATTTTAACATACTTTTCTGGCGGATTATGACCAACATATCCAACCCAGGTTATGTCATAGTAAATCCCCCCTTCAACATTTTTCTTTGCCCACAGATCAATTAAAACAGTATCTCCTTCTTTGAAATAGTATCCATCTGGTTTGGGTTCAAAATGTGGATCCGATGGATGGTCATTAATGCCAACTATAGGTTCGGCGTTTGTGTAGAGATTGCGTTCTCTAAATTTTTCCATAATGAATTGTTGAAGTTCATACTCTGTAAGTTTTTGTCCTGAATTGATTGCTTCTCTAATTTTTTGAAAAGCTAATTTGCGAATTTCATCAATATCTCTTTGTGCCTCTTTGTGAAGTTGATAACCTTTTTCATCAATCAAAGCCTCAAATATCGAAATAAGATCAGCCGATGAAACCACCTTTACACCAAAACTTTTTATTAATTCAATTGTACCGGCATCAACAAGAGAGACATAGGGGATATTGTTTTTTGGTGAATATTGCATGGCAATTTTTTTTGAAGAACCAAGAATTTTCTTGAGTAGTTTATGTTGTTCCTCATAGGGTAAGTAAACAAATTTTTTCCCGGGTAATGAATCTAATTTTGTGGCTTCAACTGCAGATACAAGTTTTTTGGGTTCTCCTTTTGCGGGAATGAAATAAAACCATCGACGTGTTGTATGTTTATTTTCAAGACCTAAAATTTTATAAGCAAGATGATCACGATTGTGAAAATCATAAAATAACCAGCCATCTAAATTAGCTTTTTTAAGTTCTTGTTGAATTGCTTTGAGATTCATCTGTCTCTCCTTTTGTTATTTACTCTAAATTAATTTTTTTCAAAGTTAGTTAAATGAGTGAAATAGAAAAATAGAAATGCACAAAGTTTGTAAATTCAATTTGTTTATAAAGCAAAATTTTATCGAAAGCGATATTTATATATCTTAAATTTTTTAATTATTAGTGGTGATTAAATTTTAATAAACAAATTTCTAATCTTGGGGATAACTTTGTGTTCTCTGCGTCTTTGCGTTCAATGAACAAACTCGAAAATTGGAATAGATTAAAATAGAATTTACCACGCATCTCATTTCTTTTTAATGATGAATAAAATACAAACTTGCAATAGTTAACTAAACAAACTCGAAAATTGGAATAGATTAAAATAGAATTTACCACGCATCTCATTTCTTTTTAATGATGAATAAAATACAAACTTGCAATAGTTAACTAAAATCATTTCAATAATTAATTTGCCTTCTTTATTTTTGTGTGAGTTTTGTTGATTCAGAGTTAAGAATGAGACATTTACAACTTTGTCTAAACTTAAATTTAATCTTATGGAGTTAAAGTTGGCGGATGGTAATATCAAAAGCTTTGAAGAATGGTTCAAACAAGCAGAGTATGATTTAGGTACTGCTGAAGCAATGTTCCTATCGGGTAGATATATTTATACTGTTTTTATGTGTCATCTCACCATAGAAAAAGCATTAAAAGGATTATATTCCAAAAAATTTCTAAAAAGTCCACCTAAAACTCATAACCTTAATTATTTATGTGAAATGATACAATTAAGTTTAGAGGAAAACTTACAAGAATTCATAGATATTCTTAATGATTTAAGTGTTCCAACTAGATATCCAGAGGAATTAGAGAGACTATTAAAAGATTATAATAAGGAAAATACGGTTAAAGTTTTAGAAAAAACTAAGGTTTTATTATCATGTCTGAAAAAGAAATTATAAAAACACAGTTGAGAATTTTACTTGAAAAACTTTTTAATGAAAGGGGGATCAGTATTAATAAAATAGTCATATTTGGTTCATTTGCTGAGGATAAATTAAAGGAGGGTAGTGATATTGATGTAATTGTTGTATCGAGGGATTTTCGAGGAAAAGGAATCTTCGAACGAGTCAAAATGATAAGCGGTATCGGTAGAGAATTAGTACAACAATTTAAACTTCCTTTTGATTTGATTCTTTATTCTGATGATGAGTGGGAAACTCAAAACTATACATTGATTATTGAAGCAAAAGAAAAAGGTGAGGTAATTTATAGTCAGTAATATTTATATTTTATTGTAATAATTTTTTTCTTGACTTATGAGTAGATTCAATTGATATCAGTAAATTCTTCATTTATTATTTTACAATTTAAGGCTTGAACTAATTTAACTTTAGATTAATTATTTCAATTTTAAACGATAAATTCAGTCATAATTAAAGACTTCATTTAATAATTAAATCTTGCTATTGATTTTTTTTCTGTGTCTTAATAATATATTAAGCATAAATTTCGGAAGGGATTAAAATAGAATTTACCACGCATCTCATTTCTTTTTAATGATGAATAAAATACAAACTTGCAATAGTTAACTAAAATCATTTCAATAATTAATTAGCCTTCTTTATTTTTGTGTGAATTTTATTGAGTGTGACATGAATATCAAAAAACTAATTTTATACTTTATAATTTTTATTGGCATCGTAATTCTTTTCGATAGAGTTATTATGCCTTTTTATGTAAGAAGTGAAGAAGTGACAGTTCCAAATGTTACTGGAATGACTTTTGAACAAGCTCAAGTTGTCTTAAGAAACGCTGGACTTGAACCTGTTAATGGTGGTGAAAGATATGATTCAAAATTCCCCAAAGGAACAGTGATTTTACAAAGACCATCGGCAAATAAAGTTGTCAAAGAGGGTAGAAGAATTTATCTAATAGTCAGCAGTGGAAATATTAAAGTTACAGTTCCAGATGTACGACATAAACGGATAGAAGAAGCGACAATTTTATTAAATCGTGCAGGACTTGTGATTGGTGAAATTCTTGAAGATACTCTTTCTGATGTTCCTAAGGGTTTAATCTCAGCCCAATCAATACCACCAAATGAATTAGTGGAAAAAGGTACTTCAATATCTGTATGGGTAAGTAGTGTTAGCAACTTTGGAAGTATAGAAGTTCCATCGCTGATTGGCAAAAGTTTATCAGAAGCAAAACAAATAATTGAAGCAAAAGATTTGAAAGTTGGAAAAATAGTTTATCAACCATCAGTTGATTATTTACCTAATACTGTTATCTATCAATATCCATCGGCGGGTTCGTTTATAGAACCACAAACACAAATTGATTTAATTGTAGTTAAAGAAAAAGTAACAAGCAAGGAGATTATCGAATAAATGAAATTACTTTCTCCTTCAATCCTTTCAAGTGATTTTACAGATTTAAAAGCAACCATTCGAGTTTTAGAACTCGGAAATGCTGATTGGATTCATCTCGACATTATGGATGGAAATTTTGTACCAAATTTGACCTTTGGACCAATCATTGTTGAAGCAATAAATCGTTTAACAGATTTACCACTGGATACTCATTTGATGATTTTAAATCCTGATTTTTATGTCGAAAAGTTTGCTGAGGCTGGTTCGGATGTTATTACGGTTCATCAAGAAGCTTCAATTCATCTACATCGAACAATTACGAAAATCAAAGGTTTGGGAGTAAAAGCTGGTATATCGATTAATCCAGCAACACCTTTAAGCGCAATTGAAAATGTTCTTGATGAAGTCGATTTAGTTCTTGTGATGTCAGTAAATCCTGGATTTGGTGGTCAGACTTTCATAAAAAATTCATTAAAAAAGATCAGTGCATTGAAAGAAATCAAAGAGAAAAACAATTATAGATTTTTAATCGAAGTGGACGGAGGAATTGATCTTGATAATGTTAAACAAGTTCTTGATGCAGGTGCTGATGTTATTGTAGCTGGAGCATCAATTTTTAAAGATCCAGAACCAATTCAAAAAACATTAAAACTGAAAAATCTCATTACTAATAAATAATGGAAAAGGAGAGCGAGATGAAAATAGCTTTTGTGGGTGCAAAAGTTATTACACCTTTTAGATGTGTTGAACCTGCAACAATTATAATTGAAGGCAAAAAAATATATGAACTTGGAAAAACTCAAGATGTTGATATTCCAGTCGGAACAAAAGTAATTGATGCATCTGATTTATTAATCACACCTGGTTTTGTCGATTTGCTCTGTCATGGTGGTGCAGGTAAAGGCTTTGCCGATGAAGATGAAGAAGCAATTGAACTTATAAGTAATTTCCATTTTAAGCATGGAACAACAACCTTACTTGCTGGCCTTTACAGTAAACCATTTAACCTATTGATTAAAGATATGCGTAGGATTGCTAACTTTATTGAGAATAATAATGAGACAAATATTTTTGGAATTCATATGGAAGGACCCTACATCAATCCCAAACTTAAAGGTGCAATGAATGAAGAATATTTATGGAAGCCAGAGCTTGAAAGCTGGTTCAGTTTAAGAGATGCCTCTCGTGGTTATATAAAAATAATGACAATTGCGCCTGAACTTCCTGGTGCAATTGAAATTATGCGTCATGCTGCTCAGGATAGAATTGTTCTTTCAATTGGTCACTCCGAGGCTGATTATGATGAAATTGAAGCTGCAATTGATAATGGTGCTTCCCATATTACTCACATTTTCAATGCAATGCGACCTTTACATCATCGTGAACCTGGAGTTGTTGTAGGTGCATTTTTAAGAGATGAATTGAAAATAGAATTAATCGCTGATGGAATTCATGTTCATCCTGTCGTTATGAAGTTAATTTATAAGCTCAAAGGTGCTCGGGGAATTATTTTAATTACAGACGCAATTCGTGCTGCTGGTATGCCAGACGGCGAATACGAATTTGCCGATCAAAAAGTTTATATGAAAGATAAAAAAGCTTATCTCGAAGATGGTACACTTGCAGGAAGTACTCTAACAATGGAAGAAGCTGTGAAAGTAATGTATGATAAAGTACAGGTTCCTTTAACAGATGCTGTTCGAATGGCTTCTCTAAATGGCGCAAAAGTACTCGGTATACAACGGCAAAAGGGAATTCTTGCCGCTGGAATGGATGCTGACATTGTAGTAATGGATAAAAAATTTAATGTGCTTGTTACAATTAAAGAAGGAAAAATCAAACATTCTGAAATTACGGAACTTGAAGTTGATTAATTATTATGGAAGTTAGAATTCGATATTTTCATAATTACAATTCATTTAAAAGACTTTTCGGCGAAAGTAAACTCGCCGAAAATTTTTTATATCCAACTTTTGCTTTGTGCCTGACCAAAAAAGAAAATTTAAAACTATTTGACAAGCTTAAATATTTTTTTAAGAATACTTTGTATGAGAAAATCTCCTTAATTTTTGACGATAAAATTGTTCTATTTGGGGATTTGAATTTAATACACATATTTTCAAAAGAACTTGAAATAGTTGAAAAAGTTGTTGCGAATAAAATAATCAGTCTCTTAAATAATTATTGGAAAGTTGAACAATTTGATTACCAAATTGGTGGAAAGAGCTTTAATGCAAATCATAAATATGTGATGGGAATCTTAAATGTAACGGAAGACTCATTTTTCGATGGTGGGAAATTTGTTTCATTTCAGCAAATCAAGGATAGAATTGATGAATTTTATGATGCACAAGTTGATATCGTGGATATTGGTGGCGAATCTACTAGGCCTGGTTCTGAACCAATTTCAGCAGAAGAAGAATTGAAAAGAATTTTACCCGCAGTTGAGTATGCTCTTTCCAGAGGAATGATTGTTTCTGTTGATACTTATAAAAGTTCAGTTGCAGAAGAATGCTTGAGAGCAGGTGTACATATTATTAATGATATAAGTGGATTTAAATTTGATCAGGATATGGCAAGCATTTGTAGGGAGTTTAATGCATCAGTTATTCTAATGCATATTCGTGGAACTCCAAAAACTATGCAGGAAAATCCTTTTTATTTAGATACAACTGCAGAAATTTTTGATGAGTTAAGTCAATCAATTAAAAAGGCGGAAGATTCAAGCATAAAGAAAATTTTTATTGATCCCGGTATTGGTTTTGGAAAACGAGTTTACGACAATTACGAAATTCTTAATCGTCTTGAAGAATTTAAATTCTCGGGATATCCAATTCTGATAGGTTTGAGTAGAAAATCATTTATTGGTAAACTACTAAATCAAGTTCCTGAAGAAAGGTTAACTGGTACAATCGTATCTAACGCAATTTCATTCTTTAAATCGGCAAGCATAATTCGAGTTCACGATATTAAAGAAGCAATTGAGACAAAAAAAATTATTGAAGCAATTACCAATCCAGAAATCACAATACAATGATTGAAATTATAAAACTAGATTTTATCACTTTGACTTTATTTGACCTAATTGACATTATTCTAGTGGCTTATCTTTTTTATGTTATTTACAGAAATATGAGAGGTACAGTCGCTTCTCAAATTTTTCTTGGACTTGTAATTTTACTTTTACTTTCATTTACTGCAAGAGCTATAAATCTTAAATTAATGGGATATTTATTAAAACTTGTAACTGATATCTGGGTGATAATTTTTGTAATCTTGTTTCAACCAGAGCTCAGAAGATTACTTTTAATTTTAAGTCGATATAGAATTTTTGGAGCTTATTTTAAAAAAGAAACTGAATTAATGATTAAAGAAGTGGTTGATGCATCATTCGAATTATCTGATAAGCAATGGGGTGCCTTAATTGTATTAAGCAGAACAACCGGCTTAAGAGGTGTAATTGAGACTGGAATTCCTATTGGAGCTAAACTTTCTAAACCATTGCTTATCTCAATATTCAACCCAAGATCACCATTACATGATGGTGCTGTTGTTGTCAGAAATAATATCTTGGAAGCCGCACGTTGTACTTTACCATTAAGTGCTCAAAATATCATTGATGGTTTTCAGCTTGGAATGCGACACAAAGCAGGAATTGGAATTACTGAACAGGCAGATGTGATAAGCATAATTGTATCCGAAGAAAGTGGTTCCGTATCTCTTGCCGAGGATGGTAAGCTTTATCGTGGACTTTCACGATCTGAGTTAACAGAAAAATTAAGTAAAGCATTTTCTCCTAAATTGAACAAGACTAATCTGTTCAAATTAAAAACTCTGGATAAAGAATAAAGGTTTTATAAAATTCTAAATCAAATTCTATATTTGTAAAAAAATGAGGGAGGAGATTATGCCTAAATTAACTTACTTTGGTCATTCAGCGTTTTTGATTGAACATAACAATTACAAAATTTTGATTGACCCATTTATCACTGGAAATCCATTAGCACCAGTGAAAGCTGAAGAACTCTCAGCAGATTTTATAGTCCTTTCCCATGCACATGGAGATCATTTTGGAGATACGCTTGAAATTGCCAAAAGATGTAATTCAACAGTGATTGCTGTCAATGAATTAGCAAATTATGTTGCTTCGAAAGGAGCAAAAGCTCATAATATGCACATTGGTGGTTCTTATGAATTTCCATTTGGTAGAGTGAAATTTACCATTGCTCATCACGGTTCTTCTTCAAACGAAGGTGAGTATATGGGTGAGCCTGCTGGAATTCTTCTCTTTCTTGATGGAAAGGTGTTATATCATGCAGGGGATACTGGACTATTTGCTGACATGAAATTAATTGGTGAATTGCATAAAATTAATATAGCTCTGCTTCCAATAGGTGATAATTTCACTATGGGAATGAACGATGCATTAAAAGCTGTTGAACTATTAAATCCTGAACTAACAATTCCAATGCATTATAATACATTCCCTGTTATTAAAGCCGATCCGGACAAATTTGTCGAAATGGTTAAAAACATTGGTAAAAATGCTAGAAAATTAGAATTTGGTGAAACATTTGAATTTTAGGAGTTAGAAATAAGTATGGGAAAAATAATCGCTATTGCAAACCAGAAAGGTGGAGTTGGGAAAACTACTACAGCTATTAACCTCGCTGCGAGTATTGCTGTTAATGAAAAGAAAGTTTTATTGATTGATCTGGATCCACAGGCCAATTCCACCTCTGGTTTAGGTTTTGAAAAGAATTATCGTGGTGTTTATGAATTACTTATTAACAATTCTTTACCTGAAGAATTAATTCTAAAAACACAACTTGAATATTTGGATTTAATTCCATCCAGTATTGATCTTGTGGGAGCAGAAGTTGAGCTGGTTAATATTCAAAATAGAGAAAAAATTTTAGCTCTCAATATTCGATCACTAAAACCAAAATATGATTTTATAATTATTGATTGTCCACCATCACTGGGACTTTTGACATTAAATGGTCTAACCGCAGCAGACTCAGTAATAATACCAGTTCAGTGTGAATATTTTGCTTTAGAAGGATTAGGCCAACTTCTTAATACAATTAACATTGTTAAAAAACATTTCAATCCGCACTTAGAAATTGAAGGGGTTCTATTAACAATGTTTGATACTCGATTGCGTTTATCTCATCAGGTTGCGGAAGAGGTGAGAAAATACTTTGGTGATAGGGTTTATAAAACTGTCATTACGAGAAATGTCAAATTATCGGAGGCACCAAGTCATGGCAGACCAGCCATTTTGTATGATTCTCAGGCTTTGGGTTCGCAAAATTATCTCCAGCTCGCTGCTGAAATTTTAAGTAAGAACAATAACAAGGAAAATGAAGAATGAAATCAAGGCAGGCATTAGGTAAAGGACTTGGAGCTTTAATTCCTGGAGCAGTTGAGGAAGAAAAACAAAAAATTCAAGTTGATGATATTCAAAAAGTAGGGATTATTTCAAAGATTCCCATTGATAAAATTGATCCCAATCCATATCAGCCCCGCATTGAATTTGATAAAAAGGCACTTGAAGAATTGGCTGAATCAATTAAACAAAATGGCGTTATTCAACCTGTAACTGTTCACAGAAAAGATGGGGAAAGATTTGAGTTAATCTCTGGTGAAAGACGATTAAGAGCTTCTATACTTGCAGGGCTCGATTTAATTCCAGCTTACATAATTGAAGTTCATACAAAACAAGAACTTATTGAGCTTTCTTTAATTGAAAATATACAACGTGAAACTTTAAATCCTATCGAAATTGCATTGGGTTTTAAAAGATTAATGGATGAATGTAATCTTACTTTAGATGATATTTCTAAAAAGACGGGAAAAGACAAATCAACGATTTCAAATTTTGTAAGGCTTTTAAAATTACCAGAAGAAATTCAAAGAAGTTTAATAAAAAATGAAATTACCCCTGGACACGCCAGAGCATTAATTAATATTGAAGATAGAGTAGAGCAAATCAATCTCTGGAAAAAAATTATTGCCGAAAAATACTCCGTTAGAGAAGTTGAAAAAATTGCTAAACAAAAAAAGAAAAGAAATAACCAATCGCCAACAGTTAATTTTCATAAAACTGATCCTAATCTCGAATCAATCATTTCTTCACTTCGAATAAAGTTTGGAACCAATGTGAAAATTCAAATTAAACCAGACGGTAGTGGTGAGTTTCAAATTCAATTTTATTCCAGAGATGAAATGGAAAGAATTCTGGAAATTTTGAATAATGTTCAAGAAAATACTTCTAATTAATTTAATTTTAATAACTTCCTCTATTTATTCTCAGGAAATTGATACATTAAAAATTGAGACTAAATCTCCATGGGGTGCAGTTGCTCGTTCAGCGTTAATACCCGGACTTGGTCAAATTTATAATCAAGCATATTGGAAAGCTCCAGTTATCTGGGGATTACTTGGATGGTTTGGTTACAATTGGTGGCAAAATGACAAAAACTATAAAGATTATCAGAGACTTTATAATGAAAGTATTTTAAGTGGTAATGAAAATTTTCTGTACAAAAGAATTCGTGAATTTTACCGTGATCAGAGAGATTTATTTGCAATTTATGTTGGACTTACTTATTTCTTGAATTTGGTTGATGCTTATGTTGATGCACATCTTTTTAATTTTGAAATTTTAACAAAGAATGACGAACTAAAATTAGCTTTAAGAATTAAATTTTAATTGTATGATAATCAAAAAACTATTTTTTCTGTTTTTACTTTTATTTCAAATTACTTATGCACAAAGTGAATTCGGTATTCTGGAAACAGGGGAATTCAGCGTTCATAAATTTTTCAATGATTTATATAAAAATTATTCATCTGAAAATCTTAATTATGATGATCCAGAAAAAATTGTTCTTAATTACCAGAATAAGTTCAACAAAGAACCACTTAGATATAAAGTATTTGGTTACTTTCCTTATTGGTTTTTAAGTCGATGGAATACAATTAGTTACGATTTATTTTATCTAATAGCTTTTCACAGTGCTGAGATTGATTCACTTGGAAATATTGTAAACGATCATGGTTGGTTAACAAATTCAAATGTAACTAACTTTATAAATGCCGCAAAAGCAAAAGGTGTTAAAGTTGGTTTAAGCGCTACTTTATTCTCTGGTTCAGCTATCACTTCTTTATTAACAAATAATCAGTCAAGAATTAATTTCATAAGTAACATTATTCAATTAGTCAAAGCTAGAAATGCAAATGGAGTCGATATAAACTTTGAAGGAATTCAATCCGGTCAGAGAGATAATCTTACATCTTTTATGCGTCAACTTAGAGACTCACTTAAGGCAAATGATTCATCTTATATTTTAACCTGTGCACCAACTGATTTTGATTTTCGACAAGGAGACTGGGATTTAGCTCAAGTTACTCAAATTTGTGATTTAACATTTTTGCAGTGTTATGGATATGCATATTCGACAGGAAATCAGGCTGGACCAGTTGGACGACTTCAAGGTTGGTCATCTACAAATGCAACTAGTTTTATTAATAGTGCTTTGTCAAGCGGAGCAATTCCATCTAAAACGATTTATGGAATGCCCCATTACGGTTATGATTGGCCAACAAACTCGCCTAATAAAAAAGCTTCAACACTTGGAGCAGGTACGGTAATTTATTATCCCGATGCGAAACAAAATGTAATTGAATATTCACGATTATGGGACTCCGAATCATTGAATGCCTGGTATCGTTATCAAACTGTTGATGGTGTATGGCATCAAGCATGGTATGAAGATCCGGAGAGTGCTTTTCATAAATATCAGTTCATAAAATCAAAAAATCTTGCTGGTGTTGGTATCTGGGCACTTGGAATGGATAATACAAACAAAGACATCTGGAATGTACTTGAAGAATTTGTTCGAGATACAAATTTAGTTTTTACACCTGATCCACCAATTATTCAATTTGTGAAAGGATATAAAAGAAATTTATCAGGTGAATTACAAATCAAATGGTTTCACTTATTTCCAAATGAAATAATCGGTTTTAGAATTTATCTTTCAAAAGATTCTATTAACTTTATTAATCAACCATTCTTGGATGAAACTTATTTGACGAAAGATTCAACATCAATCACTATCACTAACCTTGAGAGTGATAAGATTTATTTCATTAAAATTTCAGCTGTTAATTCAAATGGAATGGAATCCATTTCAAGTGATATTTATTCAGCCTCAACTGGTAATCAAAATAGATACTTAGTTGTAGATGGATTTGACAGAACAAGCGGTAGCTATTCTCAACCATTCCATTCATTTAATGAATTTTATTCATCTGGAATTTATCTCATAAATAGAGATGTAGATGCTGCCTCTAATGAAGCAATTATCTCAAATCAAATTAACTTAAGTGATTATTCTGGTGTTTTTTGGTTCCTGGGAGATGAGTCAACTGCAAATAAAACATTCAATGGAAGCGAACAACTGATTTTAATGAATTATTTAAGAAATGGTGGAAAACTTTTTGTGACTGGTTCTGAAATTGCTTACGAACTTTCCAGATCTGCTCCAGACTTTTTGAACAATTTTTTAAAAGCAAAATATATCGCTGATAATTCAGGTTCGCTGCTGGTTTATTCTAATGGAACTATAATAAGAAACTTGCCGAGTGACTTAAATCTGGGTGTGGTATATCCTGAAGATTGGCCCGATGCAATTGAACCAACAAATGGTTCGCAGACCTGTTTGCTTTATCGTAATCAAAGGATTGGTGGAATTTATTTCAATGGACTTTTTCCAGGTGGGATAACTTCAGGAAAACTGATTTACCTTTCTTTTGCTCTTGAAACAACAAATAATAAAATCTCAAAAAATATTTTGATTGAAGATGTAATCAGATTTTTTGAAGGCACTACAGAAGTTAGGGTTAACTCACCGAAAGATTTAAACTTTTCTGTAAGTGATCCATTCCCTAATCCATTTAATTCATCAACTAAAATAAATGTCAACATTCCTGAGGATGGTTTTATTAAAATTCAGCTATTTAATATCTTAGGTGAGAGAATAAAAAACGAGACTATATTTTTATCTAAAGGAAACAACAAGATTTCAATTAATTTAGATAATTTGAATTCAGGAATTTATTTGCTTAAAATTGATTATGAGAATAACTTTAAAACAATCAAACTTAACTTAATAAAATAGGAGATATAAAAATGGCTCAATCTCTCAATAAAATTATGCTCATTGGTTATGTTGGACGTGATGCTGAAGTAAAATATACCAATTCTGGTATGGCTGTTATGAAATTCAGTATTGCAACAGATCAAAATCAAAAAGACCAGAATGGTAACTGGCAAAGATCAACAACCTGGCATGATATTGTATGCTTTGATAAACTCGCTGAAAATATGAAAGAATTTGTGAAAAAAGGAAGACGAGTTTATGTTGAAGGAAGATTATCAAAAAGAGATTACATGGATAAACAAAATATTAAAAGATATGTTGTAGAAGTAATTGCAGAAAATTTAATTCTCCTTGATAAACCACCAGCAGCAACTGAAGAAGAGGTAATTGAACCAGAAAATGATTCTCAGGTATCTGAGCCTCCAGCTTCAGATATTACTCCAGAAACAAATCCTGAAGAAGATTTGCCATTTTAATTTGATTAAGGACCAAATAGGAGAAATTTAATTTGGATACAGACTCGTTGATTAAGTTATTAATTGTATTGGGTTTATTTATAACATCAGCTTTTTTTTCTGGTTCTGAGGTTGCTCTTTTTTCAATTGATGAAAAGAAACTTAAATATATTTCAAAAGTTAAGCCCCTAGCTGCCAGGTACATTAGGAGATTGCTTGAATTTCCACGAAAAACTCTGATAACAATATTAATTGGAAACAACATTGCCAATGTTGGAATTTCGATTTTACTTGCATTTCTAACCGTAAATCTTGCGAACCAACTGAATGTTAATCCAGATTGGCTTATCTCGATTGAAATTATTGTATTAACAATTGTGCTTTTATTAGTCGGTGAAATAATTCCAAAAATTATTGCAAATAGATTTCCTGTGGAATATGCTGTTATAGCCTGTTATCCACTTCACTGGCTGTATACCATCTTTGCGCCAATCACTTTTTTATTCAACCAGGTATCTAAAATTTTTCATCGAAGCTTTTCACTGGAAAAAACTAAAGCGGCAATTAGAGCAGGAGAAATAAAAACATTAGCTGATTTAGGTGAAGAATATGGTGCAATTGAAAAAGATGAGCAGAGTTTGATACATGGTATAATAGAGTTTGGAGAAACAACAGTAAAAGAAGTGATGACGAACAGAACAGATATGGTAGCTGCCGAAATCAACGAAGATTTTAATGCGGTACTAAAAAAATTTTTAGACTCAAAGCATTCAAGATTGCCTATTTACAAAGGGAACATTGATAATATTGAAGGATTTATTTATATAAAAGATTTACTTCCAATCTACATTCAAAGACAAAAATCAAACGGACAAATATCTGAAGAATTTAATATAACGAAGATTCTAAGACCAGCTATTTTTGTCCCTGAGAGTAAAAAAATTGATGAAATGTTTAAAGAATTTCAACAAAAAAACATTCACATTGCAATTGTAGTTGATGAATTTGGTGGTACCGCCGGTCTTGTAACAATGGAGGATATTTTAGCTGAAGTTATGAGTAAACTTTCTCCATCGGGTGAAACAGATGAATATTATAAAAAAATTGATGAAAATAATTTCCTTGTAGATGCCAGAATGCCTATAGATGACCTTGAACAATTGCTTGAGACACAATTAAAATCAGAAGAAGATGATTTCGATACTCTTGGTGGATTTTTACTAAGCAAATTCGAGGACTTACCAGAGATCAATAGTTACATTGACCACGATGAATTTAGATTTATAATTAAGGAGGCATCGGAAAAAAGAATTGAAAAAGTTCTTATTAAAAAAATCAAAAATGAAGAAGTATAAATTTTATATCGTTCTAATTCTGCTTTCGATTATTTTGGGTATAATTTTCTTTTACATTTCTGATTATTCAAGACTGGTTAAAACTGTTTATTCAGTAATGAAAGAAGAGGATAAGGAAAAAATAATTAATGGTTTGGTTGAGAAAGTTGAAGTAGATTCAATTAAAGAAAATTTTAGACAAACACTTATACAGTTCGGTTCTAAAATTGAAAAAGATGAATATTCAGATGAACACTTAAAAGTTTTATTGAAAAATTTTGAAAATATGGTAAACGATGATAAGATAACTTATAACGAACTTGAAGAGTTCACTAAAAAAGTAAATCAGGATTTTTAATATGAAAGAAAATCGAAAAACAAATATTAAGGTTGGAATTACAGTAATAATTGCACTATTTATTTTTTTGTTTATACTCGGTTGGGCTAAAAGGATTACAATTGCGGGCGATTACAATGTCTTAAAAATGAGATTTAACTCTGTTTCAGGTCTGGAAGTGGGAGATCATATTACAATTAACGGGGTTAAGATGGGAAAGGTACATGATATTAGAATTGATGGTAATTCAGTCATAGTTGAAGGGTATATACCTAAATCTGTGATAATAAAAAAGGATGCTAAAGCAACCGTTGAAATGTTGGATTTAATGGGTGGAAAAAAGATTGAACTAAAACCAGGCGAAAGTGATGAGCTATTTGATTTCAATGAAATACTTGAAGGTAAACTTTCAACCGATATTCCAGGTGCGCTTGCTATGGTTGGTAATGTTGAGCAGGACTTGAAAATGATAATCATTGATACAAAAAATTTGCTCGAACAAATTAACGCACATCTTTCTGATAAAAATACAGTTAGCTCGCTGAAAAATTCTTTGAAAAATCTCGAAGAGATTACAGAGAATTTAAATTCATTTTTTGAAAGGAATAATTATAAGCTGGAAAAAACAATTGATAACATTTCAAACCTCACTGATAAATCAGAAAAATTTTTAAGTCAAAATGCAGATACTTTAATTGCGACTTTCAATGAAACAAGGGAATTAGTTTCTAATCTCAATAAAGTTGTGCAGTCATTGGATTTAATTCTTAATCAAACTCAGTCAAAAGAAAACAATGTCGGTAAAATTCTTTATGACGAAGAACTTTACGAAAAACTTAAACAAAGCATAATTAAACTCGATACAATTAGCAATCTTTTACTTGAACAACTCGAAGCAAAAGGTATAAAAGTTGACGCAAAAATCAGGATATTTAAATGAGATTCATACTTAAGATAGTTTTCGTCTTAACAATTATAAATTCTGTCTTGTATTCACAACTTGCAAGGTCGAGAAACGGAATGGTTTCATCTGCAAGTGACCTTGCAACTAAGGTAGGTGTTGAAATATTACAGAAAGGCGGCAATGCAATTGATGCAGCTGTAGCGGTTGGATTTGCATTAGCAGTAACTTATCCGGCTGCAGGAAATCTTGGAGGCGGAGGATTTTTAGTTTATCACAGAAATGATGGTTTTTCTACCACAATAGATTTTCGTGAAAAAGCTCCTGCAAAAGCCCATCGCGATATGTATTTAGATTCAGCAGGAAATCCATTAACAAAGCTGTCACAGGAAGGTTCGACATCAGTTGGTGTTCCCGGAAGTGTTGATGGCCTTATTTACGCTCATCAGAAATATGGGAAATTAAAATTTAAAGATGTAATTGAGCCTGCTATTAAACTCGCAAAATATGGTTTCAATTTAAGTTACGATCTTGCAAGATCCATCAATTCTAATTATGAAAATTTTATTAAATACGAGTCTTCAAAGAAAATATTCACAAAAAACGGAGAAAAATATCAGGAAGGGGATTTATTCGTTCAAAAAGATTTAGCTCGAACACTTGAATTAATTAAAAAGTATGGCCGAAAAGGTTTTTATGAAGGTAAAACTGCTGAACTGATTGTTAATCAAATCCAAAAACTTGGTGGATATATTACTTTAGAAGATTTGAAAAATTATCATTGTGTAGAAAGAAGTCCTGTTATTGGTGAATATAAAGGTTATAAAATCATTTCAATGGGTCCACCAAGTTCAGGCGGAGTTGCAATAATTCAAGCTCTAAATATCTTAGAAAATCTTGACTTGAAAAAAGAGGACTATCAATCATCAAAATACATTCATTATTTGATAGAGACGCTTAAAAGAGTTTATTTCGATAGGGCTGAGTATTTAGGTGATTCAGATTTTGTATATGTTCCAGTTCAAAAATTAATTTCAAAAGGTTATGCGAAAAGATTATTCGATCAAATCAATCCCGAAAAAGCAACAAAATTAGATGAAGTTGATACTAAAATTGTTTTTGATTTGGAATCACTTGAGACAACTCATTATTCAGTCATAGATAAAGATGGGAACGCTGTTAGCGTTACAACAACAATTAATTCTTCTTACGGTTCAAGCATTGTGGTAGATGGTGCTGGATTTTTGTTGAATAATGAAATGGATGATTTTTCAATCAAACCCGGTGTACAAAATCAATTCGGTTTAATTGGAAAAGAAGCTAATGCAATAGCTCCTAACAAGAGAATGCTGAGTTCAATGACTCCAACAATCATCCTAAAAGATAACAAACCATTTTTAATTGTTGGCTCTCCCGGTGGTTCAATGATTATTACTTCTGTTCTGCAAGTAATTTTGAATGTGATTGATTTTAAAATGGATTTATTCCGTGCTGTTTCATTTCCGAGGATTCATCATCAATATCTTCCAGAAGATGTTTATTACGAAGATTACGCTTTGAGTGAAGATGTCATTCAAAAACTTGAAAGCTATGGCCACAGGTTAAAAAAAAGAAATTACATTGGATGGATTAATGCCATCTTTGTGGATGTCCAAAACAACTTTTACTATGGAATGTCCGATCCAAGAGGATTCGGTTTAGCAATGGGGTATTAGAATGAAATCAATTGGTGTTGATATAGTTGAAATTGATAGAGTTGAGAAAATAATCTCTGAATTTGGTGATAAGTTTCTCAAAAAAGTTTACTCAGATGAAGAGATAAAATATTGTAAATCAAAAGCTAAACCTTCTCAACATTTTGCAGCTCGATTTGCAGCAAAGGAAGCCGTTGCAAAAGCTCTGGGAACTGGTTTTGGGAAAGATTTGATGCTCAAAGATGTGGAAGTTAGAAATGATTCAAATGGTAAACCAATGGTTTATTTCAAAGGAATTAAAAATGATAAAGTTTTAATTTCAATTTCTCATTGTGAACATTATGTTGTTGCATTTGCAGTATTAAATGAATAAAGTTATCTCTTCATTTTCCAGATAGATTTTAATTCATTTAAAAGTTCATTATGATTATTCACTGAGTTTAGATCAATTATTTTTTCGCTCCCTTTTTCATAATTGTAATCGTCAAATCTATTTCCATCAATTTCTCCCCATTCACTTCTCCATACATAAACAGCAAAATGAAATCCATATTTTAGAAATATTTTATGGAGATCTTTGATGTAATTAACCATACCTTTTTTAAAACGAATTCCACCATATTCGTTAACAAAAATTGGGACATTATATTTTTCTTTGAATTCTATAACGGGTTTCAAAAATCTTTCAAGGTAAGTTGAATCGACATAGACTAGTGTGTCTTTGTCATAAAAATACCCAGGGTAAACGGAATCATTCTTCTCATTAGTAAATGAATGAGGAAAATACATATCGAAACTATAAACAATTTTATCATCACTGAATTTTCTCATTGTTAAAAACTTATCTGGATATGCCCAGCTTTGAGGTTGTACAATTATTGGAAGCTCTTTGTCAACATTTCGAATCTCTGAAACTAATCTTTCAATAAAATCAAAATAAATTGAGTCCTCTATTGGATTAAGATACACTGGATCATCGCCGTGTGGTTCAAGAATAAAATTTATTCCAATTAAATGTTTCTTATCTTTATATCTTTCTGTTATAAACCTGCACATTTCAATATATTTTTCCTGGGCTAAGGTATCGTGAAAAATTAATTCATCCTCACGATTTTTATCGAAAAATGTGAACAGAGATTTCCCCGGACCACTACGAATCGAAATGACAAGAAATAAATCTAATTTCTCAGCAAGCAGGACAATTTCATCAAGATTTTTCAGATTTGAGGAATCAATCTGGTAAGGCGGAAAATATGTAAATACTCCTGGGTAATTTGCAACAACAAGATTAGCTCCTAATTTTTTTAATTCAATTAAATCTTTTTTGGTAATTGGTTCTCTCATTGAAAAAGGAGAAAAATGCTTATAAGGGTGAATGTTTGCACCTCGGAGGAAGGTTTCTTTTTTCCAGAATTCTATTTTTGATCTTTTATTATGGTATTTATTAAAAGCTTTAATTTTAATTAAGATTTCTGTCAATTTGGAAGAAAACGATTGTATTTTAGGATAATCTGATTGAATTGATTGTGAAATCAGGGGATTTTTTATAAGTGAAATTAAAATTATTATTGTTATAAAATTTTTCATAAATCAGTGAGGTTTATTCGATGAAACAAATTCTTTTAGTTTATTTAACAATATTATCGATTAGTTTAACATCCTGTCAAGCACAAGATAAGGTTTACATTGCATTCTGGAATTTAGAAAATCTTTTCGATACAATTGATGATCCGACAAATCCAGGTGATGATGAATTCCTCCCATCAGCAAAATCTGGATGGGATGAAAATAAATTTGACAAAAAAATAGCAAATCTTTCGAAAATAATTCGAAGTATGAATGATGGAAAAGGTCCTGATGTATTAGGTGTTTGCGAAGTCGAGAACAGATTTGTTCTCGAAGAGTTATCTAAAAGATTTTTAAAAGATATGAATTTTGAAATTGTTCATTATGATTCGAAAGATCCAAGAGGAATTGATGTGGGTTTATTTTTTAAGAAAAACAAGTTCAAACTTATTCATTCAGAAAAAATTAAAGTTCCGCTGCAGGGAAATACAAGGGATATTTTATATACTGCACTAAAATTTAAAAATGATACACTTCACATTTTTGTCAATCACTGGCCTTCAAGAAGAGGTGGTGAATTAGCATCAGAACCGAGAAGAATTAAAGCAGCCATTGCTTTAAGGAATAAAGTAGATTCTTTATTTACCAAAAACATAAAATCAAACATTGTAATTATGGGTGACTTTAATGATATGCCAGATAACAAATCGATATTGGTGTATTTAGAAGCAATTCCATTTGAATGTGATAGCTTAACTACTGAGTATACTTTTAATCTTTACAACACCGCTGCCAAAAAATACAGTCAGGGAATAGGTTCATATTTTCATCAAGGTAACTTTAATATGTTAGACCAGATTATCATTTCAAAAAGTTTACTGGATAAACAAAAATTAGATTATGAATGTGATTCATTTTCTGTTATTAGCAATGAGTTAAACACAACCCGTTCTGGAAGATTTAAGGGGGCACCATTTCCGACTTTTGGTTCAGGAAGGTATTTAGGTGGATATAGTGACCATTTTCCAGTTGGTGCAAGTTTTATTTATCTGGAGTGAAAATGAGACATTTATTGATTACTGGAGCTTCAGGTAATCTTGGTAGAGAATTGATACAAATTTTTGATTTTAATCAGTTTGATTGGATTTATTTAATCGGTAAAAAAGAAAAAATTAAACTCTTGATGGTAGATACAAACAAATTTGAAATTTTTGATGGATATGATTTAAGCCTTGAAAATTCTGTTAAACAAATTTTCGAAAAAATACATCTTTCAAAGGAAGATGAGCTTTTTGTTATTCATCTTGTGGGTGGTTATGTAGGTGGAAAGTATTTCTGGGAATTTGACTTAGATGATCTAAAAACCATGCTCGATAAAAATTTGATATCATCATTTCTTATATCAAAATATACTGCTCAAAAAGTCAAAGATTGTGCTGGTGGAAGTATTGTTTTTATATCTACAAAATTATCTATAGATTATGAATCCAGGAGGTCGGTTTATGCGATCTCAAAATCAGCTTTGAACTTTTTAGTTAAGATAGTTGAATTAGAAGGTAAAGAAATTAATCTAACAGTTAATGCATTAGTCCCAAAAATTATTTTAACTGAAGAAAATAAAAAGTGGATAACTGAAGCAAATTATTCCAAATGTACATCACCACGAGAAATTTCAGAACAAATTGAATTTATTTTTAGAAATTTTAAAAGCCTGAACGGAAATTTAATTTTGTTGAATGGTTAAGATTTATGGATAATATTTGATGTTTAAATTCAAATGAAAAATTGACTTTAGATTATTAAAATCTTAAAATTGTAACGATTTTTTAGTAAATTGAAATTAAATAATAAAAAAATCAAAAAACTTCGGAGGTAATAAAAAAATGGAATTATCTGCAATTTTAGGTTTAGTTAATGCATTAATTGCACAAACTCAGGATACAGGAATACTAAATTTCCTTCAAGAAAAATATAATGCCGGTGGATTTTTCATGCACCCAATCTTAGCAAGTTTGATCATAGGACTTGCGTTTTCGATTGAAAGATTTTACACTTTAACAAGAGCTAATATAAATACAAAGAAATTCCTTGTGGAAGTTAAAAAAGCACTTGATGAAGGTGGAATTGAAAAAGCCAAAGAACTTTGCGCCAATACCCGAGGACCCGTTGCAAGTGTTTTTCATGCTGGTTTGTTAAGAGTTGATGAAGGTATTGAAGCAGCAGAAAAGGCTATTATTGCCTATGGTGCAATTGAAATGTCGTTTCTTGAAAGAGGATTAATCTGGATTTCTACATTTATTACACTAGCTCCAATGTTAGGATTTACTGGAACAGTTCAAGGAATGATTCAAGCATTTGATGCCATTAAAGAAGCTAACCAGATTTCTCCAAGCATTGTTGCTGGTGGTATTGCAGTTGCGTTGTTGACAACTTTATTTGGTCTTGTAGTTGCAATTATCTTGCAAGTATTCTATAACTACTTCGTTGCAAGAATTGACAGAATTGTTGTCGATATGGAAGAGAGTTCAGTTGAATTAATTGATGCACTAGTTACATTGAAGAAAAATCAAAAATAATTCGAAGAGAGGATTTTAAGAATGCCTCAAATAAGAAAGAAAAAAATTAGAGAAGCAGAAATTCCAACAGCTTCACAGGCAGATTTAGCGTTCCTTCTCTTACTATTCTTCCTTGTATCAACTACGATCGATGTTGATACGGGAATTGGTTTAACTTTGCCCGAATATGTTCCACCAGAGGAGCAGGTAAAAGTTGAAGTTTCAAAAGAGAGAATTGCTAATTTGTTGATAAATGAAGCTGGTGAAATTCTTCTTGATAATCAGGTAGTTACTCTTAATCAAATTCTTCCGAAAATTAAACCAAGGATTATTGAAAAGATAGAGCTTCCTGCAAATAAAAAATTGATTGTTTCAGTTAAAACAGATGCAAATACAAGTTACAATCTTTACATACAAGCACTTGATCAGGTCAAGGAAGCTTATTTTGAAGTTAGAGATGAATACGCACTGAAAAAGTGGGGTAAAAAAGTTATTGATTTGAATGAAGAACAAGTGAGTGAGGTAAAAGAAAAAATTCCAATTATTATCTCAATTGCAGAACCTGAAGTCGTTAAAAAATAGATAATAAAGGTTTAACTTATGAAATTTCAAAAGAAGTTAGCTAAAGCCAAACAAGGTATTCCAACCACATCTATGCCAGATATTGTGTTTATGTTGCTTTTGTTCTTTATGGTTACTACGACTTTACGAGAGCATGATGTGAAAGTAGTTTTTAATCTGCCAGAAGCAAAAGCAATTGAAAAGATTGAAAACAAAAGAGTTGTCTCTTATATCTGGGTTGGGAAAGACGGAAGAATTCAGATAGATGATAATATAGTTCGAGTAGACCAGATACAAAAAATTATGTATGCAAAGAGACAGGAACTTCCAAGCATAATAGTTTCTTTGCGAATTGATAAGAATACACGAATGGGACTTGTGACGGATATTCAGCAGGAGTTAAGGAAAGCTTATTGCTTGAGAATTAATTATTCATCACTTTATAAGTCCTCCTGAAGTTTAAATCTATGATATATTAGGGCAGGATTTATTCCTGCCTTTTTTATTTCAAAGAAAGGAGAAGGATATGCTCAAAGAGAAGATTAATGAATTAATGAAAGAGGCAATGAAATCGGGTGATAAAGTCAAGCTCGAAACTCTAAGATCAATTCGAGCTGCTTTTATTGAATTTGATAAGAGCGGCTCTGGTAAAGAATTGAACGAAGAAGAAGAAATTAAGATTATAAATTCTCTTGTAAAAAAGAGGAAGGAATCCATCGAAATCTTTGAAAAAGCAAATAGATTGGACCTCGCAGAAAAAGAAAAAATGGAACTTGAAATACTTCAATCATTTCTCCCTTCTCAATTAAGTGAAGAAGAAATTTCTAAAAAACTGGATGAAATAATTCAGCAGTTAGGGGCAAGTGATCCAAAGGATTTTGGCAAGGTGATGGGCGTAGCAATGAAAGAATTCAAAGGTCGTGCTGATGGTAAAGTTGTTCAATCACTGGTTAAGGCTAAATTAGGTTCTAATGCTTGATCTTATTGATTACATCATTTTGGGCTTCTTTGTTTTAGGATTTATCCTTGGTTTTAAAGATGGTTTGATAAAAAAGATTTTTTCTCTAATTGGTTTTGTGTTAGCCATATTTTTAGCATTTACTTTTTCACCGCGAGTCAGGTCGTTTTTAGTAAATTATTTTGATTTAAATCCTTCAACGGCTGTTGCTGTAAGTTTTATTCTTGTTTTTTTAATTGTGTTTATTCTTTTAAAAATCATCGTAAAAATTATTCGTCCTAAAAAATCGGTACTTGGTTTTATTGATAGAATGCTTGGAGGTTTGATTGGTACATTTCAAATAGGTCTGTTTCTTAGTGGGCTTTTAATTTTCCTTTCTTTATTTAACTTTCCAAATGACAAAGAGAAATCAAATTTGAAATATTATAATTTCACTTATAATTTATTGCCAGAAACCTTTGATTTTGTTAAGATAATTTATCCCGATTCTGAGATTGTTTTTGATTTAATTAAAGAACTAAAAGATAGAATTGAAGAAAGGAATGGAAGAGATTTTTGATAAACTTGACTTAAAAAAAATTATCGAAAGAACATCAAACTATTCGATTACAGAGGTAGGAAAAAATAGATTATTAACTGAAGAACCCACCAAAGATAAAAACGAAGCTTTATACTTTCTCGCATTAACTGATGAACTCAAAAGTTTGATTGAAGAATATGGCGATTTGAACTATTCATACATTCCAGATTTGAAAGAAATAATTTTTAAATCAAGAATAGAAAATTTTGTTCTTAATACTAAAGAGATCATCCAGGTAGGAAAATTACTTTACAACTCAAGAATAGTTAAAAATTCAATTTCAAAATTCAAAAATCGATTTGAGACACTCTGTAAACTTGTCGAGAAACTTCAAGAAAATATTTTCCTAGAGAAAAAAATAAATGAGGTTTTTGACGATTATGGTGAAGTAAAGGATTCGGCTAGCCAGGATTTAAAAATAATTCGCGAGAAAATAAGAGAACTTCAGCTTCAGATTCAAAAAATTAATGAAAGGTTACTTAAGAGCTTGAGTAAAGATGGAATGGTTCAGGATGAGATTATAACTCTTCGTGATGGCAGAATGGTAATTCCTGTCAGGTCTGAATTTAAAAGAAAAGTTCGAGGTTTCATTCACTCCGAGTCAGCAACCGGGCAAACAACTTATATTGAACCAGCTGAAACCCTAGAATTGAATAACGAATTATTATCACTTTTTTTCGAAGAAAAAAGAGAAATTCAAAGAATATTAGATTTGATTACAAAAGATATAGCAAAGTTTTCTGAACAATTACTTAGTAATCTCGAAATAATTTCGATCGTTGATGCTCATTATGCTAAAGCAAAGTATGCAATTGAAACAAGATCAAATAAAGTTCAATTTTCTGATGATAAAAGTTTTGATTTAATCGATTGTAGACATCCTTTACTTATTCAGTCTCTAGGTTACAATAATACTGTTCCATTTAATTTAAAGTTGGATAATTCAATAAAAGGTATTGTGATCTCTGGACCAAATGCTGGTGGAAAAACTGTTTTAATGAAAGCCATTGGAACATATGCTATTCTACTTAGAATGGGATATTTGATTAGTGCATCGCCAGACTCGAAATTTCCTTTTTTTAAAAATGTCTTCATAGATATAGGAGATGAGCAATCAATTGATAATGATATAAGCACTTTTGGTTCACATATTAAAAATCTTCGTTATATCTATGAAAATGCAGATGAAGATTCTCTCGTATTGCTGGATGAGTTAGGAACCGGTACTGATCCTGTTCAGGGTGCTGCTCTTGCTGCATCCTTTATCGAAGAATTAATTAAAAAAAATTCTTTTCTTATTGTTACTACTCATCATTCATTCTTAAAATTTTTTGCTGCTAATCATCACCAATTAATTAATTCATCAATGGAATTTAATTCTGAAACGCTTGAACCAACATACAGATTTATTCAGGGTATTCCGGGTTCAAGTTACACTTTTGAAATAGCGCGCAGAATGAAATTAAATGATAATATAATCTCTGGAGCTAAAAAGTATCTGAAAAGAAGTGATCTTGAAATTGAAAACTACATTTCTCAACTTCAGCAAAAAGTTCAGTATTATTCG
>Ga0197142_1000807_pt1 | contig 29357 bp, 30 predicted proteins | sample GBS60_MetaG_FD_148614 | JGI IMG/M metagenome (GOLD analysis project Ga0197142, IMG submission 148614) | Sediment microbial communities from Great Boiling Springs, Gerlach, Nevada, United States - GBS 60_MetaG | ecosystem: Environmental > Aquatic > Thermal springs > Hot (42-90C) > Sediment... | reverse complement strand
GGCCCCAAGATCAATACGGGAGATCGCTCACTCTTCACTCAGCAAGAGCTGTCGGAATTTCTGTAGCTCTTCTTTTCTCGTGGGGTGCTTGAGTTTCTCCAAGGCTTTGATCTCGATCTGGCGCACCCGCTCGCGGGTGATGTTGAAGACCCGAGCGACGTCTTTGAGCGTGCGCGGATGGCCGTCCTCTAAACCGTAGCGCAGCTTCAGAATCTCTTTCTCCCGCTCAGTCAGTTGATTGAGAGCCTTGTCGAGCTCTTCGACTAAGAACATGCGATACGTCTCTTTAGTAGGCGAGGGCGCGTCCTTGTCTTCGATGAAATCCCCAAGGGTATCTTCTTCGTCTTCGCCGATGGGGCGCTCTAGTGACGTTGTATACGGGGAGACGTTTTCGACCTGTTTGATCTTCTCTTGGGGGATGCCAAGTTCTGTCGAGAGCGCTTCCAAGTCTGGGGCCGACCCGTGCTCCTGAAGGTGCTCCTTCTTGAGGCGTTGCAACTCGCGCACCGTCTCGATCATGTGCACGGGAATGCGGATCGTGCGGGATTGATCGGCGATGGCGCGCGTGATCGCTTGGCGAATCCACCACGTCGCGTAGGTGCTGAACTTGAAGCCCTTCGTAGGATCGAACTTCTCCACCGCGCGCATCAGCCCCAGATTGCCCTCTTGAATGAGATCTAAGAATGAGAGCCCACGGCCCATGTATCGTTTGGCGATGGAGACCACCAGGCGCAAATTGGCGACGATCAGCTGATCGCGCGCCCACTTCTCCCCGGCGACGACCCGGCTGGCAAGCTCGATCTCTTGCTCCCGGGAGAGCAAGCTGACCCGCCCAATCTCTTGGAGATACATCTTGACCGGATCGTGCTCCGCCTCCCCTTCAAGAGCCTCGCCCTCTCCCTCGAGTTCTTCGTCGACTTCCTCCTCGAGCTGCTCCTCTAGCTCCTCTTCGGTGAGCTCGGGGATGTCGTAGATGGTCGCATCGTCCGGCATGCCGTTGGACCCGAAGTCCTGCTCCAACCCTCTGGTGCTCACACTACCTCCTTCCCCCGTGGAGAAGTTGCACGAGCTCCTCTTGGAGCTGCCATACCCGCGCGCGATCCCCGGCTTGCTCGGCTGCTCGCACCTCCTCGCGCAACCGCGCCAGCTGCTTCTCAACGCGCGCCCGGCGCATCCGCGCCAGGGCATCCTGGAGGACCTTCGCGCGATCGCTCTCGCGCCATGGCGGCCGGCTGAGCAGCAACCGCCGCACCACGGCTTGGTCCTCCGCCGACAAACGATTCAACACCTGGGCGACTGTCCCAGAGTCGCCAAGCTCCCATAGCGCCCGAGCGATCTCAGGATACCGCGAAAAGTCCCGAATGTCCAGCTCCGCTCGCACCTGGCTGAAGGGGAGATCCCCTTGGAGCACAAGATAGAGCACATGCTCTTCCGGTCCCCAAGCGGATTCCCCTGTGTCAGGCGTCGCCATTATACCCACTCGTTTGCTGACTTTCACGGCCCGTGCGACCTCTTCTTCCGGTAAGTTGAGCACCCGTCCAAGTTCCCGAATGATCTCATGGCGCAGAGCCGCGCTGGCCAGCGTGGGCAAGAATTCTCTCACATTCTGTAGGATCTTCTCCTTGCCGGCTACTGTAGTCGGCGAGTGATCTTCTAAGAGGCTCTGCAAGTAGAACTGATGGAACGGGACAGACTTCTGGAGCAGCTGGGCCAAGGCCTCGCGCCCATAGGCGCGCACGAAGCTATCGGGATCGTGCCCCGGGGGGAGGAGAGCCACCATGACATCGAGCCCCGCGTTGCGCAAGTTGGCCATGCCCCGCAGGGTTGCGGCTCTTCCTGCGGCATCTCGGTCGTAGGCTAAGATCACGCGCGTGGCGTAGCGCTTCAATAGTTGCGCTTGGACCTGAGTGAGCGCTGTCCCCATCCCCGCGACGACGTTCTCAATCCCCGCTTGATGCGCGCTCATCACGTCGGTGTAGCCCTCGACGATGATGAGCGTCTCTGAGTCAGCTGCGGCGCCTCGGGCGAAGTTCAGCCCATAGAGCACTGAGCCCTTCTCGAAGAGCGGGGTGTTGGAGATATTCAGATATTTGGGCTCTTCGTCGCTGAGGGTTCGTCCGGCAAAGCCGATAATATCTCCCGTCGGCGACCAGATGGGGAAGATCAAACGATCGCGAAAGCGATCGTAGAGGGAGCCGTCTTTGCTGCGCACTACTAAGCCCAGGGTCTCCAGCGCTTCGGCGTTCTCCGGGAATTTTTTGACGAGGTCGTCCCAACGAGGCAGGGCGTAGCCCAATTGAAATTTTTCTATGATCTCTTTAGAGAGGCCGCGCTGCCTCAGATACTCGCGCGCCTTCTGGCCCGCAGGGCTTACTAAATTTGTCTGAAAATAGATGCAGACGCGCTCGTTGAGCTCCTTGAGTTTTTGCAAGGGCGAAGCCCGCTCGCGCCGGATCGGCACCCCCGTTTGGGCCGCTAATCGTGCCAAAGCTTCAGCAAAGTCAATGCGCTCGATCTTCATCAGGAACTGAAAGAGATCGCCGCCCTCGTTGCAGCCAAAGCAGTGAAAGAGCTTTTTGTCGGGGTTGACGGTGAAGCTGGGCGTCTTGTCTTGGTGGAACGGGCACGAGCCAATGTAGTTCTTCCCGGCTTTTTTGAGGGTGACATAGCGCGAGACGATCTCCAGCATATCGGCACGCTCACGGATGAGTTCGATCTCGTCGCGGCCGGCCATCACAGCCCTCCTACAAGGCTCTCCAAATCTTGCAAGAACGGGTTCGTCCAGCGTTCGATGGAGAGTTTGGTCACCGGGCCATGGCCAGAGTAGATCGTGTAATCCCCAGGGAGTGCTAAGATTCTCTTGAGCGAGCGGACCATCTGCTGTGGATCGCTGCCGGGGAAGTCTGTGCGGCCGATGCTCCCGGCAAAGAGCAAATCCCCCGTAAAGAGAATCTTTTCGCTTTCGATCTTAAAGACGACGCTTCCCGGCGAGTGCCCCGGCGTGTGCAAGACTTCCAAGAGCACCCCATTGAGCGCCAGGGTCTGACCGTCGTAAAGATACCCATCGGGCTCGATCCTCCCAGACATAAAGTAATCGAATATGGGGCGATCATCGGGGTGGAAGAGCAGCGTTGCGCCCAGGCGCCGCCGCAGGAATTCATCTCCCCCAATGTGATCTGGATGGCAGTGCGTGTTCAGAATATAGAGGATCTTCGTGTCCCCGATCAGCTCCAACAGCTCAGGGCTCTCCTCGCCGGGGTCAATGACTACCCCGACGTCGCCGACGGTGACGACGTAACAGTTCGACTGATATTCACTGAGCACGATGCTTTGGATCTTCATAATATTTGGGCGGCACTCGCGCTACCGTGAGCCCATAGAGCTGCGCAATCCCACTCTCCTTCAGGGGGCGTGCGCACTCATGCAGCGTCGCCCCGGTAGTATAGATGTCATCTACTATGAGAATACTAGCGCACGGGATAAATTTTGCAAGTCGGAAGGCCCCCTGGACGTTCTCCCGACGCGCATCGCGTGAGCGGAGGCTCGCTTGAGATTTTGTATCTTTGATCTTTTCGAGGGCGCGCACGACGGGGATCCCCCAGAGCTTGCCCAGCTCGCGCGCTAAGAGCTCGGCTTGGTTGAACCCGCGTTCGCGCTCATCTTTGGGGCGCATGGGGACAAAGGTGATCTGCTCAATCTGTGGGCGCAGCGACCGCCCGGCTTCGTCGAGATATTTTGCTAGCAGTGGCGCGAGCGCGCGCTCGCCCCCGTACTTAAAAATTTTTATGAGCGCGCTCAGCACGTGATTAGGGTCTTCGCGCTCCTCGTACCAGCCGAATGAGCGTATCTGCTCAAAGACTCGCCCGCCCTCTGCGGCGCACTGCGGGCAGAGATCGAGCACCTCAGGCAAGGGGCGGCCGCAGCGGCAGACGTGGCTCTGATCCATGCGCTCGATCTTGCTCTCACAGTCTGAGCAGAGAAAGGCGCGCTCGCCCTCGCTGAAGGGAACAGAACACACAGCGCAATGCGGCGGATAGAAGAGATCGAGCACAGCGTAGAAGACTCTCTCCCGGAGCGCGCCCATAGGCCCTCCTAAAAGAGCGAGCCGCGTACCGCATAGACCCCCAAGAGCACAAAGAGTAGCCCGACAAGATACGCCAAGAGATGCGCATAGTGCTTGCGACGGCCTTCTGTCAAGTGTCGGGCGAAGACCGTCCCCAGATGGACGCTCACAGCCGCGATGAACATCAGCGCGGGGTGCCACAAACTGGGGCGCACTGCGGGATCCAACAGGAAGAAAATGAGAACGCCCAAGAGAATCTGCAGGTCCATCAGCCCGCTCGAGAGAGCTCCCCACACGCGATCGAACTTCGCATACGATGGTGAGCCGAGCCAGCCCCAGCCCGCTCGCCCGATCCCTATAATAAGCAGAGCGAGCACCACCCACCGCAAATCCGAATGCGCCTTGATGAGGATCTCGATCATAGATATTTGACGAGATCAGCGAGCCGCGCCGAGTACCCCCACTCGTTGTCGTAAAACGCCACGACCTTGACCAAGCTCTTCTCAATGACTTTCGTTGAGCTGAGGTCAACGATGGCCGAGTGGGCGTCGCCGATGCAATCGCTCGAAACTAATGGCCATTGGGAGACTGCTAAGATGTGCTTCATCGAGCCGTGGGCATAGCGGGTGAACGTCTCGTTGAGCTGCTCGACTGTGACAGTCTTTTCGAGCTCAGCGACCAAGTCGGTCACAGAGCCGGTCGCGACAGGGACTCTGAAGGCCATGCCGTCGAGTTTTCCGTTGAGCTCGGGGATGACTAAGCCGATGGCGCTGGCGGCCCCCGTCGTCGTCGGGATGATATTGATCGCTGCGGCGCGGCCCTCGACCATATCTTTGTTGCTGCCGTCTACGAGATTTTGGCTTCCAGTATAAGCGTGCACCGTGGTCATCAAGCCCTTCTTGATTCCGAACTCTTTGTGCAGAATGTACGCGATCGGGGCCAGACAGTTCGTGGTGCACGATGCTGCGGAAACGATAGCGTGCTTCGCTTTGTCGTAGATCTTCTCGTTGACCCCCCAGACGATCGTGGGGATATCGCCCTTGGCCGGGGCGGTGATCAAGACTTTTTTCGCGCCCGCTTGCAGATGCTTGCCCGCTTTTTGGGCATCGCGGAAGACGCCAGTGGCCTCGACGACGACATCTACTTTGAGTTCCCCCCAGGGGAGCTTCGCGGGATCTTCGATCTGGAAGAGCTGAATCTTCTTGCCGTTGACGACGATGAAGTCTTCGCCGAAGCTCACCTCGCCGTCGAAGCGCCCGTAGACGGAGTCGTACTTACAGAGATACGCAGCTTGCTGTGGGGTCTGTGATCGCACATTGATCGCCACGACGTCGATCTGGGGGTCTTTGTGAACGATCCGAAAGAACGTGCGCGCGGTGCGCCCAAATCCATTTAACGCCACGCGAATCATGGGAGCCTCCTTTGGGTTTTTATATGAGCTTGAGCTCTTTGAGCACGTCGAGCACACGGGGCAGAGGCCGCTGCCACAGCCACCCTACCTTCAGCCAAAATCCGGGGATTGTTTCGGAACGATAGATGCCCTGGTCATCGGGAGAGATCAATTCGTATCTGTGCTGTTTGTTAAGGCGATAGAACTCAGCGTGCTGGCGCTCAGGATCAATGAGCCAGTATTCACGAACGCCAGCGGCTTCGTACTCATAATACTTTTCGCCACGGTCGCGCGGGCCGCTCTCCGGGGAGACGATCTCGATCACCACGTCCGCCGGGCCGTCAAGATAGCTCTCTCTCAGTCTGTCTGAATGCTCTTTGGCCACGAAGAGCACGTCCGGCTCCCGCCCGCGGCGCAAGTCAGCCATGCGCATCAGGAAGGGAGCGCTTAATACCACCCCCAGGCCATGCTGCTCTGCATACGCACGTAAAAGAACTAAGAGAAAATCCCTCACCTCTTGATGAGGCGTTGACGCCGGTGAGAGCATAACTACCTCCCCGTCTACCCACTCGGCCCAGGTGTCTTCATCACACCAAGCGAGAAACTCTTCGTAGGTCATCTTCTTCGTCGGCGCTTCTGCGTGAGCCATGCTTGCTCCCTTCGGCTACTTGGAGACCATCTTCAAAAAGTACTCGTGGATACGTGTATCGCCCGTCAGCTCCGGGTGAAAGCTGCTCGCCAAGAGATTTTTCTGGCGCACCAGCACCGGGGTGGCGTCGTGCTCCGCTAAGATCTCGACGCCCGGCCCCACCCGTACGATCTTGGGGGCTCGAATGAAGATCGCATGAAATTCCCCAATATCTTTGATGTGTATATCGGCTTCAAAGCTGTCGAGCTGCCGCCCATAGGCGTTGCGCTTCACGGCGATATCCATCAGCGCGAGGCGATTCTCTGGGTAAGAATCGTTCAGCTCGCGCGCAAGCAGGATCATCCCCGCGCACGTGCCGTAGATGGGAAAGCCCTGCTCACCGCGCTCGCGCAAGGCCGAGAGCATCCCCGCCTTCTCTAAGAGATGCGCCATGGTCGTACTCTCGCCGCCGGGGATGATCAAGCCCTCGATCTCATCGAGCTGCGCTCTGGTACGCACGTCACGTGCGTCCACGCCGAGCGAGCGCAATAGTGTGAGATGCTCGCGAAAGTCGCCTTGTAGCCCTAACACTCCGATGCGCATAGCTCTTCAGTTCCCACGCACTTGCAGGAGTTCGCGTTCTGACAATTGCGCTGCGCTGATGCTGCGCATCGGCTCTCCGAGGTCTTCGGAGATCTCCGCCAGAACTTTGGGATCGTTATAGTACGTCGTAGCGAGAACGATGGCCCGCGCGCGCTTTTCGGGATTCTCTGATTTGAAGATCCCTGAGCCCACAAAGATGCCATCGCAGCCCAGCTGCATCATCAGGGCAGCATCCGCGGGCGTGGCGATCCCACCGGCAGCGAAGTTCACCACGGGCAGTCGCCCTAGCTCCTTAATAATTCTTAAGACTTCGACGGGCGCGCCCCACTCCTTGCCGAGCGCAACCAGCTCCTCGTCAGAGGCCTGGCGCACGATGCGAATCTGTTTGTTCATCAATCGCATGTGGCGGACAGCTTCGATGACGTCGCCGGTGCCGGCCTCGCCCTTCGTTCGGATCATCGCGGCGCCTTCAGCGATTCTGCGGCACGCTTCCGGCAGATCGCGCGCCCCACAAACGAAGGGCACTTTGAACTGCCATTTGTCTATATGGTGCTCAGGGTCGGCGGGCGTGAGCACCTCCGACTCGTCAATGTAGTCTACGCCCAGGGCTTCAAGAATCTGGGCCTCGACGAAGTGCCCGATTCTGCACTTGGCCATGACGGGGATCGTGACCGCGTCCATGATCTCTTTGATCTTCTTGGGGTCGGCCATGCGGGCCACGCCCCCAGCAGCACGAATATCCGCGGGCACGCGCTCCAACGCCATTACGGCCACCGCGCCGGCCTTCTCCGCGATCTTCGCTTGCTCGGCGTTGACCACGTCCATGATCACGCCGCCCTTGAGCATCTCAGCGAGCCCAGATTTCACTTTGAATGTCCCAGTCAGCCGTTCCATCAGTCATCCCCCCTTCTCATCAATTATACTCTTTTTGTGCGACGGCGGCGACGCGGCGCAGCACGACGCGCGCGATGTCTTCCAGCCCGTAGCCGACGTTATCGCTGAGGGCCCCGACTTGGGTCGCCAGCTGCTGGAGCGCCTGCTCGGTGCGCGCTTGGGCTTCAGCGAGCCGCTCTACGGCTGCTTCAAGGCGATCTAAACGCTCCTCGGTGCGCACCCTGAGCCTCAGCCAAGCGCTCTATAGCAGCTTCGAGGCGGTCTAAACGCTCTTCAGTCCGCGCCTGGGCCTCGGCTAAGCGCTGCATTGCTCCTTCGAGTTGCTCTACGCGCTGCTCGGTACGGGCTTGAGCTTGCACCAACTCTTCGAGACGCTGCTCCGTGCGCGCCTGCGCTTGGGCCAGTTGGGCTACTGTCTGCGTGAGCCGATCAAAATCCTCACGGGTGACCCGAATCTCTTTGACTCGGTCATCTACTATAGTGACAATAGCTCGGTAGAGCTCCGCTGTGATCCCTTGAGCTTCGGCCATAGTGCAATCTCATTATAGTTTTGGGGTTGCGCGCCCGCAACCGACTCGCTACAGTTGCGGTATGAGCCTGCAAGAGAAACTGACAGCCCTGAGGACTCTGATACGCAGCTATGGAAGCGCCATCGTTGCGTTCTCCGGAGGAGTAGATAGCTCGGTCGTCTTAGCTATCGCTAAACAAGAGCTGGGGGATCGTGTCTTGGCGGTGACGGCACACTCGCCCGTCTACGCCCAGCGCGAGCTCGAAGCTGCCCAGAAGCTCGCGCAGCAGCTTGGCGTCCCTCACGAGATCATCTTCACGCGCGAGCTGGACGACCCTCGCTACGTCAACAACCCCCCAACGCGCTGTTTTCACTGCAAGCAAGAGCTCTTTAGCAAGCTTACGGAGCTGGCTCGCGCGCGCGGCTTTGCTCACGTGCTCGATGGCACCAACGCTTCGGATACGCAAGACTTTCGCCCGGGGATGCGCGCTCTCAGCGAGTATGCTGTTCGCAGCCCGCTCTTGGAGATTGGGCTGACCAAGCCAGAAATTCGCGAGATCGCGCGGATGCTTGGGCTTCCTACTGCTGAGAAGCCCGCGATGGCATGCTTAGCCTCGCGCCTGCCCTACGGCAGCACGATTACCCCTGAAAAGCTCAGGCAGATCGAGCACGCCGAGGAGTTTCTCTTTGGGCTAGGGCTGAGCCAGGTGCGCGTGCGCCACCATGAGCATATGGCGCGCATTGAAGTGCCTCCAGAAGAGATGCCCAAAGTTCTGGATCATCGCGACGCTGTAACTGCCCACCTGAAGAAGCTCGGATTTCGCTATGTGACGCTCGATCTTATGGGTTACCGTAGCGGCAGCATGAACGAAGTTCTCAAGGACCACAGCCCCGCGCTCTCGGAGCCTTTCGCCCGTCCCGATATTGAGCGCGAGGACCGTTGTGGGGTTGCTGAGGTGGTCTTCTGTCCGGGGAAGACCCCACAGCAGATCGCAGCTATCATGAGCGAGCTGCGCAAGAAGACCGAGCCCGTCTTAGCGACGCGTGCTACCCCAGAGCAAGCCCGCGCCGTGCAAAAGCTGCTCCCTGACGTGATCTATCACGAGCAAGCTCGGCTGCTGACCCTAGGGGCTCCCAAGGCTCCACAGGGTGGCACTGTGCTCGTCGTCACCGCGGGAACTTCAGACATCCCCGTCGCTGAAGAAGCCGCTGTAACAGCACAGTACCTTGGGAACCCGACAGAGCGGCTCTATGACGTAGGAGTCGCGGGGATGCACAGAGTTCTCGCGCATCGGGAGCGTCTCAACGCTGCGCGCGTGCTCATCGTCGTCGCGGGGATGGACGGCGTGCTGCCCAGCGTTGTTGCTGGGCTTGTGGACAAGCCCGTGATCGCCGTGCCCACAAGCATCGGGTACGGGGCGAGCTTTGGCGGGCTCTCGGCGTTGCTGACGATGCTCAACAGTTGCGCGCCGGGGGTGGCTGTGGTCAATATAGATAACGGCTTCGGCGCAGCAGTCTTAGCTACAAAGATCAACAGACCATGAAGATCGCATACTTAGACTGCTTCTCCGGCATCGCCGGGGATATGTTCCTCGCGGCGCTCATAGACGCTCAGCTTATCACTGCTCAGCTCTTGAGCGAAAAGCTCTCGCAGCTGGGCCTGGGCCCAATCTCGGTGCACACCGAACGGGTGATGCGCCAGGGCATCGCTGCGACCCATCTGCGCTTTGAGTCAGATTTCGACTCTCATACGCATCGGCACTGGCCAGAGATTCGCACACTCATTGAGAGAAGCTCATTAACGCCCGCCGAGAAGGCGCGAGCCGTCGCGATCTTCAGCGCTCTTGCCCAGGCCGAAGCGAAGATTCATAACGTCGCTGAAGAGACTGTGCACTTCCACGAGCTGGGCGCCCTCGATTCGATATGCGACATCGTCGGGGCTGCTGTCGCGATAGAGTTGCTACAGATTGACTGTTGGTATGCGTCTAAGATCAATCTCGGGTCTGGTGTGGTCGAGACGGCGCACGGGAGGCTCCCCGTGCCCGCGCCGGCGACGCTTGAGCTTCTCAGAGATTTCCCCGTCTATTCGTCGGGGATCGAGACAGAATTGACCACGCCCACCGGCGCGGTGATTCTGAAATATCTTTCCCCGGAGTTTGTCATGCCCTCAGCGCGGTGGCACCAGATCGGCTACGGCGCGGGCACGAAAGATCTTCCACAGCCCAATGTGCTGAGAATCCTTGTCGGTGAGAGCGTCACAGATTTCGCCCAAGACGAGACCGTCGTCGTCGAGACAGAAATTGACGACATGAGCCCGGAGCTCTTCCCCTATGTGCAGCAAAAGCTCTTTGCTCATGGGGCCAAGAGCGTCAGCGCGCAAAATATTTTGATGAAGAAGGGGCGTCCTGGGTTGCTCGTGCGCGTGCTCTGCGATGCCGCAGTAGTAGACAAGCTCTGCGAGATACTCTTTCGCGAGACGACGACGCTGGGGGCGATCTATTATCCGGTGCGGCGCAAGAAGCTCGCGCGAAAAGTCATAGAAGTCCAGACGCAGTACGGCCAAGTTCGGGTAAAGCTTGGGCTTGTGGGCTCTGAGATTATCAATATTGCACCGGAGTATGAGGACTGCAAGAAACTCGCAGAAGAGCGGGGCGTCGCGTTAAAAGAGATCTACCGTGCGGCGACCGAAGCCGCATGGCGCTCATCATGAGCGTCCTCCCCATCCTCAAGGGACAGCTGTCCTTGGGAGGCTCTTGTTCTTGTGGCACAATAGCACCAAGCCATTGTGCTGGCATGCCATCACAATCCGAATGAGGTGAGAGGATGCGCAAGATCGCGATTATCAATCAGAAAGGGGGCACGGCCAAGACCACAACCGCCGTCAATCTCGCGGCGGCCTTGGCCCTCTATAAACAGAAAGTGCTCTTGATTGACATGGACCCCCAAGGCAACGTGGCTACGTGGTTCGATGTCGTCCCGCAGAAGTCGCTCTATCACTTGCTCGTAGATGAGATGACCACGCCCCACGAGTGTATTCTCCCGGTGCGCGAGCATATAGATATTCTCCCAAGCACAAAGACCGCCGCCCAAGCCGAATTGATTCTCACCGGGCTTCCGGGGCGCGAGCGCGTCCTCAGCCGCAAGCTCGCCAAGCTCTCCGGCTATGACTTTGTGCTTTTAGACTGTCCACCAAGTCTAAATCTCTTAAATCAGAACGCCATCGTCTACGCCGACGAAGCGTTCATCCCCGTGAGCATGGACTATTTAGCACTCGTGGGTGTCAAGCAGATCTTAGAGAACCTCAAGATGGTCCGCGAGATCTTAGAGCACCCTATCGAAGTGTCGCTGGTCATCCCAACGTTCTACGATGGGCGCAACCGCAAGAGCCGCGAGGTCTTAGAGAGATTAGAACTGCACTTTGGCGCCAAAGTCACTGAGCCCATCCGGGCCAATGTGCGCCTGGCCGAAGCCGCCAGCCATCACCAGACGATCTTCGAGTATGACCCTAGCTCCTACGGCGCTCGAGATTACAGAAGATTAGCTGAGCGTGTGCTTGGGGAAGCTCCAAGCACTGACGGCCATCACGCTCAGGAAGCGCAGGTGATCGCCCGATGAAGCCGCGTCGTTCTATCGCGCACGATCCGCTTGCCGAAAGCGAGATCATGAAAGATTTCTATAAGCCCACGTCTAAAGATTCTGAAGGGACTGCACCGGGGCTGGTGAAGGCGACGTTCTACTTGGCCCCAGATGATATTATCGCCCTGGAGGAGCTTCAATTACAAATCCGCAAGCGCACCGGGCGCAAAGCGAATAAATCAGAACTCATGCGCGAAGCCATCGCCCTGCTGGTGAAGGAGTACTCCAAGTGATATGATTGGGCATGGGAGGTGAGAATGCTCGCCCTGCCCGACATCGAAAAGATCACGCTGGAGCTTGTGGCCCAGATTCCTCAGGGCAAAGTTGCGACATTCCGGGAGATCGCTGTCGCGCTCGGTGACCCCATCGCCGCGCGCGCCGTGGGCTCTATCTTGGCCCAGCATAAAAGAGACTGCCCCAGCCATCGCGTGGTGAGCTTCGACGGCGCCGTCGCCCCCGAACAAGAGAAGCTCCTCCAAGCCGAGGGCGTCCCCGTCAAGGGCGGCCGCGTGCTCTCGTTGACAAAATTTCTCTTCCGCGATTTTCGCAGCGAGAAACCCCTCCAAAAACTCCAAGAGATCCAAAACGCCATCCGAGCGCAGATGCGCCTCGTCCCTGATAGATCTGACTATCGCACCGTGGGCGGGGTGGATCTCTCGTATGTGGGAGCCCAAGGCGTCGTGGCGTATGTGCGCTTGGAGCTGCCAAGCTTAACCCTCGTCGAGACGCACACGCTCGCCCAAGAGGTGCGCTTCCCTTACATCCCGAGCTATTTGGCATTCCGCGAGCTGCCGGTAATGCTCGCCTTACTCCAAAAGCTTAAAGAACAGAACGCCCTTGCTGATATCACTTTTGTGGATGGCACGGGGACGCTCCATCATCGTCAAGCGGGCATTGCTTCGCAGCTAGGCGTAATGCTCGATATCCCCACGATCGGGATCACGAAATCGCTCTTGCACGGCGAGCCGGAAAGAGATCTTGAGACTCTAGCCCCTGGAGAGATCTGCTATATTCGCATTGAAGGACAGCGAGCCGGGGCCGCGATCAAACCCGCAGATTCGTCTGAGCCGTTCTTCGTCTCGCCGGGACATCGCGTGGACTTAGAGACTGCTATCAAGCTGACTTTCCTGACGCTGAAAGATCTCTTACCAGAGCCGATTCGGCACGCGCACAGCGCCAGCCACCAAGCTGCCCAGGCGCTCAAGCGCCAATCCCCTCGCAAGATCCATCAGTTGGGGTTGTTCGACAAAGCTTGATCTGTCCCGTAGAATGACTTAACGCTCTCATGAAGAAGGGGGGATTATGACGCGCGAGGAAGCGTTAGCGCTAGTGCACGAGTACACGAAGAATCAGAATCTCATCAAGCACATGCTTGCGGTCGAAGCCGCGATGCGGGCTTATGCGCGGAAGTTCGGCCAAGATGAGGAGAGCTGGGGCCTCGCGGGGTTGCTCCACGACTTCGATTATGAAAGATACCCCAATCATGAGCATCACCCCACCCAGGGGCATCCTTCGTTTGGGGTGCAGATCTTGCGGGAGCGCGGCGTATCTGAAGAGATCTGCCAAGCGATCTTGGGGCATGCTTCGTACACGGGCGTCCCGCGCACCTCGCTCATGGCCAAGGCGCTCTTTGCGTGTGATGAGCTGACGGGGCTGATCGTGGCGACGGCGCTCGTGCGCCCTAATAAGAGCCTTGCCGAAGTGGACGTCGAGGCCGTCAAGAAGAAATGGAAGGACAAATCGTTCGCGCGCGGGGTCAATCGCCAAGAGATCGAGCAGGGGGCTCAAGAACTTGGCGTTCCTCTTGATGAACACATAGACACCGTGATCAAGGCCATGCAGGGGATCGCGCCGCAGCTGGGACTATGAAGGACGTCTTAACCCTGCCCAACGCCATTACGCTCTCCCGGCTCCTAGCTATCCCCGTGCTGATACTGATCTTCTTCTGGGGCCCGCTGTGGCTCTTCTACACCGTGCTCGCCTTGGTGCTGGCCAGCGATCTCGTTGATGGGGCGCTGGCGCGCTCCCAGCGCCAGATCACTGCCTTGGGAAAGCTCCTGGATCCCGTAGCTGATAAGATGCTCTTTCTCAGTCTCTTTGTCGCTCTTGCCGTTGAGGGGCGTCTTCCGTGGTGGGCCGTGGGAGCGTTCGCTGTGCCTCCTATGGTGTTACTCTTGGGAGCTCTGTGGCTGCGCTGGCGGAGCTCTCGATGGCTCGTCATCGAGGCGCGCGCCCTGGGAAAGACTTCATCAACGATGCTCTCTGTGGGGCTGGTGGGGCTGCTGCTTGAGCCTATCTTCCCAACTCTCTCCCGTGTCGCTCTCTTTGTGCTCTATGGGGGCATCGCGCTCTCCTACGCTGCCCTGGGCGAGTATATCGTCATAGCCCTGAAGCAATGGGAGGAACTCCGCGGGGATGGGAGCGACAAGCTCTAGGCGCTCTCCTGTGATCGGGTGCGCCAGCTTCATCTGCCACGCATGAAGCAAGCTTCGCTTGACGTTCATCTTCGCCAGCCTTCGGCTGGCGAAGGCGTATGGTCCAGGCGAAGCCTGGTAGAGATCATCGCCCACGACTGGGTGCCCAATCGCGCTCAAGTGCACCCGGATCTGATGAGTCCTCCCCGTCAGCGGGCGCACCTCCAGCACCGTCACTTCGTCGAATCTTTTGAGCACCCGAAACTCCGTGATCGCCGGCTTCCCGTGGGGAAGTATTCTCATGCGTTGCCGATGCGCGGGGTCGCGCCCGATGGGGCCTTCAATCCGCCCCTCGTCTTCGGCGATGCGCCCGTGCACCACAGCGAGATAGATCTTCTCGATCTGGCGATTCTTGAACTGCTCGACGAGCTTCAGATACGCTCGGTCAGTCTTCGCCAGCACTAAGACCCCGCTCGTCCCCTCGTCCAAGCGATGGACGACCCCGGGGCGCTGGGGCGCTCCGAAGCTCGCTAAAGCACAGTGACTGATGAGCTGATTGAGCACCGTGCCGCGCGGGTGGCCTGCCGCGGGGTAGACGACCATGCCCGCGGGCTTGTCAATCGCGATGATATGCTCATCTTCGTAGAGTATGGGCAGGGTGAAGGGCTCAGGTGCGAGGGTCTCTTCTGGAGCGTTCTCGGGAAGTTCAACGGTGACGATATCGTGCGGGCGCAGGCGCAGCCCCGGTCGAGCGGGCTGGCCATTGAGCTGCACTGCTCCAGATCGTATGAGCTTTTGCAGGCGCGAGCGCGTCAGCGTCGGCTCGCTCAAGCGTGCCAAGAGCCATTGGTCAAGCCGAGCCCCCGCTTCGTCCTCAGAGACAGTCAAGACTCGACGCATACTCCCCTTAGAGTATCTTGATCTCCCCAGCACGGCAACCCCATTGCACGGAAAAAGCCTTAGGAGTATAATCAAACTGTGATGAGTTCTCAGCTGGAAGGGGCCGTGGCGGCCATCGCCGAGCAGATTGCCCTCGAGCAGGGGGTAGAGCTCTATTGGCTGGAGGTGAGGACCTCAGGGCCGCGCTGGCAGGTGACCGTCTATATTGAGCGTGATGGCGGGGTCACGATTGACGATTGCGAGCGCGTCAGCCGCGCTCTCGAAGAGCCACTCGATGCGCTCATCGAGCACAGCTATGAGCTTGAGGTCTCCTCGCCGGGGATGGATCGGCCCTTATATACCCGAAGGCACTATGAGCTTGCTGTAGGCAAGCCCATCGAAGTGCATCTGCACTCTGCAGAAGGACCGACGGTTCTTGTGGGCTGGCTGCAAGGGCTCTCCGATGAGGAGCTCTGGCTCGAAGACGCCTCTGGGGTCCAAGTGCCCATCCCGTTTGCGGCCGTGCGCTCGGCCCAGGTCGTCGAGAGCCGATTTCTTTAACAGCACGAAAGTCGCTCGAACTTCATAGATTGGTGATCATGTGTGAATATTGAGTTTCTCGAGGCGCTCGAGGAGATGGCCAAGGAAGAGGGGCTCGAGCGCGAAGATCTGTATGAGGCGGTCAAGAAGGGGCTGCGCGTCGCGTATATCGAGCAGTTTGGCCCGGCGGCCAACATCGAGATCGCCATCGATCGCACCTCCGGAGATATTCACGTCATTGTGGATGGCCAAGCCAAAGATATTAAGCTCACAGATTTTGGCCGCATTGCCACCCGAAAAGCCGAAGAGACTATCCGACAGGAGATCATCGCCAAGCGCCGCCAGAAGATCCTCGAGCGCTATCAGAGCCGCGTAGGTTCTATTATCAGCGGGCATGTCCATCGCTTTGTCGGGGCTGATGTCTGGGTGAATCTCGGGCAAGCCGAGGCTCTCCTGCCCGAATCCGAGCGGATCCCCGGGGAGCGCTATCGCGTGGGCGCCGTGATTAAAGCGTATCTGATGCGCGTGGAACGGACCTCAGGCGACCCCAGAATCATCTTATCGCGCGCGGCCAAGGAGTTTGTCCAAAAGATGTTAGAGCTGCAGGTGCCGGAGCTCGAGCAAGGGCTCATTCGCATCGAGGCGATCGCGCGCGAGCCGGGAGTGCGCACCAAAGTTGCTGTGCGGTCGCTCGTCGCCGAGCTTGACCCTGTGGGGACATGTGTCGGTGCTGGGGGCAGCCGCATCAGGGAGATCGTGCGCGAGCTGGGCGGGGAGAAGATAGATATTATTCGCTGGAGCTCCGACGTGCGCGAGCTCATTAAAAACAGCCTGGAGCCCGCGAAAGTCTTACAGATCGACCTCGACGAGGCCAAGAGAGAAGCCCGGGTGCTCGTCCCCGATGCGGAGTTATCGTTGGCTATCGGCAAGGGTGGGCAGAACGTCCGCCTGACCGCGAAACTCACTGGGTATAAGATCGACGTCACCAGCCCCGAAGAGCTCAAGAAGACTGCACCCCCATAATCTATGCGCGCTGCGTTGTTGCATGGGGTCTATCGGCTCGTGCGCGCTCGGGCCTGGCTCGTGTTGTTGTTGTCGGCCCTCGCCAGTGGCGCCGCGCTCAGTTATATTCTCACCCTCCCCATGCGCAGCTCGTTCTTAGATCTTCTCCCACCGGGAGACCCCCTGCTCACCAAGTTCCAAGAGCGCGAGGAGATCATCACCAAGAGCGACTCCCTCGATATTATCTTAATGCTGCAAGATCCCGAAGGTTCCCCGCGTGATGCCCAGCGCCTCCAAGCCACAGCCCTCCAGATCCAAGAGCATCTCCTCCGACGCTATCCGGAACTGTTTACGTCGGTGAGCTTTACCAAAGACATCCAAACGCTCCGGGGCACGGAATTGCTCTCCATGTACGACGAGATCTTACTGAAGCTCAGAGAGTATCAAGAGCGCCTGCGCGGGCTCGTCCCTGTGGAGCAGTCCCAGACGCCCATGCCAGGGGTGCGCGACCTCATCGCCATCTACGCCCAAATTAATACGGAGCTCGAGCGCATCTTTCTTGGGGAGCTGGACTGGAGAAGATTGGTCCTCAACCCCCTGGAGCTCTTCAAGCGCTTCGATGAGCTCAAGAATCTCAACACCCGCGTCAAGGACGAGTTCGATCGCACCCCGGGATTGATTCAGAATGCCGATCGCCTGGTCGCGGATCTTCTGCAAACTATCACCAATATAAGCGAGACGATTGACGAGCTCCTGACACGGCCCCAAGAGCTCTATCTCTCCCGTGACGGGACCAAGCTGCTGGTGCGGGTGCGCCCGCGCTATAGCTCCCAGCGTGGCTTGGAGTATAATCGCGCTGTCACCCGCGCCGTCCAGAAGGCACTCCACGAGCTCAACCTAGAAGCCCAAGGGATCCGATGGGGGCTGACGGGTCCCTATGCCATCGCCGCGGAGATCAATCATCAGCTCAACGTCGACATGCGCAATACCACGATCATCTCTGCTGTCGGCGTCACCGTGGTGATCGTTCTCATTCTCCGACAGTTTTTCTATCCCATCTTGGCGCTCATTGTGCTCTTCCTCGCTTTAATAATCACCCTCGCGTGGGCGAAATTTGCCACCAACGGGCTGAACTTGGTGACGTCGTTCCTTCCCCCGCTGATCTTGGGGCTGGGGATCGATTATGGGATCAATTTTCTCGCGCATTTTCTTGCGGAGCGCCGCGCCGGGCATCGCTTGGAAGTGGCCCTCAAGGCCGCGCTCTTCCACAAGGGCTCCGCACTGATCACGGCGTCGCTGGCAACGGCGTTAGTGCTCTTCAGCTTAATGGTCGCAAGCTCTCCAGGGCTCTATGAGATGGGGATCATCGCCGGGGTTGGGGTGCTTGTCGCGCTGATGGGGACGCTGCTCATCCTTCCGGCGCTCATCATCGTCTCGCATATTATGTTGCGGCGGCGCTTGCGGCCCACGCGCGCCCGCCCTCAGCCCTCCCCCCCTCAGGCCCCACCGCATAGGGCTTTCTGGCGCTGGGCGCGCTGGCCTGTCGTGCTCCTCACGATTCTAGGGAGCCTCGTGATGGTGAATGAAGCCCCGCGCGTGCAATTCCGCTTTGCCGACGAAGAGCTGACCCCCAAAGACCTCCCCTCGCGCCTCATGCAGCAGATAGAGCGCCAAGAGTTCGACGTGGGGACGTCGGGCTTGGCCGAGTACTTCTTGTTCTTCGCCCCAACGTTAGAGGAGCTGCGCCAGATCAACGCTGGGCTCCAGCAGCTCAAAGCCCAAGGCCATGTGAACGTCGTCTGGTCGTTGCTGATGTTCTTCCTCCCCTCGGAACCTGCGGGGGGCCAGCAGAGGTTCTCCCTCAATCTCGAACGCGATCTCCAGCGCGCCTCCTCCCAGGTCGAGCGCTACGGAAGCGAGCTCCAGCAGCTCCAAGATCTCACTGTCCAGCTGGCTCGGCTCAAGGGCAATTTGACGCGCATTCTCGACCAGATAGCTCTCACCGGGGCTGGGACCGAGACCGTTGCCCCAGAGATCCAGCAGCAGATCCTTCAGCTTGAGGGCATAGAAGCGAGCATCCAAAGCCTGGAGGTGATGCAGGTGCGCCTGGGGGAGCTGCGCGAACGTCTCGCAGAACTGAACCGCCGCGTCAGCGCCTTGCTCGGGAAGATCGCTGAGCTCCAGCAGGTCCAAGGGCTGCTCCAAGCTCTTCCGAGAGATCTCCAAGAGCGCTTCGTCACCGAAGAGCGCGAGTTTGTGATCTATGCGCACATCAACCGCGAGACTCTCAACGACCCACGGCGCTATCGGGAATTTATCGCGGCGGTAGAGTCATTCAGCCATGATTTCCTGGGCTATCGCATGATACAAGATCATCTGGAGCGCAAGATGAAGCAAGATTTTCAGATTTCAACTGTGCTCGCTGCTGTCATTATCTTGGTGATCTTGGGGGTTGGGCTGGGGTGGCGGTGGGCGCCGGTGGGGATCATCCCTGTAGGGTTGGGATTCTTATGGATGCTGGGAGCGATGCGGCTGTCGGGGCTCAACTTCAATTTCGCGAATATTCTCATCTCGTCGCTGTTGATCGGCAATGGCGTGGACTATGCCGTCTATCTGTTGCACAGCTTTCTTGAGGACCGCGACGTTGAGCGTGCCTGGCGCAAGACTGCCCTGCCCATTGTGGGGTCGGCCCTGACGACGATGGTCAGTTTCGGGAGTTTGCTCTTTGCGGCTACGCCGGGGCTGCGGGCCTTCGGGCAGTCGGCGCTCTATGGCATCGGATTTACCACGTTCTTCACTCTGACTTTTCTGCCAGCGGTGCTCTCTTTCCTGCCTCGTCGTAGCTGTTGATTCTCTGGGGCTTCCCGGCTATAATAGCACCGAAGTGGGCACTCTCTGCCCCACGCGCACAGGAGGCCAATAGGTATGGTAGGACTGTATGCGATGGCTGTGCTCCTTGCGCTGTGCGTCTATTTCTCTGAGAGGTGGCGTTCGTATGACGATGGTCATTGCGCTTTCGTTGGGATTAGCAATATTGTTAGGAGCTTTGGGATGGGTGGTGGGGCGCTCCTCCGTGCGGCGGGAGTTTACGCGCACCCACCAGCGTGCGGAAGAGATCCTAGAAGCGGCGCGTCAGGAGGCCGAGGCCCTCAAGGCGGCCAAGCTGGCCGAGGTCGAGAAGGCCCTCAAGGCCCGTGAGGAGGAGCTGGAGCGGCGCCTCAAGCGCCAGGAAGAAAAATTAGAACGGCTTGAAGCGCGCCTGCTCAAGAAAGAAGAGCGGCTAGAGCAGAAGGGCGTGGAGCTGCTGCGCGCGGAGAAGTCCCTCAAGGATGATCTCCAGAGATTGAGCGAGCTCATTGCCCAGGGCGAAGCGCTCCTTGCCGGGGAGCGCAAGCGCCTCGAAGAGCTCTCTGGGCTGTCGGCAGAGCAAGTGAAAGAGCTGCTCATCCAACAAGTCGAAGCGGAAGCTGAGCGTTTCTTCGCCAAGAAGATCCGGCAGATCAAGGAGCGCGCCGAAGCGGAAGCGGAGCGCGAGGCGCGCAAGATCATTGCAACCGCCATCCAGCGCTACGCGGCCGAGGAGGTCGAATCGTCCACCATGAGCCATGTCCCGTTGCCCAACGAGGAGTACAAGGGGCGGGTGATCGGCAAGGAGGGTCGCAATATTCGAGCGTTTGAGGCCCTCACTGGTGTCGAGGTCTTGGTGGACGATACCCCGGATGCGATCTCACTGAGCTGCTTCCATCCGGTGCGCCGGGAAATCGCGCGGCTGGCTATGGAGAAGCTCTTAGAAGATGGGCGGATCCATCCGGCCCAGATCAAAAAGCAAGTGGATAAAGCCAAGGAGCGCATCGCGCAGCGCATCAAGGAAGAGGGCCAGAAGGCTCTCTTTGAGCTGGGACTTGACAATATGCACCCGGCCTTGGTAGAGCTTGTGGGGCGGCTGAGCTTCCGGACAAGCTATGGGCAGAATCAGCTCAGACACAGTATAGAAGTGGCGTATCTCGCGGGGGCGTTGGCCGCGGAGCTGGGGTTAGATACGAATATGCAGAAGCTGGCCAAGCGCGCGGGGCTGCTGCACGATATTGGCAAGGTCGTCGATCACAAAGTGGAAGGCCCACACGCGCTGATCAGCGCGGAGATGGCGCGGCGCTACGGGGAGCCCGAGGAGGTCGTCCACGCGATCGCGGCCCATAATGAAGACGTCGAGGCGCGCACACTCTTAGCCGTGATCGTCCAGACGGCTGATGCCCTCTCGGCAGCGCGCCCTGGAGCCCGCCAAGAGACGTTTGAAGCCTATGTGCAGCGGCTCCAGGCGCTCGAAGAGATCTGTCACAGCTTCCCTGGTGTGGAAGAAGCTTACGCGATCCAGGCGGGCCGCGAGGTGCGCGTCATGGTCCGCCCCGACGAGGTCGACGACGACATGGCGGCCAAGCTCTCCTACGATATTGCGCGGTGCATCGAAGAGAAGATGCAGTACCCTGGGGAGATCAAGGTCCATGTGATTCGGGAGACCAAGTTCGTCGAGACCGCCAAGTAGACTATGGCCAAGGCGCGAGCGATCGTTCGGATCACGGGGGAAGTGCAGGGCGTAGGGTTTCGGAATTTCACGGTGCGCAAGGCGCGGCCGCTGGGGCTGTCGGGGTATGTGCAGAATCTCCGGGACGGCAGCGTGCGCGCGGAGATCGAGGGCGAGCGCGAGCAGATCGAGAAGCTCTTAGAGATCCTCAGGACGGAAGGCCCCGGACGGATCGAGCAGATGGAAGTGATCTGGTCGGACTACCTCGACGAGTTCACGGGCTTTGGGATTCAAATGTAACCTCACCCGTTCCCTCTCCGTTTACGGAGAGGGTCAGGGTGAGGTCTTCTTCATGCAGCAGTGTTTATATTTCTTGCCTGAGCCGCAGGGGCAGGGGTCGTTGCGCCCCACTTTCTGGGAGGCACGGCGCGGGGGGGCCTTGGGCTTCTCTGATGGGGAGTTCCCCGCGGTCGCGGTGATCTCGTCGTGGCGATATTGAAGGGATTGGACCCGCTCGATGTGGGCAGGCCGCCCCGGCTGGGCCGCCACGATCTTCAGTTGAGGCTTAATGAGATAGCTGATGATCTGCTCTTCGATGCGTCCGAGAAGCTCTTGGAAGAGCTCAAAAGATTCGCGCTTGAATTCTAGTAACGGATCGCGGCCGGCATAGGCGCGCCAGCCGATCACGTCTTGGAGCTCGTCGAGCGCGAAGAGATGCTGGCGCCAGTTCTCATCGATGAGATTCAAGATCATATAGCGGGCCAGATGCGGAAAGGCTCCTCCAAGCCGCGCGGCCTGCGCGTGATAGTTCTTGAGCAGAAAATCGAAGATCTTCGTGCGCGCGGCGTCGGGGGAGAGCCCCGCGACCGTGAAGTCCAGCGGGGCGTTCTGGAAGGTCAAAAGCTCCTTCTGCAGCGCTTCTTCATCGCGCTCCGCCCCGGAGAGATAGCGCGCGATCAGAGTATCGGTGTATCCCTCGAGCACGCTCGTGAGATAATTATCTAAATCTTGAGCGCCCTCTTCGGGGCTGTGGGGGCCGCCTAACAAGAAGCGCTCGCGCAGCTTATAGATGGCTTCCCGCTGCCGCGCCATGACCAGATCATACTCGAGCAGGCGCTTGCGGATGCCAAAGTAATAGACCTCCACGCGCTTTTGCGCGTTGCGGATCGCTCTCGTGAGCATGGGATGTTCGAGGGCTTCGCCCTCGGTCATGCCCTTCTTCACGAACGAGAGCAATTTGCTATCGCCAAAGAGTCTGATCAAATCATCTTCGAGGGAGACGTAGAATTGGGAGCTGCCGGGGTCACCTTGGCGGCCGGCGCGCCCGCGGAGCTGATCGTCAATGCGGCGGCTCTCGTGGCGCTGCGCCCCGATGACGTGCAGCCCCCCCAGCTCCGCGACTCCGGGGCCGAGCTTAATGTCAACGCCACGCCCGGCCATGTTCGTCGCTACAGTGATAGCGCCCTTCTGCCCCGCGTCCTTGATGATCTCTGCTTCGCGCTCGTGGTGCTTGGCGTTGAGCACATTATGGGGCAGCCCACGACGGTTTAAGAGCGTGCTCAGATACTCGGATTTCTCGATCGAAGTCGTGCCGATGAGCACGGGGCGGCCCAGCTCGTGCAGGCGCGTAACTTCTTCGACGATCGCGTTGAATTTTGCTTTCTCTGTGGTGAAGAGTCTATCGGGGAGATCCTGGCGGATCATGGGCTTGTGGGTGGGGATGACCACGACGCTCAGCCCGTAGATCTGCTGAAATTCTTCTTCTTCGGTCTTGGCTGTGCCGGTCATGCCCGCTAATTTTTTATAAAGTTTGAAGTAATGCTGCAGGGTGATGGTAGCGAGTGTTTGCTGCTCTTTGCGGATCTCCAGCCCCTCTTTGGCTTCGATCGCCTGGTGGAGCCCGTCGCTCCAGCGGCGGTCGGGCATGAGCCGCCCGGTGAATTCGTCCACGATGATGACGCGCCCGTCCTTGACGATATAGTCGCGCTCTCGCTTGTAGAGATGCAAGGCGCGCAGGGCCGTCTCTAAGTGTTTTAACAGATCGACGTGTTCGGGGGCGTAGAGATTATCAATCTTTAAGATCTCTTCGGCTTTTTTGACCCCAGCGTCGGGGGTGAGGTGGACGCGGCGGGTCTTCTCATCGATCTCGAAGTCGACGCCCTTCTGGAAGCGCGGGGCGATCGCGGCGAATTTTTTATAGAGCTTGATCGTCTCCGAGGTGCTCCCGGAGATAATGAGCGGCGTGCGCGCTTCGTCAATCAAAATATTATCGATCTCGTCAATGATCGCAAAGTCGAGGCCCGTCTGGACCCGCTGCTCCCAGGAGATCACCAAGTTATCTCGAAGATAATCGAAGCCGAACTGAGCGTTCGTCCCGTAGATGATATCGCACTGATAAGCACGCTTGCGTTCCTCGGGAGTGCTGGTCTCTTGCAGCAACCCGACTTTAAGCCCCAACGCTTCGTAGATCGGGCCCATCCATTCGCGGTCGCGCTTGGCCAAGTAGTCATTGACCGTGACGATATGGACCTTCCCGACGAGGGCATTGAGGTAGGCGGGCATAGTCGCCACGAGGGTCTTGCCCTCGCCGGTCTTCATCTCGGCGATCTTGCCCCGGTGGATGACGATACCGCCGATGAGCTGGACGTCGAAGGGGCGCAGGCCGATGGTGCGCCGCGCGGTCTCGCGTACCACGGCGAACGCCTCCGGTAAGATGTCATCGAGCGTCTCGCCGTGGGCGAGCCTGTCTTTAAATTCATCGGTCTTCGCCCGCAATTGATCGTCGGAGAGCTTTTGCATCTCCGGCTCCAGCGCATTAATTTCATCAACGATGGGCTGAAGCCTTCTGAGCTGCTGCTCATTGGTCTCGCCGAAGATCCAATCTACGGCGCGCTTGAGAAATTCCATAGTTGGGACACCCTCTATTCTAAGCGAGATGAGCCTCATGAGCAAGCTTTCTCGGACCTAACCCCCTAGCCCCCTTCCCGGCACGGGAAGGGGACCAGACTTCGTCTGGCCCCTCTCCGTGTCGGGGAGGGGCAGGGGAGGGGTAAGTGTCTCAGCGCAGCTGCGCGATCAGCTCTCTGAGCTGGGCCTCCATCTGGACGAGTGCCGCGGCACGAGCCCGAAGTTGGTTGAGCTCATCAGGGTCAGCCAGCCGCCGGCTGCGCTGAATCTGCTCCAAGCGCTGAAGAATCTTTTGCTTGAGCTGAGCGATGACAGCGAGCCCGCGCTCGAACTCCGCGCGGGCTGCCTCTCGTTCGCCGCGCTCAAGATGCAGCATCCCGAGCGTCAGATATCCCCTGGGATAGTCCGGATGCTCTTGTAAGAATTTTGCTAGCTCGGCCCAGACTAACGTGCGATCCCCTTGCGATAAGGGCACGAGCACCCGTTGCATAAACTCGGCCTCCAGGCGCATCGTGGGCTCCGGATCGAGGCGCAACAGCGTTTGGAGGTGCTCTTGTGCCCGCTGGGCCTCCCCCAGTCGTAGAGCAAGATCAGCTAGCTGAATGTAGGCGTTCTCGGTGGGGTAAGTCTTCAGAGATCTCTCAAAGTAGTCGCGGGCGCGCTGGAGCTCGCCCCGCTCAGCGTAGACAACTCCAAGATAATAGAAAGCTTTCCCCGGCGCGATCCCCAAAGCGACGCTGCGCTCTAGAGCAATGCGCGCCGTCTCATAGCGTAAGCTGTTCATCTCGGCTTCACCCTTGTCAAGGGCGATATCGGCCTGCCAGTCGCGATACGCGAAGAATGAGACAATTATAGCGAGCATAAAAGCCGTGGCTCCTACAGCGAGCTTGGCCGACGACCGCAGCGTCACCGTCGGCGCAGGGCCAAGCAGCGGGCGCGCGTAGAGCAAACTGATAAAGAGCACAAGATTGAGCTCTGACGCCGGCAGGTGCAACGGGAAGCTCACGGAAGCATCTATCAGAAAGGCGACGATCCCCGCCGAGAGGGCTACGACCCATACACGAGCCTGCGGGCTCGCCGATGAGCGCACGAAGCTGTGCGCACTTCGTATCAGCGTTCCAGCAAAAAATCCGACGGCTAAGAGCCCGATCAGCCCCAACTCTGCGATCAATTGCACGTAATCGTTATGCGCTTGGATCGCACGGGGCAGATAGAAATTATAGTGCTGCCCCAGCGGGGTCTCTTTGAAGCGCGCCTTGTACTCTAAGAACTCGACTTTGTAATCTCCCAAGCCCACTCCAACGAACGGGTGCGCTTTCAGCATCTCGTAGGCGATCCACCAGTTCCAGCTGCGCGCGATCCCGGAATTCTCCTCCCAGAGGCGCTGGAAGAACTGAACGACCCCTTCGATGGGCGACGGCTCAAGAGTCGCAGCGCGGCCTAAGAGCGCATTGAGCGGCCCCGGAGGCGATTGCAGCCACACAGTTAGAACCAAGAGAATCACTACCGCGAGAACCCAGCGGCGCTGGCTCGCTATCGCTGAGCTGAGCCGAAAGATCATCATCCCTCCGAAGAAGAAGATCACCGAGAAGAGCGCCGCAAGATACGCCCCCACCGAGTTTGCGGCCACGAGCGCCGCGGTCATAGAAATTAAGAGCCCTAAAAGTCCCAGGCGCGCCCAGCGATTCTCAATCATCACTGAGAGGGCGATCCCCGGCACAAGGAGATGCGCGAGGAATCCCGCAAGATAGTTGGGGTTCCCAAATGTCGAGATCATCGCCGAACTGCCTCCTAAAAACCCTGGCGGCCCCGGCAGCCTCCCATAGTACTGCAAGAGCCCATAGACCGAAGCGATGCTTGCTGACAGCAAGAGCGCGCTCAGCAGAATCTTCATATCGCGCTCGCCCTCGATCGTGTTGACGATGAGCAAGCCCAATAGCCCAAAATAGATGAGCCCGACAAAGCTTACTAGACTGAGCGCAAGATTTTCAGCGTTGACGAGCGAGAGCGCCGCCGCGCCCAGCACGCCCAGCGCCGGCCAGGCCAATCGCGTCACATTGATCTGCACGTGGGAGCGAAAGAAGAGCTCGACTGCCCAGAGAACTATTAAGAGTGAAATGCCCCAATAGAGCAAGGTGCTCTTGGTGTAGCCGTACTCGGTGTTGGGCAGATAGATTACTATCGGGATGGCGAAGACGAGCGCCACCAAAAGCCAGAAGCGTAGTCTGAGAAGCGACACCGCTCGCAAGCGCGCTGCGGTGCTCTTCAGGAGCGACCATGCGGTCTCTCTCCAGGACCTAACCCCCCGGCTCCCTTCCCTGAAGGGGAAGGGGGAGCCCCCCTCTCGGCGCCGGGGAGGGGCCGGGGGAGGGGTCTTAGGATGCTTTGAAGCTTTCCGTGCCTTCCGTAGCTTCATTCCCGTGCCTTCCGTGATTCAAAAATACCCCAGCGCCCGCAGGCGCTCCATCAGCCCCTCTTTGTCGGTGCCGCGCCCGGCTCGCTCCGGCACATTAAGATCAGAGACGGGCTTGGTGCACGGCACACACCCCAAGCTGCGATAGCCCTTGTCGTAGAGCGAGCAGTAGGGCAATTGATATTTCTTAATATACTCCCAGACGTCGCGCTCGCGGAAGTGTAAGATCGGGTGGACGCGAACGTGATCGGGCCGCGGGGAGAAATACGTCTCTTGAGATCGAGCGTGGTGCTCGTCCCAGCGCACGCCCGTAATGAGCGCGCGCCATCTATATCTCTGAATCGCTTGGGTGAGGGCCTCGGTCTTGAGGCGCTTGGTGCAGAAGAGACAGAATTGGGGATCGTCGGTGGGCGGGGCTTGCTCGAGGGCTTCGCGGTTCTGATATATAATGAGTTGGAAGCCCCACTCGCGCGCCAGACGATCACGATACTCGTAGACTTCGGGGAAGTCTACGGTCGTGTCGATGTGCAAGACGGGGATGGGGATTTGTCCATTGCTGGCCCGTCGCACCAGGTCGAGCACGACTAAAGAGTCCTTCCCGCCGGTGAAGGCCACGGCCATCTCGCCCCCAAATTCTGCGAGCGCTTGATGCAAAATCTCCAGGCTCTTCTGCTCGCGCTCCAGAAGCGTCCACGAAGAGATCTCGTTCATAGAGTTTGTCCCCCTTGTCTTGAAGCTCTCATTCTTGATGACCTAACCCCCCAGCCCCCTTCTCGAAGCCCCCTCACCCCTCTGCTCCCCTCTCCCTCAGAGGGGAGAGGGGCTGGGGGTGAGGAGTCAAATGAGTATATCAGATTTTCATCGCTGTCGCCCTTCTTACGCTCTTGACGTACTGAGCGAGCCCCTTGGGAACGACGGGCCAGATCGCGCTCCACAGCCGAGGGCGCTTCAGAAGCTCCCGCGCAATCCTGCTCGGGTAGTCAATATCCCCGAAGCGTTCGATCAGCTTGCGCAATTGCGGGAGAGCTAGGAGCCTGAGCCCCTGAGCTAAAGCAGCGTCGTCGAGCTGCGTCAAGATGTGATGGGCTCTCATGCCCAGAGAGAGTTCGCGTTCGAGCTTGGCCCGCCACAGCTTCTCATACTCTTTGAGAGACTGTGCGCGGGTTCTGTCTGTAAGAGCGCAGCGCGCGGCGACTTCCCCGGCGATCTTGCCGCAGAGCATCCCCGTATAGATTCCCCCGCCGCTGGTGGGCTTGGCCTGGCCGGCAGCGTCACCAACGATTAAGAATCCGTCAGCGACGGTGCGTCGTGCTGGACCGATGGGGATCATCCCCGATTGATACGAGAGAATCTTCCCAGAGCTATGATACTCTGCGCGCAGGCGCTCAAAGCACGGCTTGGCCTCGCGAAATTTCTCTGTGAGAAGCCCGACGCGCGCGGTGCCCTCGGCAGCGGGGACAGACCACGCGAAGCCGTTGGCCGCGAAGCGTCGCCCGAAGAAGACCTCGACGAAGTCCATCCTCACTCCTGACCTCTCCCCCAGCCCCTCCCCTAAAGAGGGAGGGGAGCCCCTTCCCTTTAGGGAAGGGGATGGGGATAGGTCCGAGCGAGGAGTCTCGATGACCGCTTGCAGCCCCAACAGCATCTTCTGTGGGCGAGGCAGGCCCGCCTGCTGCGCCAAGAGACTGTGCGGCCCATCGGCCCCGATGATGACCGAAGCTCTGAGCTTGTCGCGAGCACCTGCGGGGGTCTGCGTGGTGAGCGTGCGGGTGCCGTGCTCGTAGGGACCAAGCGCGACGGCGCGCGTCCCAAGCTGCACAGCGACGCCGGCTTGAACGGCGCGCTCGACCAAGTACTGATCGAATCTATCCCGGTCAATGACGTAGGCGCGGACGCGGTCACCGCCCAGCTCGTAGACCGAGCCGTCAGGGGAGTGCACGCGCACGCCCGTGATCGCTCGGACGATGATCGAATCTGAAACGCGGGCGAGCCGCCAGCCTCGAAGACTCAGCAGCCCGGTGCACTGAATCGGGCGGCCGATCTGGGTGTGCTCTTCGAGCAAGAGCACCTTGGCGCCGTGCCGCGCGGCGCTATACGCTGCCGTCGCGCCCGCCGGCCCGGCGCCCACGACGATCACGTCATAGCGTTGCATTGAGGCTCACCTTGAGTGATTTCTCAATCTTAGTCGTTGCCGAAGAACTTGGCGGACTTCTCTCATAGCCTTCACAGCATTCTTAGCTTCATCGAGCGTTGGTTCTTCCCCTGGATAACGCACCAAGACGCTATACGCATTTAGAAGCTCTAGTAACGGGTGGAGCGACTGCAAGAGAGCATCTCGCTGTTGGCAGAGTTGCAGCAGCCGCAAGAGATCATGTGTTTTCGGGAAAGCCACCTTCTCTTGGACCAAAAACGCTTTCAGATATTTCTCCGCGCACTGCTGGGCATGGAAACAAATGCCACCTGTAAGCTTCTGACGTCGTCGGCTCAAGGCCAGGGCGATCTGGAAGTCTTCTTCAGCCTTTCGCACCCAGGCGCGCACGTCCTCGCGAGGAGCGTTCATAGAGCACCCAGCCTTGGCGCACCACCTCCTGCAGGAACGGATCAAACCAGGTGTTCAATCGTTTGGCGAACTCCGACGGCGTCAGAACGATCAAATCAAGCGGGTAACGACGCGGCTCAAAGTACCGCGAGACGAGCTGCTGCCGCCCTGCCAAACTCTTCTCCCTGGTTGCAAGAACGATAAGAAGATCCAAGTCACTATCGGCGCTGGGCTCCCCATAGACGTGTGACCCAAAAGCAATGACTCTCTCGGCATTGAGTTCACGCGCGAGCCGGTGCACGCACGCTCGCAACCACGCTTCAACCGATGGGGCTAGCTTAATAAACTTCTGCTTCCTTCCCTGCATTGCATCTGTATTATATCGTCCTAGCGCATCACGAGCATCAGGATGACCCCTTCGC
>Ga0197142_1000806_pt1 | contig 29368 bp, 28 predicted proteins | sample GBS60_MetaG_FD_148614 | JGI IMG/M metagenome (GOLD analysis project Ga0197142, IMG submission 148614) | Sediment microbial communities from Great Boiling Springs, Gerlach, Nevada, United States - GBS 60_MetaG | ecosystem: Environmental > Aquatic > Thermal springs > Hot (42-90C) > Sediment... | reverse complement strand
TTTTCGGAACTAATATAGTTCTTTGAAATTGGGGGTGATGTGGTTTCGACGGGAGCCGAAGGCACTTAAAACTGCACGCCGTGCTTTTGCCGTGTGCACGTAAAACAAACGGCAAAAAATAAGTGCCAACTATAACTATGCTTTGGCTGCTTAATTAAAAAGCAGCCCGTCCTTTATAACTCGTGCCTGTCCGAGTTATAAAGGGCGTGGACAAAGACAGGCACTTGTTGGGACTTTTCTCAGGGAGTCCCAACAAGTTAAAAACTGCCCTGAGATAGCTCCATCTCGGGCGCCTACCCCCTAAAGATGGGGCGAAACTTTGAAAGGTAGGCTAAGCGTGTAGATGTTTTGAGTGCTTGGCTTCCGGACCCGGGTTCGACTCCCGGCACCTCCACCATTAAAAAGATACATCCCTAAATCACCTCTTTGGATAAATAGTAAATTTCTTCTTCTCTACCATAATTAAATTGGAGGTCAAATTGTGAAGGAGCTATACAATTTTATTTCATATAAACATTCAGAGATTATAACTAAAAAATATTCCACTAGTTTTTCAATTGCAATATCATTTTTAAGTAAATCAATTAGAAAACACATTTACGCGATATATGGGTTGGTTCGAATAGCTGATGAAATTGTTGACACAATGTTAGATGTTGATCGATTCATTTGGCTTAAAGAGCTACAAGAACAAACTTATAAAGCATTAGAATCTAAATTCTCAACTAATCCAATTTTAAATGCATTTCAACTTACGGCTAACAGATTTTCAATTGGCTCTGAGTTGATTGAACCTTTTTTTAATAGTATGTATATTGATTTGAAGAAGAACAAACACGATGAACACTCCTACAAGCAATATATTTATGGAAGCGCTGAAGTTATAGGTTTAATGTGCTTAAAAATATTTGTTAATGGTGATGAAAAACTATACAAAGAATTAGAAGAACACGCTCGTGCACTTGGCTCTGCCTTTCAAAAGGTAAATTTTTTAAGAGATATTAAAAATGATTTTAAAATTCTAAACAGAACCTATTTTCCAGATGTTGATTTGACTAATTTAACCGAAGATGATAAAATAAAAATTATAAATGATATTAAAGCAGATTTTAAAAAGGCATGGATCGGTATTATTAAACTTCCAAGAAGAGCTAGAATAGGTGTAATGGTTGCTTATGAATATTACTTAGCGCTGTTAAATAAAATTAAAAAATCTCCAGTAGATCAAATCTTAAAGCAAAGAATTAGGATAAACAATTTCTATAAAATCATTTTGCTCCTGAAAATATTATTTAAAAGTTTATTTATTAAATAAACTTACGGAAATATAGATGCTACTGAGTTTTTTAACTCTTATCTTATCATTTTCTCTAATGGAGTTCGTTGCTTGGTTTACCCATAGATATATCATGCATGGATTCCTTTGGTTTTTACATAAAGACCACCACACCTACGAAAATAAAAATTTCATTCAGAAAAATGATTTTTTCTTTCTAATATTCGCTTTGCCAGGGGCTTTTCTAACTATCAAGGGTGCACTTGAATATTTTAATTTATTCTTCTGGATCGGGTTGGGAATAACACTTTACGGTTTAACATACTTTTTAATTCACGAGATTTATATTCATCAAAGATTTAAATGGATCAAAAAAATTAATCACCGATATTTTATCGCAATTCGCCGTGCCCATAAAGATCACCACAAACATATTTATAAATATCCAGGTGAAAATTTTGGTTTACTAATTGTTCCTTTCAAGTATTTTAAGGAATCTAAAATCAAAAGATACGATGGCTAAGTTTTATTATCTAATTATTTTAGTTTCAACACTAATTTTTCCACTAATTTTATCCTTTCACAAAAAGAATCTTTTCTACAAACAATGGAGATCAATCTCTTGCTCACTAACTTCTGTCTTGATCGTTTTCATCCCCTGGGATGTGATGTTTACTATCAACAAAATTTGGGGTTTCAACAAAGATTATGTTCTCGGTATCTATCTATTATTCTTACCAGTTGAAGAATGGCTATTCTTTATCATAGTTAATTTCAGCGTCCTCTTCATATTTCATCTATTCCAACTAAACTTCAAAGAAAATAAAATGTTAAATCTCTTCTCAAACGCTTTTTATATAAGTATTGGCCTCATATTTTGTTATGTTATTTTTTATTCCATACCTAACAGATGGTACACATTTATTGCAACTTTTATGGCTCTAATATTATTGGTCATTATATTGCTTTTGGGACTAAATGTTTTTAGACAATTATTTTTCATCACTTTCATAATTTCAATTATCCCATTTTTGATTGTAAACGGGGCGTTAACTGGGCTTTTCAGTTCAAGCCCGATAGTTTCTTATGACGATTCAAAAAATATGGGTTTAAGATTGTTAACCATACCAGTTGACGATATAATTTATAACTTTGACATGATATTATTTTCAACTTTAATTTATTATATATCAAAAGTCAAAAAATTCTCTTATTAAGAAAATGGAAAAACAACCAGTTGTAATTTTTTGGTTTCGTCGAGATTTAAGATGGGATGACAATCCTGCACTTTTATATGCTTTAAAATCTGGACTTCCAGTTATTCCTGTTTTTATATTTGATAAAAATTTATTGGACACGATTGCAACAAAGCCAAAGGATAGAAGAGTTCAATTCATATATGATAGATTAAAAAATATCCATACTTATTTTCAGCAAAATTTTTCATCAGGAATTTTGTTTTTTTATGGAAAACCACTTGATGCTTTTAAGAAATTGCTTCAAATGTATGAGGTCAAAGGTGTTTATTTTAACAGGGACTATGAACCATATGCTATTGAAAGAGATAACCAAATAAAAAGTTTTTTAAAAAGCAATGGAATAGAAAGTTATACTTATAAGGACATTGTAATTTTTGAACCCCAAGAAGTTTTATCTATTTCAGGAAAACCTTTCACAGTTTACTCTCAATATGCCAAAGCATGGAAAAAGCTTTTTGAATCTCTAAATTTTAATTTTTATCCATCAGAGAAATTTTTGAATAATCTTTTCAAATTTAAAGTTCAGCCACTCATAATTCCTTATGAAGATTTGGGATTTACCTATGAAAGAGATTTTAAATTTCCAGAACCAAATCTTGATGAAGAAACCTTAACAAATTATCATAAGACCAGAGATTACCCATATTTAGAAAGAGGAACGACAAAGATAAGCTTGCATTTGAGATTTGGAACATTAAGTATAAGAAAAATGGTTTTCCTGGCTCAAAAATTTAATACAACTTTATTAAATGAATTAATTTGGAGAGAATTTTACCAGTCAATTCTCTACCATTTCCCCTGGACAATAAATCAAAATTTTAATCCTAAATTTAACAAGATCCGATGGATCTTTAATGAAAAACTTTTTCAGAAATGGAAATCTGGTGAAACTGGTTTCCCTATAATAGATGCAGGTATGAGAGAATTAAATGAAACAGGATATATGCACAACCGCGTTAGAATGATAACTTCAAACTTTTTTGCGAAAATTTTAATGCTTGATTGGCGATTCGGTGAAGCATATTTTCGTGAGAAGCTACTTGACTATGAAATGGCTTCTAATATAGGGAATTGGCAGTGGTCAGCAGGAACAGGGGTTGATGCTACGCCTTACTTTAGAATTTTTAATCCTGAACTACAACAAAAAAAATTTGATCCGGAGTTTAAATACATCAAGAGATGGATTCCAGATTTTAACGAAAATAATTACATCCCGAAAATTATAAATTATGAGGAACAACGTGAAAAATATTTAATGCTTATGAAAACTTTATTTTAAAGTTTTAAACAAAGAATAAATTAAAATGGGGAAATTATATCAAATTTATCGCGAACAAGTAATAAGTTCATCAATTGAAAAAACATGGAAATTTTTCTCTAACCCTCAAAATCTTAAAATCATAACTCCAGATTATATGAATTTTAGGATTTTAACTAAAAACCTCCCTGAGGAGATATTTCAAGGTTTGATAATTGAATATAAAGTTTCACCACTATTTAAAATTGATTTTTATTGGGTGACAGAAATAACAGCAGTAGAAAAGTACAGATACTTTATTGATGAGCAGAGGTTCGGTCCATATAAGTTTTGGTATCATATTCATATTTTTGAAGAAATAGAGAAAAATAGGATAAAAATAATAGACCATGTTTATTATCTCCCACCATTTGGATTTTTGGGAAGAATTGCAAATTCTCTAATTATACGAAATAGATTGGAAGATATTTTTAACTATCGTCAAAGAGTTATATCATCTATATTTAGCGATGATTGATAAATCAAAGTTTCTGATCAAGAATTTTTTGAATATCTTTCTACTCTTTCCGTTGTGAGTTTTGAACTAATTATTCCCATAGGTAATCCTGCGCCAGGAACTGTTGAAGCACCTACATAGAAGACATTTTTAAATTCCTCATCAAAATTTTTCGGTCTAAAATATCCAATTTGACTAAAGTTATGGGCAAGTCCTAAACCGCTTCCTTTATAAAGATTGAATTTATTTTGCCAATCCTCCGGAGTATATATCGTCTTGGAAACTATTTCCGGCTCAATGTTAAATCCGATTCTTTTTGAAAAGTCATCTATTATACTTTTAGCGATTTTATCTTTATCGCTCCAATCTTTTTTATAAATTAAATTTGGAACTGGACAAACGAAAAATAGACTTTCACATCCTTCAGGTGCACATTCAGGATTAGATTTTGAGAGAACATTTACATAATAATAAGGTTTTTCTAATACCAGATCATTAGAAATTACATTCTTAGCATATTCTTCGTAGTTAGAACCAATAAAATAATTATGATGATGAAGCTGAGGTAATTTCGTTTTAATTCCAATATACATTGTTAAATATCCGCTCGTCCAAATTTTTTTATCCATTTTTTCCTCTGAATAGTCGGGTCGTTTGAAAATTTTACTTCTGAAAACAGCGGCATCAGCATTGATGACAAAAATATCAGCCTCCCATTTTTGATTCTGTGAATCTATTAAAGCTTTTAACTTCTTGCCTTCTGCAATAAAATCAACTATCTCCCTATTGTAGTGAATATTGACCCCTTCCCTTTTTAGCTCATCAATAAGCCCCTCTACAATTTTATACATCCCACCCCTAACATTATAATAGCCATCAAATTTAAATTCGGTATATGAAAGTAAAGTGTAGATTCCCATTGTATCAAACGGAGTTCTACCTAAAAAAAATGCAACCAGCGATATGATTTGCTTAACCTCCTTAGAAGAAAAATTTCTACTTACTTCTTGCCAAAAACTTCTTAAAATAAGTGGAAAGTGAATTGGGTTTACTCTCATGAGCGATAGAACATAGTCAAAAATTGAATCAAAATTTCTTTTAATCACTATATCAACCGTGTCATTGAACCTTTTTTCACATTTCTCAAGATACTTTTTCATCTTTGATTTAAAATCAGGCTCTACATTTTTAAACTCATTAGCCAACATATCTAAATCTGTATATATAAAATAGAACTTCGGATTACCCGAAAAATTTACAGTATAAAGTGGTTCAAGCTTAAAATATTCAAATGGTAATTTAATTCTACAATCTCTGGCGAATTCCTCAAATTCATAAGACATACTGAAAAAACTTGGTCCGGTATCAAAAATAAATCCATCTTTTTTAATTTGATTCAACCTTCCACCAGCTTGAGAATTTTTCTCTAAAAGTTCAACTTTATATCCTCTTTTTACAAGACGGAGTGCGGTAGCTAAACCCCCAATTCCTGTCCCAACTATTAAAACTTTTTTATTCATATCCTCCTCTCCTCATTTTATTTAAAAGTTCTGGATATAATTCATTTTTTACCCATAAAAAATTCGGTTCAATTTTCAACACTTTCTCAAAATAAAGCCGTGAATTTTCATAATCCGAAAGTTCTAAATAAATTTTACCTATAGTCGTTAAAAGGTTGATATAATTCCAGTCGTTTTTAATTTCGCCCAAATTTTTTTCCATGATTTGTAGGGCTTTAATATAGTATTTTAATGCTTTTTCTCTTGAACCTCCTAAAATTTTGGGACGATAATATTCTGCATTACCTAATTGAATGAATGCTAAATAGTTTAAACTATCCAAACTAATAGCATACTTCGCAAACTCAATACTATTTGAGCCAATAAATGGTGCTTTCCACGGATTTATTGCAATTTCAAATCCAATAAATGCAGATTTATATGAATAAACTTCAGATAACTTAAATTTTTCACTTTCTAATTTATTTATATAGTTAATGGCTTTTTTAAGATATTTTTCTGCCATTTTCTTCTTATCATTGCTTAAGCACCATGCGATGAAACCATACTGATAGTTTACCAGCTCTAAAATTAATTGATTGCTCTTATTGGAAACCTTATCAAGACTATCAATGATTTTTTTCCATTCATCCATTCTATTTCTAACATAAGCATTATAAAGTTTGTTTTTATTATCGCCAAGTGATACAAAGTATAACAAGAATAGAGGAATTAATAAATATTTCGCCCTTTCCATATTTGCCTTTTAAAAATTTTATTATTAATCGCTTTCAAAATAATAAAACCCAAAACTAATTGCTGTATTGGCGACAAGATTAAATTTTCAAAAACATTTTGATTTGAGGTAATTGAAATTAAGATTCTAATCAGTATAAATTCAACTAATAATAATAAAAATACCCTTGAATCAAACAAAAGCGATGGGATAAATCCAAAAGTAGTAATTAACCAGAATAGAATAGCTAAAATAGAATTATTCCCTAATATTTTTATAATGTTCTTTGAAAAACCATTTATTGCGACCATCAAGCTTTCATACATTCGGCAAGAAACCTCTCTAATTCCAGTAAGGCAGATTACCCTGATACGATTTTTTTTCAAAAATCTGGCTATATCAATATCTTCAACAGGGCTATTTCTGAACAATTCGTGAAGATTAAATTCTTTATAAATCTTTGCAGGGAAAAACATCAATTGTCCGTTTGCTGCGGAAAGAGAGGAAAATTTAGAGTTTTTCACAAAAAATAATGGAAGCAATGATAACAAGATAAAATAAATTATTGGAACAGTTATTTTTTCCGATAATTTAAGCATTTTTTGATGTGGAAAGATTGAAATTAATCCTGGTTTATACTTTTCGTAAAGTCCAATTAATTTCTGAATTAAATTTTTCTCAATTGTAACATCCGCATCAATAAAAAGAAAATACTCACCATTTGCATAATTTGAAAGTATATGACATGCGAAATTCTTCCCAAGCCAATTTGGGGGAAGCCCTTGAGATTCTATTAATCTTATCCGTTTATCTATTCTACTGAACTCTACAACTATGTCTTTTGTTCTATCGTTTGATTGGTCATCGAAAACATTTATTTCAATATTAGAATATTCTTGCTTAAGTAAGGAATTTAAAGTGTGTCCTATATTCTTTTCTTCATTTCTCGCTGGAATTAATATTGAAACCAAAGGATTACTTTTAACTTGAAGATGTTTATAAATCTTTCTAAAAATTAGTTTGATATAAATAAAATTCATAAATGAGACAAACAACTGAATCGTAAAAAAAGCAATTACAATATAGGTAAAAATTTTCATTTAAATAAAAATTTCCCTTTGTTTTATTAAGCACCTTTCAAAAAATAGATTATAATCCCTTTCAACTAAATCTAAATTCAAATACTCTGGATGATATTCCTGAAAATATACATAAAGAGTTGGTTTCTTGTGATTTAGATATTCAACAAAATTTGCTTGAAATATTATAGATATTGGATTTTCCAACTTTTTAAAAATTCTTTTAAGACCAGATTGAAATTTAATTTGAATTTTATATTGGGATTCAATTCTTCCCTGCGGAAAAAACAAAACAAGGTTCTCATTCTTCTTAAGTAGCTCGGCAGTGTAATCTAATGATTCAAGCAAATCTTTTGAATTTTTCCTAATTGAATATCCTCCTGAATAATTGAAGTATATATGCCTTTTTAACTCTTCCTCGAGCATCATGAAATAGAACTTGCGTTTTAACACTTTAAGATTTAAATACATTGACCAAAATCCATCCCACCAACTTGTGTGATTTGATAATAACAAAATTGGCAAGCCTCGTTCGGAATAATCACCTATCAATTTTATATCATAAAAGCACTTTTTGACAATAAAAATTGTATATAAAGAAAAAAATTTATAGATAAGGAAATTTTGCTTTGCTTTCAGCATATCGTCAATCTAATACAAATGCTAAAATAATTAAGAACATAATCTGAATTATAAAAAAAGCTGGAGCAATTTTATTGGTAATCTGGATTTTAAAAAGCCTTAATATGCTGTGAAATATTAAAGCAATGATAAACCAACTAATATAATTCTGTAAAGGCGGTTTATTATCCTTCCAATGCCACATATCCAACCTTGGTGCAACCATTTCTAAAGCCAAATCATAAGCAACCATAAGTAGAGATGATAAAATTACCTTTATAAATTCGTTTAATTTAAAAATTTCAAGAATTGATGCAGTTGTATAAACTAAAAATAACCAGTTTAAACCTATTATTATTGGTGTTGAAAATAGCTTTAAACCTAAGGTTTGTCCGTAGCTATAATCACCAAATATAAATTTATAGTTTGCACCAATTACCTCAATAAAAAAACTTACAACACAAATTATAAAAAAAGTTAAAATTTGCCAAATTAAATTATTCTTATTTTGATGATAAAAAATTAAAACGATGGCGGTAAGTATCAAAATTAGAGGTGTAAGATTTACAAATAAATTAAAAGTATAATCTAATGCCAATCCAATAGCTCCAAATGAATAAATAATAGCGAATAAAAAAATTACACGGTTAAATTTTATATCAAGCCATTTAAATAATCTATTAAGGTTTATTATATAACTCTTTCTTGACACGAAAAGAGCAAACTTTTCTTTTTATAATTTGATTATGATAAGTAAAATGTTCTAAATTTTATTTTTATCTTTCAAGTAAGAGTTTCAAAATTTGAACAACCTTATTCTTTAATTCCTTACGATGGACAATTAAATCAATAAATCCATGCTCAAGGAGAAATTCTGAACGTTGAAATCCCTCCGGTAGATCTTTTCCCGTCGCTTGCTTAATTACCCTTGGTCCGGCGAAACCGATTAAAGCACCAGGTTCGGCTATGTTTATATCTCCAAGCATAGCATAACTTGCAGTAACCCCTCCAGTAGTTGGATCAGTTAAGATTGAAATATAAGGGATACCATCTTCTGACAGTTTAGTCAACATCGCTGAGGTTTTAGCCATCTGCATAAGCGAAAGAGCACTTTCCATCATTCTTGCTCCACCACTTGCTGAAACAATAATAAGAGGATTTTTTGTCTTCAAAGATTTCTCAATTGCCCTTGCTACTTTTTCTCCAACGACCGATCCCATGCTTCCACCGATGAACCTAAAATCCATTACACCAATCACAACTGAAATACCATTCATTTTACCTGTTCCAGTTACGATTGCTTCATTTAAACCAGTATTTTTCATCGCTTCTTTCAAGCGATCTTTATACGGCTTAGTATCAACAAAGTTTAAAACGTCAACAGAGCGTATTTTTTTGTCCATCTCTTTAAAAGTTCCCTTGTCAATTAAAATATCAATATATTCACGACTCGTGATGCGAAAGTGAAAATTACATTTGTGGCAAGTCCATAAATTTAATTCAAGCTGTGATTTATGGATTATCTCTCCACAATTTTCACATTTTGTCCACAAACCCTCAGGCAATTCCCTTTTCTCACCCGAGATATTTCTTGATAATCTTTTAAACCAAGCCATTGATTATCCCATTTTTATTTTGAAATCTTTGATGTAAAGAGGTTCAAGCGAATTTAAATCGGAAAATTCCCTTCGTTGAAACTTTTCCATTGCTATAAGAGCAACATAATATGCTTCTGCTTGATTTAATTTACCCTTCAATAAAATTACCTTGTCAAAAATTTGTCTTTCTTTAATTTCATTAATCCCGTCACCTATGAAAATTGTCGGTTTCGTTATTTGATTTAAAATTTCATTGAAAGTTCCAACTTTAAATTCACTTATCTTAACAACCTTTCCATCAAGAAATGAATAAAACCCATAATAAAAATCACCTTGTTTAGCATCAATCACAGAGCATATGTTAACTTCACTTAAACAGAAATTTGAAAGAATCTCCACAAATTGCCCTGCTTTCAAAGCAAGAGCATCAAGCGTCGGAACAGCTATGATTGGCTTCTCTTTAACGAAGCAAATTCCTTTAACGGTACTTAAACCAATTCGTAGCCCTGTAAATGAGCCCGGTCCAATTGAAACACCTACAGCGTCAATGTCATCAAGTTCAAGATTCAAATTTTTTAGACATTGATCTATCAGAGAAATTATTTTTTCCGAATGAATTTGCTTTAAATTAATTTCGCATTGTGATGTTTTTCCATTTGCAATAACGCAAACAGAACAAATATCCGTTGATGTCTCTATCGCAAGTATTTTCATCGTTTTACAATTTCTATTTCTCTTTCATTTTCTTCATCCACAAACCTTAAATAAACATCATATCTTTTGCTTGGCAAAAGTTCATAAACAACATCCGCCCACTCTATCAATGATACTGCATCGTTGAAAATAAAATCTCTAAACCCGATTTCAATGACTTCGTCTACACTTTTCACCCTGTAAAAATCAAAATGATAAACTGTTAAGCGTCCTTTGTATTTGTTCATGATTATGAAGGTTGGGCTATTGACGGTTTCGAAAACACCAAGACCAATACACACGCCTTGAACGAATTTCGTCTTTCCCGAACCGAGATCTCCAAAAAGAGCAACGACATCCCCGGGTTTTAAAATTGTGGAAAATCTCTTACCGAGTTCAATTGTCTCATCTTCGCTTCGTGTAAGGAATTTTCCAGTCATTTAATTTTTAGGTACAAGTTTTACTATTGGAACTATCATTTCTTCAAGTGACACGCCTCCATGTTGAAAAGTGTCTTTGTAAAGATTTAAATAATGATGATAATCGGTTGGATAGACAAAATAATAGTCCTCCTTAGCAATTATATAATTTATTGCAACGCCTCTCTTTGGCAACTTATAGGTTTCGGGTTTTTCAATAAAAATCGCCTCCTTCTCATCACAGTTCAAATTTCTCCCATATTTATACCTTAAATTAGTAGCAGCTTCCCTATCTGCCAAAACTTTAGCACCTCGCAAAGCCCTTATACTCCCATGGTCGGTTGTAACAAACACAACTACATTTTTCAACCTTGATATCGTCTTCAACATCCTGTAAAAAGAAGAATGAACAAACCATGCCCGTGTAACTTCTCTATACGCTGATTCATCAAATGAAAGTTCCCTAATCACAGTTGAATCACTTCTGCTATGCGCAAGCATATCAACAAAATTTACCACAATGGCTGTCAATTGACCTTGAGCATATGTTGCTATGTTTTGTTCAACACCAACACCAAAATCAGGGTCAATTATTTTAAAATATCTTATCTTTGATTTCAATTTCACCCGCCTTCTATTTAGCTGATCCTCTAAAAATTCCCTCTCATATTTATTTCTACTTCTTTCCTCATCATTATTCCCCTCCCAAAGCTCGGGGAATCTTTTTTCTATCTCAATCGGGAATAAACCACTAAATATAGCATTTCTTGAATACGGGGTTGCGGTCGGCAAAATAGAATAATAATAATCTCTTTCAACGATGTAAAAGTCATGTAACTCCTTTTCAAGCATAATCCATTGATCAAGTCGCATACAATCAACCACAAAAAAGATAACATTCTTTCCATCTTCAATTTCAGGGATGATATATCTCTCAACAATATCAACAGAGAGAATAGGTCTATCCTCCGACTCTATCCAATCGGGATAATTCCTTTCAATATATTTACCGAATTCAACATTGCATTGCCGTTTCAATTCAAAAAGAGATTCCCTTAAACCAACTTCTGGATGTTCGTCAAGTTCAATATCCCACTTTATAAGTCGCAGATAAATTTCAATCCAATCCTGATAATCAAGTTCGGTCATCAAAGCATTTGATATAGCACGAAACCCGTGAAGATATTCCATAGTAAGCTTTTCGCTGGCTATCTTTTTCGCTTCAATAAACTTTTTGCAGACCATTAATATCTGGCTCGGGTTCACCGGCTTAGTAAGATAATCACTTATCTTATAACCGATCGCTTCCTCCATCAAACTTTCTTCCTCATTTTTTGTAACCATCACAACGGGAATGCCTGGGAAAATCTCTTTAATTTCAATCAATGTTTGTAATCCACCTTTACCAGGCATAATCTCATCAAGTAAAATCAAATCAATATCCTTCCCTCTTTCCCTTAAAAACTCAACCGCATCATCACCGTTCGTTGCCACCGATACTTCATAACCTTTCTGTTCAAGAAATAGAATGTGTGAGCGTAAAAGTTCAATTTCATCATCTATCCACAGTATATGTCCCTTTTTCTCCTGCATATCTTTCAAATAATTTTGTTTCCTTCATTTAAAAATTAAAAACCCAAACTTAAATAAACAAATATCAAAGCCCAACCCTCTCTCTGATTATTTGAATCATTTGCGATATTATAACAGTTTTCCTCTTCAAATAAAAAATTGCAAATGAAATCCAAATTAACCCGATTATAATTCTTAAAGAAAACTTAACCAAGTTCCCCCACTCTCCGAAATTTATAAATTTCAACGAAAAAACAAGAAAAATAGGAAACACAGGTAGAGAAAGTTTCAACGCCAGATTAAAAATCTTCAAAATGTCGTAAAATTTTCTATAACTTAGATATATCAAACTAATGAAATAGAGAAAATAGGCGACAAGAACAGCGTAAGTTATCCAAACAAGTTCCAAACTTGATTTTGCAATTACATAATTAACTATAAATAGCAATCCTATTAATAAAAACTCAGAGACAATTATCCACTTTCTCTCATTTATTGTGACGAGGAAAGTCAAAGGTATTGCACTTAAAGAAATGAAATAAAAAGAAATCGCAAGTTTATCAACGAGTTTTAAACTGTAGAGATATTTGGGAAGGAGCAAAATTATAAATGGTTCAGCAAATGCTATAGCAAAAATTGAAACAAAAGGAAGGACGAAAGATAAAAAGATCAAACTTTCGTCAAGGAAGATTTTCAAACTTTTAACCTCCTTTGTTCGCCCGTATTCCTCAATCATCCTTTGACCAATGACTTGATTCAAAGTCATCGGAATAAAAAAAGGCAGCATCCCGATACTATACGCTACTGAATAAAATCCCATGCTTGCTTTATCAAAAAAATTTGCTACTGAAAATTTATCCATCGTCATCAACAATCTTAATCCAAACCCAATAAGTAAGTTTACAAAACCAATTTTCAAAATCTCTTTAAGCTCAAATAGGTCAAAATGTCTTTCAAACTTCAAATTCAAGTTTTTGTTTGCAAGCAAAATAGTTAAAATTAGAGCTAAATTCATTCCGATATAAATACCCTCAACATGAAGTTTAAACATTAAAATTGACGAAAAAATAAGATCCGCAATTGAAAGTAATGTTTGATATACCCCAAGAAGCTTGAACTTATGCTGAATTTGAAATTTTAGAAGCATGAAACTAAAATTTAAAAAGAAAAAGACAGCGAGAGCACTTAACAAAACAATAAAATTGAGTTTTATGATAAAAACAAGAAAGACAAAAGTTAATCCGAAAAAATTCAATGCCCAAAATCCGGTAGATAGATAATTTCTCCCTTTCGCTTCATCTCCTTGAGCTAAAAAATAAGGAACGAGGCGCCAAAGACCATCCAAAATTCCAAGTTGAGCGTAAACGCCGTAGGTATAAAAGAGAAAAATTGCCGAATAAACCCCAAATAGTTCAGGTCCAAGAAATTTTGCAAAAATAAAACCACGCAAAATTAATATAAATTGGGTCAGATATTGTGATAAGGTGACAAAAGTTATATCCGTTATAGCTTTTTTCCTTGACCAGGGCATCAAATCAAAGAGTTGTAAATTTTTTTAATTTTTTGCGCCGTGTCAACAGCATTATAATTTTTCACGACAAATTCCCTACCCCGCTTCCCAAGTTCATAATGTAATTTTTCATCTGATAAAATTCTCTTCAGAGCTTTGTAAAGTTCAAAAAAATCAAACGACTGAACAAGGATCGCATTATCCCCAACGACTTCCGGGATTGAACCACTTAAAGTTGATATGACCGGTTTACCACAAGCCATGCTTTCAATCAAAACCATCCCAAACTGCTCTTGCCATCTTTTATCAGGAATGCTTGGCAAAACAAAAACATCGGCAAGGTTATGAAATTTCGGCATTTCATCATAATCAACATATCCAGTGAAAATCACATTTTTCTCAATATCAAGGAAACGAACAAATTTCTTAAGCCAATTCAAAAGTTGTCCTCCACCGACGATCAGCAATTTCAATTTATTCCCATCAAAATCCTTATCCATAACTAAAAGTTTAAATGCGTTCAAAAGAACAATTATGCCTTTCTGCCACTGTAATCTTCCAGAGAAAAGAATTACTTTATCATCTTCGTTTATTCCCAAATTTCTCATCAGATTAAAATCCTTCGCCATCGGTCTAAATTTTTCAACATCAACCCCTGGCTTGACGATCTGAATCTTTTCCTCTGGAAATCCCTCAAGAACAAGTGTTAATTTCGCTCTTTCAGAAGTTGCAATTGCGACATCAACCGCTTCAACAATTTTTTTAAATCGCTTTGACTTAACAAAATTATAACCCTCTGAACCCATAAGCAAAGGGTATATTTTGCCACTGCGTTATGACAAGTCGCTTATCATATTTCAATCTCGCTTTTGCGGACTGATAAGTATAAAAGTATTCAACATCGGCAGAATGTATTATATCAAAATTTTTGAGTAAGTTTTCCAACCCAAATATCTTTTGCAGAAAAAGTTCATAGTAAAAAATCCTTTGATAAATTTTTCTCAGCTTAAATACATTTGGGAAAAACATCTCGAGGTCATAAACAGATGGAAGTTTTTTCACATTGATTTTCAAACCACCTATTGAAAAAGGGTTATTAAGCGAGCAAATACCCCATATCTCAAAATTATCGATCAAAGGCTCATAGTATTGTATTTCAAATTTTGTCAAACCATTCCCCCTCACAAGGGCTACTTTCTTCACAGGTTAAAACGAGTTTAATTTTTGATTAATGACTTCAAAACACTTATAAATTCATCAAGACATTTATCCCAATTAAACATCTTCGCTCTTTCAATTCCCCTTTTGCTCATTTCAATTTTAAGTTCGTCATCTTTCAAAATTCTTATTAAAGTTCCAGCGATGTCGTTAACATCAAGCGGATTAAAATATACCCCTGCATCTCCAACAACTTCTGGGATAGAGGATACATTTGAGACAGCAACTGGACAACCGCAGGCCATAGCCTCAAGTGGTGGAACCCCAAATCCCTCATAAACCGATGGGTACACCAGGACATCCACTTCAGAATATAATTTCATGAGGTCTTCATCAGAGATATACCCAAGGTAATCCACACCAATTTTTAGATCAACGAACTTGTGAATTTTTTCAAAGATATGTTTGGCTTTCCACCCAACTTTACCGACAATTATCAATTGCGCTTTGGGTATTTCTTTTTTAACAATTAAAAATGCATCAAGAAGTTTATCAATACCTTTCCTTGGTTCTATCGTGCTCACAAATAAAATTTTTTTGCTTCCGAAATTCTCTCTGGGCAAAACAGGCTTCACAAAACTTCCATAGCAAACCTTAACAATCTTTTTAGGGTCTATCCCCCAGTATCTTACCAAATCACTCTTCGTATGTTCTGAATGAACGATGTAAAGATCAGGTTTATTTTTGATGAGAAGTTTAAAGGTTCTATAAGTTAATCCACTTATAAAAGGGAAAAAGCGAGGATAAAGCCAAGGTATTATGTCGTGAACGACTTGAACTGTCTTGACTCTTTTTGATTTAAAAAGATGAACCGGGATTGCGGTCGGTCTGACGTTTGTTATTAGGCAAATGTCGCTATTATTTACGATTTCAATAACCGTTGGAATTTTTCTGAAATTTAACTTTACGAGAAATTCAACTTTTTTGTTTTTAAGATACTCATCTTTAATCTGGTCAAAGCCAACTGGGGAAATTAATGTGATTTTCTCAATTTCGTCATCATTGATCAACTTATTTAGAAGCATTTCATTTTCCCTTTCTATGCCTCCCCTTTGCCTTAAGAACGTAGCAATCAAAGTTAGGTGCACCATTAAGGCTACCTCAATTTATTTCTATCAACCAAGCTTTCAACCCTCCTTTTAAAGCGTAATGCAAAATCGTAAATGTCAGATCCAAAGTATGAAAGAGCAAAATTAATGAGAGTCCTCACCGACCAGGGAGTATATGTCAAAGCTAAACGGAAATACTGCCGAGCTTTCCGAATATTACTATTTTGCATGTTCAGTAAACCAAGGTATCTAAGATTTACATCCATTGCTTTAGGAAATCTTTCTAAAAGAACCCAATGTTTATAAATGAAATACTCATAATCCTGAATTCGCTCGCTTATATTTGTTTTTATTATTCTATTTTTACCGTGCCAGAAATATTTAACCAGCGGTTCATCAATGTAATCAAACTTATATTTTAAGGCAATTCTCACCCACATATCCCAATCATCAGCAAACTTAAGCGTCTCATCAAATAAGCCAACTTTGTCAAAAATCTCCCTCCTCACAACAACCGAACTTGCAGTTAATATCAAATTCTTTTCTAACATTTTTTTTAAAAAATTTTCACCTTTATATTTTGGCGAAGAAATAAGTTCACTTCTTTTTGGAGAAACTACGATGACATTGCAAGATACAAAAGCAATTTCAGGTGAATTTTCCAACAACGCTACTTGTTTTTCTAATTTATTTGGAAGCCATTCATCATCATGATCAAGAAAAGCAATGTATTCACCTGAGGCACTTTTTATGCCTGTATTTCTTGGTCTGGCTGGGGCTCCAGAATTATTTTGCCAGATATATTTAATTCTCGGTTCAATTTTTCGGAAATTAGCAACTAGATCTTTCGTCCCATCCGTTGAGCCATCATCAACAATGATTAACTCCCAGTTCTCATATGTTTGTGCGAGAACACTTTTTATTGCTCTTTCTAATAAGCTTGAGCAGTTATAAGTTGGGATTATAATTGAAACCTTGATAGTTTTCATGTTTTAACGAAGCATATGTTATCAAAAAAATCTCTGGTGAATGGTAGATGGTTAAATTTATCGCCAAGGTAGTCAAAATATTGAATCAAGCTTTGAATTTTGTTAAGTCCTCCCTCGTCATCTATAGCGAACATCTTATACCCATATGAATTTAAAATGTCAATAGATCTCTCGTAATTTTCAGTGAAAGGTTTAAACCAAACCTCCAATAGAACTATAGGTGAATGCTCTTTAAGGAGCTTGCTTGCACCAATTAATACCTTTTCTTCCGCTCCTTCCACATCGATTTTGATATAATTTGGTACTATTCCTTCAGAGGCACAAAAGGAATCAAGAGTAATTCCTTCAACTTTAATTTTTCTATGACGATATTTTGATACATAGTTAAGCTCAAAGGAAGAAAGCATTGTAATTCCAACGACAGAGTAAAATTCAAACTCACCCAAAGAATTGCTCACCGCTTTTTCGACAATCACAACATTGCTTCTCTTATTCCTCACTAACAACATAATATTTTGAGGGTCTGGCTCAAATGAATACACCTTCCCAGAATTCCCCACTAATGTTGAAGCTAAAATAGAATAATATCCTTGATTTGCTCCGATGTCAAAGAATATGTCACCCTCTTTAAGAACCTTAATTAAATACTTTGTCATTCTAACCTCTGAATCCGAGCTAACATAAGAACCATGAAATTTTATATCGTAATACGGCGGAAAAGTTAAATACATATATTCGCCAAAAAATAACTTAACTTTTGAGTGAATACACACACGATCTTTCAAGACATTATGTAGAAACCTTGAAATAATTGATGTTTTTATCGTCCACAATGGATACTTCAAAAACTTTTTAATTTTACCCATCCTGAATTTGCTAACGTCTTCATTTAATTTTTCAATCCATTTTAACCTTTCGCTATAGTTTAATTGTGCCATAGATAAACGCCTTTTTATTTTTTTATTGCCTCGTAAAACTCAATTAATTCTTCTGCTTTTTCACCCACATTGTATCTTTTCCTTGCAAATTTACTGGCTTTTTCGCCTATATTTTTGCAAAGCTCAAAATTGTCAACACATCTTAGAATCCTCTCAACGAACTCCTCCTTCGTATTAGCTATCAAGATATTCTCCCCGTCTTCACACTCAATTCCCTCTGCACCTATGCTTGTTGATATTACGACTTTTCCAAGCGCCATCGCTTCAATTATCTTTACCCTTATACCGCTTCCGGCAAAAAGTGGTACGATCATTATAGATTTTGATTTCATAAATTCATATGCGTCGTCAACTTCACCAAATGTTATGACATTTTTTAACTTTTTCCTCTTTATAAAATCCCAAGCATCTGGGTTTCTACCCGCAAGATAAAATTTCAAATCTGGCTTTTTTAAAATTATCTCATCCCACACATTTTCAAAAAACCATTCAAGTCCTTGCTGATTTGGAAACCAATCAAGGGCGCCGATATAGAAAAGAGAAGGAAATTCAATGCTTGAAATGTCAACTCCTTTATCATCTAAATCAATCACACCATCTGAGACAAACAAAGGAATACGAACCCGAGAAAGTTTTTCGGCATCTTTATTTGAAATCGGAACAATGGCATCATAAAGTTTTAAACGATTCATCTCATATTTCTTTAATCTTTTAGCTTGAATTTCAAGCCAAACCCTTTTCAATAGGGATCTTTCAAACTTTGCATACTTTTCAAGTATCTCATGCTCAACATTATGCGCGCGCATCACAACCTTTGCATTTGAATGCTTTCTTATAAGTTCAAGATAAGGATCAAGATATAGACCCTCAAGCTGAACGATATCAAATTTTTTTGATTTAAGAATTTCAATCAACTTCTTTGCAAATTTTCTTGAAGAGCCATATCTCCAAATGTGATAAGATTTCTTGCTGAAAAGATTTACAACGAATGGTATTGGCTTAATTTTGGTATCTACGTATTCAGCGTAAAAGGTTATCGCTTTCTTAAGGTCGTTAGGGATGTTTTCAATGTTAAATTTTCTTTTATAGGTTTGCATCGCAAGGATTGTCACATCGTGTCCGAGTTTTGCAAAAGCTTTTGCATAATTTAAAGTCACAACACTTCCACCATCTCTTGGTGGATATGGCATTTTATGTGCTAAAATTAAAATCTTCACTTTTAACTTTTATGCTTATCAATTAACTTTTTGACATTAGGATAGATTGACGCGAAAAGCAAAAGCAGGACAAATATATTGATACCCAAACTCACTTTACTGCCGAGTTCAAACTCATCGTCTTTATAAACGAACAAAATTTCGTGTTCCCCATCAGGGACAACAACAGCACGAAAGACATAATTTGCCCTTAAAATTGGAGTTTCCTTCCCGTCAATAAAACACTTCCATTTCGGATACCAAGCATCGCTCAAAAATAGGAGGTTATTCCCAGTTGCTTTCACTTTTAGTTTTATCTTTTGAATCTGATACTCAAGTATTTCAATAAAAGCATCCTGAGATGGTGGGTCAATTTTGATATCCAATGTATCCTCAAGATAAACGACATCCATCGGGTTGAATTCAGCATTTTTCATTTTGTTTAAAATTTGAATCGGCTGTGAAACTTCATAGCGATTAACGAAGAAAACTCTCGGAAGGTAATTTTTATTAAACAAAACTTTTCTCGTCCCATTGAAAACAAGATTTCCATAAACTGTGTCAACATTATCGCTTATCACATACTTTGTGTTTAAAATGTTAAGCACAAACGGATTAGTTATCCCAGCTATTTCAATAAGGTCTTGATATGCTCTAATTTTAGCCCCGTGATAGCCGTAAACATTTTGAAGGCGATAGATCGCAAGGTGGTTTGACATAACCGGTTGCCCAAAGTTAAGCTCAAGAATTCGGTATAAAGTTGTATCTTGTTTTATATACTGCACATAATCTGGCGGATTAAAGATTGATTGAAGGTCTTCTTTATCTGAGTAGTGAAGTGTAAGAGAATCCACACGCCAAAGGTCAAATATAACAAGCAATGCGATGCCGAGATTGAATATATTTTGCTTTAAAATTTTTGACAGGTAAAGATAAGATAAGCCAAACAAAAGCAAAGCTAGGAGAAGGAAAATTCGTAAATCTTTGATGAAATTGTCAAAGATGAATTGATAGATGTGTGGTGAAACCCTATTATAAATTTCCTGATTTACAAAGCCGAAATTATTTTTTATCACAAGGGCAACAGCTTGATTGTCAGCAAAAATTGACTTATAAATCTCGGAAACAAAATTCGGTAAAAAAATCGTGATCGCAAGTAAAAGGGTTGAGGCAATTGCCAAATTTCTGAAAACATTTTTCACCTTTTCGCTTATACTACTGCGGTAAAAGTTTATAATTGAAGATAAACCAAACCCAGCAAGCACCGGAACTGCAAACATAACAAGAGCAAGAATCATGCTCGGAACCCTGAAACGGTTAAAATAAGGAACATAATAAAAGAAAATGTCGTAGACAAGGGGAAATTCTTTCCCGAAAGAGATAAACAAAGAGATTATGACAAGGAAGACAAGAAACCTGACGAATATATTTTCTTTGAAATTGAAAACGACACCGATAATAGCAAGTAAAAGAACTATCGCACCTAAATAATTTGGAGCATCGGTAAAGGGCATCGGACCAAAATAAGTGTTTATCCTGACAGTTTCACCACCAGTTAAAACGCCCGTGTAATTTCTCCATCCAAAGCCATAAATAGAAGGAACAAAAAATGTCAAAATCTCCCCAGGGCTAAAAGACCATTGCGTTGCATAGTCATAATCAAGCCCTGTACTTTGTCTATCTGATTTTCCTGACGCTTGTTGATTTATCTTCTCAATCAACGGTGGTTGTCCTCTGATTGAATAATGGTTATATTCCCAGACAGAAAGATATTTATCAAGGAAAATCCCAAATGCAAAAAGAGTTGCAAGCGAAAAAAGCAATCCTGATCTGATCAAACCAATAATGTTTTCTTTGCGGAGGATTTTGTGGATGAAGTAAGTAAGGTAATAAATAGCAACCGCCAAATAGACATAAAACATCATTTGAATATGTGAAGCTGCGAATATTAACCAAATCGCGACGACAAGCAAAACAAAGTAAAGCAACTTAAATCTATTCATCAACTCATCAATCAGGAGCAAAACAAATGGAAAAGCTGACATTGTAATAATTTTTGTATGATGTCCAACGGTGAGCCAAACAATGAAAAAAGTTGAAAAGGACATTGAGAAAGCGACGATAAAAGATACAAATTTTCCCATTCCTTTTCTTTGCGATAGAATGTAAGCTCCGATTGACATCAAGAACAAGTAAACGACCATCTCAAAAACATCACGATTCGGGATGATTTTAAAAATCAGGTTAAATGTAAAGTCTCTTGCTATTCCCAAAAGATCAAACGGGCGTTCTGGGCCAACGCTTAAACTAGCATAGGCAGGCATACCACAGAAAATATACGGGTTCCAAAGAAGCGGGACATTTTGAAGTTTTGCGTCCTCAATTAAAGCCACCCAGCTTTTAAAAGCGATTATATCACCGGAGATAAAAACCTTCCCTTTTAAAAGTGCCTCATTGAAAAAAATGAAAAGCGCAAATAAAATTAATAGGAGATAAACCATGGAATGATACTTAGGGGGTATTAATTCATTAGTGGTTGAAATCTGTTCCTTTTTTTGTTTTCCTGCTTTCTTCTTTTCAGCCATAAATTGGGGCGGATTAATTTTTGCTTAAAAAATAAAAATTTTCGCCCAAAAATAAAAAAGCGGAGGCGATTGCCTCCGCCAGCTGAATTTGATCAACGGAAAACATCATTTAAGCAAGACCATCTTCCGCGAAGCTGAAAACTCCGGTGTCGTCATCTTGTAGATATAAACTCCACTTGGGAGATTTCCAGCATCAAAAGTTATTCTATGAATACCCGCTTCATATCTTTTATTTCGGACAAGTGTCTTTACTTCAACACCAATTGAATTATAAACTTTAATTGTTACATTCGTTGCTTTTGGAAGATGAAATTCAATCGTTGTTCTTGGGTTGAATGGGTTCGGGTAATTCTGCAACAGTTTGAACTCGGTTGGCAAAAGTGTTGTTCCATCTTTAACATTGACAGGCATTGATAATTTCGTCATCTGCTCGGCTGTAAGAGGAGCAACATAAGCAGAAAGCTCTTGCGCAAGGTCTGCACCTGATTTAAGGAACACCCACTTGGTTGGGTCAGTTGCGGAATCAACCCTGCCCGTATAATCAACAAAGTCAAATTTTAACGCTGTCATCCAATTCGGTGGAACTGGTATAACTCCCTTAGTATTTATAAGCTTCTTTTGATTATCATCCCATTTCACAACATAAATTTGACCAGTTTGATTATAGGTTTGAATATTTGCATTGTTGTGGCATTCAGAACATTTACGAGTTGAATCCTTTGGCATGATGATATGAGACCTGTAAGGTGCAATCGTGACAAATGTTTGATTTTGATATTTAAGCGACATGACCGTTCCAGAATAGACTTTACCCTCTGGCATTCTTCTGACAAGTAAAACGAAATCACGAAGTATGCCATATGGTCTTTTAATTTTTGCCTGCAATTCGCTTTCAAAATGGCAGTTATAGCAAGTTATAACTGTTTTAGCATGGCAAGCTGTGCAATGAACTTTTGCAGAGTGAATATCATGAGATGGATTGCTCGTAAGAGGTGAATGACATTGCTCACATCTTACCTCAGTTGCTCCGGGATCAAGCCAGGATTGATAGCTTGTCCCATCACCATGCATCTCTTTCTTAGTGTGGCAACTCATACAAGTCAAACCTTTAGCAAAGTGAACATCAACCCCTGGATAAAGAGCTTTTTCATTTTTCTGTCTGCTGTGGCATTTCAAACAAATATCATCGGGAACTTGCGTTCCAGCTGAAAAGTTATGGCAATCATTACAATCAGGTGTGTAAGTCGTTGGATCAATCTGTGTTCCATCGGCTTTCGTCCCAGGATGACATTTCAAACAATTTACATTCTCAATTGGAATGTTAGTGATGTTTTCAAATCCACCGTTTTCTTTCTTATACCATGTGCGTTTTCCTTCTCTTGTTTTGTGCAAGCTCGTTGGGAAGTTTGTAGGGTCTTGAGAAAAAACGAGTGAATAGACAAACAGTGAAAGCAAGACGGAAAACAATGTCCTTAACCTCATAGCTACCTCCAAAGTTTTGTTTTGATTTTGACAAATTAATTTTTTAAAGGTGCTTTTAACTAACTGATGATATTGATTTTTTTCTATGCAAAATTGCTTCAGCCACTAGGTCAACAACTCCCTTAACTTCAACGCCAAGATTATAGTAGTTATTTAAGTCGGCAAGTTGAAGTTTACAATTTTCACAAGCTGCAGCCACAATTTTTGCGTTCGTTTTTTTAATTTGCTCTGCCTTCGGCTTACCCGCCCTCATTCTCTTCTCGTAATATTCAGGTAATGCAACAAGTCCTCCACCACCGCCACAGCAGTAGTTTTCAATTCCATTCGGATTCATATCTTTGAAATCATTTGCAATGGACTTTAAAATTAACCTCGGCTCTCTGAAAATTCCACCGGTTCTTGCAAGATTACATGAATCGTGATAAGTTATCGGTTGCGTATGAATTTTTTCAACCTTTAATATTCCTTTTTGAATATATTCAGCTAACAACTCAATTATACTTCTTACTCTAAATGGGAATTTCTCTCCAAACCAATTCGGCGCATCCCATACAAGAGCTGCACAAGCATGCCCACATTCAGCGACAATCACTTCTTGAACCTTCAACCTTTTCGCTTCATCAATTATCCTTTTCGCAATTTTTTTCGCCCTTTCAACATCCCCAAGGAAAACTCCATAATTTGCTGCTTCATATAAGCTCAAGGTCCAATCCTCTTTAACCTCGTTGAAAATTATAGCTGGTGGCAAAATTGTATGAGCACCAGCAAGAGCCACATACAAAATCCTTGCACCTTCTTTCTCAACTGGAATTTTGGCATTTTGGTCTCCCGTAATTTCCTGAAGTTCTCTTTCAAGCTCAGAAATTTGTTGGAGAAATAGTTCTTTAAAAATTTCGGGATTTTCACCCTTTGCAATCGCTGCATCTGCAAGCATAACTAATATCTCGGGAGCTTTTCCTGTAGCTGTAGCCATAGCCCTTATTGTTCTCATAACGAGAGGAGTGTCAACACCAAGGGGGCAATTGAATGTGCACCTTCGGCAGAGCGTACACTCAGAGAAAGCCATCTCAACGAGTTTATCAAAAGTTTTTTCATCAAGGTCAATAGCATTAACCAGACGAGGGAAAATCTTGCCTAAGAAATTATTTTTCCTCCTGTAAATTTTTCTCAATTGTTCAGCTCTATATGCCGGGACATGCTCAATCTTCGGCTCAGAAACATAATAATGACAAGATTCAGCACAAATTCCACATCGTGCGCAAACTTCAAGAGCTGTTTTTAATGGCTGATTTAATTGCTTTTCAAGTGTTTCAAGTGCTTTTTGAAGCGTCCCATTATTTGCCATAGCTTACCTCCGTAAATCTGTGAACAATTCCTCTTTTACCAAGATGAAGACCAAAGAAAAATCTTGAGAAGAAGAAATAAAGACAATGTCTAACTTTCCCAAGCGGTGCGTAAAACAACATAATCGCCGATACCAAATACATCGGTATCTTAAAAGCTGGCTCAATTAAAGCAAGCGCTATAAAAGCAAGAGAAATGGAAACAAGAGCTACAGAAATAAAATCATCAAGCGTGCTTATTTCTCTCAAATTTCTCTCAACAATTCTCATAACGATGCCAGCAAACCCCATTAAAGCGCCAAATCCAACAATCAACGCAAAAATTAAATTCACTGTTTCATTGAATTGATTAATGAAAAAACTCAGAGCGAGAGTGAACAATCCTGTAAATATCCCGATATGAAAAGCAACGCCACGCAAATAAGCAAGCCAATGTTTTCTAGTGCTCTCCTTTGCCCAAGGCATCATACCAAAAGTAAAAGAATAAAGAACTCCAACTTTCCACGAACCTTTTGGACGTGCGAAATCAGGTGGAAGCTTTAATTTTCGCGTCACAAAGTAATGATACAAAATCCCAGCGAAAAAGAATAAAAGAGAAATCAAAGCAATTGTCTTTGAAAAACTCAGCATATTATCCTCACTTTACTTTTTTAATCAAAAATCTGTATTCCTTCCCTTGTTGTTCAATTGAAATGAGTTCTTGCCCAGTTGATTTAACCCATGCTGGAACATCAGCCATAACACCTGGGTCAGTTGCTACCCCTTCAATAACAGCACCAATTGGCAAATCTTTTATAGCTTGTGATAACTTGACTATTGGTAATGGGCAGAGCAATCCTTTTAGATCAAGCTTTAGGTCTACTTTTATTTGCTCGTTCATCTTTACATTTTAACTTTTTGTTTTTAAATGAAAAGTGTAATTTTTGAATTTCTGGCTTCTTCAAGAAAACTTGCAACACCCACGGGAGCGGAAACACCTGATATTAAATTCTCTGTGGATATTTCCATAACTTCCATGCTCATTTGACAGGGAACAAGCTTAACGCCAAGTTGAACAGCCATTTCTCTTAACTGATTCAGAAGTGCTACATTTTTTGCTTTCATCATCTTCTTAAACATCCAACGCCCAATCCCACCGAAATTCATTTTACTTGGACCAACACCGTTAATATCCTTCAGCATAAAACCAAGTAGCCGTCCAAAGAAACTTCTCCCTGTCTTTTCATTCTTTTTAATCGCTTGCAAGCCCCAGAATGTAAAAAACATAGTTACCTCCATTCCCGAAGCAGCTGCACCAGTTGCTATGATAAACGCTGCCATTAACTTATCCATATCCCCGCTGAAGACAACCATTGAAAGTTTGTTATTTTCCATTTGCCCTCTCTAATTTTTATTTTAAACTTGAGAACTAACAAGATACTTTTTCAAAAGTTCTTTTAATTCGTCACAGCTTTTAATTGAATTATAAACCTCACACTCGCGACATTCATTGGTTGCGCAATCGCCTTTTAAATTTACCTTATGGAGCCAACACGGCTTTTCATAATCAACATAAGCAGGACATTCATTTCGGATCTCAATTGGACAATTTTTAATTTCCCAGCAAGGTATCAAAGCCAATAATCTTCTTATCCCAGCAATACTAATTTTCTTCTCCGCTATCGTCTTTTTTATGCACTCAATCCTTTCCATATCACGCTCGCTAAATAACCTATGCCCGCTCTCTTTCTTGTAAGGTATTATCAAACCTTCTCGCTCATACATTCTTATCGTACTTTCAGAGATTCCTAATCTCTGGGCAACAATACCTATCGGAAATATCGGCTCTTTTTTATTTATTGGCTTCACAATTCTACATTTTTAAATTCAAAAAATCTATGTTCAAAAATATAGATTTCAAAACCTATGCCAAGAAAGACACATTGAAAGTCAATGCTTTTTCATCAAATTTGTTTATTAGATTTGGGAAAATTTGAGACAAAAGCGGGAAAATTGAGAAAATTTTGCTTCATAAATAAAAAACCCTCCCCGTTTCAGGGGAGGGCAATGGATTGGGACTATGTGTAGGGGGACTATGGGAAAATCACTTGATTAAAAGCATCTTGTTCTTTAGAACTTTATTACCAGCTCTTAAAACATAGAAGTAAGTACCAGAGGCATAATTGCTACCGTCAAATTGGACTACATAATGCCCGGCTCTTCTGTATTCATTAACAAGTGTTGCCACTTTCTGACCAAGGATATTATAAACTGAAAGTTCAACTTGAGCATCCTCTGGCAAACCAAATTTAATCGTCGTCACAGGGTTGAATGGATTCGGATAATTCTGGCTCAGGTAATAGTCGGTAGGAATACCATCTTCAGCAATTTCAACTTTTGTAGGTTTAGTTAAGTTAAGTTTCCAAATCGCTGACTTAACCGCTGGAGACTTTTTATCAGTTGCATCAACTCTCCACCACAAAACAAGCGTTGTATCCCCAGGCGTGAACAATGGGAATAAGTCAGCGCCTTTTATCGCTTTAACTGTGTCAGCAATAAGGGTATCAACCCTAACAACTTGTGTCATCGCCGAATCCTTAGCAAGTCGTAAATAATATGTGATTGTATCAGGTGGGACATTGCCATCAAGCGCTTTATACCAAACAAATTCAACAGTATCAGTTGAAAGTATATGTAACGAAGCATAGTTAGCTGGGAGTGCAAGTATAGGAGGCGCTGGTGGAAGATTTATTGTTCTAAAGTCGGTGGCATAATATCTCGGCAAAATTTGATATCCACCTGTAACAATAGCTGATCCAGTGGTATATTGAGATGCTATCCCGATCACAGTAACTGGATATTGCGGTTCTGGTTGTCCATCAATGTCTGTATCTCTATCAATTCTAACAGTCAATGTTTCAGTTTTTGCAAAAGAGACAAAAGTCATATTTGCATCTGAACCAGAAGCCGGCCAAGCTACAGAAGTTGACGCTTTCCAGAGCGAATCAAGCTGGATTAATTGTGCCTCATACTGTTCAAAATTGCTCAGAAATTCAGAAACCGTTAACCTTCTCGGTGTTGGCAAGGGATAACCTGTAGCAACAACTCTTATAGTCGTTGAATCAGCTGTCAGAGGAATTATTTCAGTTAAACCTCTGAATTGGTCAATTTTACCTATGACAAGCAAACGGTCACCCGGATTAAAGTTTAAAGCAACGCCTGATTTAAAAACATTGATTGCACCAGTATTATCATAGATATAATAAGATGTATTGGTGGGCAGTGTATAATTTGGGCTAAACACTGTTCCGACGACCATCAGGGTATCGCCTGTGGCTTTATAGTCGGGGATATAGTCATTATCTTCATCTTTTCTTGCCTCAGCTATTGAAACTAATTTGACGGCTTTTCCTGGCGCTGTGATATTTATAGTGTCGGGAGCCACAAGAGTAAAAGAGTTTGGTCCATTTGGTGGGGCGATAAAGTATATATGCTCATTGGTATTTTCAAAGAAGATGATATTGCCGACAATATCAACAGTTAAATCGGCAGCTGAGCTGATAGTACCTAATGGTGGATTAAAGATTCGCTCATAGCTGGGTGTCGTTGCATTCAAATCCCAAACTCTCCAAACACCATTGATGCTTCCAGCCGGGCTTTCTCTAACCGAAATAAACAACTGATCGTTGTAATAGGCTATTCCTGCTATATTTGCTGCAGAACCCCAGTAGATAGACCATACTGTATCAGCCCTTGTCACCCGAGTTCTTCCATAGATGATATATTTTTCCGTCCAGCTTGGATTAGCACCAAAATTTCCAGTTCCCTTTTTGAGATTCACATACATAACAGAATCATTTATAACAACTAAATCATTCACATACAAGCTATCAGGCAAAAAAACAGCAATTGTATCAAGTGGAACTGTTAAAGTGTCATCCGTTCCCAATCTTGCAACAAGGATGTTATATCTATCTCCATTAGCTATGTAAAGTTTAAAATCACTTCCTGTTCCGCTTACAGCTAAACCTTTCGGTCGCCCAGAAAAACTTACAACCTTCTTTAGTGAGTCATCCCTTGGATCATACCTATAAACCCCATCACCTTCTGCTGTCCTTGATACATAAACTCTTCCAAGATAGTCAATTGTTGTGTGAAATACATTATTCGCCCCAAGAACATCTTTAGTTGACAATATTAATGGCTTGCCCTCATCTCCAGCTGGTTGTCCATCTGCTCTATATCTTATTATACCATTACCAATTGGTCCTCCGGAATTTCCCGCATAAATAAATCCAAAATCTTTGCTTTTTGGATCTTTATTAATATCCACGCCACGCGTGTAAATGTTTAAGCCTTTTGCTCCGGTATCGTCATCATAATACATCGTCCAAGCGCTATACCCGCCTGCTTGCTCTGCGGTTATCTCAACAACCCAATTCCCCGCAGGAGCTAAACTTCCATCATCAAGCGTTCCATCCCAATAAACCCAATGCTCGCCCATCGTTAAATTATAAAGTTCAAATGTCTTTACATGAGCTGGGTTTACATCGTGATAAACTTTAACGACCAC
>Ga0197142_1000805_pt1 | contig 29384 bp, 29 predicted proteins | sample GBS60_MetaG_FD_148614 | JGI IMG/M metagenome (GOLD analysis project Ga0197142, IMG submission 148614) | Sediment microbial communities from Great Boiling Springs, Gerlach, Nevada, United States - GBS 60_MetaG | ecosystem: Environmental > Aquatic > Thermal springs > Hot (42-90C) > Sediment... | reverse complement strand
GTATTCCTTGATGGAGGAGATGTCAGGCAGGTTCTGCAAATGAAAATAGTAGATGTAGGCGCCCAGGCCCGCGCCTCCCAGAAGGGCCAGCAGCACCAGGCCGTAGAGGATGGCTCCCAGCCAGCGGGCCCGGCGGCGGCGCTGCCGGAATTTCTCCACTCGCGGCAGATGGGCGTTGGACGAGAAGAGCGTCACGGGTCTTCCTCCTGGGGACGCCCGCAAAAAACCGGACCATAAGGCCCCGGCCCATCGGGTCACATCCCGGGGAGGGTTCCTCCTCAGAAGGTGATAATGGTATAGCCCTGGGACACAAACCCGGCCATGCCGGCGTGGCCCTGCATGTCGGCCAGAAGGGGCAGCCCCTGGGCCTCCGCGGCCGCCAGGGTCCCCAGCTTGGCGGCGCAGGCCCGGCATACCCCGGCCACCAGACCCTGCTCCCGGGCCTGGGCGAAAAGCGGCGCCAGGGGGCTTCCCGCCTCGGCCAGCCGGGGCACGAGACCGCAGGCGGCGCCCTCCACCACCACCTGGACCTCATGGCCCCGGGCCGCCAGATCCAGGGCGTTGAGAAGCACGTGCACAAAGCACATGGCCTCGCCATTAAAGGCGAAGAGGGCGTATTTGCCGCTCATCCCCCCTCCCACGGAACCGCACCTGCCCCCCCCAAGGCCCCTCGGCTGCCGGAACCGGATCTTTCAGGAGGATGACCCGGGGAAAAGGGCCCCAAAGTCATGCCCCTCCCGCAGTCTCCCCCCGAGGCTTTCTGAGTCCTGCTGGCGGTGGAACTCCCACTGCATGGGGGGACGGAGGGGAACTCCCGGACCGTCCCCCCTTGGCCTTTCTCAGGTGACCGCCTCGAAATTCTTGATGAACTGGCCGATCTGCACCCCCAGATAGACGCATTTCTGCCCGTCCATGCAGGCGTCAGCGTCCGCCTTCTCCAGGTGGGTGGTGAGCTCGTGGTGGTCTTTCTTGAAATGCACGATATAGGCGTTTTTGGCCTCATCAAAGGTGACGCTGCAGACGATGCCGTGCTGCACGATCTCCGGATACATCTCCTCGATCTTGTTCTTCAGCCCCATCAGCGTATAACCCATGTCGGCCTCCTTGGATGGTGCCCTCCTGAGGCGAGGGCGGCAGCAGGATTCGCCTGAAGGTGGTGCCTGGAAACGGGACCCCGGTCACGGCCCCTCCGGCAGGGGTTCAGGTTGTGCTTCCATTATATCCCTGGAAGGGAAGATTTGTCAGGGGCAGGACGACAAAAGTGCGGCCGCAGGCCAATCAGGCCGCCCTTTCCCGCCGTGCCGGGCCGGTTCCGGCCTGGCCCCCGTCCCGGACTTTTTCCCATAAATTAGGCCGGGGTTCCGGGACGTGCAAGGTCCGGGATCCATGAATTTCCCCTGTTCCGGAAGGGAAACCGGGCCCCGGGACCTGGCCCGCCCCTGCCCCCGGAGACTCCTCTTTCGCCGACCGGCAACGGGAACCCCTCAAGGGGGTCGGGCGGGCAAAGAGACTCAGGGACGGGGCAGCCGGAAGCTCTTGGGGAGGAGGTCCGCCAGGGTGCTCTCCTCCACCCCGGCCGGGCCGGAATAAAGGATCAGCGCCTCCGGGCCGAACTCCGCCAGGAGCTGGCGACAGGCGCCGCAGGGGGGGAAGGGCCCCGGCTGGTCGCTGGCCACCGCCACCGCCACCAGACGCAGGTTTTCCCCCCCAAGGGCGGCCGCGGCGGCGGCCAGGGCCACCCGCTCGGCGCACAGGGTGAGGCCGTAGGAGGCGTTCTCCAGGTTGCCCCCGGCAAAGATCCTTCCCCGGTCGGTGAGCAGGGCGGCCCCCACCCGGATCCCGGAGTAGGGGGCGTAGGCCTTTTGCCTTGCCGCCAGGGCCGCGGCCCACAGACGGCGGCGCTGGGCCGGGGTGAGGGTCAGATCCCCCATATGCCCTCAGACGGGACAGAGAAAAAGGGGCCTCTGGCCCCTTTCCGTGCCGGTGTTTCTGTGCTTCCCCGGGGAATCACGGCGAGGAGCCGGTTCCGTTGGCAGGGGCCGGCTGGCGGGCACTCCGCCGGATGCCCGCGGGGAACTGTCCCAGGCGTCAGGTCCCGGAGGAGACAGGGATTCAGGGAAGGGGGCCCCTGGGTCTCTGACCCTGCCCCCTCCGTCCCCCCAAAAGGGGAGGTGGCTCACGGCCAGCCTCATCCCGCCAGATCGGGGGAAGGTTTTTTCCGGACTGCTAGGCGGTGGCCTTCCGCCGGGCCGCCCCCTTTTCGCCCAGGCCCTTTTCCTTGGCCAGAACCCGGCGCTGCTCCGAATACTCCCGGCAGACCAGAGGGAATTTCTTCGGGTCCAGATTGTAGCGCCGGAAGTATTCCGCCGGGGTCAGGCCGTGGGCCTTGCGGATATGCACCTTCAAGGTGCGCATCCGCTTGCCGCACTCCAGGCAGACCACATACTTGTCTTTGACGATCTCTTCCAGGGGGATTCCGGGTTTTTTGACCTCCAGGACCGCCGCCGGCTTCTCGGCGGGCACCGCCTCCACCGGTGCGCCCGCCTCCAGGGAGGAGAGGAGCTGATAGACGTCCCGGATTTCCTCCACCAATTCCTTGGGGGTGAGCTCACTCATGGAGGCGTGGGAGATAACGATCTGGGCCGTTAACTTGAGGATCTCAGTGGCCATGGGTGTGAATATCCTTTCTGTGGTTTATCCCCTGCACTGAACGGGGTGCAATGCACCTCTTTCTGATTATTTTTATAAAGAATGCCCCTTTTTTCTGTCAAGACAATTTTGAGATTTTTTGTAATTTTTTATTCCAGAACCGTTGCAGGATGATTCCCTTTTATACCTTGATGCCCCGGGCGATATTTTGCAACAGGGAGGGCTCTTTTATGGTGATACGCCCTCTGTCCTCGGCGATGGCTCCCAGCGCTTTGAGACGGGCCAGGGTACGGGAGAGCGTTTCGCTGATGGTTCCCAGATAGGAAGCCAGATGGGTTTTGGAAATGTCCAACTCGATCACCAGATCCGGAGCCACCCGTCCATGAATTTCCTGACATTTGTCCAGAATAAAGCGGGCCAGACGCGCCGATACTTCCTTGAGGGACAGATCCTCCAGCTGGCGGGTCAGGTGGTACAGGAGGCGGCTCATGGTGGCCAGCATGTTGCGGGCCAGCCGGGGGGAGGCGCTCAGGAGGGCCAGAAACGGGGCCTTGGGGAAAAACAGGGTCCGGCAGTCGCTCAAGGCCACCGCGGTGGCAGGATAGACATCTTCCGCCAGCACCGCGGCCTCCCCGAAGGTCTCCCCGGGATTCACCAGGCGCAGGATATACTCCTTGCCGTCCGGGGAGCTCTTCACCAGCTTGGTCTGCCCCGCCAGGAGGATGTAAAAGCCCTGGGCCTCCCTGCCCTCCCAGAAGATGACGGCGTCTTTGGGGAAATTCCGGGCCACGGCCAGCCGGGCCACCGCCGCCAGATCCTCCTCGCTCAGCCCGGAAAACAGATAGATGCGGCGCAAGATCTCGGGCTTCTCCTCCGCCATGGCGCCGGCCCCTCCTGTAAACACGTCATGCACCCCCGCCCGGCAGGTTCGGGGTCGCTGGTAGGTTATGACAGCAGGCGGTCCCGGTCAAGGCCGGGAGGCCCCTTATCCGGGCCCAATGACTGTCCGGACTCTTTCTGAATCGGCCATTGACGCCTGCCCTGGCTTTCTGCTATGGTGCCCTCAGGGCCGTGGATATCTTTACCAGAGACGGGAGGAAGGCGCATGTATTCCCTGCGGCTGCTCATGAGCATGATGGCGATCATGGGGCTCCTGTGGACGGCGCCGGGGTGCGGCAAGCCGGAAGTCAACGAGGTGCGCCTCGGGGTGAACGCCGAGCTCACCGGCAGCAAGCCGGCGGTGGGGGCCTCCTGCAAAAATGCCGCCGAGCTTCTGGCCACCCAGGTGAATCAGGCCGGCGGCGTCAAACTGGGGGACAAGACCTTCCAGGTCAAGCTGTTCATCGAGGACAATGAGGATAAGGCGGAATCCGCCGCCGCGGTGGCCCAGAAGCTCATCGCCCAGAACAATGTCCTGGCGATCCTGGGCCCCAACGCCTCGGGCAACGCCATCCCGGCGGCCCGCATCTGCGAGGACGCCAAAACCCCCATGATCTCCCCCTGGTCCACCAACCCCAAGACCACCGAAGGCAAGAAATACGTCTTCCGGGCCTGCTTCATCGACGACTTTCAGGGCCAGGTGATGGCCAAATTCGCCCGGGACCACCTCAAGGCGGAGACCGCTGCGGTCCTCTATGATGTGGCCTCGGAATACAACAAGGGCATCGCCGAGTTCTTCAAAAAGTTCTTTGAAGAGGCGGGCGGCAAGGTGGTGGCCTTTGAGTCCTACACCAAGGGGGACATGGATTTTTCCTCCCAGCTCACCAAGATCAAGGGGGCCAATCCTCAGGTGCTCTTCCTCCCCAACTACTACAACGAAGTGCCCCTGCAGGTGCAGCAGGCCCGGCGTCTGGGGCTGGCTTGCGCCATCATCGGCTCCGACTCCTGGGGGAGCGAGGAGCTCCTGAAGCTGGGCGGCCCGGACCTGGAGGGGAGCTACTTCAGCACCCACTATGCGCCGGACATCGCCACGGAAAAGGCCCGGAAATTCATCCGGGACTACCAGGAGCGCTACGGCAAGACCCCGGATGACGTCGCGGCCCTCACTTATGATGCCGGCAGTCTCCTGCTGGCGGCCCTGGCCCAGGCCGGCGCCCCCGACCGCCAGAAGCTGCGGGACGCCCTGGCCTCCATCCGGGAGTTTGAAGGCGTCACCGGCAAGATGAGCTTCAAGGGCACCGGAGACCCGGTCAAGAGCGCGGTGATTCTGCAGATCAAGGACGGCAGATTCACCTACCACGCCAGCGTCTCCCCCTGACCCGGAGGGGGAGGTGGGGGAAGGGAACCGGGGATTGACCTCCCCGCCCCTCCCCCACGCAACCGAAAAAAGGGCGGCTTCCGCAGCCCCTGAATCCCCCCACCGAGGCGCCCATGCTCCCCGTGGTGGCCCAGAATATCCTGAACGCGATCCAGCTGGGCAGCGTCTATGCCCTCATCGCCCTGGGCTACACCATGGTCTACGGCATCCTCACCATGATCAATTTCGCCCACGGCGACATCTTCATGGTGGGAGCCTACCTGAGTCTGGCCGGGGCGTTGTTTCTCCTGGGCCTGCCGTATCAGCTTCCCGCCCCCCTGGTGTTTCTGGGGGCCCTGTGCTTCAGCATGACCCTCACCGCCCTGCTGGGGGTGCTTATCGAGCGCCTGGCCTACCGGCCGCTCCGGGCCGCGCCCCGGGTGAGCGCGGTGATCACCGCCCTGGGGGTGGGGCTGTTTCTGGAGAATTTCACCCTGGCCATGCTGGGCCCGGAACCCCGGCAGTTTCCCGCCCTCATCCCCGCCGTGGTCCTCAAGGTGGGGGGGCTGGCCGTCACCCCGCTGCAGCTCCTCATCATCTTTCTGGCCGCAGGTATCATGGTGGGCCTGGATCTCCTGGTGCGCCGCACCCTTTTGGGCATGGCCATGCGGGCCATCTCCTACAACCGGCCCCTGGTGCCCCTCATGGGGGTGCCGGTGGACCGGGTCATCTCCCTCACCTTTGCCCTGGGCTCCGCCATCGCCGCCGCAGGGGGTCTGATGTACGGGCTGGCCTACCCGGTGCTGGACCCTTACATGGGTATCCGTATCGGCTGGTGGGCCTTCATCGCCGCGGTGGTGGGCGGCATCGGCAACATCCGGGGGGCCATGCTGGGGGGCTTCATCCTGGGCTTGGTGGAGATCTTCACCCCGGTTTTCCTCCCCTCCTCCACCTATCGGGATTTCGTGGCCTTTTCCCTGCTGTTGGTGCTGTTGATCTTCCGGCCCACCGGCCTGTTGGGCCGGCCGCTCTTTGAGCGCGTCTGAGCCCGCACGGTAGCCTGGGTTCCAAAGGGGCCAAAAATCATCCCCCTGGCTCCTCAGGCCGATAAAGGAGCCAGAAAGGAGAATCCAAGGCCAGGAAGGGACCGGAGCGGGGGTGCCGGCGCCGTTTTCCCGGATCCGGGCGGATTCCGCATCCGGAGGGTCTCCAGGGAGGGACAGACAGATGTTTATCAGTGTGAGGAGGGAAGATTGCATGTCACAGTCACGTTCCCCTTTTGCCCCCGTCGCCGGGCTTTTGGCAGCCCTGGCGATCCTCTTCTTCGGCCTTCCCGCCTTCGCCGATGAACTGGCGGACCTCCAGGCGGCCATCAAAGCCCGGGGGGCCCGCTGGCAGGCCGGGGACAACCCCATCATCCGCCTCCCCAAGGAGAAGCGCAAAGCCCTGGTGGGGCTGATCAAGAAACACGAACCGGAGGAGGCGGAACCCCTCACCGCGGCCGTGGAACCCCTCACCGCCCTGCCCCCCGCCCTGGACTGGCGCAATAATAACGGCAACTGGGTCACCCCGGTGCGCAATCAGGGGAACTGCGGCAGCTGCTGGGCCTTCGCCACCGCCGGGGCCCTGGAGTCCTACCAGCTGCGTCTGCGAAACACCCCGGGGGTGGACCTCAACCTGGCGGAGCAGGTGCTGGTCTCCTGCTCCGGGGCCGGCTCCTGCAGCGGCGGCTACATCGGCAGCGCCTCCAACTACATCCGGGACACCGGCCTGCCGCTGGAGAGCTGCTACCCCTATACCGCCACCAACGGCAGCTGCAGCAATGCCTGCAGCACCGTGTTCACCAACACCTATGATATCGACTCCTGGGCCTACGTCTGCACCACCTCCCCCACGGTGAGCGCCCTGAAAAACGCCCTCTACACCTACGGTCCCCTGGTCACCACCATGGATGTCTATTCGGATTTCTACGCTTACAAAAGCGGGGTGTACCAGTACGTCACCGGCACCTATCAGGGCGGCCACGCCATTCTGCTGGTGGGCTATGACGACGCCCAGCAGGCCTTCCTGGCCAAAAACAGCTGGGGCACCGGCTGGGGCATGAACGGCTATTTCTGGATCGCCTACAGCCAGCTGGCCCCCAACTACGCCACCCCCAGGGGCTGCGAGTTCGGCTATTACACCATCGCCTATCAGGGCGCCAATCCGGCCCCTCCCAGCCCCAGCTGCACCTATAGCGTCTCCCCCACCGGCTTCACGGTGCCGAGGCTGGGCGGGAGCGGCTACAAGATCACCGTCACCGCCTCGGCCACGAGCGGCTGTAGCTCCTGGAAGCCCAGCGCCAGCGTCAGCTGGATCACCATCAGCTCGCCCACCGGGTATGTGACGGGCAGTGGCACCGTGGTCTTTTCGGTGGCCCCCAATTTCACCCGGAAGGTCCGGGTGGGCACCATTTCCGTGGCCGGCACCACGGTGACGGTGACCCAGAAAAATCGATGACCCTCCTCATCCCCGGGGGTGGGCGGCGGCAGCCCCCCGGGGAGGCCGCCAGGGTGGGAAGGTGATCTCCCCTTCCCCACCCGGTGCGGCACCACCGGCATCCCCGCCCCCTAAGACCGGGAATTTCCTCTGAGTTCACCCCCGTCAGGGCCGGATTAAAGTTTTTCGGCGCTCCTGCCGAAAAGGAGGACAGGACAGGGGCGGCCAGCGGCCCCCGGAAGGCGGGCCGGGAGGCCGGACCCGGGAGGGGAAAAGATGCCGGAGGAGAGGAAGGCGCAGAACAAGAAGGCCTCCGCCTGGTTTCCCCCGGAGGGCGGCAATGTCACTCTGGAGCTGGCCCTCATCCTGCCCCTCCTGCTTCTCATTCTGGGAGGGGCCCTGGATCTGGGGATGCTCTTCTGGGAAAAGCAGATCCTCACCAACGCCACCCGGGAAGGGGCCCGGGCCGCCATCAAGGCGAAGTATGACCCCAACACCGTGCGGCCCGCCCTGACCCAGAGCCAGGTGCGGCAGATCGTCCAGAATTACCTCACCCGGCACCGCATCAAGGACGCCAGCGGCCAGCCCCTGGTGCTGAACGACAGTCAGTTCAGCTACACCTGGGAGTACAGCCCCTCCGGCACCCTGGTGACCGTCGCCCTTACGCAGATCCCCTACCGGATGATGCTGCTGCCCAATTTCCGCTCCTTTTTCGGCTACACCCGGCAGCCCGGCGACCAGTATTTCTTCCTCCAGGCCCGCACCATTATGGCGGCGGAATGGCATGTCAGCGTGCCGCCGTCGCCCTAGCCTTTGCAGTGCGGGCCACCGGAGCCACAGAGAGAAGGACCCGGCCATGAACAGGTTGAGGCTGATGGGCAACTTCAAGTGCCTGGGCCAACGGAACCAGAGAGAGACTTATGACACGCCGGAGATTTTGGCAGGAGGACCGGGGAGTGGCCCTGCCCCTCATGGGCTTTGCCCTGGCGGCGGCCATCGGCATTCTGGCCGTCACCATTGATCTGGGCCATCTGTTCATGGTGAAGAGTGAACTGCAGCGGGCCGCGGACGCCGCCGCTCTGGCCGGGGCCCAGCGCCTGTTCGTGCCTCCGGGCAGCAGCCAGGTCGGGCCCATTTCCCTGGACTGCTCCCGGGCCGTGGCCGCCGCCCGGACCCTGGGCACCGCCAACCCCACCGACGCCGAGCCCCTGCCGGGCGGGAGCCTCACCATCCGGGTGGGCTATTATGATCTCAACACCAAGGTGTTTACCGAAACCGGCTGCAGCAACCCCCTCACCGTCAACGCGGTCCAGGCCGTGGCCACCAAGCCGGTGCAGCTCTATGTGGGCGGCCTCATCACCGGCAGCAGCACCGTCACCCTGACCGCCCGGGCTATCGCCCTGAGCGGCGCCGTGGGCCAGGTGCCGCCGGGCACCAAAACCCTGCCCCTGGCGGTGGATAACGACAAACTCCCGTCGGTGGGGGAAAAGCTGGTCATCCACCTCAACCCCATCCCGGGGGACGACGGCTGCTGGCACACCTTCTTCTGGCAGAACCCCGCCTCCTCCCTCATCCGGGATATCATTGAAGACAAAGTGGAGACCCCGCCCCTCAAGGTGGGGGATTTCATCAAGGTGAAAGAAGGGGTGGATGACGCCAGCCTCAAAAAGCTGGGAGACATCCTCAGGGACAAGGGAGGCACCTGGGATGTGATGCTGCCGGTGATCCCGGCGGACTCCCACACCGGCTGGGCCGAGGTCCGGGGATTCGCCGCCATCCGCCTCACCCTGGTGGACGCCAGCGGCAAAGACAAGCGCCTTGAGGCGGAAACCCTCAATTACTACGTGGCTCCCGGGGCCCAACCCGGAGGCTCCTCATACTACGGGCTGGTGGCCGGTTCCCCTTCCCTGGTGCAGTAGCCCGCCCGTATCCCTGCCTCGGCCCTAAAGGAGAGAAAGACGGGAAGGGAAGGAGGCGGACTGGGGGGATCCGGGTGAGGGGGCGCCGGCCGATACGCAGGAGTTACAGCACCTGCCGGCCTGGGTCCTTCCCCTCTGCGGGAGACGTCCCCAAAACGCCAGGCATGGTCAGGCCGGGGTCATTGGGGAGTGGCCCCGGTTCCATGTGGCTGGCCGGTTCCGCGTCGCCGGGAGCATCCCTCTGCCCGGTCAGCCTTCGGGCCGGGATATGATGCCCCAGACGGCGATGCCCTCATGCTCGGCCCGGGCCAGCATCTCCTCCCGGTCGAAGATCAGGGTGGTGCCCGCCTCGATGGCCAGCACCTTTGCCCCCACCTCGGCCATGGTGGCGATGGTGGTGAGCCCAACTGCCGGCTGATCGAAGCGCAGGTCCTGCTGGGGCTTGGCCACCTTCACCACCACCGCCCCGGGCCCGGCCAGCTGGCCCCCCCGCCGGATGGCCTCATCGGTGCCCTCCGCCGCCTCCACCGCGGCCACCACCTGATGGCGCACCACCACACACTGGCCGATGTCCAGCCGGCCGATCTCCTTGGCCAGCTCATAACCGAAGGCGATGTCCGTCATCTCCCGGCGGTTGGGCCGACGGCGGGTCAGGGGTCCTGCCGGGGCCAAAAGCTCCTCCTGGAAGAGGGTGGCTGAGCAGACGGTAATGCCCTCCCGCTCCATCTCCGCCGCCACCTCCCTCAGGAGCCGGTCATCCTTCCCCGCCCCCGCCCGCCGGAGGACATTCAGGGCCCGGAGATCCGGGCGGAAGTGATGGAAGAGGCGGCCCCGGTTCACCCCACCGGCCATGAGGGCCTGGGTGACGCCCGCCTCCTTCAGGATGCGGATGATCTTTCCCAGCTGGCCCACATAGACCCAATGGAGCTCGTCCACCAGCTCCGCCAGGGCGGGGTCGGTCTCCTGGCGATGAGCCACGGCAATGACCGTGAGGCCCCGGCTCCGGGCGGCCCGGGCGCACAGAAAGGGAAACTGGCCGTTACCCGCGATGAGTCCGATTTTCCCGGCCATTGGCGGGAGTGATGCCTCGCTCGGAGGTCTCCACAAAGGTGAGGAGGTGCTGCACTTCCGGGATGTGGCCCCATTCCTCCCGCACCCGGGCCACCGCCTCCTTCAAGGTGCCGGGGGCCAGAAACAGGAGATCAAAGGCCTGACGCAGGGCCTGGATGGTGGCATCGCTGAACCCGGCCCGTTTCAGGCCCACCAGGTTGAGGCCCATGAGCTTGGCCCGGTTGCCGTACACCAGGCTGTACGGGGGTACATCCCGGGCCACCGCCGAGGCCCCGCCCACAAAGGCATGGCGGCCGATGCGGCAGAACTGGTGGATGGCGGCCAGACCGCTGATGATGGCCCGGTCCTCCACAATGATGTGGCCCGCCAGGGTGGCGGCGTTGGACATGATGACGCCGTTGCCGATGATACAGTCGTGGGCCACGTGGGTGTAGGCCATGAAGAGGTTGCCGTTCCCCACCCGGGTGACCCCGCCCCCCGCCGCAGTGCCCCGGTGCAGGGTGGCATACTCCCGGATGGTGTTGTCATCCCCGATGATGAGCTCAGTGCGCTCGCCCTGGAATTTCAGGTCCTGGGGGATCTCCCCCACCGAGGCGAACTGGAAGATGCGACAGCGGGCCCCGATGGTGGTGTACTCCCGGATGACCACATGGGGGCCGATCTCGGTGTCGGCGCCGATGACCACGTGGCCGGCGATGATGCTGTAGGGGCCCACGGTGACCCCCGGCCCCAACTCCGCGGCGGGGTCCACGATGGCGGTGGGGTGGATGTGCGCCATCCTCACTCCCCTTCACTGCCCACTGCGGCCATGAGCTCCCCTTCCGCCACCAGGGTCTGATTGACGAAGGCCTTGCCGGCCATCTTGTAGAACTTCCTGCCCCCCCGGATGGTGGTGAGCTCCATGATCAGCTGATCCCCGGGCACCACCGGTTTGCGGAAGCGCATCTTGTCCACCCCCATGAGATAGATGGCGGACTCCCCCTGCAAATCGGGAGTGGAGAGCAGGGCCAGAATGCCCCCCACCTGGGCCATGGCCTCGATGATGAGCACCCCGGGCATGATGGGATTGTTGGGGAAGTGGCCCGGGAAGAAGGGCTCGTTTAAGGTGACGTTTTTTAAGCCCACCACCCGCTTGCCGATCTCCAGCTCCAGGATGCGGTCCACCAGGAGAAAGGGGTAGCGGTGCGGCAGCAGCCGCTTGATCTCGGCCAGATCCAGGGATGTGGGTGCGCTCATGACTCCGTCTCGGGGGAGGTGGCGCCGGTGAGGGCGGCCACCTGTTGCTCCAGTTTCTTCAGGCGTCGGTAAAGGTCCGGCAGCTTGACCATGACGCCGTGCATGGCCAAAAATTCCTTATAGGGGCGGGCCGGGGAGCCCAGCATCACCTGGCCGGGGCCCACGGAGTGGGTGAGGGCGCTTTTGCCCCCCACCTGCACCCCGTCCCCTACCTCCAGGTGGCCCACCACCGCCGCCTGGCCGCCCAGGACCACCCGTTTCCCCAGCCTGGCGGAGCCGGCGACCCCCACCTGGGCCACCAGGATGGAGTGCTCCCCCACCACCACATTGTGGGCCACCTGCACCAGGTTGTCGATCTTGGTGCCCCGGCCGATGCGGGTCTCGCCCAAGGCGGCCCGGTCGATGGTGGTGTTGGCGCCGATCTCCACTTCGTCCTCCAGGACCACGATACCCAGCTGGGGGATCTTCTCGTGGCCCTGGGGGGTGGGGACATAGCCGAAACCATCGGCGCCGATGACCGCGCCGCTGTGGATGATGACCCGGGCCCCGATGCGGCAGCGGTCCAGGATGGTGACCCGGGGGTGGAGATAGGTGTCGGGGCCGATCTCCACCTCCCGGCCCAGGATACACCCCGGGCCGATGGTGACCCGGTCCCCCAGCTTGCAGCCGTCGCCGATAAAGGCGAAGGGGGCCACGGAGACTTCCGCCCCCAGCTGGACGCCCTGCCCCAGCCAGGCCCGGTCGCTCACTCCCGGCCAGCGCCAGGGCGGCGGCGCAAAGAGGGCCGCCACCCGGGCATAGGCCAGATAGGGCTGGGGGACCACAATGCAGGGGCGGCCCAGGTCGGCCCACTCCGGGGCCACCAGAAAGGCCGCAGCCTGGCTCTCCCGGGCCTTTTTGAGATATTTTTTCTGGGCGATGAAGCTCAGGTCCCGGGGAGTGGCCTGGTCCACCGCCGCCAGGCCATGGATGACCAAATCCGCTGGCCCTTTAAGCTCCCCTCCCAGACGGGCCGCCAATTCACCCAGCGTGTAGGCCATATCTATCTTGCCCGGCGGACTCCCCGCCTTTAGCGCCTTACTGGAACCTGGCCCGGACCTTTTCAGTGATGTCCAGATTCTTGTTGCGCACGAAGATGCCGGCCTTGGGAAGCACCAGGTCCAGCTTCTCCTCGTTGGCCACCGCCTCCACTGCGGCCTCCAGCTTTTTCATCAGGGGGCCCAGTTCCCTCTCCTGGAGCTGGGCCAGGGCCCGGTCGGCCTCCTGGGCGGATTTCTGCAGATCGCTGGCCTTCTTCTGCAGTTCCTCCTCCTTGCGCTTGCGGGCATCTTCCTTCATGACGCCCTTCTGCTTTTCAAACTCCTCGATCTGCCGGGCCAGATCCTGGCGCCGCTGCTCCAGGGGCCGCCCCATCTCCTCCATCTTGCGCTTCAGGGTCTCCTGGACCCGTTTGCCTTCTGCCGATTTGCCGATGATGTCGTTGACATCCACCACCCCGATCTTGACCTGGGCCGCGGCCCAGGAAGGGGAGAGGGCCAGCAGCCCCACGGCCGCCAGCACGATGAACCCTCTGACCATGTAACGCCTCCTTGCAGTTTTACGTCAAGGATATCCCAAAACGGGATAAGCCGCTGTATCAAAACCGGGACGGTCCTCAGAAGGTGCCGCCCATGGTGAATTCCCAGTTGCTCTGGCGTTCCCAGGGCTTGGGGGAGAGGTTGTAGCCCCACTCGATGCGCAGGGGCCCCAGGGGGGAATACCAGCGGATGCCCGCCCCCACACTGGTGCGGAGAAAGGGCGGGGTGGGGAAGGTGCCGTAGACATTGCCGGCGTCAAAGAAGGTGACCCCGGTGATGCCATACTGCTTCATAAAAGGCATCGGGAAGCGATACTCCAGGTTGAACTGCAGAAATTTGGTGCCGCCCACCCGCTGGCCGGTGGTGGGGTCCCGGGGACTGATGTCCGCAAAGGTGAAGCCCCGGACGCTGTCGATGCCCCCCAGGTAAAACTTTTCGTAGGCCGGCAGGGCCCCCCAGGGAAGGACGTTCATGTAGCCGCCCCGGAAGTGGAACACCCCCACATGCCCCCACCACAGGGGGAAGTACCAGCCGGATTCCACGATGTAGCGCATATAGGCGGTATCGCCTCCCAGCCCGGCCATTTCGATGGCGATGCTGTTGTCGGAGCCCCGGGTGGGGGTAAAGAGGGCGTCCCGGGAATCCCGCCGCAGCATCAGGGAGATGGCACTGGTGTTTTTGATGGTGGCCGCCTCCCGCAGAATGGGGGAGGCAAAGGGGGAGAGGTCGGAAATATTGACATTCTCAAAGCGATAGGAGCCATAAATCCGGGTGTACTTCCAGCGTAAGGGGTGGGAGAGGCGCAGGGAGCCGCCGATGCTGCGCCGGGTGTATTCGTCGAATTCCCGTTCCCAGTTATAGACGTCGAACCCCACCGCCAGGGGCCGGTCCAGGAAATAGGGTTCGGTGAAGCTGATGCGGGCCCGGGTGGAGATGGCGCCGAGGATGCCCTGGACCTTGAGCTGCTGCCCCCGGCCGAAGAGGTTGGCCTGGCTGACCTCCACCATGCCTACCAGCCGGTCCTGGGTGCTGTAGCCCATGCCCACCCCGAAGGTGCCGGTGGGCCGCTCCTTGACGGAGATCTTCAGGTTGATGCGGTCCGGGGCACTCCCCGGGGAGGTGCTGAAATTGACGTCCTCGAAGTACTCCAGGCGCCTGAGGTTGCGCACGCTTTCCTTGAGCTTGGTGGCGGAGAACTGTTCCTGCTCATAGACCCTGAGCTCCCGCCGGATGACCTTGTCCCGGGTCTTGACGTTGCCGGTGATCTCAATGCGCTCGAAATAGACCTTCTCCCCTTTTCGGATATCGAAGGTGAGGTCCACCCGCCGGGCCGCGTCATCCTCCTTGATGATGGGGGTGATGTCGGCGTTGGCATAGCCCTGGTCGGCATAGAGGTCACTTAAGAGGGTGATGTCGTTCTGGATGATTTCCCGGCTGTAGATCTTGGCCCGGGTGATGCCCAGGCGCTTGAGGAGCTTGTCCTTGTCCTCCAGAAGCTCGCCCTGGATGTCCACCTTGCCCATCTGGTACTGGGGGCCTTCCTGGATGGGAATGGTGATGTAGATGTTGCCCCCTTTGATGTCGATGCGGGGCTCCCCCACTTTGACCTTGATGTAGCCTTTGTTGTAATAGGCGGAGGTGATCTTCTCCACATCCCGCTCCAGCACCTCCCGGTTCAGCTTGCCGGCCCCGGTGATGAAGGTGAGGAGGGTCTTTTCCTTGGTCTCCATGACCTTCTTCAGGTCCTTGGATTTGATGGCGGTGTTGCCTTCGAACCGGATCTGCTTCACAAAGACCTTGGCGCCCTCATTGATCAGGAAGGTCAGGGTCGCTTCCGTGGGGGTGACCGGGTCCAGGCGGTAATCCACCGTGGCCTCGGCAAAGCCCTCATCGCTGTAGAGCTTCTTGATCTTGTTGACGCTCTCCCGGATGGCGGCCTCCGAGGCGACGCTGTAGGGTTTGAGGTCCACCACTTCCAGGATCTTTTTCTGTTTCAGCTTGCGGTTGCCCTGGACCCGGATCTCCCGGATGGCGGGCTTCTCCTCCACGAGGACCGTAAGCACCCGGCCGGCGGGGGTGTCGCTGACGCTCAGTCTGACATCGGTGAAATAGCCCATCTTGTAGATGGCCTTGAGGTCCTCCCGCAGGCGGGCCGGGGCCAGGATGTCGCCCTCCCGGGTCTGCATCACCCCCAGGATGGCGTCCTTTTCAATGCGGCGGTTGCCCTTCACCTCGATGCGGGCGATCTTCTCCCGGCCCAGGATCTTCTGGGCGGTGTCCTGGGCCAGCTGGCGGCTGACGCCGGTGAGAGCCCGTAATCCGGGGCCTTCTGCCTTCAGGGTGGCGGGCGGGGTGCGGCCGCTCACCTCCACCAGGCGGGTCTCCAGGGTCAGCAGGTCCCCCACCAGCAGCAGGCGGCCGGAGACCACGATGTCCGCTCCCAGTTTCTGTCCCGCCTCCCGGGCCGCGGGGTCGGGAAGGATATCCGCCGGCCGGGGCACGGCTTTATCCACCTCCTCCGGGGGGAGGACGGTCAGGCCCTCGGCCTTGAGGCGCTCCTGAAATTCCTCCCGGACCTTGCGGCCCCAGAGTTCCTGGGGCTCTTTGGCCAGGACCGGGAAGGGCAGGACCGCCACCTTTTTGATCACGATGTCCTGGTCCTGGGCCCCAAGGGGTGCGCTCAGGGCCAGCAGCACCGCCAGCATCAGCACCGAAAGGCGTCGCACCACCGCAGTAAGTCTCCCCGCACGATTTGGGCCTTGCCATCCCTGAGGGTGATCTCCCGGTCCAGTTCCCGGGCCAGCTCCGGGTTGTGGGTGACGATCACCGAGGTCAGGCCTTTGGTTCGGTTCAGGGTCAAAAGGAGCTCCTGCACCTGGAGGGCGTTTTTGGGGTCCAGATTGCCGGTGGGCTCATCGGCCAGGAGCACCTCCGGCTCCAGCACCAAAGCCCGGGCCACCGCCACCCGCTGCTGCTCGCCGCCGGAGAGGGTGGAGACCCGGTGCCGGAGACGGTCCTTCAGACCCACCTGCACCAGGATGCGCTCCGCCAGCTCCTGGGCCTGCTTCCGGGGCAGGCGGGCGATGAGGGCCGGCATCATGGTGTTTTCCAGGGCGTCGAATTCCGGCAGCAGATGGTGAAACTGAAAGACGAAGCCCACCTTGCGGTTGCGGAAGGCGGCCAGGGCGGTGTCGTCCAGCTCGAAGACCTCCCGGCCGTCCCAGAGGAGACGGCCGGCGGTGGGCCGCTCCAGGGTGCCCAGGATGTGGAGGAGGGTGGATTTGCCCACCCCGGAGGCCCCCACCACCGCCAGGGTCTCACCGGTGTAGATGTCCAGATCCACCCCGGTGAGCACCTCCACCACGTTGCCGTTGTTGATGAAATTCTTCACCAGCCCCCGGACCTGAATCTTCACCGGCCGGGGACCTGCCGCGCTCGCCATGGTCATCCTTGCTTTCCCGGCGGGTATTCCACCTTATCACGTTCCCTTCGGAGCGTCAAAATTTTTGGGTCAGAAGAAACCGGCAGGCCCGGGCGCTCCCGGGCTTCCAGGGTGGGGGGCGTCTCCACTCCCCGGTCGGCGTGCCCAGACTCACTCATAGCGGATGGCCTCCACCGGATCCAGCCGGGAGGCCTGCCAGGAGGGGTAGAGGGTGGCCAGGAAGCTGATCCCCAAGGCCGCGGCGACGATCATGGCCACATCCCCCACCTGCACCTGCACCGGCAGGGTGGAGAGGCCGTACACATACCCCGGGAGCTTGATGAACTCATACCGCTTCAGGAGGGCGCAGGCCCCCAGCCCCAGAATCAGACCGGCCACGGTGCCGATCACCCCGATGATGAGGCCGTTGGCGATGAAGATCTGCATGATGCTCCGCCGGGTGGCCCCCATGGATTTCAGGATGGCAATCTCCTTGGTCTTCTTCATCACCATCATGAACAGGGTGCTGGCGATGCCGAAGGCCGCCACCAGGATGGTGAGGGTGAGGATGATGAACATGGCCACCTTCTCCAGCTTGAGGGCGGAAAAGAGGGTGGCGTTCATGCGCATCCAGTCCCGGGTGTAAAAAGGCGGCCCCAGTTTCTCGGCGATCTGCTGGGCGATGCGGTCCGCGGCGTAGATGTCTTTGACCTGCACCTCCAGGCCGGTGACCCTGTCCCCCAGCCCCAGGAAGGCCTGCAGCCGGGGAATGCTGACGAACACCAGGCTGGTGTCGAATTCGTACATGCCGGAGTGGAAGACCGCCGCCACCCTGAAGGACTTCATCCGAGGCATGCGGCCCATGGGGGTGAGGGCGCCCAGGGGCGAGATGATGTTCAGATAATCCCCGGGGCGGAGATTCAGGTTCCGGGACATCTCATTGCCGATGGCCACCGGCGGCGGATCCTCGGGGCCGCCTTCAGCCAGATCAGCGAACTGGCCCTCCACCACCTTGATGCCCCGGGGGCCCCCGGCCCGGATGGTCTTCAGGTCCACCGCCCGCAGCACCCCTCCGGCGATGTTCCCCGGCGCCGAAAACATCACCTGGGTGTAGATGAAAGGCTCCGCAGCCACCACCCCGGGGAGCTTCTGCACCTGCTCGGCCAGTTCCTGATAGTTCTCCAGGGCCTGGCCGTGCCGGAGCACCAGGATATGGGCGTTGACGCTGAGTATCTTGTTTTTCAGGTCCTGGGTGAAGCCGGTCATCACCCCGATGACGATGATGAGGGTCATGACCCCCACCGCCACCCCCAGGGTGGAAATAAGAGTGGAGAGGGAGATGAAGCCCTTCTGGCGGCGCACTCCCCTAAGCAGCCTCAGAGCGACGAAATTTTCGAAGAAGCCCACGGCACTCACCTCTCGGGGCGCAGTTGGGGAAAGAGAATCACATCCCGGATGGAGGGGGAGTCGGTGAGGAGCATCACCAGCCGGTCGATGCCGATGCCCTCGCCCGCAGCCGGGGGCATGCCATACTCCAGGGCGGTGAGGAAGTCCTCATCCACCGCGTGGGGGCTCTCCTCGTCACCCGCCAAGTGGGCGGCCAGCTGGGCCTCGAAGCGCTGCCGCTGATCCAGGGGGTCGGTGAGCTCCGAGAAGGCATTGGCCATCTCCCGGCCGGCGATGAAGAGCTCGAAGCGGTCCACCACCTCGGGATCGTCGTCGTTGCGCCGGGCCAGGGGCGAGGTCTCGGCGGGATAGCCGGTGACAAAGGTGGGCTGGATGAGCTTGGCCTCCACATGCAGATCAAAGAGCTTGGTAAGGGCCCGGCCGTAGCCCTCCCCGGGTCTGAGCACCACCCCCTCGGCTTTGGCCCGGGCCACCAGGGCCTCCCGGTTGCGCACCACCTCCGGGGGGATGCCCCCCAGCTCACTGAGGGCCTCCCTGAGATCCAGGCGCCGCCAGGGGGGGGTGAGATCCACCGCCTGGCCCTGATAGACCAGCCGGCAGGTCCCGAGGAGCTCCCGGGCCACAAAGCTGAGCATCTCCTCGGTGAGCTCCATCAGGTCTTCATAGGTGGCATAGGCCTGATAAAACTCCAGCATGGTGAATTCAGGGTTGTGCAGGGTGGAGAGGCCCTCGTTGCGGAAGTTGCGGTTGATCTCATACACCCGGTCGAAGCCCCCCACCAGGAGCCGCTTGAGGTAAAGCTCCGGCGCGATGCGCAGATACAGTTTGGTGTTCAGGGCGTGGTGATAGGTCTCAAAGGGCCGGGCGGTGGCCCCCCCGGGAATGGGCTGCATCATGGGGGTCTCCACCTCCAGGAAGCCCCGGTCATCCAGGAACTGGCGGATGAGCCGGATGATGCGGGCCCGCTGGATGAAGATCTGCCAGACCGCGGGGTGGACGATGAGATCCAGATAGCGCTGGCGGTAGCGCCGCTCCACATCGGTGAGGCCGTGGTACTTTTCCGGCAGGGGCAAAAGCGATTTGGTGAGCAGGACAAAGTCCTGCACCGACAGGGTGAGCTCCCCGGTTTTGGTGCGGAAGAGGCTCCCCACCAGGCCCACGATGTCCCCCAGGTCCAGGCGCCGGAAGAGCCGGAAGCGCTCCTCCCCTACCACCTGCTTCTGGACATAGGCCTGGAGCCGGGAGGAGCCATCCTGGAAATGGCAGAAGGCGGCCTTGCCGAACTCCCGCATGAGGATGAGGCGGCCGGCCAGCCGGAAGGTGTGGGGGAGGGCCTCCAGCTCCGGGCCGCTGAGGCCGCCGAATTCCGCCCAGATCTGGGCCAGGGTGTGGCTGGGCTTGAAGCGGTTGTTGTAAGGCTCGATGCCCATCTCCCGGAACTGCTTCAGCTTTTCCAGGCGTTGGGCCACGATCCGGTCCAGAGGTTGCATGGGAAACCTGTGCTGCGGTGATTTTCTTTTGGATTCCTGACGCAAACTTTTTGTTTGTAGTTTTTTCCCGGCGGAGCGTCAAGGGCTATTTTCCTAATACTTACCATAACCCCGGCGGGGAGACGAGCGGGGCCGAATGGCGCGAGGCACTTGCCGGAAAACCGGCGGGGGCGGTCACCCCTCAGGTTTCAGGCCCCTTCACCCTCCCCGTCAGGGGGCGAGGAGCGAGGTTTCCCTGAGGTCAGGTCCGGGCGTGTCCGCATAAATGATCACGGGCTGACCCACCCTGGCCTTGAGCAGGCTGGCGGCGTTCCCCCGGTTGACCGCGATTTCCAGATAGCCGTGGCTGCCCAGGAGGGCCAGGGGTTCCCCGGGACCCACCTCGGCATAGGTGGGGCTGAGGCGCCTGAGCACCACCCCGGCCACCTGCAGGCGGAAGAGGGTGCGGTCCCCCAGCCAGCGCAGGAAGGTCTCTCCGGGGAGGTTGGTGATGAGATTGCCGAAGCGGTCGATGTAGATGACCTGGCCCCGGGCCACCTCCCCGGTGAACTCCGGCTCCGGGAGGGGGAGAGGCACCGGGGTCCGGAGCACCGGCCCCAGCTGGCCCAGCTCCACTCCCAGGGAGAGGTGGGCCGCCACCGGCGCAAAGACATCCCGGCCATGGAACGTGGTGGAGATCTGGGGGCGGAAAAAGGACGGGGTCTCCAAAGAGACGATGGTGCACTCCGGTCCGGACTCCCCCGGGGGGCTGCTTCCGGGAAGCTGGCCGGCAAAGACGAAGTGGAAGAGGCCGTTGTCCGGCCCCACCCAGTACTGGCCCCGGCAGCGGGCCGCCAGGCCCCGGCGGTGGGTTCCCACCCCGGGGTCCACCACCGCCAGGTGAATGGTATCGGGAGGGAAGTAGGGGGCGGCTTCGGCCAGGACGAAGGCTCCGGCGGTGATATCCTGGGGCGGCACTTCATGGCTCAGATCCACCAGGATCACCTCGGGATTGAGACCGAGGATGACCCCCTTCAGGGTGGCCGCGTAGTGGTCCTTGGTGCCGAAATCGGTGAGCAGGGTGATGATGGGCCGCCGCGGCCTGCTGTGCGCCATAAACCGCCTCCTTCGCCCTCATGGTAGCACAAAGTCCACAAAGGTGAAAGGACAGAGCCGGCCGCAAAAGGGAGGGGTGGAGGGCCGCCCCGCCCGGAGAGGGAGGTGGGCGTGGGAGGCCCCGCGTCCGCCGCTACTGCCCCGCCCGAAGGAGCTCCGCCACCTCCTGGCGCAGGCGCTCCACCGGCAGGGCCCCGGCAAACCGCCCCCGGCCGTTGATATATACCAGCGGCGTGGGATAGGTGAGGGACAGAAGCAGCTTGGTCTGCGGCAGATGCGGCCCCCGGGGGTCCTGGAGCACGTTGATGTACTCCACCCGCACCTGCCCGGGGAAGTCCTTCTCCAGGGTCAGGGCCAGGGCCCGGGTTTGCAGCTCCATGCTGATCCCTGGCCCGTGCCCATGGCTATGGCCGGGCCCGTGGTGGTGGTCACAGCCGCACCCGCAGCCGCCGCCGGCAGGAGTGGGGGCATCATACACAACAATTTCCACGACAGGGGCGTTCATCTCATTTCGGCGCCCACCCGGTGCGGGTGGGTCTCCTGGGGGAAATCTCCCCGCTGAATCGGGGACTCCCCGCCCTCCAGAGGAGGCGGGCAAAATCATTGTCGCGCCGGGGGCCCGGCGGCCCAAGGAATTTTTCCCGCAAAAGAAAAGATGGTGTTTTCTCCGGAAGGGATTATATTGGGGGAAATGGCACGAGAGAGGGGGTGAGCCTCCGGAGCCTGCCGCCTGCAGCTGGGTTTTTGGAGAACAACGTCAGTACCGCCGCGCACCCGGGAACGAAAAGGAGGTCGTTCATGTATCAGACGTACGCCCGCGTGGAACTCCCCGAAACTGGTGAGAAGCTGGGCACCGGCTGGCTGCCGCCCCTCCCGGACCTGAGGGACTACACCGAGGCCACCACCACGGTGGCCGAGATGCTCAGGCGGCTCAAGGTTCCCCAAGGTCCCTCAGAGCCCAGGGCCCTGCCCCCGGCGGTGGACCTCCGGGCCTGGTGCTCCCCCGTGGAGAATCAGAAAAGCCTGGGTTCCTGCAGCGCCCACGCCGCGGTGGGCATCGTGGAGTACTTCCAGCGCCGGGCCTTCGGCAAGCATCTGGACGGCTCCCGGCTCTTTGTCTACAAGACCACCCGAAACCTCATGCAGGTGACCGGGGACACCGGCGCCTGGCTGCGCACCGCCATGGCGGCCCTGGTGCTGTGCGGGGTGCCCGAGGAACGCTACTGGCCCTACACCGACAAGGACCCGGACTTCGACAAGGAGCCTCCCAGCTTTGTCTATGCGGTGGCGGACAACTATGAAACCCTGACCTATTTCTGCCACAACCCCGCAGGCGCCCCCCTCTCCGGGAGTGAGGTCCTGGCCAGCGTCAAGAAATACCTGGCCGCGGGCATCCCCTCCATGTTCGGCTTCTGGGGCTTTCCCTCCTTTGAGGACACGGATGTCAAAGGGGGCATCCCCTATCCCTGCCCCGGGGAGAAGGCGGAGTGGGGCCATGCCGTGGTGGCGGTGGGCTATGATGACGCCAGGAGGATCAAAAACACCAGGTGCAACAAGATCACCACCGGGGCCCTGCTCATCCGCAATTCCTGGGGCACCGCCTGGGGGGACAAGGGCTACGGCTGGCTCCCCTATGACTACGTGCTGAGCAGACTGGCCCTGGATTTCTGGTCCCTCCTCACCATGGAGTGGGTGGACAGCGGCCAGTTCGGCCTCTAAGGGGGAAAGCGAGTCGGCGGGGAAGGGACGGGGGGCCCCTCCCTTTTCCCCCTCCGGCTCGGCCATCCCCGAAACCGTGACTCTGGCCTGCCCTGCCGGCCCTGGGGCAGGGGCCCTGAATTCCACCATGTCATCCGAAGCGGAAAACCGGGTATGACCGAAAAACTGGATATCATCCAGGCCATCGAGCTGGCCATCGCCCATGAGCTGGAGGCCCGGCGGAGCTATCTCGCCCTGGCCGAAGACACCGAGGACCCGGAACTGAAGCGCCTCCTCATCGAGATCGCCCAGGAGGAGGCAGGCCACGAGGCCAGTCTCCGCAGCCGCCTGCGCCTTTACGAGCAGAAGCAGCTCCTCAAGGAGACCATCTCCCGCTATGTGAGCGACCGGGTGGTGGAGGAGATCCTGCGCAACCCCGAGTCCCTGGCACTGGGGGGCCAGCGCCGCCACCTGACGGTCCTCTTTGCCGACATCCAGGGCTTCACCACCCTCTCCGAGGGGCTGGACCCCTGCCGGGTGGTGGAGGTCCTGAACGACTATTTCACGGAGATGGTGGATCTCATCTTTCAGCACCAGGGCACCCTGGACAAGTTCCTGGGGGACGGCCTCTTCGCCTTCTTTGGCGCGCCCCTGGAGGTGCCCCGGGCCGCCACCCAGGCGGTGAGCTGTGCGGTGGCCATGCACCGGCGGCTGAAGGAGATGCAGGCCGCCGGGAAAACCCCCATCCAGGGGATGCGCATCGGCATCAACACCGGGGAGGCCATTGTGGGAAATATCGGCCATGCCCGGCGCATGGACTTCACCGTCATTGGCGACATGGTGAATGTGGCCGCCCGGCTGCTGGAGGTGGCCCGGGAGCTGGAGGCCGGCATTGTCATCAGCGAGGCCACCCAGCGGGAGCTGGCCGGGCAGTTTGAGACCATCCCCGGGCCGGCGGTGGTGCTGAGGGGGCGCCGGGAACCCACGGTGAGCTACCTGGTGCCGGTGCCGTGAGCCGGGGGCCGGACTCGTTGCCGGCAAAGGGGTTCCGGGGAAAATTTTGTGAAAATTTTCTATTGACAAGGCCCGCCATCTAGTCTAATCTTCGTCCTTGGCATCCTAGGGAAAATGTGAAGAAATTCACGTAAGCACATGGACCGGGGCCTGCCCCCGCGGCCGCAGGAACTCCCCCGGGAGGCCCCCCCCGGCACGAGGGCTGACTGAGGCACGATTGGCCAGAACTTCAAGAAAGGGGAACAAGATGGAAATGATCGGCCATGGTGGGAAACCACTGGTAGAACGGGTCATCGCCGACAAGACCGAAGCCAAGAAGAAGATTGCCGGCCTGAAGACCATGCCCGCCTCCCGGCAGATGGCGACGGAGTGCATCAGCATCGCCTACGGCTTCTTCTCGCCCCTGGAAGGCTTCATGAAGCGGGCCGATGTGGATGCGGTCTGCAAGAAGATGGAGCTGGCGGACGGCACCCTGTGGAGCATTCCCATCGTTTTTGACATTTCAGACCAAGAGATCGCCGAGTACGGCATCAAGGAAGGGGAGAGCATCCTCCTCACCTACGACGACAACCCCCTGGCCATCTTCGAGATCGAGGAGATCTTCACCTACCCCAAGGACGAGATGGCCTTCGATGTGTATGGCACCAAAGAGGAGAAGCACCCCGGGGTGGCCCGCACCTATGCCTATAAGGACAAGTTCCTGGGGGGCAAGATCACCCTGGTGAACGAACCCAAGATCCGGGAGCCTTTCACGCCCTACTTCCTCACTCCCCGGCAGCACCGGATGAAGTTTCAGGAGATGGGCTGGCAACGCATTGTGGCCCATCAGACCCGGAACGTGCCCCACTCCGGCCATGAGTGGCTGATGAAACACGCCTACATCGCCGCCCACGGCGAGCTGCCGGTGGAGCAGATGGAGGTCATCGGCCGGGCCATCAGCGGGATTCTGGTGAACTGCATCGTGGGCGAAAAGCGGGCCGGCGACTACATCGACGAGGCCATCGTGCTGGCCCAGGACGGTCTGAAGAAATACGGCTATTTCCGGGAAGACATCCACATGACCACCATGACCTTCTGGGATATGCGCTATGCCGGTCCCAAGGAGGCGGTGCACCATTCCATCATCCGGGCCAACCTGGGGCTCACCCACCACATGTTCGGCCGGGACCACGCCGGTGTGGGCACCTACTATGAATCCTACGAGGCCCACCGGTTGCTGATGAGCATCCCCCGGGAGAAGCTCTTCATCACCCCCATCTTCGTGCTGGAATGGGTCTATTGCCCCCACTGCGGCGAGGTCACCTGCATCGGCCTGTGCGGCCACTGGAATGAGCACCAGAAGTTCAGCGGCACCAAGATCCGCTCCATCCTCATTGACGAGGTCAAGCCCACCCGCCTCATCTTCCGGCCGGAGGTCTTTGATATCGTCATGGATGCGGCCAAGAAGTACGGCTTCGGCTCCCCCTTTGTGGGCCCGGAATACCTGGCCAAGGCCAAACCGGCCTTCAGCATTGAGCCTCTGTAATTGCCGGCTTGCGGTCATCACGCTGAGGAGGAAGGGACATGGCAGAGACATACCCCATCAATATATGGATCAACGAAGAGCGTTTCAAAGAGCTGCAGGCCGCGGGCCTGGCGGACCTCCTGAAGGAAGAGCTGGCCGGCATGAAGGTTCTGGCCGTGCCCTGCACCGCGGAGGAGCGGGACAAGGTGCTGAAGCTCTTCCCCATGGCCAAGTTCGACGCCGCCACCACCAAGTCCATCGAGCTGCTGCCCAAATACGTCAAGGACAAGATCTACGAGATGGTGGTGAAGCGCAAGAAGCTGAACGTCATGACGGAGTTCTGCCAGCTGTTCGAGAGGGCCGGGGACGCCTTCTGGAACCAGGAGATCGCCTGAGGGGTGGCTATCCGCCTGCTCGGCGGAGGGAGATATTGGGGGACGGGGGCTCGTCCCCGCCCCCTGGGGACAGCGGAAACCACCATTCAACCCTAAACAGGAGGTTTTACCCATGCCGAGTTTTGTGATTGTGGAAAAATGTGACGGCTGCAAAGCCCTGGACAAGACCGCCTGCCAGTACATCTGCCCCAACGACCTCATGGTCTTGGATCCGGAGAAGAAGAAGGCCTACAACCAGGAACCGGAGCAGTGCTGGGAATGCTTCAACTGCGTGAAGATCTGCCCTCAGCAGGCCATTGAGGTGCGGCACTACGCCGACATCATGCCCCTGGGCTCCAGCACCTTCCCGCTGCGGGGCACCGACTCCATCATGTGGACCATCAAGTTCCGGGATGGCAAGACCGTGAAGCGGTTCAAGTTCCCCATCCGGACCACCCCGGAGGGCTCCATCGACGTGTTCAAGGGCAAGACCCTGCCCACCGCGGATGATCTCAGGAAACCCGGCTTCTTCACCGGCCCGGCCCGGACTGAGTAACCAGGCAGCGCACACACTCAAGGGAGGACAATGTAATGGCTCTGGAAAGAGAATTCTGCAAATGGTCCTATTGTCAGAAGCCCCCGGTGGAAACCGTGGAGACCGACTTCCTCATCGTGGGCGGCGGGATGGCGGCCTGCGGTGCGGCGGTGGAAGCCGCGGCCTACGCCAAGGTGCTGGGCCTCAAGGTCACCCTGGTGGACAAGGCGGCCCTGGACCGCTCCGGCGCGGTGGCCATGGGCCTGTCCGCCATCAACACCTTCATCGGCCCGGAAAACCCGGTGAACGACTACGTCAAGTACGTGCGCACCGACCTCATGGGCATCATCCGGGAGGACCTGGTGCACTCCCTGGGTTGCCACGTGGACCAGAGCGTCTATGACTTCCAGGAATGGGGTCTCCCCATCTGGCAGAAGGACGCCGAAGGCCACACCGTGGACGGCCAGGTGGCCCGGGACGAGGGGCTGCCCCTCCTGAAGGACGGCGGCAAGTGCGTGCGCTCCGGCCGCTGGCAGTGCATGATCAACGGTGAGTCCTACAAGGTCATCGTGGCCGAGGCCGCCAAGAACGCGCTGGGAATGGAAAACATTTACGAGCGCGTCTTCATCGTCAAGCTCCTCACCGACAAGAACAACCCCAACCGGGTGTGCGGTGCGGTGGGCTTCAGCGTCCGGGAGCACAAGACCTTCGTGTTCAAGTGCAAGGCCATGCTGGTGGCATGCGGCGGCGTGGTGAACGTCTTCCGGCCCCGGTCCGTGGGTGAAGGTCAGGGCCGTGCCTGGTATCCGGTGTGGAACGCCGGCTCCACCTACGCCATGCCCGCCGAGATCGGCGCCAAGATGGTGCTGATGGAGAACCGGTTCGTCCCGGCCCGCTTCAAGGACGGCTACGGCCCGGTGGGCGCCTGGTTCCTGTTCTTCAAGGCCCAGGCCACCAACGCCTACAACGAAGACTATATGGCCAAGAACTGGGAGCGGGTGAAGCAGGAATACCCCGGCTACGCCGACTCCCCCGGCACCTGCCTGCGGAACCATGCCGCCATGATCGAGATGCGGGAAGGCCGCGGGCCCATCCTGATGCACACCGACAAGGCGATGCAGGAGCTGGCCAAGGTGCTCTCCAAGAAAGAGCTGAAGCACCTGGAAGCGGAGGCCTGGGAGGACTTCCTCGACATGTCCATCTCCGCCGCCAGCCTGTGGGCCTCCATGAACATGGAACCCGACAAGGTGCCCTCCGAGATCATCCCCTCGGAGCCCTATCTCCTGGGTTCCCATGCCGGCTGCGCCGGTCTGTGGGTCTCCGGTCCCTCCAAGAACTATCTCGGCGCCCCCGATGACTGGTTCTGGGGCTATGACCGCATGACCACCGTGGAAGGCCTGTTCACCGCCGGTGACGGCGTGGGCGCCTCCGGGCACAAGTTCTCCTCCGGGTCCCATGCCGAGGGCCGCATGGCTGCCAAGGCCGCCATCGCCTTCATCCTGGACCACAAGGACGACAAACTCGAGCCGGGCCAGAACATCGACGAGGTCATCGCCGAGATCTTCCTGCCCTTCGAGATCTACGAGAAGTACAAGAACTACACCACTGCGCCGGACATCAACCCCCACTACCTGCGGCCCAAGCAGATCCAGAGCCGCCTCCAGAAGATCATGGACGAGTATGTGGCTGGCATTGCCACCATGTACATGACCAACAAGCCCATGCTGGAGGAAGGCCTGCGGCGCCTGACCTTCCTCAAAGAGGACGCCCAGCGCATGGCCGCCGCGGATCTGCATGAGCTGATGCGGGCCTGGGAGCAGTATCACCGCATCATCGCCGCGGAGGCCCACCTGCGGCACATCCTGTTCCGGGAGGAGACCCGCTATCCCGGCTACTACTACCGGTCGGACTTCCCGAAGATCGATGACGAGAAGTGGCGGGTCTTCACCATCTCCCAGTATGATCCCAAGACCAACGAGTGGAAGTTTGAGACCAAGCCCTACGTGCAGCTGGTGAACTAACTTCCGTGCCATCAACCCCGGGGCCCTGCGGGGCCCCGGGCCTTTCAGTCAATGGCCGTGGTCTTGCCTGCACCGCCACGGCCATTTTTCCTCACAGGGAGGAGCAAGGGCGCAAAAGCGGGAGTTTATCCGAACAGGAGGGTGGGGGGAAGCACCGGCGGCCGCCGGGTCCCTGTCCGCCCCCGCCGTGCCCTTTAGGATGTGAATGGTATCTGCCGCAACTTTCCCCCAACGAGCCTGCAAATCCGGTCTGAGCCACAGACCCTGGAACCCTTACGAATCACGCCACGGTTCCCGGAATGTCTGAAGGAGGATTGGTGTGAACGCCGCTGAGCAAAAGATTCTGGTCATCGGGGGAGGCATGAGCGGCCTGACCGCGGCCCTGGAGGCCGCGGAAGCCGGCACCCAGGTGATCCTGGTGGAGAAGGAACCCTATCTGGGCGGCCGGGTCGCGCAACTCCACCGATACTTTCCCAAGCTGTGCCCGCCCACCTGCGGCCTGGAGATCAACTTTCGCCGGATCCGGGAAAACCCCAACATCACCTTCTACACCCTGGCGGAAGTGACCCAGATCTCGGGAACGGCCGGCAACTTTAACGTCACCGTCACCCTCAAACCCCGCTACGTCAATGACCGCTGCGTGGCCTGCAATGCCTGTGCCGAGGCCTGCCCGGCGGAGCGGGTCAATACCTTCAACTACGGCCTGGACAAGACCAAGGCGGCCTACCTGCCCTATGACATGGCCTTCCCCTTCCTCTACGTCATCGACGCCAGCGCCTGCACCGGGGATTGTGGCCAGAAATGCAAGGAGGCCTGCGCCTACGAGGCCATTGAGCTGGACATGCAGCCAAAGACCCTGAATTTCCAGGTGGGGGCCATCGTCCTCTCCGGGGGCTGGGATCTTTACGACATCAGCAAGGCCGACAACCTCGGCTTCGGCCGGGTGAAAAACGTCATCACCAACATGCAGATGGAGCGCCTGGCGGCCAGCAACGGCCCCACCGGCGGCAAGATCCTGCGACCCTCCGACGGCGCCGCCCCCAAGAAGGTGGCCTTTGTGCAGTGTGCCGGCTCCCGGGATGAAAACCATCTCCCCTACTGCTCCTATATCTGCTGCATGGCCTCCCTGAAGCAGGCCACCTACCTCCTGGAGCAGGACCCGGAGGCCGAGGCCCACATCTACTACATCGACCTGCGCTGCCCCGGCCGTTATGAGCAGTTCCTCTGGAAGGTCCGGGACATGGCCGGCGTCAAGCTCATCCGGGGCAAGATCGCCAAGGTGGAGCAGGAAGTGGGCAGCGACAACGTGGTGGTCACCGCGGAAAACACCCTGGGCGAGGGCAAGCTCACCGCCGCCTATGACCTGGTGGTGCTGGCGGTGGGCATGGTGCCGTCCACCAAGAATGCGCCGCTGCCCCTGCCCCTGTCCTACACCCCGGAAGGCTTCATCATTCCGGAGCTCCTGCCCGACGGCATCACCGCGGTGGGCAGCATGAAGAGCCCCTTGGATGTGGCCAAGTCGGTGCAGGAAGGCACCGGGGCCGCTCTGAAGAGTCTCATCAGTCTGGGCGGGAGGTAGTCATGGCACTGGAAGAACGGAAATACGCGGCATATCTGTGCAAAGGCTGTGGCATCGGGGCCGCCCTGAACTTCGAGAGT
>Ga0197142_1000804_pt1 | contig 29403 bp, 24 predicted proteins | sample GBS60_MetaG_FD_148614 | JGI IMG/M metagenome (GOLD analysis project Ga0197142, IMG submission 148614) | Sediment microbial communities from Great Boiling Springs, Gerlach, Nevada, United States - GBS 60_MetaG | ecosystem: Environmental > Aquatic > Thermal springs > Hot (42-90C) > Sediment... | reverse complement strand
CCTGAACTTCGCCATCCTTCCCGTTCAGACATCGGCCTGAAAATAACGCGGTTTAAGGGTGGGATACAAGTCGCGGTAGAGCGCGTAGCCGCTTTCATAAACCGGCACGGCTTCCGCCTGGGGGCAAGTCGAGCCGGTCACCTCAACCCAGGCGCGGCAGGCAGAGGGTACATCCTCAAACCGCCCGGCGCCGACCGCCGCCAGCAGCGCCGCGCCGTAGGCCGCCCCTTCACTGGTATTGACCGTGACCAGCTCGGTATTCAGGACATCTGCAAGGATTTGCCGCCAGAGTTCGCTCTTTGCCCCTCCACCGGAAACGCGCACCTGACGAATGTCGCCCAGCCCAGCCGAGCGCATCAGCTCGAAGGAATCGCGCAGCCCAAAAGCGACCCCTTCCAGTACGGCGCGTGTGAAGTGTCCCATGCTGTGCCGTACGGTGATGCCGATAAACGCCCCGCGCGCGTAGGGATCGGGGTGCGGAGTGCGTTCTCCGGTCAGGTAGGGAAGGAACAGCAGCCCTTCGGCGCCCGGCGCAACTGATGCGGCAGTTTGCACCAGCTCATCGAAGGAAGTTTGCGGCGCAAAAGTGTCGCGGTACCAGCGCAGCGATCCGGCCGCCGAAAGCATCACTCCCATCAAATGCCACTGCCCGGCAACCGCATGGCAGAAGGCGTGCAGGCGGCCCTGCGGTTCGATGAACAACTGTTCACTGCTGGCAAACACCACCCCGCTGGTGCCGAGCGTCAGGGCAACAATCCCCTCTTCCACGGCGCCCACCCCAACCGCTTGGGCGGCCTGATCGCCTCCGCCGGCGACAATCGGTGTTCCGACGCGCAGACCGGTGGCAATAGCTGCTTCATAGCTGACCAGGCCGGTAACCTGGCTGCCCTCGTAAAGCGGCGGCATCCACTGCGGGGGAATTTCCAGCGCACTCAGCACTTCCTGCGACCAGGCGCGGTTGCGCAAATCCATCAAAACCGTGCCGGCGCCGTCGGCTTTGTCCATTGCAAATTCGCTGGTCAGCCGGTAGCGCACATAATCTTTGGGCAAGAGCACATGCGCCGCTTTGGCGTAGATTTCAGGTTCGTTGCGCTTCACCCATAGGATTTTGGGGGCGGTAAAGCCGGTTAGCGCCGGGTTACCCGTGATCTGAATGAAGCGCTCGCGCCCGATACGGCGGTGGATTTCATCACATTCTGCCTGGGTACGCTGGTCGTTCCACAAAATCGCCGGACGCAAAACCTGACCTTTGGCGTCCAGAAGCGTTAACCCGTGCATCTGACCGGTCAGGCCGACGGCGGCAATTTGGGCGGGATCTACCTCGCTACGTGCCAGCGCATCGTTCAGGGCGCGGCAGCACGCCGTCCACCACAAATCTGGATGCTGCTCGCTCCACAACGGATGGGGCGTTTCAAAGGAATATTCGCTGGATGCCATTGCCACCGAATGGCCGTCCTCATCCACAAACACGGCTTTGGTAGCCGTGGTAGAAACATCAATCCCACAGAAAATCATTGCCGACCTGCCTTGTGGTCTGCGCGCTAGCGCACTCCCAGCAATAAATCTACGGTCAACTGGTCGAGCCGCTCATACAGCAGCCCACGCGAGGCAATTGCAGCGCGGTCAAAGGTCAACCCTTTCAACCCCTCGGCTTTGCCGCGCTCATACTTGCCCAAATACGGCGCAACCTGCTCATTATCCGCATTAATTTCCGCCAGCAGCGCCTGAATTTCCGCATCTTCGTTGAATTGGCGCGCCTTCTCTTTGAGGATGAGGTAGGTACGCATACAGCCGCGCGCAAAGTCTTTTACCCCCTCGTAGTCCTCGGTGCGGTAGGCGTGGGCGTCAAAGTGGCGCGCCCCTTCATAGCCAACATCCTCCAGAAACTTCACCAGAAAAAAGGCTGCCTTGAGATCCCGCGAACCAAAACGAAAATCCTGATCGTAGCGTCCAGGGTACTGGTCGTTCAGGTCAATGTGAAAGAGTTTGCCGGCTTCCCAGGCCTGGGCAACCGCGTGGACGAAATTCAAACCGGCCATGTGTTCATGTGCGACTTCTGGGTTTACCCCGACCATCTCTGGGTAATCCAGCGTCTGGATGAAGGCCAGCATATGCCCGACAGTGGGCAGGAAAATATCGCTGCGCGGTTCGTTGGGTTTGGGTTCGAGGGCAAACTTCAAATCATAGCCCTGATCAAGAGCATACTCGCATAGGAAATTTATTGCCTCGCGCATGCGCCGTATGGCGTCAGCGGGATTCTTGCTCGAGTCGCTCTCGGTGCCCTCCCGTCCGCCCCAAAAGACATACACCCGCGCTCCAAATTCAACCCCCAAGTCAATGGCGCGCATGGTTTTTTGCAGCGCGTAAGCGCGCACTCTTGGGTCATTGCTGGTGAACGCCCCGTCTTTGAAGATGGGGTCAGAAAACAGGTTGGTAGTCGCCATCGGCACCACCAACCCGGTCTGCTGCAGCGCATATCGGAATTCGCGTTTGATGGCTTCAGTTTCTGCGGGCGTGGCGTCAATCGGGATGAGGTCGTTATCGTGGAAGTTGACCCCCCAGGCGCCGATTTCCGCTAGCAAATAAACCAAATCGGCGGCGCTTTTGGCGGGACGCACCGGCTGCCCGAAAGGGTCTGCCCCGCGTGAACCAACTGTCCACAATCCAAAACTAAATTTATGCTCGGGTTTGGGAGTGTAAGCAGGCATGGCTTTACTCCTATATGGAAAGATTAGAGAACAGAGGATTTTTCAAAAACCTATTGACAAACCGTTTTTTCATAATTATACTTAAGTATAGTTTAATTAAGTTAAGTCGTCAATCCCTAATTTTTACTTATATCTATTTAAATTAAACCATGAACATGAGGATTGGAGAAAAGATCAAGAAGCGGCGGCTGGAATTAAACCTGACTTTACGGGACCTAGCCCAAAAGACACAGCTCACACCTGCTTTTCTCAGCCAGTTAGAAAACGGCAAAACCAACACGTCGCTCAACTCCCTGCAGCGCATCTCCGATGCTTTGTGTGTCCCGATGATGTACTTTTTGACCAATTCAGCGCAGCGATCTCCGCTCGTCCGAGCCGATAATCGTTCTCGGCTAGACCTAGACGATCACCGCGTGATTTACCAGTTGTTATGTCCAAGCCTGGATGGGAAAATGGAGGCCCTGCTGGGGCAAATTACCCATGCCTGCGGAGAGAATATTTGCCGTCAACTACCCGTTGAAACCGAAGAGTTTATTTTTGTTTTAGAAGGGGTTCTGGTGGTTGAACTCAACCAGACCCGCTACGAATTGCATAGCGGTGATTCGATTTACTTCAACGGGCGCGATTTGACTTACCTAGCAAGCGGTTGTGAAGGAGTGACCCGCTGGATTTCGGTGATTACCCCTCCCGTTTTCTAAAAAAACCGGCGAGTCATAGTCTGAAATCCGAAACAAAGGTATGGACACCGATTTCGTTATTCAAAATGGGCAAATTCTCACCACAGAAGCTGTATTTCAGCAGGTAGAAGCGCGGCTCAGCTTCATTTGTCCAGATGGAGTTTGCTGCGGCCGCATTTCCGCTTCCTGCCAGGCGGATTTGTGCGGCACGCAGCCTGAGCGTCTGTTTGGTCTTTACTCGCAAAAAGGATGTCTGCAGGTCGGAAGCGACGCCGACATGGTTATTTTCGATCCTCGTGTTTCCTTCCATCTTGCCGCTCAGTCCACCTTGGAAGGTTTCAGCCTGTACAAAGTTGTGGACTATACCCCTTACGAAGGAAGGAAAGTCAAGGGCTGGCCGGTGACGGTGTTTTTGCGCAGCGCGCCCATTGTCGTCAATCGCCAACCGGTTAGTCTGCGTTCGCTGGGCGTGTTCTTGCCACGTTATTTCGGTAGAACCGCCGAAAAAAAGAACCGCCACAAGCAAAAGGAGGTGATGTTCACTAAGCGGATTTCCAGTAGCTCGACACTTCGTCTTCTCCAACCATCTCAAATCTTTCATACTACATCAACCCCCATCCAAATTTTTGAGAGGAGTAAGAAACCATGTCTCAAGTCAAGTTTTTGCGCTGGTTTGTGCTAGTTGTTTTGCTCAGCTTGCTGATCGCTGCCTGCCAGCCCCAAACTGTCATCCAAACTGTTGAAGTTCCTAAAGAAGTTGTCAAAACCGTCGAAGTTGAAAAGCAGGTTACCAAAGAGGTGCAGGTAGAAGTTCCTGCCCAACCTGGTAATCTGCGCATGTGGGGATTTTATGACCTGACCGATACCGGCGACAGCCGCGCTGTTCAAATGAAGCAGATGATTGATGCCTTCCAATCCACTACCGGCATCAAAGTCGAATATGAGCAAGTTGCCTGGGATCAAATGGCTACCAAAGTGGCAGTTGCTGCTCAGGCGGGCGGCGATCTGCCCGATTTGATCATGGTCGGCGCCGAGTACATGCAGGGCCTGATCAACGCCGGTGCATTGCTGGAGATTTCCGAGCCAATTAAGAATTCTTTCTTCTACGAAGATATTAACCCATTTGAAAAACAGCTCAATGAAAAAGGCGGCAGACGTTATGGTGTTGGCACCTTCATCGCCGGCGGTCAGTGGTATTACGATACCGAATTTTACCCAGATGGGCTACCTTCCACCGAAGAAGGCTGGTTAGAAGCCTGTAAGACCCTTGCGCCGCAAGGTAAGTATGTAGCCACCTTCTTTGCCGGAAGACACTCTGCTGCCATGGCTCAGGGTCTGGCGCCGTTGATTTGGTCGCTGGATTCGACCCTGTTTACCGAGAAGGGTGAACCCAATTTCACTACAGATGCTATGGTGAAAGCGCTCACCTTCTGGCGCAAATTGCTAGCCGACAAGTGCATCCCCGAAATCTCCTTCACCGGCGACTGGTCAGCTTCTGAAGGACCGTTCATTGAGAAGGTAGCCGGTGCAGTACGCGGCGGCACTTGGTCCTACATCTTTATACCGGGCTTGCAGGAACGTTACGAGAGCGGTAACGTCAAAATTGGTAATCCGCCAGCCCTGAGCGGCGCAAAGCAGGGGTTTGTCTTCATGAACGCCGACAATTGGGCAATCACCGCCCGCGCTGAAAATGTGGACAACGCCGTCAAATTCATCAACTTCTTCTTCACCCCATCCATCCTTGCCCCGTGGGCAAGTTCCAACTTCGGCGTGCCGGCTACCGTCAGCGCCCTGAACAACCCCCTGTTTGAAGACCAATTCTACAAGGACTCGCTGGATAACCTGACCCGCAACGGCCATCCCTCCGAAACCAGCCCGTATTACAACGAAAGCATGGACGCCCTCTCCGCCAAGGTACAGGAGTTGATGCTCAACCCCGACATGGACATCATGAGCGAGATGACCAAACTCCAGAATGAGTTAATCAACCAGTACTTTAGGTAAACCTTCCCTTCCAGGTCGGCCTGTCGGGCAGCTAATCGGCCTGACAGGCCGGCTTCTGTGATACCGTTTTGTGGAGTGGATGATGAAAAATCGCTCGGGCGGAATTTATCCCTACCTTTTGGTACTGCCGGCGCTATTGCTCATTATCGCCGTCACGTTGTATCCATCCATTTACAGTATTTACCTGTCCATGATGCGGACTCGCGGCGGGGTCAGCGAGTTTGTCGGACTGGATAATTTCAACCGTATCCTGTCTTCTCCCTCCTTCTATGAAAGCCTGCGAGTTACCCTAATTTTCACCTTCTTTTACGTGCTTTTGACCGTGACGGTGGCCTATGCGATTGCGCTGATGCTCAACAGCGGGTTAAGGCTGACCGGTGTTTACATGACCATCATCTTTCTGCCCTGGATTCTTTCAGAAATCACCACTGGCGTTGTCTGGCGCTGGATGTTTTACCCGCAAGAAGGCATTATTCAGAATCTGATTGCTCATTTCATCAACAACGCTGTCTTGATTACCCGCCCAGTTGGGGCATTGACCATTGTCATCATTGCCACGGTTTGGCGTTCAATCAGTTTTGCCATGTTATTGCTGCTTGCCGGCCTGCAGACCATTCCCCATGAGATTAGCGAAGCTGCCCAAATTGACGGCGCAAATGGCTTGAGTCTGTTCCGCTACATTACTTGGCCACTTATGCTGCCCACCACAGTCGTAACATCTGTTTTCATTCTCATTCAGGGCATTAACGGCGTAGGAATGATTCTCTCTATTACCGAGGGTGGTCCTGGGCGCGCCACGGAAGTTTTGGGTATCATGATGTATCGCCAAGCGATGCAGTACTTCAACTTTGGATTTGCGGCTGCCATTTCGGTGATCCTGTTGATCATCAACCTGATTCTGGCAGCATTTTACCTGCGCGCCCTGCGCAGCGAAAGCGCGCTGGCTGCCTGACCACTGGAGGGATGCGATGAAACGTAAAACGATCCAATCACTGCTGATCAATGCCTTGTTGATTATTTTCTGCCTGATTATCCTGTTTCCAGTGGTATATTCGATTCTCGTATCGCTGCACGAACCAAAAACCGCCTTTTTGAGCATCATCCCTCAGCGCTGGACGCTCGAAAACTACGTCCGCCTATTCAGTCATGGACAGTTTCCGCGTTACATCTTGAACAGTCTGATCAACGGTCTAGGCGGCGCAGTGGTGACCACAATTACTGCTACGCTGGCGGCTTATTCGCTGGCGCGCTTCCAGTTTAAAGGCAAGGTTGCCATCGAAGCTTTTATTCTTGGGATGATGATGCTGCCGGGTCTGACCAACCTGATTCCCATTTTCAAACTAGCCAGCGACTTGAAACTGCTTAACACTTATGCTTTGATGATTCTGGTATTCGGCGCTTATGGCGTTCCGCTCAGCATCTGGATTATGAAGGGATTTTTTGAAAGCGTTCCAAAAGTTCTGGAAGAAGCCGCCGCGATTGACGGGGCCAATCCGGTACAGACTTTCCTACAAGTAGTTTTGCCGATCACCATCCCCGGCTTGATTGCAACCCTGTTGGTTAACTTCGTTTATAACTGGAACAACTTTGTCACACCGCTGATTCTGATCAACAAAACTAGCATGAAGATGGCAACTGTCGGTTTGTTCGATTTTCAGCATGTGCTGGAGGGCAACCAGGATGAGTTGCTGGCAGCAGCCTGCGTTGTTATCATGATCCCAGCAATCATTCTCTTTCTGCGCTTGCGCGATTACTTCCTGCGCGGCATGACCGAAGGCGCTGTCAAAGGCTAAAGAAAGCGTTGAATATGGACACCACGCTTATCCTCCCTGAATGGTTAATCATTAGTCCGTTGCAGTTGCCCAAACACCGCTTTGGGGTGTGCGTACGGGACAACTGTATCCTCGAAGTAGCGGCGAATGAGGAATTGCAACGCAAGTACCCCGAAGCGGACGTTATCCACGCTGCTGGCAGCGTATGCGCGCCCGGCTTTGTGGATACTCACACCCACCTGTACGGGGTTTTGGCGCATGGCATTCCGTTGCCTAACGCGCCCTCCGATTTCTATTCGTTTTTGAATGATTTCTGGTGGCCGATGGTCGAAAACCGCCTAACACAGGAAATGATCTGCGCAGCTACTGCCGTCCAAACTGCGCGCCTGATTCAATCGGGCATCACCGCTTTTTACGATTGTACCGAAGCCCCTAACACGCTACCTGGTGTGCTGCAAAGCCAGGCCGAGGTAGTGCGCAAAAGCGGTCTGCGCGCCATCCTTTCCTTTGAAGCCACCCAACGCCTATCGCCGCAAAACGGCGAGCAGGGCTTGATGGAAAATTTCGATTTCATCCAAGCGTGTGCCGATGCGGAACTGTTGCGCGGAATGATGTGTATCCACACAACCTTCACCTGCAGCGCTGAATTCATCCGCCGCGCTTTTAAGCTAGCCGAACAGGCTGGGGTGCTGACTCACTTGCACCTTTCAGAAAGCAGCTTCGAGCCAGCGTACTGCCTAGAGCATTTTGGAATGCGTCCGGTTGAACTTTACGACCGGTTAGGCGTTTTGAGCGACAAAATGCTGGCTTCCCAATGCGTTCAGCTATCTGAGCAGGAAATTGAGCGTATGGCGTTGAGAAATGTGCGTATCAGTCACATGCCGCTTTCCAACTGCGAGGTAGGCGGCGGCATCGCCCCCGTGCCGGATTATTTGGCCGCTGGCCTGAATGTGGGGCTGGGCAGCGACGGTTACATCACAGACTTTTTTGAAGTCATGCGTGGCGCTTTCCTGATTCACAAAGCCGCCCGCCAAAATCCGCAAGTCATGCCAGCCTGGCAGGTATGGTACATGGCTACCGAAGGGGGGGCGCATCTGCTGGATTTTGAGCTGGTCGGCTGCCTTGCGCCCGGCTTCTGCGCCGACCTGCAGCTTATTCAGCCTATTTTGCCCACTCCACTCACCAGGGATAACCTTTACGAGCAGCTCTTGCTTTATGGTCATGCTAGCGATGTTAAGGCGGTTATGGTCAATGGAAAGTGGCTAATGAGAGAAGGTAGCCTGCTTCATCTGGATTACAGTGATGCTGTGCAACAAGCCCGCTATGCCGCCGTGCAGCTTTGGAATATAGGTAACCAATACCCATCCCGCTTTGATCAAAAGGAGCAAACCTTATGAGTGACCTCTCCTCCGACCTGAATGCTTACCCGCTGCCGCTCCTGTTGGAAATGTTTCGGCGGATGACTTTAATTCGCGAATTTGAACTGCGTGCCATCGAAGAACGTCACCAGGGGCTGATTCCCGGTTTCATTCACTCTTGCGTGGGTCAGGAAGCGACCGCTGTTGGCGCCTGTCTGGCGCTGCAGGCAGGGGATGTGATCACCAGCACGCACCGTGGCCATGGGCATCTGATTGCCAAAGGCGGCGACCCGCGTTATATGATGGCGGAACTGGCCGCCCGTCAGCCGGGCTATTGCCTCGGACGCGGTGGCTCGCTGCACCTGTCCGATTTCACCCTTGGCATTCTTGGTGCCAACGGCATTGTCGGCGGTGGACTGCCAATCGCTGCCGGTGCAGCTCTAGCATTTGCCATGCGCAACGAAAAACGAGTCGCCCTAGCATTCTTCGGCGACGGTGCCGCCAATGAAGGAGCATTCCACGAAGCTGCCAATCAGGCTGGGGTGTGGAAACTGCCGCTCATTTTCTTTTGTGAAAACAATTTTTACGGAGAAGGCACTGCCATTCACCGTAGCACAGCAGTCCGAGATATTGCCGAGCGTGCAAAGGCTTACGGTTTCTCAGGCGTAATTGTTGATGGCAACGATGTCCTTGCCGTCTATGAGGCGGTGCGCGCCGCCGCCGAGCGCGCTCGAAACGGCGCAGGCCCGACGCTCATTGAAGCCAAAACTTACCGCTTGCGCGGTCATTATGAAGGCGATCCACAGGTTTACCGTTCGGCGGAAGAAATCGAAGCATGGAAAACACGCGACCCAATCCTGCGCTTTCGCGCTCGTCTCCTGCATGAAAAAGTGGTAGATGAAGAAACGATCGAGGCGATTCAGGGAGAAATCATGGTGCAGTTAGATGAAGCGGTTGCTTTTGCTAAACAGGCTGCTTTACCCAAAGCAGAAGATGCCCTTTACGGCGTATATGCCGACACTCACCAGCAGCTTGTTTTCTAAACAGGAATTGTAAGCATGAGACAAATCACTTATTCTGAGGCCATTCGAGAAGCGATGTGCGAAGAAATGCGCCGCGATGCGTCGGTCTTCCTCATGGGAGAAGATGTCGGCGTTTTTGGCGGGGTATGGGGCGTTTCGGCAGGGATGCTGCAAGAATTTGGTGAAGAAAGGGTACGTGATACCGCCATTTCTGAAATTGCCATTGTTGGCATGGGACTGGGGGCTGCGTTGTGCGGCATGCGACCGATCGTTGAAATCATGTTTGCTGATTTTCTGATGTGCGCTGGCGACCAGATTGTCAATCAGGTCGCCAAAGCCCGCTACATGAGCGGCGGCAAAGCCGATGTCCCGTTGGTCATCCGCGTTGCAACCGGCGCGCCGGGCTCGGCGGCTGCTCAGCACTCTCAAAGCGCCGAGTCATGGTTTATGAACATTCCTGGCTTGAAAATTGCTGTGCCAGCCACCCCGGCCGACGCCAAAGGGCTGTTGAAAACTGCCTTGCGCGGCAAAGACCCAGTGCTGTTTTTTGAACACAAAATGCTGTATGCCGTGCGCGGCGAAGTGCCGCAAGACGAGGATTTCATCGTTCCATTTGGTAAAGCTAACCTTCACCGCCATGGTGACGATCTGACCATCATTGCCATTGGGGCCATGCTGCTCAAAGCCTTACAGGCTGCTGAACAACTTGCTCAGGAAGGCATTCAAGCTGAAGTAATTGACCCGCGCACGTTAGTTCCGCTGGACAGCCAGACCATCATCGAATCGGTTGCCAAAACCGGCCGGGTGATGATTGTTCACGAAGCACACCGCCGCGCCGGTCCTGGGGCCGAAATTGCCGCCGTGATTGCCGAGCAGGCTATTGAATATCTGGACGCTCCCATCCTGCGCGTTGCAGCCAAGAACGTCCCCCTGCCGTATAGCCCAACTCTGGAGCAGGTGGTTCTGCCTTCAACCGAGGATATTCTTACCGCAGCTCATCAACTGCTGAAAGGAGTCAAGAACCATGCAGCGGTTTAAAGGGAAAAGTGTTATCATCACTGGCGGTGGACGAGGCATTGGCAAAGCCTGCGCCGAGCGGTTTGCCGCCGAGGGCGCTATGGTTACTGTGTTAGATATTAATAAAGAGATAGCCCATCAGGCTGCCCGATCCATCCACGGCCTGGGACTGGTTTGCGATGTAAGCGATCACCGACAAGTTCATGAGGCCGTTCAACAAACCGTTCGGTATTTCGGACGTCTGGATGTGTTGGTTGCCAATGCGGGTATCTACCGCAGCCATCCCATTGTAGAGGATGCCCTCGATGACTGGCAACTGGTGCTGGATGTCAATCTGACAGGCGTATTTTTATCCTGTCATGCCGCAGCCCCGTTCCTCATCGAACAGGGTGGTGGCAGTATCGTCATTATGTCCTCGATGGCGGCAAAGACCTCCTGGCCGAACACCGCCGCTTATTCCGCCTCAAAAAGCGGGGCCATAGGGCTGGCGCGCTCGGTTGCTTTGGAATTGGGGATGCACAACATTAACTGCAATGCAGTCTGTTTGGGACATGCCGATACCGAGATGATGCGCGAAGTAGACCGACACATCTGCGCAGAAAACAACTGGCCGCCAGGGACGTACCTGAAACAACTCGCCGAATCCAACCCCATGCGCCGGCTGGCGCGTGTGGAAGAAGTTGCCGCGTTGGTGGCGTTTCTGGCTTCTGAGGAAGCCCGCTATATCAACGGTCAGGCGATTGAGATTGACGGCGGATTGATCATGTCCTGAAGAGAGAGCCGACGTATGGAATTCACTGGTTATCTGGATTTCTGGTTTCGCGACCGGCCGCTGACCGAAAGGGTGGCTGCCTTTGTCTGTCTAGGCATTCGCCGTTTAGATGTATGGTGCTGGCGGCAGGTGGATATGGCGCGGTTGTACGCCGAGTGCAAAGCCAGTAATGCTATCATCAATTCCACGTTTGACGACCAGATGGGTTCGCTTGCCGACCCAGCCGATAACCAGCAAACCCTGCGCGCTTGGCAGGAAAGCCTGGAAATGGCTGTCCGCTGGGAAATTCCCCACTTGTTTATTTTCTCCAACCAAGTGGATGTGATCGATGGCAAAGAGTGGACGCGCCGTCTATCCCGCACCCTCAGCGAAGCTGAGCAATATGCCAACTTGCTTTCACAAACAGAAAAAATTTTGAAACTGGTTGAACAGACCAGTGTGCAGGTATGGGTGGAAGGGCTAAATCAGTACCATATTCAAGGCGGTGTGCTGGTACATGATCTTGAGCTGGCAACTGACTGGGTGCGCCGAATGAATCACCCTCAGTTTCGTCTGGCATTTGACTGCTACCACCAACAGCGCAGCGGCGGGAATTTGATTTACTATCTGGAAAGATGCTGGGGGCTGTACCCGACCGTGCATATCAGCGATGTGCCTACCCGTCAGGACCCAGGAACAGGGGAAATCCACTACCCTAATATCATTCGCAAACTCGACGAGCTCGGGTTTGACGGCCTGATTGGGTTGGAATTTTATCCGGCGGTCAGCGAATCGGCATCCTGGCAGAACATTCAGACTCTGTTTCAACCGATGCTGAAGCAAGGAGAGCACCTCAATGGATAAAGCCGTTCAGCAAATTTATCCGGTAGTCATTCCGCGTTTAGGGTTGACCATGGTTGAAGCCAGTATCCTGCAGTGGTATCACCAGGATGGTGAGTGGGTTAATAAAGGCGAGCAACTGTTTGCGATTGAAAACGAAAAAGCGACTGTGGATATTGAAGCGCCGGCCTCCGGTTATCTGCGCATTTTGGTTTCAACTGGCGTCACCCTTCCTGTCCTCACGCCAATCGCCGAAATTCACCCACAGCCACCAGAAACACCTGCAGCCCCTGTTTCTTCCAATCCAGCAGTTACCCACCCTTCTGGGAGTACAGTCGAAGCAGCTAACGCGCCAAGTGCAGTTTCTGCCGAAGCGCCCAAGGCCGTTGCAGCTAGCCCCAAAGCCCGCCGTTTGGCGGAGGAACTGGGCGTTCCCTTGTCCGAAGTGAGTGGCAGCGGCTTGCGCGGCATGATCATCGGTGCCGATGTCGAACGTCAAGCCCACAAGTTGCAGCAGCGCGCCTCGCCGCTAGCCGAGCGCATCGCTGCCGACGCCGGTCTTGACCTGTCTAGGATTCAGGGCAGCGGCAGCCGCGGGCGCATCCTGCGTCGCGATGTGGAAGCGGCACTCCACTCTTCTGCGGATTATTCTCCCTCTTCTACCCGGACGCTCAGCGGCACGCGCGCAGTTATTGCCCGCCGGTTAACCGCTAGCTGGCAAGAAAGGCCGCAGGTAACCCTCTTCACCGAAGTTGAGGCCGGTCCATTGCTGCAAGTGCGCCAGCAGTTGAACGACGAACTTGCCCAAAGCGAGGAGAAAGTTTCCTTGAACACTTTTTTCATCAAAATTTGCGCCTTGAGCCTGCGCGAACACCCTCTGCTAAACGCCTACATTGAGGGTGACCAAATCGTTCAACCATCTGACATTAACATTGGCATCGCTGTGGACACCGAGCGCGGCCTGGTTGTCCCGGTCATCCATCAAGCTGACAGAAAACCGCTTCGTCAAATCAACTGCGAATTGAATCAGTGCATTCGGCGCGCTATGCAGAACCGTAGCCAGCCTCAAGACTTAGAGGATGGCACTTTTACCATCACGAATTTGGGGATTTACGAAATTGATGGCTTCACACCGCTCCTCAATCCTCCCCAAACCGCCATTTTGGGGATCGGACGGATTCGGCCCAAACCAGCCGAACAAGACGGCAGCCTGGTTCTGCGCCCGCAGGTAACTTTGAGTCTGTCCTTTGATCACCGTCTTGTGGACGGCGCGCCGGCTGCGCGCTTTCTCCAGCACGTCAAACGTTTGATGGAAAAGCCGTTTTTATGGCTATGGTAAACCGCCGATTTCATCCTAAAATTCCATGTGGGAGTGAATCATCCATGGAGATCCGAAATGCCGTTGTCTTGATTACTGGAGCTGCAACGCGGGTTGGGCGGGAGGTTGCTCTCCACCTCGCCCGCCACGGTGCTCACGTTGCCTTTACTTATTACACTGCCGACGAACCGTGGCAGCAAACCAAACGTGAGATTGAAGAATTGGGTGTCGGTTGTGAGGCTTTTCAATTAGAAGTGCGCAACAGCGCCCAGGTTCGCCAAACGGTAGCGGATGTCATCCAGCTGTTCGGGCGGGTTGATGTGCTGATCAACAATGCTTCGATCTGGCTGAAAGCGCCGTTTCTGGAAATCAACGAAGCTGATTGGGATGCTGCAGTGAATATTAATTTGAAAGGGCCTTTTTTGTGTTCGCAGGCGGTTGCTCCCCATATGCTGAAACAGTCCGGTGGCGTCATCCTAAACATTACCGATCTATCTGCCTTTCAAGTGTGGGAGGGCTGCGTCCACCATGCCGCCAGCAAAGCCGGCTTGGTAGCGCTGACTAAAGGGATGGCAGTTGAACTAGCCCCTTCGGTACGGGTCAATGCGATTGCGCCCGGCACCGTTCTGTTGCCACCCAACGCCAGCGAAGAGAAAAGACGCTGGGCGGTGGAGAACTCGCTGCTCAAACGGGTCGGGTCGCCACTGGATGTTGCCCAAACCGCTCTCTTTCTTATTCAAAACGACTTTGTGACCGGCGCAGTCTACTTTGTGGATGGTGGGCGCAGTCTGGTGTAGCATTTTGAGGGAGGCTATATGGATCATCGCATCGAATTTACCCTGAACAGCAAGGAAGTTAGCTGCACCGTTGCTGCCGAAACCACCCTGCTGCAGGCCCTGCGCCAAATCTTCGGCTTAACCAGTGTAAAAGAGGGGTGCTCCTCGGGCAGTTGCGGCATGTGTTCGGTGTTGATGAACGATCATCTCGTCAAATCGTGTCAGGTGCCTGCGCTGCGCGTTCAAGGTGCATATATTACCACTATTGAAGGTTTATCAAGTGATGGCAAAGGTTTGTCCGATATTCAGGAGGCGTTCATCCGCCACGGCGCGATTCAATGCGGCTATTGTACTCCGGCGATGGTCCTGGCTGCCGAAGCCCTGCTGCGGTACAACCCCTTGCCTTCCCGCGACGAAATCCGCCGTGGGCTGGACAGCGTTCTGTGCCGCTGCACCGGCTATCAGCAGATTGTGGATGCCGTAGAAGAAACTGCCCATTTGCGTCAAAACAAGACCTGGAAGGCGCCTGACCTTTCTATCCAACCCCACCACATGCAAGCCTACCGCTTCATCCATCGGCTGGAAAGCCGGCCGGTGGACGGTCTAGAAAAAGTTGCCGGCAAAGCTCGTTATGTGGGAGACTTGAGTTTTCCAGGCATGTTGTATGCCAAAGTTTTGCGCAGCCCTATCCCACATGGCCGCATCCTGCGCCTAAATGTGCAGCCCGCTTTGGAAATACCAGGCGTGCATGCAGCTATTACTAGCTGCGATTTCGTGGATAACGGTCAATTTGGCTGGCCGATGCGTGATGCCTTCATTTTAGCGCACGAAAAGGTGCGCTGCGTGGGTGATCCCATTGCTGCTGTTGCCGCCGAGAGCGAAGCAATTGCCCGCAAAGCGCTCCAAGCCATCGAATTGGAGCTGCAACCCTTACCGGTAGTCAGCGATGTCCACTCTGCCTTGAATCCTGAAAGCCCGGTGATAGCAGATAATGCCGGTCAAACCAGCAATTTGTGCACCCGCCACATCGTCCGCAACGGAGACCCTCAACCCGTTTTTGAAGAATGCGCGCACATTGTGGAAAACACCTTCCGCTTTGCCCATCAGGAACACGCTTATATGGAGCTGGAGGGCGCGCTGGCTATTCCCGAACCGGATGGAGGGGTTACGATCTATGCCAACGATCAAAGTCCGTTTATCAATCGCGACAACACTGCGGCCGCATTGGGTTTGCCGGTAAATCTGGTGCGGGTGATTCAGCCGCCGGTTGGCGGCTCTTTTGGCGGCAAGGATGACATTGTCTATCAATGTTCGGCGCAGGCTGCCAAACTGGCGCTGCTCACCGGACGTCCGGTGCGTCTGATTCTCGACCGACGCGAGTCGCTCATTGCGTCCTATAAACGCGAAGGTATGGAAATGCACCTGAAGCTGGGCGCTGATGCAAGCGGGCGATTGCGCGCCGCCCAAGCCGAATTGTGGGTTGACAGTGGCGCCTACGCCTCGATGACCCCCCTTTCCTCCTGGCGGGCGACCATGCACGCCGCCGGCTGCTATCTCTATGAAACCGCCAAAGTGGATACCTATGTGATCTACACGAATAACGGTTATTCCGGGGCTTTCCGCGGTTTTGGCAACCCGCAAGCTTGCGCTGCCAGCGAAATTCTGGTGGACGATCTCGCTTGCCGGCTCGGCGAAGACCCCATCCAGTTTCGCCTGCGCAACCTGATTCGGCAGGGACTGCCGGCTTTTACCGGCAATATCCTCCGCCACCCTGTTCACCTTCGGGAATGTCTGGAATGGGTGCGCCAAAAAAGCGAGTGGGACGCCCGCCGTAAGGAATATGCCACTCAACCACCCGACGCCGTGGTGCGCCGCGGCTTGGGAGTTGCCTGTTACTTTCACGGCACCGGTTTGGGCGGCGAAGGGAAGGACTACGCCAGAGCACGGATGCACATTGAAAACGATCACACCTTCATTCTACAACACGCGCTGACCGATTACGGGCAGGGCAGCCGCACCGTGTTTACCTTGATTGCTGCCGAAACTCTGCAGATCAATCCGCACCGTATCCAAATGCCGCGCCCAGATACGCAAACCGCTGCCGAAAGCGGTCCGACTGTAGCCTCGCGCGCTACCCTTGTCGGCGGCAATGCCGTGCGCATCGCCGCCGCAAAATTGGGGAATCTGCTTAATCTTGCCGCCGCTGACCTTTTGGGCTGCCCTGTGCATCAAATCCGACGGATGGATGAGCGTTTCATCAATCCGCAGACAGAAGAGGAAGTGCAGCTCGACTCGGTGATTGACCACGCCCGTCAAATGGGGCTGCAACTGGCGGTGGAGGGCTACTGGCAGATTCCACATATTGACTGGGATTTCGAAAAAGGCTGCGGGGAGCCGTACTTCACTTACTGCTACGGCGCTCAGGTTGCGGAGGTGGAAGTCAACCTGCTCACCGGTGACATTCGGGTTTTACACATCTGGGCGGCTCACGATGGCGGAACCATCATTTATCCGGCTGGCGCCAAGGGTCAGATGATTGGCGGGATTGTGCAGGGTCTGGGGTATGCCCTGACCGAGGGGTTCACTTATCAAAACGGCTATCCGCAAAAAACATCGTTGCAAGAATACAATATTCCGCGCGCCACACAAACACCAGAAATTGAGGTCTTTTTGCTGCCGACCGAACAGCCCGAAGGTCCCTATGGCGCAAAGGGTTTGGCTGAACCGCCGATTGTCGCCACTGCCCCGGCAATCGCCAATGCCGTCTTTCAGGCCTCCGGTCAGCGTTTGACCAGCTTCCCACTAAAATTGAAATGACCAAACTGTGAGGAAGAGATTGATGCCCAATCTTTATCTGACCAACGCAAACATTGCAGTTTCTCCCGAAATTGATCCCAGCGGTTGGCTGCAGGATGCCTGCTTGCTGGTTGAAGAGGGAATGATCAGCGCTATATCCACTGCTCCCCCTCCCGCCGAGAAAATCGAGGCAACTGAAACGCTCTCCCTTCGCCACTGCGCTGTCACACCGGTATGGGTCAACGGACATACCCATCTCAGCCAGACGTTCATGCGTGGCCTAGCCGGTGGCCGGCCGTTACTGCGCTGGTTGAAAGAACGCATCTGGCCGCTGCAAGATACCTTCACACCTGAAACGCTGGAATTAGCGGCTTTGTTAGGCCTGGCTGAAAACATCCGCAGTGCTGTTGGCATAGTGGTGGATCATCAAAAAATCACGTCTACGCCGGCACACAGCGAAGCCGTGTTTCGCGCTGCCCAACAGAGCGGATTGCGGGTGTGGCTGGCGCGCGCTTGGTCAGACCGCGGCTCGGTGACCGAATCCCCCGCCCACATTCTTGCGGAGATGGAGGAACTCATGCAGCGCAATAAAGATTCCGCACGGGTGAAATTTGCTAACGGCCCTTTGGCAACTTGGCGCTGTTCCGCCGAAACACTCTGCGCCAGTCATCAACTTGCGCGACAGTATGATACATTCACCCATATTCATGTTGCTGAAACCACGGACGAGGTTCAGTTTAGCCTTAATGAGTACCGCCTTCGACCGATTGAATGGCTGGCTCAGATCGGCGTGCTGGATGAAGCAACCCACATCGTTCACGCCGTCTGGGTGGAAGAGCGTGAAGTTGCGTTGCTGGCAGAACGTTGCGCTGTTGTTGTGCATTGCCCGGTTAGCAATGCCGTTTTGGGATCAGGCATAGCTCCACTAGCTCAAATGGTGAAGAGCGGTGTCCACGTGCGGCTGGGGACTGATGGTCCGGCATCGAACGACACACAGGATGCACTCGAAACGATGAAATTTGCGCTGTGTTTAGCCCGTGCTCATCAGCGGAATGCCACTCTCATCCCGCCGCACACTGCTGTGCGCTTGGCATGGGATAGTCCTGGCTTGAAGGTCGGTCAACCGGCTGATTTTGCCGTGCTGCGATTAGACGGCATCTGGTCGGCGCCGGTGCAGGATTTAGACTCGGCGCTTGCCCTGTGCCTGCGGGTTGCCGATGTGGAAAGCCTGGTCATCGGGGGGCAGTTCATCTTGCGCGAAAACCGACTGCTTACCATAGACGAAGCCGCCGTAGTGCGCGAGGCACAAAAAGCCGTAGGTTGGCTGCGTCAAAAAGCTGGTCTAGAAGTTTGAGTGAAGCAATCTATGGCAAAAATCTTCGATCTGCGCAGTTATCTGGAAGTTCTGGAAAAGAATGGGAAACTCACCCGCATCCATCGTCCGGTGGATCTAGAGCACGAGCTGGCAAATGTTGCTGCTGCGCTGGCCCGTAGCGGAGGCAGTCCCGTCTTGTTTGAGCAGGTTGTCCGTCGGCAGCCACCCGCCGCTCAAAGTCAGCTCAACAACTGGCCGGTGTTTACCAACGCAGTTGTCAACCCTCTTTGTGCCAGCCTGGCGCTAGGCTGTTCTCCGCAGGAGTTGCCTCAGAGGATGGCCTATGCCCTTGAACCAATCAACGGTGTTACACCAAAAATGACCGCCGAACGGCCGGCGTGGCAAGCACATGTGCTGACCGGCGACCAAATCAACCTGTATGACCTACCTATCCCCACTCACGGCGCCCATGATGGCGGGCCTTTTATCACTGGCGGGGTCACCGTTAGCTGCGACCCCCAAAGCGGACGCGGCAACCTTTCTTATAACCGAATGCAAATTTTGGACCGGCGCACTTTAGGTTTTAATGTCAACGAATGGCGCGATGTGATGTGTTTTTATAAATTTCAGCAGGAACGCCATCTGCCCCTGCCGATCGCAGTTGCCATTGGGTTGGACCCGGCTATCATGATTGCGGCAGCAGCACGCTACGACGACGACGAACTGAAAATGGCCGGCGCCTTGCGCAACGAGCCGGTCGTGGTTTGCAAAGGCACGACGGTGGATATTCCCATTCCCTTCTATGCTGAAATCGTCATCGAGGGCTGGCTACCGCCGCATGTGCGCCGCCCGGAAGGCCCGCTAGCTGAGTTTCACGGTTATTACGGCGAAATCTGGCAATCGCCCATCTTTGAAGTGCAGGCGGTCTGTTTCCGCGACCAGCCAATTTTTCAAACCATTGTGCCGGGCTGGGACGAACATGTTTACATCGGCAACGTGCTGCCGCGCGAACCGCTCTTACTGCGTTTTATACGTCACGTTAGCAAAAACGTGTGCAATTTGCACATTCCCCCGTACGGCAACGGCTTTCTGGCAATCGTTCAAATTCGAAAGAGCAATCCAGGCGAGCCAAAAAACGTGGCGATGGCTGCCTTTACCGCTCATGTCAACATCGCCAAAGTGATCGTCGTGGATGAAGATGTCGACATTTATGACCCGGCTGATGTCTGGTGGTCACTGGTCAACCGTGTAGATTGGCAGCGAGACTTCTTTGTGGTGCCGGGCGCTCAGGGGCATGAAATGGACCCCACTGCCGACGAACGGGGCGTACAGACTAAAATCGGTATTGATGCTACTTATAAACCCGAAGTGCGGAACTACGGTCAGCGCGTAAGATATCCTGCGGTTGACCTGCAAAATTATCTTTGATCGAGAGGGAACTCATGGCTCAACGCATGGCGCTTTATTTGCAGGATAAGCATCCCATATCTTATGAATTGCAAATTGCCCGCTACGCCGAGGAACACGGCTTTAGCGAAATCTGGCAAGCGGATACCCGCCTGGCGCGAGATTGTATCGTGATGATGAGCGCTCTGCTCACCTCAACCCGCCGCCTACGGATCGGCTCTGGCGTCTTGCCCATCTGGACGCGCAATCCAGCGGTGATTGCCGCCACGTGGAGCACCCTGTGGGAACTTGGCGGAGGGCCGGAAGGACGCAGTCGAGTGATGCTGGGGCTGGGGGCCTGGTGGGAACCGATCGCCAGCCGAGTCGGCGTGAAGCGTACCAAACCGTTGAAAGCCATGCGCGAGTATGTTGAAGCCATTCGCCAGCTTTTCACTATGGAGGAGGTTTCCTACGAGGGCGAGTTTGTCCACCTCGACCGTGTTCGCTTGGACGTTGCCTATGGAGACCGCTCGCCGCGCAATATTCCGATTTACATTGGGGCGACCGGCGATCAAATGCTGGAAATGGCTGGTGAAATTGCTGACGGCGTAGTGCTGAATTATGTTGTTTCGGTGGAGTATATTCGTCATGCCGTGGCGCAGGTCAAAGCCGGGGCAGAAAAAGCTGGGAGAACACTCGATCAGGTCGACCGTCCCGAACTGCTGGTTTGTTGTCTTTCAGACGATAATCCGGCGGCCGCTATGGCTGAGGGCAAGAAATTGGTTGCCTACTACTTAGCAACCGAACCCCACATTATGAAGGCTTCGGGCGTCAGCGAGGATTTGCTGGAAAAGGTACAGTCATTGATGAGCTGGCCGGCTACTGAAGAGGATTACATTCGCGCAAGCAAGGTGATTCCTGACGAAGTGGTGCGCAGTCTGATGGCAGTAGGCACTAGCGAAGAGTGCCGTGCCAAGGTTAAAGAATATATTGAGGCAGGGGTTACCTGTCCAATTCTCTACCCGATGATGGACGATATCCGCCCGGTCATAGATGCCTTTGCCAATTGGAGTCCGTGATGCTCAACTTCACCTTACCACAGCTTGAAGCTTTCCTGCAAGCAGCGGATGAACTCTATCCGCGCATGGTTCAGTTTCTGGCAGAGATCATCCGCATTCGTTCTTATACCGGTGAGGAAGCCGGCGCAGTGCAGCGCACTCTTGCCGAGTTACGCCAAATCGGCTGCCGCGAAGTGTGGATGGACACAGCCGGCAACGCCTTGGGTCTGATCGGCGAGGGCGCACCGCTGATCCTCTACGACGCTCATCTGGATACCAACGAAGTCGGCGATGAGCGTAACTGGCCGTATCCTCCACTGGAAGGGCGCATTGAAGGAGACGTGTTATATGGGTTGGGTGCTTCAGACTGCAAAAGCGGCGTGGCTGCGATTGTCTATGGTCTGGCAATTCTCAATCGGCTGGGTCTCCAGCCCCCCTGCCGCGTGATTTGCATGGGTGCAACCTTAGAAGAAGACGCCGAGGGCTTTGCCTTGCGCAGTCTGGTAGAAAGAGACGGCCTGCGCCCCGACGCCGTTCTTTTGGCGGAAGCCACCGATTTGACCATTCGCATTGGCCACCGCGGACGCTGCGAGGTACACGTCAGAACGCACGGCAAAACGGCACACGCTTCTACGCCGCAAGCCGGCGAAAGTGCCATCCTCAAAATGCTGCCGATTATCGAAAAACTGGAAGCAGATGCGCAGAACCTTCCCGCAGATGCGCGCCTCGGCAAAGCAACGCAGGTGATCACCATGATTACCAGTCCGCACACGCCCAACAGTATCCCTGCATGGTGCGAAATCACTATAGACCGCCGTCTGATTGCCGGTGAAACGCCGGAAAGCGTGTTGCAGCCGATTCAAAAAACGGCTGCGCTGTTTGATGGCGAGGCGTTCATTCCCATCCGAAAGGTTCGCACCCATACCGGCGTCAACCTAGATGACCGCGCGTTTTTCCCCGGCTGGATTTTGGATGAGAACCATCCGCTGGTTGAATCCGCCCGCCGGACAACCCAACTGCTGTGGAATTCGGCCGCGCAGGTAGGAATCTGGCAATTCAGCACTGATGGCACATACTCCGCCGGGCAGGCTGGCATTCCCACCCTTGGCTTCGGCCCGCAGGAAGAACAGTACGTTCACACTCCTCTGGATCAGGTCAATTTGCAAAAGGTAAAAAAGGCGGCTTTATTTTATGCCTTGTTTCCTTTTGTTTATCACCAACATCTCAATCACTCAGGAGGAATCTAAGTCATGCTTACCAATTTATACGGTAAACATTTCATTACCACCGAAGATTGGAACGTCCACGAACTAAACGCGTTGCTCAACATGGCAGACGATCTTAAACGACGCTTTGCCTGCGGCGAACCTCATGACCACATCCTGCGCAGTAAAACGCTGTTCATGCTCTTTTTTGAGGAATCCACCCGCACCCGCAACAGCTTTGAATCGGGCATCACCCAGCTAGGCGGTCATGCCATTTATCTCACCCCTAGCGCAACGCAGATTGGGCACGGTGAAAATGCCAAAGATACTGGTATGGTTCTAGAACGCTATGGACACGGGATTGCTGTGCGCGACTGCCGCACCAATATTGGACAAGCCTACATGTACGATTTAGCGCGGCACATCCAGATACCGGTCATATCAATGCAGGATGATGTGGATCATCCCTGTCAAACGATGGCGGATCTGATGACCATCCGTGAAAAGTTCGGCAGCAATCTGCGCGGCTTAAAGTTTGTCATCTCATGGACTTACGCGCCAAAATACGTTCGTCCACTTTCGGTGCCACAAGGGTTGATCATGCTAATGACTCGTTTCGGAATGGATGTGACTTTGGCACACCCCAAGGGCTTTGAAATGATGCCCAAGTGCCTCGATGCAGCCCGGCGCCATGCCGCCGAGAACGGCACAAAGTTTGAGGTGGTAGACTCGATGGACGCCGCTTGTGAAGGCGCAGACGTTGTCTATGCTAAATCGTGGGGGCCAATCATGGTCACCGAAGACCCCGAAGAAGTTCAGGCTATGTGCGACCAGCATAAGGACTGGATTTGCGACGACCGCCGCATGGCACTCGCCAACAACCACGCTATCTACATGCACTGTATGCCGATTGACCGCGGTTACGAGGCAACCGACTCGGTAGTCGATGGGCCGCAATCCGTCATTTACGACGAGGCGGAAAACCGCCTGCACGTTCAAAAAGCACTCATGGCGCTGACGATGGGCGGCCGAATCTAATTCACCGATGAGCGGACAGGCGCATTTCATTATCCCCCGCCGTTTGGCTTCCCTGCTCCTCCAAACGCCATCAGACTGCGCGGACGCTCCCTGTTGTGTCCCCGTTCCGGCGGGACTGTCCATTCGCGAAGCTTGCGAGCATTTGCAGTTGCGCCTGCCCGCGGCCATCCTGCCACTGGTCAACGGCGTTACACAAGACCTTTCTTACATCCTTCAACCGGAAGACGAAGTTTATCTGGTGATTCAATTGAGTGGAGGCTGTCCGCATGGCTCTCTGCGAACCGATTGAACGACTTAACCCCCGCGCGGAGTTCCTCAACGGTCAAAGCGCATACACCGGGCTGATTTTACACGTTGATCTCTCAACGCCGCGCTTCTGGATTGATACGCCGGATGACCGCTTTTATCGTCGCTTGATTGGCGGGCGCAATTTCATCTTGCATTACCTGCTGACTGAAACCCCGCAGCAAATCGATCCGCTCAGCCCGCAAAACCTGTTGATCTTTGCTAACGGCATACTGAGCGGAACGGTGCTGCCCGGCACAGGCCGTCACGCCGTCGGTGGCAAGTCGCCGCTGACTGGCGCGCTGGCCTCCTGCGAGGCAGGCGGCTGGTTCGGCAGTGAGCTAAAGCGCGCCGGTTTCGACGCTGTCGTTATCCACGGCCGCGCTCCCCAACCAGCCTATTTGCTGATTCGCAATAGGTCAGTTGAACTGCGCCCAGCTGACCACCTGTGGGGTAAAACCACTGCCGATACCCAGCAAATGATCTGCGAAGAACTGGGGGATGAGAAAGTACGTGTCGCCTGCATCGGACCTGCCGGAGAAAACCTCGTCCGCTTCGCCAGCATCATGCACGATGTCAGCCGTGCTGCTGGTCGTTCCGGTTTGGGGGCAGTGATGGGCAGCAAAAACCTCAAGGCGGTAGCCGTGCGTGGTTCAACACCAGTAGGTGTACAGAACAAAGCGCTGATGCAAACCGTGCAGAGATGGATTGGGGCTCATTACAAGAGCGATATGGCCTGGGCAATTCAGTATGGCACAGCCGGCTCGGCGCTGGCAAATGTATTGATCGGTACAACCGCCATCCGTAATTACACTGCTGGTACGCTCAGCGGTGCCGAAAAGCTAGATGCCCAGCACCTTTTTTCCTTACTGGTGGTAGGCCGCGACACCTGCAACAAATGCCCGGTGCGCTGCAAACTAGTGGTTGGCTATGAAGGAAAGGAAATTTCCCTTGACCCCCGCTACGGCGGTTTGGAATACGAGTCGATTGGCTCGCTCGGTCCACTGTGTGATATATCTGATCCACTGGTGATTGCCAAAGCCAACGAATTGTGCAACGCCTATGGTTTGGACAGCATCTCCACCGGTGGAACGATTGCCTTTGTGATGGAAGCCGCCGAGCGCAAGGCGCTGCCTGCCGAATGGCAGGCGCAAGCTCCTCGCTTTGGGGACGGGGAAAGCGTAATCAATGCCATTCATCAAATTGCTTACCGTCAGGGATGGGGCGACTGGATGGCGGAAGGCAGTCAGCATCTAGCCGAAAGATTGGGGGGCGAGGCTTTGCAGTGGCTGGCGACCGGACGCGGTCAGGAGCTGCCAATGCACGATCCACGTCTTAAGCAGACAATGGCGATGGGCTATGCCCTCTCACCGACCGGCGCTGATCACATGCACAACTTCAACGACAGCTTTGCCACCAGTGAAGAGGGCGACATTTGCCAGCGCTTGAAAGAGGTTGGTGTTGCGGTACCCATCCCGCTGTGGGGGATTTCGGAACATAAAATTGAGGCGTACTACTACGAAACCGCTTTCAAGCATTTTTACGACTGCGCTGTGATTTGCCACTTTTACCCGTACCGTTACCAACACATGGTAGAAGCGCTCAGCGCAGCGGGTGGTTGGGACATCTCTCTAGATGAAATTAACCAAATCGGCTTACGCGCAATCCACCTTGCCCGGCTGTACCTGCTGCGCGAAGGTTTTAGCGCGCGCGACGACATGCTCACGGCGCGCGCCTTTTATCGCCTGGCTGACGGCCCAATTGCCCATCAGGCAATTACGCCTGAGGAACTGGCACACTGGATTGGCGTGTTTTATCGCCGCGTTGGATGGGACACGAACGGTATCCCGCTCGCTTCCACGTTGGAGAGCACTGACCTCTCGGCGTATCAGCGTTTTCTTGAACGATAAAATACTGTGCTTCAAACCAAACTCAATTTGGAGAGAATCCACATGGCTCACCCTTACGAACAACCCACTTTTCTGCCGCAATCTCAACCTGTGGACCTGCTCAGCGAGCTGAAATCTTACACGCTGGACGGCAAGCGGGCGCTGCTCACCTGTGCAACCAATCACTACCAGCCGGTCGTCTATAACTTTTACGGCACTAATTGCGAAGTGACCTTCAATCCCCCCGAAGCCGGCGAGGACATCTGCGTGGTAGTTGATTTTTGCACACCGCACATCCTGCGGGTGCGCTGGGGTCGCGGACAGCCGCTTCCCGAGCTGCAAACCCCAATGGTCATTGCCGACTTCGATGAGGCGGTTGAAGTTGATGTTGATGAAACCGAAGAGTATGTAGCCTTTTTTACATCGGCGGTTGCTTTGTTTGTTGTGCGCGAGCCGTGGCAAATGCAACTGTATAACCGCAAGGGAAAGCTGATCTGGCAAACCCGCCCGGTGGATATTGAGCCGCTGCGCCGGCCGGCCTACCAGTGGAACCCGCCTCAGGAACGCTGGCTGTTCTTGCACCGCTACGCCTATCCGTGCGGATTGAGCGAAGCGCAAAAGAATTACGTTTTCGCCTCGTTTGACCTGCATTATAACGAACATATTTACGGGCTTGGCGAGGATTTTGGCAGATTAGATAAACGCAACATTGAACGCCGCCTGTGGATTCAGGAAGGCTTCGGCAATGCTTCGCCGGCCGCCTACAAGCACACGCCGTTTTACGTTAGTACGCGCGGTTACGGTTTGTTTGTCAACACCTCCAACGCTGTCCGCTTTGACATCGGCTGCCGCGAGCATACTGCCCTTTCTGTGCTGGTCGAAGACAGTTCGTGGATGGATTTTTACCTGATGGAAGGAGAAACTATCCGCGACATTCTGCCTCGCTACACCGACATTACCGGTAAACCAGGCATCCCGCCAGCGTGGAGTTTCGGTTTGTGGATGTCGCGCATTACCTACAATTCTCAACAGCAGGTGGAAGAAACCGCCGAAAAACTGCGCCAACACCAGATTCCTTGTGATGTAATTCACATAGATACCGGCTGGTATGAAGAAGAATGGGTCTGCGATCTGGAATTTGGTCCCAGCCGCTTCCCGGACCCAGAGGGGATGATGAAGCGTCTGCGCGAAAAAGGCTTCCGAGTTTGCTTGTGGCAGCTACCCAATCTAGTGATCGAATCAAAACTGTTCCACGAAGCTGCCGAAAAGGGTTTTCTGGCACAGCGGCCGGTTGGCAAGCCCTACCTGTTAAGCGGCTTTATGAGCGACGCCGGTCTGCTGGATTATTCCAATCCGGCGGCGGTGGAGTGGATCAAGGGCAAATTCAAGGACTTATTTGCGCTGGGTGTTGCCGCCATCAAAGCTGATTTTGGAGAAGGCGCACCGCCAGATGCCGCCTATCATGGGGTTCCAGGGGTGGCGATGCACAACCTCTTTCCATTGTTTTATAACCGCGCCGTCTTCGAAGCCAGCGAGGAGTACTTTGGCAAAGGCAATGCCGTCATCTGGGCGCGCTCGGCGTGGGCCGGTTCGCAGCGCTACCCGCTGCACTGGTCGGGGGATGGCATCGCCCGCTTTGAGGATTTGGCCTGTGTGGTGCGTTCGGCGCTGAACTTTGGGCTAAGCGGTTTTCCGTTTTATAGCCACGATGTGGGCGGCTTCAGCGGTTTGCCCAGCCCCGAACTTTATGCGCGCTGGATTCAACTGGGCGTGTTTTCCTCGCATGTGCGCTGTCACGGTCAGCCGCCGCGCGAACCTTGGGAATATGGTGAACGCACCGAATCCATCTTCCGCAAATATGTCCAACTGCGTTATCGACTGCTGCCCTACTTGCTTAGCGAAGCAGCCGAATGCGCCAAAACCAGCCTGCCTTTCCTGCGGGCGTTGATTCTCGAATATCCCGACGACCCGCTTGCCCCATTCATCGAGGACGAGTATTTGTTTGGTAGCAGTATGCTTGTTGCACCAATTCTCGATGAAACCAATCGGCGCAGGGTTTATTTGCCAGATGGCAACTGGATGGATTACTGGCAGAAAACCTGGCTGAAAGGGCCAGTCTGGCTGGATGTGGAAGCACCGCTGGACGTAATTCCGTTATACATCCGTGGTGGCAGCCTCATTCCTTACGCCCCACCGATGAACTACGTGGGTGAAAAGCCTTGCGACCCACTGACGGTGGAAATTTACCCCGATTCGGGCAGGCATGAGCGCCAGATTTTGACGCCAGAAGGCGTGCAGATTCTCATCGAATACACCAGCAGAGAAGATGGATTTGAAATCCTCGCTACAGGAGCAATCGGCGAGGTGGTGGTGAAATGGTACGGAAAACCGGCGGCGCAGGTCAGGTTGGGAGAAACTGCCCTGCCTTTTGAAATCGAAGAGAACGCGCAAATCTTCCGCTTCGATGCCCGTCAAACAACTGCAGTGGTCGGCCGCTTTTAAGCGTGCAAAGGACAGGTGAATCGTCATAAGTATTCATGAATTCGGGATAAGGCGAGGGTCTCCAAAAGGGAGTAAACTTATATCACTCTAAAACAGGTTGAAACGTCAGGAGACCCTCGGTAGTTTACTCGAATTATTTTGTGATGTCGATGATTTTTGCAAAGGGGTACTGTATCTTTCGTTCAGGAAATTCTATACTAAATCTTTTAAGATTGGCATGAAAGATAGACACCACAGAGCCTTCGTTTTAGCGCTATTTTACGTAGCGTCGTCCCGCTCGCTATGATGAGTATTTGATTTGTGTTTAGCGTCAATCTTATAGCCATTGTTCCACCACCCAAGAGCTAGCTTCATAACTCGGATCTCGTGCGAAATTACTGAACATAAGATACATGATCCGATCGCACGGGTTGAATAGCCCCACCAATACCGAGGCGTCAACGGCCGCTTTCATCGCTCAAACCCCATCATAGAGGGCTTCTGTATCCGCCAGCGCGTGGCCTTCGTACCCTTCAGGAACAAGGTTCAACCAGTTGTCTAGCGAAGATGCGGGTCTCACCACCGTCGGATGCAGATAAGGAGGCATTTTGACTTCATGGTCAGGTTGAACGGCGCGATTCAGGTGTGCCTGCTCATGCAGAAAACGCGCAAATTGCTCCAGGAGTCTCAGGCTTTCAGGCGGTAGATCGGCTAGCAAGGAAACAAGATCGGCCGGAATTGACGAAGCGTTTTTCATAAATCCTCCATGTTCACTATCGGGAGACAAGACGATTGTACCACCCTGAAGGCCATTGGTGCTGCTGCCCGCTATGCTTAACCCGCTACGCAATCAGATAGTATCTTCAATCTTCTTCTATAGCTCAAGCATGTGCTATACTTGTGCATGATGAAGGTCTATCTGGATGCCTGCTGTGTGAATCGCCCATTCAAAGATCAACGACAGCTACGTATAAGGCTGGAAAGGGAGGTTATATTGAGCATACGGGTAGACAATCCCGTTCGATGGCTGGAGGAGGTTTTGAGATGAGTGCAGTCTCAATGACGCCGAGCGAAATTCGGGTGCGTGGATTCGAGATATTGCTTCGCGAGTTGGGAGCAGCGGGGGCGGTTCGCTTTATGCAGCAATACGAAAGCGGCCGGGGAGATTACACTCGTGACCGCCGGAACTGGCTGACTGAGAAGAGCGTGCGCGAGTTGGCAGAGGCTATGCGGCAACAGAAAAGCGAGCCGTAAAGGTGTTTTTTTGAACGAGCGCCTTGTCCTATGGGATTGGCGGAGCAGATGTTGTTCAACGCCGCAGCATGGGTTTCGCTGCAGGTATCTTGCCAACATGAATTTTTGCCGATTCCTACGGTTATTCCTACGGTTAGAAAATCCTTACGTCTATATAGAGGATATATCCGCAAAATGCGTCAAATTGCCCGATATATGGGGGTATTTTTTGGGGTTTTTCTCTGATCCGAAGTCAGGCGCTCTGTCCATTGAGCTACGGGGGCTACCAGCGGCTATTATATCGCGTTATCGCGGTATATTGTAGTAGTTATACACCGCGCGGGATAGGTCGGCAATCAGCTTCGATGCTGGCTCCCAGATGAGTTGTTGGGGATGGTAGAGAAAGACGACCAGGACGTAATTCCCACCCGGGGTGTATACAATGCCGGCATCGCCAATGGTGTTAATGATCCC